>Ga0307477_10000807_pt1 | contig 30795 bp, 24 predicted proteins | sample atmos_gasesECM2C_FD_203316 | JGI IMG/M metagenome (GOLD analysis project Ga0307477, IMG submission 203316) | Hardwood forest soil microbial communities from Morgan-Monroe State Forest, Indiana, United States - atmos_gasesECM2C_515 | ecosystem: Environmental > Terrestrial > Soil > Temperate...
GGCTCCGTAACCGACGTTACGCCTTCCGCAAACAATCCCGCCAGGAGCACCGCCGATTTCACCTGGGCGCTGGCCATGGGCATTTGGTAGTCGATGGCCCGGAGGCGCGTGCCGTGAATTTCCAGGGGAGCAAAATTGTCGTCACGGGCGCGAATGTCTGCGCCCATCTCCCGCAGCGGACCGACCACGCGCTTCATGGGCCGCTTCTGGAGCGAAGCATCGCCCGTAAGTTTTGAAGCGAACTGCTGGCCTGCGAGAATGCCCGCGAGGAGCCGCATCGTCGTGCCGGAATTTCCGGCATCGAGGGCCCTGCGGCTCTCGTGCAATCCGTGCAATCCCTTTCCTGTGATGTGCACGATGTCTTTTCCCTCTTTGCATTCGGCGCCCAATGCGCGCATGCAGACGAGCGTGCTGTGACAGTCAGCAGCCGCGGAAAAATGGCGGAGTTCGCTGGTGCCTTCGGCGAGCGCGGCCAGCATTGCGTAGCGGTGCGAGATGGACTTGTCGCCGGGCAGGTCCACGCCCCCTGTCAAAAACTTCGCCGGCTGAATAGTTTGCTTTTTCACTCGTGCAATTTTAGCACGCCGCTTCGTTGACGCTTCTGCCGGCGCATGGCAAAACCTGTCCTGGGGGTCAGGTTTTCCGGCAGCACACGGCAACTCCACGGCTGAAATCTCCATCCACTCTAGTGCGTATCATTAGTTGAAGGAGAGTTCGCATGCGCGTTCGCAGCACGCTAGTTCATCTTGCAACCAAGGCCGGCCTCGTTCTTGCGGCTATATTCGTCATGGCGGTTTTGCTCGCCGCGATGCCGGGACACTGGGCGCCAGTGCAGCAAAATCCCGCGGCGCAGGAAGCACCCGCGCTGCCGTCCCAGGAAATGCCCGGCATGGACATGAGCGACGAAAAGGCTAGTGAGAATGACGCCGTGCACGAGATGACGTCGGGGCATCATGACGCTCACAACCTCCACATGACGATGACTGCCATGCGTGCGCAAACGCCCGAGGACGTCCGGCGAGCGGAGGAAATTGTCGCGCAGCTCCGCGCGGGGATCGAAAAGTACAGGGATTACCATGCGGCGCTGGATGACGGCTTCAAGATCTTTCTGCCGAATGTGCCCTTGCCCGAATATCACTTCACCAGCTATCGAAATGGGTTCCTGGAAGCATTCACATTCGATCCCGCCCGGCCCACTTCCCTCCTCTACAAGAAAACGGCGACAGGCTACGAATTGGTCGGCGCGATGTACACCATGCCCAAGCGCGCGACCCAAGAGCAGCTCAACGCGCGCGTGCCCCTGAGCGTGGCGATGTGGCACCTGCACACAAACCTTTGCATGCCGCCGAAGCAGCAGTTGCGCAACGCGGACTGGAAGAAATTCGGGCTGCGGGGCTCGATCGCGACGGAAGATGCTTGCGATGCGGCGGGTGGCCGGTTCCGCCCGGTCATTTTTGGATGGATGGTCCACGTTTATCCGTACGAAGATTCACTCGACAAAATCTTCGCCATGCATCACCACATGGACTAGTGCCGTTCCAACTTGTTTGAGCAAATCCTTTCAAAAATGCTTTCTCCGTGTTCGCGTTCGATCACTGGACTGTCATTTGGCCCAAATAGTTGGAACGGCACTAGCCGGCGACCGGCGGAACTGTTTTCTGTTCTTGCTTGGTGATTTCCCCTCACATGCATTGTTTTTGAAAGCGCTGGTTCTAGGACGCCTAGCTCAGTTGGGCTAGCTTTGGCTCTTCAGTGGTTCGATTGCTTCCCCGTACCCTGCCGCGTATGATTGCGGATTCATGGTCCTGTTCCGGCCTCATATATCGGTGTCTCGAACTCTCTCGTGGGTCCTCCCCTTGGCGATCCTTGGGCTTGTAGCGACCCTGTTTTCAAGTGCGGTTTGCTCGTTTCCCGCCGAGTCCAATGAAATTCTCCCTCTAGAGCAAGTGCGGCCCGGCATGCAGGGCTACGCCTACACGATCTTTGCGGGCGACCAGATTGAGAAGTTCGACCTCGAAGTGATCGGGGTGATGCCCAACTTCCTGGGCCCCAAGCAGGCCATTATCCTGGTGCAGCTCAAGGGGCCCAAGGTCGAGCACACTGGCGTTGTCGCGGGGATGAGCGGCAGCCCGGTCTACCTGGAAGGAAAACTCGCAGGGGCTCTGTCGCTAAAGCTGGGCATTTTCACGAAAGAGCCGATCGCGGGCGTGACACCGATTGAGGATGTGCTTCACCCTCCGACACAGGTGGCGCCATCGCAGCCCGGCGTGATGCAGCCGAAGGGCATTCCGGTCGATGCCGCCTCGCGGACGGGTCTGCCATCGGGCTCGGCCCTTGAACCCATCGAGACGCCACTGGTTTTTTCGGGGTTCCAGGCCGCAACATTGCAGCAGTTTGCGCCTCAAATTCAGAACTACGGCTTCGTGGCAGCGCAAGGCGGCACGGCCGCGCCGCGGCCTGAGGATGCGCATCTGGTTGCCGGTGACATGGCGGGGATGGTGCTGGTGCAGGGCGACGCTTCGATCAGCTCCGCGTGCACGGTTACCGCCGTTCAGGCCGACCGGGTGTATCTCTGCGGCCACCCGTTTTTGAACCTGGGAGAGGTGCAGTTGCCGATGGCGCGCAGCCGCGTGCTCACAACTCTATCCTCTGATCTCGCGTCCACCAAGATCGTAAACGTCGGAGGTTCCATCGGCACGATTACCAGCGATCATTTGACGGTTGTGAGCGGAAAACTCGGCGCTCCGCCTCCGATGATTCCTCTCGACGTCACACTGGCGGTTGGCGGCGCGGAGAAAAAACTGCATTTCGAGCTGGTGAATCATCCGAAGCTCACGCCGCTGCTTGTCGCCCTCACTACCTTCAACGGGCTTACGCAAAACTCGTTATACGGCGAAGGCACGACGCTCCATCTTTCGGGCGAAATCCGTTTGCAGGGACACCCCGCGGTGCAAATCGAAAATACGTTTGCGCCCGGGGACTCGCTGAGCCCCGACGGGCTGTCGATTGCGTTCGCGATGCAGAACGTGTTCACGCGGCTGTTCAACAACAACTTCGAAGCCACAGCAGTGGATCGCATCACTCTCCGCGTCGAAAGCGCGCCCGGTCATCGGTCGTTCAACATCGAGAGCGCCTGGCTGGAGAAAGGCGAAGCCGCGCCAGGCGAGACTCTGCGCGTGCGCGTTTTACTGCGGCCTTATCGAGGCGCTGCACGCGTGGAAGAAACGACCGTGCGCGTGCCCGACCAGGTCACTCGCGGCACCGTACTGCGTGTGCTCGTCAGCGACGCGGACTGGCTCAACCGCGCGTCGCGCGGATTCATTTTCCCAGGAACTGCAGGACCGGGCGGGCCCACTGGACTCGACCAGCTCATCGCGCTCCTCAATCGTGAGCGACGCAACGACCGCCTTTACGTGGGGCTCTTCGTTCCCTCTCCCACGATGCTATGGGACGACAAGGAGCTGCCCAACGTGCCGCTGTCGCAGATCAACATCGTTGACGGGCGGCCCACTCCCGGCAGCGTGCAGGTCCTGCGCGAATCGCTTGCGAGCGAGGCGTCCATCGCTCTCGGCGGGCCGGTTACCGGCGTGATTTCTCTAAACCTGGCGGTACGGTGAGCATCGTGAAATTCCTGTGCGCGCGCTCGTCGAAACACATCTCGTTCGCCCTGCTGGTGCTGCTGGCCGCGACGTACTCTCCCACAGCGAGCGCGGAACATACTCGCCGCTGGCGCCAGTCGAGTTACGATGAATTCCTCAAGGGGACAGCGCGCGGTGTTGCCGTGCGCAGCGACGGCCGGCTGGAACTGGCCCCGAAATTCACGCTCCTTGCCGACGCCGATGCGTCTTATCTATGGTCGCTGCGCATTGATCCCAAAGGCACGCTCTACGCGGCGGGGGGTTCCCCTGCCAAAGTTTTCCACTTCGACGCCAGCGGCAAGCCCGCGACAGTGTTTGAGTCGAGCGATCTCTCGGCACAGGCCATCGCATTCGACGCCAAGGGCACGTTGTACGTAGGAACTTCTCCGGACGGAAAGGTCTACCGCATCTCCGCTTCCGGCGAAAAAACCGTTTTCTTCGATCCCAAGACGAAATACATCTGGGACCTGGCCTTCGCGAGCGACGGAATGCTTTACGTTGCCACGGGCGACAAAGGGCAGATCTACGGGGTCGCGCCCGACGGGAAGGGCGAACTTTTTTATTCCAGCGACGAGGCGCACATCCGCGTCATTGCTTTCGACGCGAAAGGCAACCTCATCGCCGGCACCGAACCGAGCGGCCGCATCCTACGTGTCTCGCGCTCGAACGCGAAGCCCGCGCGCAAAGAAACGAAGGACGCCAGCGGCGGACCGGCCGCCGAAGGCTTCGTGCTGTATGAAACTTCCAAGCGCGAAGTGACGTCGCTGGTTATCGCGCCCGACGGAGCCATCTACGCCGCTGCCATCGGTGACAAGCCGCGTAGCAGTTTGACGCAAGCGCCGGCTACCGTGATCACCAACGCGCAAGGAATGACGACCATCACCGGCGGCGGCGCAATCGGTTCTGGGCAAGGACAATCGCAGACTCCTTTTATGCCTTTCCCGCCGCTGCTCACGAGCAGCATTTACCGCATCTCCCCGGAAGGAGCCCCGGAAGAGTTGTGGTTCTCGCGCGAAGACATGGTCTATTCGCTGGGTTTCGGCCAGGACGGCCGGCTCCTCGCAGGCACGGGAAACAACGGCTCATTGCTGGCGATCGATGGCCGCGGCATTTACGCGCAGCTCGCGAAGGCGGGTTCTGCGCAAATCACCGGAATCGCACGCAACACCGCCGGCAAGGTTTTTCTTTGCACTGCAAATCCGGGCAAGGTTTTTTCCGTTGGCCCCGAATACGAATCCGAAGGCAGCTATGAATCCCGTTCCTTTGATGCGCAACTCTTCTCGCAATGGGGCCGCATCGAATGGTGGGGGCCGCCGGCGGCGGCTTCGGGGAAGGCAGCCGCGAATTCGAGCGAGCCACGCACGGAATTTTTCGTGCGCTCGGGGAACACGGAAGATCCGGGCAAAGAATGGTCCCGCTGGTATGGGCCTTACGCAAAGAGCGGTGGCGCCGTGGAAGCGCCAGCCGCGCGATTCCTTCAATGGAAAGCCGTCATTCACGATGGGCGTCCCGGCGACGGCATCGACTGGGTCAGCGTCGCTTATCTTCCGCGGAATGTAGCGCCTGTAATCGACGCCATTGTTCTGCAGGATCCGGGCGTGCGCGCACAGAGCGTCACGATAACCTCATCGGGCCAGCAGCAGAGTGTGAACTTGAAGATGCCGCCCGCGCCGAGCGCGCTGGGAATCACCATCACGCAGAGTACCTCGCCGGTGAAGTTCGAAAATCCTCCGCAGGGATTCATTCAAAAAGGCTATCAGTCCGTATTGTGGAGCGCGCACGACGAGAACGAGGACGAACTGCGCTATAGCGTCTACTATCGAGGCGAGTCAGAACACGAATGGAAATTGTTGAAGGAGAATCTCGATCAGAAGTTCTACTCCTGGGATACAACCACGCTGCCCGACGGCGCCTACTACCTGAAAATCGTCGCTACCGACGCTCCTTCAAATCCGCCCGCGGTAACCCTCAAGACGGAGCGCGAGAGCGAGCGCTTCGCGGTGGACAACACTCCTCCGGTCATCGATAAATTGCAAGCCAATGAGGCAACAATCCAGCGTGGGATCACGATCGTCGTCGTTCTGGTCCATTTTACGGCGCGCGACGCAACAAGCAGCATCGAGCGCGCGCAGTATAGTTTGGATGGAGGCGAATGGATTCTGCTCGCTCCAGCGATGGGTATCAGCGACGCGCCGGAAGAACACTACGAATTTTCGATAGGCAATCTTGGACCCGGCGAACACACCATCGCTGTGCGCGTGTACGACAAGTTTGAGAATGTCGGGAGCGCAAAGACAACTGTAAACGTGCCCGCCGCAAAAATGTAAGTCTTCCCGGGCGGGAACCCGGCGCGATCCTTCTGCTGACTCGTAATCCTAGATGGTGACGGTCTGGTATTTTTCGATTTCCGCGCCGAAACCAATGCGGCCGTCGCCGTAGGGCTCATTGCGGACATGCACGACGCGAGCTGTGCAACGCGCCTCTTCCGAATTGCTTCCCGTCACCTCGGCGGGCATGCGCAGGGTCGCCTCGATGGAAGAGCCCACCTGCAGCGGGGCCGAGGTTGCGAAGAAAAAACCACCCCGCGAGACATTCAGGGCTTCGGTGAAATGCTCGGATTTGTCGGAAGCCAGCCCGATGGCGCGAAAGCGGAGCGGGGTGCGGACGCTGTACCGTGTCAGTTGACGTCTGTCCGAAGCCGCCATGATGATAATCCTCCCCGCGAGGAAGGCACTACGCGGTTCTCTCAACTCTGCGGAAGGGTTGGCTTTAAGAGTAGCAGACTCACGGGCAGGGTCAAGGACTAAATAGAGCAAAAAAGCTGCGTTATTGCGCAGTTCTCTTCTCCTGAGTTTCGCCCCTGAAGAAATCTCGCCGCCGCCGTTTGGAGTACAATTGCTGCGATCGGACGCGAAAATGAGCGCAGCCCCACAAATGGAACCTCCGGCAACGCAGCAGCCTGACTGGCGCGCCATCACCGAAGCCCACCAGCGCATTGTGCCTCACATTCATCGAACGCCCGTCCTCACATCCGCGACCTTGGATCGAATGACGGGAGCGCGGCTTTTCTTCAAGTGCGAGAACCTGCAAAAGACGGGATCTTTCAAGATTCGCGGCGCGACCAACGCGATTTTTTCGCTGAGAGAGGACGAAGCGCGGCGAGGAATCGTCACGCACTCGAGCGGCAATCACGGCGCTGCGGTGGCTTGCGCCGCTTCCTGGAGGGGCGTGCCCGCGTGGATCGTCATGCCGCAAAATGCGCCGGCGGCAAAATGCCGCGCCGTCGAAGCATACGGTGGACGCATCGCGTTTTGCGAACCAAAAGTCTCGGCGCGCGCCGAAGCCGCCGCGCGGATTCAGAAAGAAACCGGCGCCGTACTGATCCATCCCTATGATGATGACCGCATCATCGCGGGGCAGGCCACCGCCGCGAAAGAATTGCTCGAAGAGATCCTCGACCTCGACGCCGTCCTCGCCCCCGTGAGCGGCGGCGGGCTGCTGAGCGGGACTTGCCTCGGCGCAAAAGGCATCCGCACGGGCGTGCGGATTTTCGGTTGCGAGCCCGAGCGCGCGGACGACACGGCGCGTTCGCTCGCTACCGGCATATTGCAAGTGCTCGAGAGCTCCGACACGATCGCCGACGGGCTGCGCGCGTCGCTTGCGCCGCGAACCTTCGCGATTTTGCGGCGCTACGTTGAGCGCGTTCTACTGGTCAGTGAGGAAGAGATTATTGCGACGACACGGCTCGTCTGGGAGCGCATGAAAATCATCGTCGAGCCATCCTCGGCGGTCGCTCTGGCGCCTCTGCTGCGCGCCGGGACAATCGCCAGCCTCGATCTGCCAAAGCGGGGCGATGGTAACGCTCCAAAATTAGGCGTCATTTTCTCCGGAGGCAACGTCGATCTTTCTGCTTTGCCATTTTGAAGAGGAGCTGAATTGACCAAGGACGCGGCATACCGCTCGGCACGTGGATTCCGGGTGGAATGTCATGCGCAAGCGGACTGCACGGTGGTGGAATGCCACGGCAAACTGACGGCTGAAAATGCGCCGCTTCTGAAGAGCGAAGTCCGGGAGATGATTCCAAACCAGAAGCGGATCATTCTGGACCTGAAAGAAGTGCCGTTGATGGACAGCTCGGGGCTCGGCACGATTGTGGGCCTGTACGTTTCGGCAAGAACTCGGCGCTGCTCGCTTGAGCTGATTAATGCGAACAAGCAGATTCGGGAGCTCTTTGGAATTTCCAACTTGCTGTCGCTGTTTGAAGCTACGGGCCGCCATGGCGGCAGGATGATGTGAGCGCCTTTGGCGGCAGTAGAAAGACGTTGAATTCAAGAAGCGCATTGAAAATCGAGAGGAGAAATAAAAAATGGCAGAAATGACGGGCGAACAAGCAGCATCTTTGCTCCAGAATCTTTATCTGGGGACGCTGAAGAACGAAAGCAAAATCACCAAGAAAATCATCGCGGCGGTGCCGGCGGACAGGTGCGACCACCGGCCGGATCCGGTGTCGAAGAGCGCCATCGAATTGGCGAGGCACATTGCCGCGGCGGACAACCGTTTTCTGGAGACAGTGATCAACGGGGTGTTCGAACCCAGCGCAGGGGCGATTCCGGAGAGCGTGAAAACTCCTGCGGAGATAGCGGCATGGTATGAGGAGCGCTTCGCGAAGAATTTTGAAGCGCTGACAAAATTAACCGGGGAACAGTTGGTGAAGATTGTGGATTTTCGCGGAATGTTCCAGCGGCCTGCGGTGACCTTTGTGGTGATTGGAATGCACCACACAATCCATCACCGGGGACAGCTTTCGACGTACTTGCGCTCGATGGGTGCGAAAGTGCCGTCGATTTATGGCGAGAGCTACGACGACGCGCAAGCGAGAAAAGCCGCTCAAGCGTGAAGGAAATCGCCGGTCCAGAGTGATCAGCGGACGACGCCAGAAAGAGGACTCGAGGCCGCGGCGTAGAGGCGCTTGGGCATGCGGCCGGCGAGCCAGGCTTTGCGGCCGGCGCTCACCGCGTCGCGCATGGCTTCCGCCATGAGAACCGCATCCTGCGCTTCGGCAATGGCGGTGTTCATCAGCACGCCATCCGCGCCAAGCTCCATGGCCTCAGCAGCGTCCGAAGCGGTGCCCACGCCAGCGTCAACAATCATGGGGACTTCGGTGATGCGCTCGCGGAGAATTCGAAGGTTCGCAGGATTTTGCACGCCGAGGCCGGAGCCGATGGGCGCAGCAAGCGGCATGACGGCGGCTGCGCCGGCGTCGATGAGTTTGCGTGCGGCGATGAGATCATCGTTGGTGTACGGGAGAACGACGAAGCCTTCTTTGACGAGGACGCGGGTGGCCTCGATGAGCTCGGCAGTGTCAGGAAATAGCGTTTGCTGGTCGCCGATGACTTCGAGCTTGACCCAGTTTGAGAGCCCGACCTCTCGGGCGAGACGCGCGGTGCGGATGGCTTCGTCGGCGGTGTAGCAACCGGCGGTGTTCGGAAGGATGAAGAATTTTTCGCGATCGATGAAGTCGAGGAGCGATTCTTTGGAGCGGTCCGTGAGGTTTACGCGGCGGACGGCGACGGTGATCATCTCCGCGCCTGAAGCGGCATGAGCGCGAGCCATCTCCTGAAAACTGCGGTATTTGCCGGTGCCGACAATCAACCGGGATTTGAACGCGCGGCCTGCGATAACCAAATCGTCTGGCATGGAAATGCTCCTAACCATAGGATTGTAGACCTGAGAGGCGCGGGCGCCAAATGCTGCAAGAGGACACCAGCAGAAACATTCGTCCGAAGAATTTACTGCACGGCGCAACGAACTGTGGTACAATCTTTTTGCGCTTAATACTTCGGTTGAGTTGTGCGGTCCCTCTGGTACGCAGTTGATCTGAGAATACCCGCCTTCAGTTTCCTCCGTTCGTTTTCAGCGTAATCTAAAAAGAGGCTGGCAATGCAAGTTGCCGTGCCCGCACGAAAATTTGTGCGCGCCGCGGCAGCTGCAGCCAGCAAGAAAGAATTTAAGGCTAATGCAGAATTATTTAGAAAGCGTCGCAGTTCGTCCTTCGGAACCTGCTTCCGAACGTACTAGCGACCAATTTTCAGAACTACCCATTTCGGATTACACGAAGGAGCGGCTGTCGTCAGCACGTTTTACCACGCCGACCCCCGTGCAGGCTGCGGCGATACCGCGGGCACTGGAAGGCAAAGATGTGCTTGCGACCGCGCAGACGGGAACCGGCAAGACGCTGGCGTTCCTGATTCCGATCATCGAGCATCTCCTGAAGCAAAACACGCAAGGAATCGCGGGGCTGGTGCTAGTTCCCACACGCGAGCTGGCTATGCAGGTGGTGGAGCAATTCAACGCGCTGCGCGGCAAGCAACTATTGCCCGCGGCGCTGGTGGTCGGCGGATTGTCCGAAGGAGCGCAACTAAGCGCATTGCGCAAGGGCGCTCGCCTGGTGGTAGCAACGCCGGGACGGTTGGAGGATTTCCTCGACCGCAAGCTCGTGAATTTCCGTACGCTTCGCATACTCGTTCTCGATGAAGCGGACCGCATGCTGGACATGGGATTTCTTCCCGCGATTCGTAGAATCGCGGCGGTGCTGCCCGTCGAGCGCCAAACGATGTGCTTTTCCGCAACGATGGAAGCCTCGGTCGCACATTCGGTGAAAGATTATCTGAGGAACCCGGTGCGGCTGGCGTTTGGGTCCACGCTGAAACCTTCGGAGAATGTGCGGGTGCAGGCATTTGAGGTTGCGCTGGATCGCAAACAGGAAGTGCTGCACCGATTGCTCGCTAAGGAAACGGGCTTGTGCCTCGTCTTTGCGCGCACCAAGCGCGGCGCGGAGCGGCTGGCGCTGAGCCTGAGCCGCAAAGGATTTTCGGCGGCCATGATCCACGGAGGCCGTTCGCAATCGCAGCGAATTGCGGCCCTGGCCGGATTTCAACAAGGACGCTATCGCGTGCTCGTCGCGACGGACCTGGCTTCCCGCGGCATTCACGTTCAGAACATCGCCCACGTCATCAACTACGACATGCCGGAGATCGCGGAGAACTTCATTCACCGGGTCGGCCGGACGGGGCGCGCAGGCGGACACGGCGTCGCATCCACACTGTTCGTGAAAGAGCAGCGATCGGAGTTGTTCCAACTGGAGCGCACGCTCGGGATTCGCATGGAGAGAATGAAAGCCGAGGACGGCGCGGCCGAAACGCAGATTCCGAAGCAAGACAACATCGAGCGCGCCGCGACTTCACGTAAGTTCTCGATGACTCGTTTGCCGGGAGAGATCCTGCAAGCGCAGATGGAAAACTGACTCTGCTTTCGAGGCCGCTGTCTAATCCTGAAAAAGAGGGCGCGGCTCGGCGAATTCGGCGTAGAGCTGCTCGATGACGTCGCGATATTTTTCTTCAACGACGCGGCGCTTGAGCTTGAGGGTAAAGGTGAGTGCGCCGTTGTCGAACGTGAAATCTTCGGGAAGCAGCGCGAAGCGCTTGATGGTTTCATACTGCGCGAGGTTGGCAGTCAGACGCTTCACTTCGCTCTCAATCAGCGAGCGAACCCAGGGGTGCGCAACCATCTGGGCGGCCGAAGCGAATTTAATTCCCTGCTCCGCGGCCTTGGCGGAAACAGTGACGGGGTTTGGCACCAGAAGCGCGGCGATAAATTTGCGGCGGTCGCCGACGACCGCCGCATTCAAAATGAACGGGCTGGTCTTCAGAGCGTTTTCAATCGGCTGAGGAGCGACGAATTTACCCGCGGCAGTTTTGATTAAATCCTTTTTGCGGTCGGTGATAAAAAGATAGTTGTCTTTGTCGAGATAACCGATGTCACCGGTGCGGAACCAGCCATCCTCGGTGAGGACTTCCCGCGTGGCATCGGAACTCTTGTAATAGCCCTGCATGATACAGGGACCTTTGGCGAGAATCTCGCCGTCCTCGGCGATGCGAAGCTCGACGTTGCGGATGGGGCGCCCCGCGCTGCCGGTTCGGTTTACGGGGAAATTTGTGGTAAGGACGGGAGAAGTTTCCGTCAAGCCGTAACCCTGAAAGATGGGAACGCCGACGGCCCAAAAGAATTCAGCTAGCTCTTTCGCAAGCGGCGCGCCACCGGAAAAAACGATACGCAACCGTCCGCCGGTCCCCGCGCGAATCTTCGCATAAACCAGTTTGTCGGCAAGGGCCCATTGCAGCTTCACGCCGAGGCTGGCGTTGCTTTCGCCGGAACGCCAGGACCAAGAGCGTTTGGCAACTTCCATGGCCCAATCAAAAATCTTCCGTTTGATCCCCGTGTTTTGGTGGCCCTGCTCCATGATGCGCACATAAATTTTTTCAAAAACACGCGGCACAGCGCCCATGACCGTGGGATGGAGTTCGAGGAGCGCTTGCGCAACCAGCTCCACGGCTTCGACGTAGGCGATGGTGATCCCGTGAAAGATATAGTCGTAGTCGAGCGTCCGGCCGTACACATGCGCCAGTGGCAGGAAGGAAAGCCCAATGTCCACGCCGGACTCGAGTTCATTCCCTTCGTGAGCGTCGGTGATGTTGGAACAGAAATTCGAGTGGGTGAGCATCACACCTTTGGGTTCTCCCGTGGTGCCGGAAGTGTAGATGATGGAGGCAAGCTGCCCAGGCAAGACTTGCGAAGCGCGCATGCGATAGGAGGCCACTTCGGAGCCGCCCGCTGAAGCGATCAGTGTATCGTAGCGGAGATATTCGGACGGGAGTTCGGCGCCGGCGTCGGCAACAATGACGTGTTCGAGCTCGGGGACACGCGAACGAATAGCGAGGAGCTTCTGCAACTGCTCGGCGCCGGCGACGAAGATAACTTTGGCGCCCGAGTGATTGAGGATGTAGCTCATGCGCTCGGGGGATTCTTTGAAATAGATGGGAACCGTGACGCCGCCGGCGCCGGTAATTGCGAAATCCGCGGTGTGCCATTCGGGCCGATTAGCGGCAAAAAGACATACGCGATCGCCAGGCTTGACGCCGAGCTCGACGAGAGCGGTGGAAAGGCCCGCGATGCGGCGGAGGAGCTCTTCGAAGGAGATGGAGGTCCATCCTTGGGCTCCTCGCGACATCTGCGCACGGGGATTCGGCAAAGAATCTACCGCGTTAAGGAAGCGCGAGGGAAGCGTGCCGTAGTTCATGGAGGTTTCTGACTTTACCTTAGCCTCTTGCGCGGCGCAATGAGGCTGGGGGCCGCGGTGGAAGCTGCCGATAAGTGCCGACGGGTCTAAAGACCCGCCACTACAACCGAGTCGGAGCTGGGGCGGCAGGCACCCCCTCCCCCTACGTTTTTTGTAAGTGTTCATTCTAGACGGCTTAAAGTCCTTTAGAATGAACACTTGTAGAAGTGTTGATTCTGAATGGGTTACGGGCGTCGTCTGTTTGCAAGAAAGTAACTGGGGAGGACCTGAAGATTTTGAAGGAGTTAGAAGGACCGCCGGGCGGGCGAGCATGGTTCGCAGGGCACCCTCCTTGCCAAGTCTAAGGCGGGCAGGCGGAGGAGCGTGCCGACTTAACGACACAATTATAGCATATTGGTACCGTCTGTCAATGATTACTTATATAAGGTTGAGGGGAAAGGAGTTAAGGCGAGGGGAGGGTCGAAAGTCAAAAGTTGAAAGTTGAAAGTTGAAAGTTTAAGAAAACAAAGGAGAAAGTTCAAGCGAAGAGTCCGGCTTAGATAAACAAGGGCAGGAGGCTAGCGAAAGGCAGCCCCACCCTTTCTGCATAAACCGCAGAAAGGGATGGGCCACCCGAGGACGTTTTGTGCGTCGCCTGTCGGCCACCCGCGCATGATCAGCGCTTTGCGCAAGCGGGACTTGAGACGTTGCTGCGCTGAGTGGAGTTGTGTCGCGGTTCAGGCGAGGACCCAGGCGTAAAACCGACGCCTGGGGCACCCGGCCGCCCGCCTACCACGTCTTTGTTTCTGCTATCGAATCCACGACGAGGTGATCCAGCTTCCTTTGTTCAGTCGCAAGCCCAAGACCCAACTGATCGCGAATGGCTGCAACTATAGAACTCGGCTGGTTTGCGTCCCACTTGAGCTCAAAGTCGTAACGATCGGTCAATCCGCTCTCGTCCAAAACCTCGTCGCCCAGAACAGACTGGGCGACCTGAGTGATACGTCCGACTGAAGCTCCCATAGCTTCGAGCTCGCCTTTTCCAGGAATTTTGTAGCTCGACTTCCCTTTCATGGTCGCGAGTCTGAGCTTGGGCTGCTGGCCGTTTAGTTTCCTCAGGATGTAGACGGGTGTTTCTTTCATTTCCTTGTGGAGCTTCAATCGGAAGGCCGCCTCAAGCGCCTGCCTTAAAAGCAGCCCGCGCAGAGCCTCTTGATGCTGTGGCGTCACGATGGAGTAGTCATACGCCGCCTTGACACACCACTCTGGTCCATCGACTCGGTTTTCGGGAACTTGATAGGCTTCTGACAAAATGGCTCTGAGCGTCTGCCCATACACCTGATACCTTCCGTCCTTCTCCACGACGCCTCCGGGCGATGTACCGCTCACGGCGACGGGCGCAGCTGGGCGGATGAGCACCTGCAAGAGCGGCATCGGAGCGCCAACTTCGAAACCCAAGGGTGGCGACACTGACGATTCCGGGAAATCGAGCGGATGCCCCGCTAGCAGGTCCTCCAAAACCTGTGGTGTGACAGATGTTGGATTCGTTATCGCTCGAACGACACCATTTCCATCTACTAGTAACGTTTGTGGACGACCTTCAATTCCATACTTCTTGAATGTGCTTTCATCTGTGTCAAAAGCTACCCAGCCGCGGATCGGGTGACGCGCCAGGAACCGCTTCACGAGGCCGACATCCGTTTCGTCGGTAATCGAAATAAACTGTAATGGCCGAGATTCAAATCTTTCTGCCAACTCATTGATGTGGGGTATGTTGTCCACACATCCGCCGCACCACGTTGCCCAGAACTCGATGACTACCGCCTTGCCTCTCAACTCTTCCCACGTGCCGTGAATACCCTCAGGTGCCTGTAACACATCTTTCAGTGCGAGCGGTGGTGCGGGCGAACCTACCTTGACTCTAGTTTCAGCGTGCACAATCGACGAAAACAAGAAGAAGGCAAGAAAGACAGTTAGGAGAGATGTGCGTGTCATCATGTTTAACTCCTTGCGAGAGTGGCGCGAGTTTGTCACTTTCATCACAACACGAAGCCGGGATTACTATGTTGCTCTCCGATTCTATGAAAGTGTACCTCGATGCCTGACCACTAGAACTCTATTCTTCTCTCGCGGTGAAGAGCAGTCGGACTTGGGCTTCCACTTGGAAGTCGCATTATCAGAAACTGGCGCACCGCTGGGAGGCGGATGCAAAAGGAAGTAGCGTGCGCTAAGATGGGCGGCGGAGAGGACATTAGATGAGTGTGGCGACACCGGGAACCGTGACGGACACAGGCTTGTCACGAGGGCCGTTTCGCGCGGCGCGGGGGACGCAAATTTCCTGCAAAGGCTGGCAGCAGGAAGCGGCTCTGCGCATGTTGATGAACAATCTCGATCCGGAAGTGGCGGAAAAGCCCGAGGATTTGGTGGTTTACGGCGGGACGGGAAAAGCGGCGCGGAACTGGGAATGTTTTCACGCGATTGTGAGGTCGCTGCGGGCTCTTGAAGCGGACGAGACTTTGCTGGTGCAATCGGGCAAGCCGGTAGCGGTTTTCCGGACGCACGAATACGCGCCGCGGGTGCTGCTGTGCAATTCGAATCTGGTGGGGCATTGGAACAATTGGGACCGCTTCCATGAATTGGACCGGATGGGCTTGATGATGTACGGGCAGATGACCGCGGGAAGCTGGATCTACATCGGCACGCAGGGGATTTTGCAGGGCACATACGAGACGTTCGCGGCGGCGGCGAAAAAACATTTTGGCGGCAACCTGGCCGGAAAACTTGTGGCCACCGGCGGAATGGGCGGAATGGGCGGCGCTCAGCCGCTGGCGGCGACGATGAACGGCGCTGCGTTTCTGGGGATCGACGTGGATCCGGAGCGCATCAAGCGGCGCGTGAAGAGCGGTTATTGCGACGTGATGGTGAATTCGCTGGATGAGGCGCTGCGGATTTTGAAGAATGCGGTGCGCAAGGGCGAAGCGACATCGGTTGGGTTGGTGGGAAATTGCGCGGACGTGATTCCGGAATTGGCGCGGCGTGGCGTGGTGCCGGACTTGCTGACGGATCAAACGAGCGCGCACGATCCCATCGGCGGCTACGTGCCGAACGGAATGACGCTCGAGGCGGCGCTGGAGCTGCGCAAGAAAAATCCGGAGGAATACAAGAAGCATGCGCTGGCGGCGATGGCGCAGCACGTACGCGGAATGCTGGACTTGCAGAAGTTGGGCTCGGTGACGTTCGATTATGGAAATAACATTCGAACGTTTGCGTTCGACCAGGGCGTGAAGAACGCTTACGATTTTCCGGGCTTCGTGCCTACCTACATCCGGCCGCTCTTCTGCGAAGGTAAAGGCCCGTTTCGCTGGGCCGCGCTTTCGGGCGAGGCGTCGGACATTGCGCGGACGGATCAACTGGTGCTGGAAATGTTTCCTCAGGACGAGCACCTGAGCCGATGGATCAAGCTGGCGCAGAAACGGGTGAAATTTCAGGGGCTGCCCTCGCGGATTTGCTGGCTCGGGTATGGCGAGCGGGACAAATTCGGATTGGCGGTGAACGATTTGGTCGCACGAGGCGATTTGAAGGCGCCGATCGTCATGGGCCGTGATCATCTGGATTGCGGCTCGGTGGCGTCACCGTTTCGCGAGACGGAGTCGATGCTGGACGGATCGGACGCGATCGCCGATTGGCCCCTGCTGAATGCGCTGGTGAACACGGCCAGCGGCGCGTCCTGGATCTCGATTCACAATGGCGGCGGAGTTGGGATTGGTTACTCGCAGCACGCCGGTCAGGTTACGGTTGCCGACGGAACGAAGGAAATGGCGGTGCGCATCGAGCGCGTCTTGACCAACGATCCGGGGATGGGAGTGGCGCGGCATGTGGACGCGGGCTATCCCGAAGCCATCGCATTCGCGAAAAAGACCGGCTTCAAAGTCCCTATGCAGTAGAACCGTGGCCGCTTGCTGCTGTGACCACGACTCCGCGCAGTACCTTTCCTGCTGAGCCTTGCATCGAAACGTTGGAGTACAAGGAGGGGACATGTACGTCATTCTGGGAGCAACCGGGCATACGGGCTCTGTCGTTGCGAATACGCTGCTCAATAAGGGGAAGAAGGTTCGCGTCGTTGGGCGAGACAGCGGAAAACTTGCGCCTTTCGTAAGCCGAGGCGCCGAAGCGTTTGTTGCGGATGCAATGGATGCGCAGGCGCTGGGGCGGGCGTTCGCCGGCGCGGAGGGCGTGTATGCGATGATTCCGCCGAATCTTACCAGCGACGAGTACCGGCGTTATCAGGACCAGGTGACGAATGCAATTGCGACGGCCCTCGAGGCGGCAGGCGTGAGGCATGCCGTTACGCTGAGCAGCTTCGGAGCGGACAAGCCCGACAAGACGGGACCGATTGCGGGGCTGCATGCGATGGAAACGAGGCTGAATCGGATCGAAGGGCTGAATGTGCTGCATTTGCGGGCCGTGTACTTCATGGAGAACACCCTGTCGCAGGTCGGCGTGATCCAGAGCTTCGGAATGATGGCTGGGCCAGTGGATGCGGAGCTCTCTCTGCCCATGATCGCAACAAAGGACATCGGAGCAGCGGCCGCGGAGGTGCTGCTAAAGCTCGATTTCAACGGAAAACAGACGCGGGATCTACAAGGGCAGCGAAATTTGAATTACAACGAAGCGGCGAAGATCATTGGCGAAGGGATCGGCAAGCCAAGGCTCACGTACGTGCGACTTCCAGACGACCAGGTGGTCCAGGCACTGAGTTCGATGGGCATGTCGAAGCATGTCGCAGCGCTGATCGTGGAAATGGCCAGCGCCATCAATAGCGGGCACGTGAAAGCGCTGGAGCCGAGATCGGCGAAGAATACGACGCCGACATCTCTCGAGCAGTTCGTGCGCGAAGCGTTCGTCCCGGCTTACAAAGGACAGGCTGCGGGCGCGTAGGAGTCCGCTGCAGAAAACTGACAACCGACGGTTCGCAGGGCATAATACGAAAGCCTTGCCGGATTCGCTGCTCATTGCCGGAGTATCGCAGTTGCTGACGTTGCGCGGACGCGGTCCGCGGCGCGGCAGTGCCCTTTCCGACCTGGGAATCATCAAGGATGGCGCGTTGCTGGTGCGCGACGGGTTGATTACCGCCGTTGGAACAAGCGCGCAAGTGGAAGCTCTGCCCGAAGCGCGTGAGGCGGAAAAATTCGACGTGGGCGGCCGCGTCGTTTTGCCAGGATTCGTGGATTCGCATACCCATCTAATTCATGCGGCGAGCCGAGCCGAAGAGTACGAGCTGAAAATTGCCGGTGCTTCGTATGAAGAGATCGCGCGCAAAGGCGGCGGAATCCTGAATTCGGTGAAGAAACTGCGCGCGGCAACCTCGGATGCGCTGAAGCAGCGAGCGCGTAATGCTTTGAAGCAATTCGCGGCATACGGCACGACCACGATCGAGGCAAAAAGCGGCTATGGGCTGGATGTCACGAGCGAGCTGAGAATTCTTGGGCTGCATCGAGAACTGAGCGCGGAGCAGCCGCTGGAGATCGTCTCGACATTTCTGGGAGCGCACACCGTTCCCGCTGAGTATCGCGGCAGAGCAGGTGGCGCGGAGAAGTACGTTTCCCTGTTGCTCGAAAAACTGATTCCTGAAGTGGCGAGCGCGAAGCTGGCGGAATTTTGCGATGTGTTCTGCGATCGGGGCGCGTTTACACGGGAGCAAGCGAAGCGAATTCTCGAACAAGGCAAAAAGTATGGACTTTCGCCGAGGCTGCACGCCGAGCAGCTCACGCGGACGGGCGCGACGCAGCTCGCGGTGCAACTCGGAGCGGCAAGTTGCGACCATCTGGAGCACGTGAATCGCGCCGACATTCGGGCGCTGGCGAAATCGAGGACGGTTGCAACGCTGCTGCCCGGTTGTGATTTCCATCTGGGCTTGCAGCGGTATGCACCAGCGCGGCAATTAATCGAGGCTGGAGCAATCGTGGCGCTCGCGACCGATTACAATCCGGGCACAAGCCCCACGGTGAGCATGCCGATGGTTCTTTCCCTGGCTTGCACGCAGCTTCGGATGACGCCGGCGGAAGCGATCACTGCAGCGACAATCAATGGAGCATACGCACTGCGGCGGGAGAAGCGAATCGGGTCGCTTGAAGTTGGCAAGCAGGCGGATCTGGCGGTCTTCGACGTGGCGGACTACCGCGAAATTCCTTATTATTTTGGTATGAATACCTGCTGGACAACGATGAAGCGTGGCAAGGTAATTCAGAAACCGCAATTTTGAGTCGCACCGTGAAGGGCCGGGCATACCGGGCGCCTGCGAAGGCAGCGAAACCATACAGAGATGAAACGACTGATTGAATGCGTGCCGAATTTTTCCGAAGGGCGTGACGCTGCGAAAGTGGACGCGCTGGCGGCGACAATGAGCGCCGTGCCCGGAGTCTACGTGCTCGACCGCGAGATGGACGCCGATCACAACCGCTGCGTCATCACACTGGCGGGCGAACCGGACGCCGTGGCACAAGCGGCGATTCTCGGAGCCGGCAAGGCGATGGAACTCATTGACATGACGAAGCACACGGGGGCGCACCCGCGCGTGGGCGCGACTGACGTGATTCCGTTCATTCCGATCGAGGGTGTGACGATCGAGGATTGCATCGCACTGGCGCGGCGCGTGGGCGAAGAACTCTGGAAGCGCTATCGCATTCCGGTGTTTTTCTACGAAGCCGCGGCGACTCGCCCCGATCGCGTGAACCTCGAAAACATACGGCGCGGCCAATTCGAAGGCCTGCGCGAGGAGATGAAACGCAATCACGACCGCCAGCCGGACATGGGCGAGCCGAAACTTCATCCCACCGCTGGCGTGACGGTGGTGGGCGCGCGGAAATTCCTGATCGCCTACAACGTGAACCTCAATACCTCCGATGTTTCCATCGCCAACAAGATCGCCAAAGCCATCCGGTTTTCTTCGGGCGGATTGCGCTATGTGAAGTCCATGGGCGTGGAATTGAAGGCCAGGAACCTCGCGCAGGTATCCATCAATCTCACCGACTTCGAACAGACACCCATGCACCGCGTCTACGAAATGGTGAAGCGCGAATCGGAGCGCTACGGCGTGATGCCGGTGGGCAGCGAAATCGTCGGACTGATTCCGAAGAAAGCCATCGAGATGGCGGCGGACTTTTTCCTGCAACTGGAGAATTTTTCGCCGGAACAAGTGTTCGAAAACAAGCTGGAGGCTGCCCTGAGCGGGGCGCCGCTCGAAACCGCAGGAAAAGAAGGCAAGCTCGCTCGGCTTGCGAGGCCCTTCCTCGACGCGGTGGCTGCGCCGACGCCAACTCCCGGAGGCGGCAGCGTTTCCGCGTTCGCGGGGGCATTGGCGGCCTCACTCGGACAGATGGTGGCGGGGCTTTCGCGCAAGAAGAAATCGCAGGCCGCGCACGTCAATAGACTTTCGAAAGCGCTCGATGAGCTCCGGCGGATGGCCGACGACCTGGCGGAGGCGATCGACCGCGATGCCGAGTCGTACGATGCGGTGATGGCCGCGTTCAAATTGCCGCAGGCCAACGCCACAGAAACTCAGCAGCGCGAGGAAATCATTCAGCAAGCCACGCGGGTCGCGGCGGAAGTTCCGCTCGAAGTCGCGGAGACGACGGTTGCCCTTTTCGAACGCCTGGGACAACTGGAAGCTATCGCCGCGGCATCCATGCGTTCAGACTTGCAGGTAGCGCGGCTGATGGCCGCCGCCGGGGCGAAGGGCGCCCTGGCGAACGTCGAAATCAATCTCGACGGCATCACCGACAAGACTTTCGTGCAGGCGATGCGCAAGAAGGTTGAAGCGCTCCGCGGACGGCTGGATGGTGCAGCCCGCGCCAGCACGGCACAAAATTAGAATTTCTTCCAACGGATTGAAGGAGTTTCCGATGAAACCGAAAACGCCACTCACGAGAACCGCAGCCGTGGGGTTCTTGCTCGCGCTCGCACTAGCGTTGCCGCGTCCCGCCCGCGCGGGCCGGCTTGGGGCGGACATGATCGCGCTCTTCCCGAAAGACGTCGGTGAATTCGCGTACGCTGATCTCAAAAAAGCGCGCACGCTAAAGTGGTTCCCACAGTTGCAAGAACAGTTGTTGCCCGACCGTTTCAAGCAATTTGAAAAATTTCTGGCTTCAGCGGGAGTCGATCCGAATACACAGGTAGAAGAGGTGGCCTGGGGGTTAGTCGCCGAAGGCGTGACTACAAAGACGGAAGGCACGGGGTCCACTGCGGTGCCCACCGGCGAGCAAGTCGCGGGAATTGCGCTGGGCAATTACAACCCCAGTTCGACGGAGGATTATTTCAAGAGACAGAAATTGCCGACGTTCAAATTGCGCGGGTACACGATGTATGCGTTTGGGACCGGCAGCGGGTCGAGCGATTTATTTTTCTTTTTCCTTGATTCGAGCACCGCGGTATTTGGACACCGCTCGGTGCTCGAAAAAATGATCGAAGTGCGTTTCGGCGGCGAAGAAGGCCTGCTCCGCAACGACTCTTTTTACCCGCTGATTAACGAAGTAAATGGCAGCGGCGTGGTGTGGGCCGTGCTGAATCCTGCCTACGCCCGGCTGGCGATGCAGCAGCTGGCGCCGGAAGTCGAACAATTTCCGGAAGCCGCCAAGATCGTCAAGCGCATGAGGAATTTGCTCATCACCGTGGATGCTAGCGGAAGCGTGGACGGCAAATTCCAGGCGGTGTGCGGCTCAACGGAAGACGCCAATCTGCTCTCGCAGCTCCTCCAGGCGGGATTGCTCTACAAGAGATACCAGGCGAGCCAGGACAATCCTGAGTTGGCGCAGCTGCTAGACCGGGCGCAGATATCCCCGGCGGGTGATCGCGCGATGCTTCGGATGTCGCTGAGCGACGAGCAGATGACGTCGTTAATCAAACGGAATACGTTTGCGCTGAAGATGTAGCGGATGGGTTTGCACTGCTAAGCGGTGGAAGCGGGTGAGTGAAGGAATTTAGTAAGTCGCATGATCGCAAAACGCCCGCGCGTTTCAAACTGAACACGGTCGACGCCCTCAAGCGCGCGCGGGCCGCCAGAATTCTGTCCCATCTGCGCCGCGAATCCCACAACTGCATCCAGGCCCAGTGGCGGCGAACTCTCTCCTTCGTGCGCCAGCGTCACCTCGATCCGGTCGGTGAAACGGGTAAGGGTCACTTCAAGATGGGGATGAGCTGCGTCCAGGTGCCGGAACTCTTCGCGGCAGGCAGCGATGACGGTAGATTGCAGCTGGGATAGCGAAGCGTCTTCCAGTCCAGCGGCATCGCCGAAACAACGCGCCACGCCTCCTGCCGCTGCGGCCAGGCGCGCATCAGCGTCCATCTTTAGTTGAATGCGGTTTGCTTCAGTGGCCACGGCTGTCCGCAAGGGCGACATCGCAGGCTTCCCGGCAATCGGGACAATAGTACAGGCCATCCACACAGAGCTTCACGCCGTGCTGTCCCCTGCAAATTATGCAGTACTTTTCGCAAGTGCAATAGGCTTCCGTTTTATCGCACGAGATACAGACAACCGGACCTTGCATGGCAACCTCCATAAAAACTCTACCTGAGTACCGGATTACGCGGCAAGGCAGTCGTGGCCGGGAGTCGCGATTTATTCACTCATCCGCCGTGCCGTCATTTTTCGTGCGGCAACCGCCGTTTTCCACCCTTCTTTGACGCATCTCTGGGCGCATGCTAGTATCGGTTTCTGCTTGAGCATATGGAATGGAATCCGTCACTTCTCCCGCCAATATCGAGCTACGTAAGACGCCGCTGAACGCTTTGCACCGCCGCTCAGGCGCGAAGATGGTTAATTTCGACGGCTGGGACATGCCGGTGGAATATCCGTCGAGCGGCGGCCTGATCGCGGAACACAAAGCGGTTCGCAACAGCGTAGGTGTCTTCGACGTGAGCCACATGGGAGACATCCGCATTCGTGCAGGGCGGAAGGCAGGCGGGGCGCTCACAGCGGTACAGCACCTCTGCATGAACGACGCTTCCCGCTTGCAAATTGGGCAGGCGCATTATTCCGCGATGCTATATCCGGAAGGCACATTTGTGGATGACGTGATCGTGCACCGGCTGGCCGATGATGATTTTCTGCTGGTGATCAACGCGGGCACGCGCGAGAAAGACATCAACTGGGTGCGCGAGAACACCAAGAGTTTCGACTGCGTGGTAGAAGAGTTGAGCGATGCGTACACTCAGCTGGCCATTCAAGGGCCGCGAGCCGTGGATGTGCTGCAAAAGCTTACAGATGCGAATCTCAGCAGAATCAAGAATTATTGGTTCACGCACGGAACGGTTTGCGGCTTGAAGAATATCCTGATTGCTCGAACGGGATACACCGGCGAAGATGGATTCGAGATTTATGTACCGAGCGACCGAGCCACAAGCGAAGAGGTTTGGGCAAAAGTCATAGAGGCCGGACGCGAATTTGGCATCGTGCCCTGCGGGCTGGGCGCGCGAAACACGCTGCGGCTGGAAGCAAAGATGGCGCTCTACGGGCACGAAATCAGCCAAAAGATCAACGTCTGGGAAGCCGGCCTCGATCGCTACTGCAAAATGGAGAAGAGCGATTTCATCGGACGGGCAGCGCTGGAGCGCGCCAGGGCCGCGGGATTGACGCGCATGCTGGTCGGTTTGGAGATGATCGACCGAGGCATCGCGCGCGACGAATATCGGGTTTGTAACGAAGCGGGCGAGACCGTGGGAGTGGTCACGAGCGGTTCCCCATCGCCGACGCTGGGCAAGAATATTGCGCTGGCTTATGTGCCGCCCGCGCTGGCGGCAGTCGGCACAGTGGTCTTCGTTGAGATTCGCACGCAAAAGTGTAAGGCGCAGGTGGTTCCGACTCCGTTCTACAAGCGGCCAAAGAAGGCCGCCGCACCACAAACGGCAAAGACAGTCTGAGGAAGGACAAGAGGTGATCTGATGGCGTATCCGGCGCAGTATCGCTACACGAAGGAACATGAATGGATCGAATTAAAGGGCGACGTTGCAACCGTCGGCATCACGGACTACGCCCAGCATGAACTGGGTGACGTGGTTTTCGTGGAACTGCCGAAGGCGGGAACGAAGACCCTCGCGGGCAAATCATTCGGCACCGTGGAATCGGTAAAAGCCGTCAGCGAAATCTATTCCCCAGTAGCGGGTGAAGTGGTCGAAGTGAACACCGCGCTGCACGATTCGCCGGAGAAGATCAATACCGATCCGCACGGCGCGGCGTGGCTGATCAGAATTCGCATTGCGAACCCCGCCGAAATCGCGGGCCTGATGGACGCAGCATCGTACGAGGCATTTATCGCGGACAAGAGCAAGGAAGCTTCGGCCTGATGCGCTATCTCCCGAAGAGCCCTGTCGAGCGGCAGGAAATGCTCGCTGCCATCGGCGCGAAATCGGTTGACGAACTTTTCTCCAGCATCCCGGAACGCTATCGCCTGCGCGGGGCGCTGAAATTGCCGGGGCCCCTCTCCGAAGCGGAAATTATCCAATATTTTAAGGAGCGCGCGGCGGAAAATTCCGTGGGCTACACGAGTTTTCTGGGCGCGGGAGTGTACAACCACTTGCGTTCCGTGGTCACGGACGCGATCCTCCAACGCGGGGAGTTTCTTACTTCCTATACGCCCTATCAGGCGGAAATTACACAAGGCACGCTGCAGGCGATTTTCGAATTTCAGACACTGATGTGCCAGCTCACGGGACAGGAAGTCGCCAATGCTTCGATGTACGACGGCTCGACGGCGACCACCGAGGCTGTGCTGATGGCGGAGCGGTTGACGGGCCGGCGTCGCGTGTTGGTGGCGCGTTCAGTGCATCCGGAATATCGCGATGTGCTGAAAACTTATGCGAAGAATTCCGGCTTGCTCGTGGAAGAGATCGCCTACGCCGCGGATGGCAGGCTGGATACGAAGGCACTGCGCGCGGCGTTGAAAGAAGATGTCGCAGCGGTGGTGGCGCAGTCGCCGAATTTTTTTGGAGTGATTGAGCCGGTGGCGGCGCTTGCGGACGTTGCCCATGGAACGGGCGTAATGCTGGTTGTTGCCATCGCTGAAGCGGTGTCGCTCGGCGCCGTGCGGCCCCCCTCCGAAGCAGACATCGTCGCCATGGAGGCGCAGAGTTTTGGCCTCGCGCCCAGTTATGGAGGGCCGTTCGCCGGAGTGATTGCTTCGCGCGATAAGTACGTCCGCCAAATGCCCGGCCGCCTTGCCGGACAAACTACGGATACGGAAGGCCGCCGCGGTTTTGTGTTGACGCTCGCGACCCGCGAACAGCACATCCGGCGCGAAAAGGCCACATCGAACATCTGCACGAACCAGGCGCTGTGCGCGCTGGCCGCGACCGTGCACCTGACACTGCTCGGCAAAGAAGGGCTGCGCGAGATGGCGCAACAAAATATTTCCAAGGCGCATTTTGCGCTCGCCGAGCTCTTGAAAATTCCCGGCGTGCGTCGAGCATTCGACGCTCCATTTTTCAATGAGTTCACACTCGAGATGCCGCGTTCCGTGAAACTGATCAACGCCCAGTTGCTGCGCGAAAAGATTGTTGGGCCATTTGTACTGGGCACGGCGTACCCGGAACTCACAAAGCATGCGTTGGTCTGCGTCACGGAAACAACGACGCGCGGAGAGATCGAGCGATTTGCGCACGCCGTGAAGCAGGTCCTCGAGCAACCCGTCTGAGGAAGAATATTTCTCGCGGGCGGGAGATAGCTCGCCGCCCTGCGGCGTGAACTGAGGATATGGACGAAAAAATCAAAAAAGCGCGGCGGCACACCAGCCAGAGCGAAGGGCTGATCTTCGAAAAGTCCTCGCCCGGCAAGCGCGCGTTCGAACTGCCCCCGCTCGACGTGCCTGCGATTGATCCCGCAAAAGCGCTGGGCACAAATCATCGCCGCGAAGGCGTTGAAGGCTTCCCCGAAGTGAGCGAAATCGAGGTGCTGCGGCACTTCACGAGACTCTCCACCTGGAACTATGCCATTGATCTCGGCATGTACCCGCTGGGTTCCTGCACCATGAAGTACAACCCGCGCGTCAATGAATTTGTGGCCCGGCTCGACGGGCTGGCCACCGAGCATCCGTACCAGCCGCAGGAATTGTCTCAGGGCTGTCTGAAAATTCTACGCTTGCTCGAACAATGCCTGCTCGAAATTACCGGGATGGACGTCATCACGCTGCAGCCCGCCGCGGGTGCGCAGGGCGAGCTGACCGGGCTGCTGCTGATTCGCGCGTACCTCGAAAAACAGGGAAATCCACGCAAGAAGGTGCTGATCCCCGACTCGGCACATGGCACGAATCCCGCCTCCGCGGTCATTGCGGGCTACCAGGTGGAGAACATCAATTCCGAATCGCACGGGCAAATCGACGTGGAAAAACTGCGCGAGCTGGTGACGCCCGACGTCGCCGCATTGATGATCACTAATCCCTCGACGCTGGGAATTTTCGAACAGCGCATGCCGGAAATCGCGGAGATCCTGCACGCCAAGGGCGCACTCTTGTACATGGACGGCGCAAACATGAACGCGCTGACCGGCGTGACGCGGCCCGGCGATCTGGGCGTGGACGTGATGCACCTGAACCTGCACAAGACATTTTCAACGCCGCATGGCGGGGGCGGTCCAGGCGCCGGTCCGGTGGCCATGAAAAAAATCCTGGAGCCATTCCGTCCGGTGCCTATCCTGGTAGAAAAAGAAGGTGGGCGGCTGGCGTTGGAACAGGTGCGGCCCAACTCAATCGGCAGGGTAAAGGCGTTCGCAGGCAATTTCGGCGTGCTGGTCCGCGCGCTGGCCTACATTCTCGCTTATGGTCCCGGAGTGCGCCAGGCCACGGAAGACGCCGTGCTGAATGCGAATTACATCCGCAAACACCTCGAAGGAGTGTATGAACTGCCTTATTCCCTTCCTTCAATGCACGAGGTTGTCTTCAGCGACGCGATTCAGAAACGAAATGGCGTGAACACCATGGATATCGCCAAGCGCCTCATTGACTACGGATTCCATCCTTACACGACGGCGTTTCCGCTGATCGTGCCGGGCGCGCTGATGATCGAGCCAACGGAATCAGAATCGAAAGAAGAGTGCGATTTGTTCATTGATGCAATGAACGCGATTGCCCAGGAAGCCGCAACGCAACCGGAATTGGTGAAAACGGCGCCCCATTCGACTCGTGTGAGGCGTTTAGACGAAGTTGCCGCCGCGCGCAAGCCGGTGTTGCGCTGGAACCAGTCCATTCGGGGCAGCGCCGCAAATTAGGCGCGGTAGGCGCCCTGTCCGGCAAACAGATTCCCTTCAGGACACAAGGTTTCTGCGCGAAACTCCCGGATTGCGCCTGTCCTGCTAAACTTTCTCCGTTGATTTCTTCTATCCGGTTCGTGAAAGCATGACCCCAGCGATTAGGGCGTGGCTCCCAAAATCAGTTCTGCTGTTGCCCGGTTATGACCGGCACAAGTTCCTCTCCGATTTGATTGCCGGCATCACCGTTGGGTTGGTGGCGCTGCCGCTGGCGATGGCCTTTGCGATCGCCTCGGGTGTAACTCCTCAGGCCGGAATTTACTGCGCTATCGTTACAGGCTTCCTGATCTCCGCGCTAGGCGGCTCGAAAACTCAAATCGGAGGTCCCACGGGCGCGTTCGTCGTCGTAATTTCTGGAATCATTGCCAAATATGGAATCGACGGACTTTTCGCTTGCACCATGATGGCGGGAGTCTTGCTCGTGCTGCTGGGTGTCACCGGCATGGGCGCGGCGGTAAAGTACTTTCCCCGGCCCGTCATTGCTGGCTTCACCAACGGTATCGCCATCCTTATCGCCAGCACACAGATTCGCGATTTGTTTGGGCTCAGAATGGATCACATGCCCGGCGATTTCTTTCATCGCATGAAGGCATTTGCCGAAGCGTGGAGTACCATTTCGATTCCAGCAACTGTGCTTTCCCTCGTTTCGATCGCGGTGATGATCATCTGTTTGAAGTACACCAAGCGAATCCCCGGAGCCATTCTTGTAACGTTCGGCGCGACCGCCGCCGTCGTTCTGCTTCGTCTTCCAGTTGAAACCATCGGAACGCGCTTCGGCGGAATTCCGAGCGGCCTTCCGCACATCGCCATGCCGAAACTGCATTACGACGTCGTCCGGCAGTTGCTCTCTCCGGCTTTCACGGTGGCGATGCTGGGCGCGATCGAGTCCTTGATGTCGGCGGTGGTTTCCGACCGCATGAGCAATGACAAACACAACCCCAACGTGGAGCTGATGGCGCAAGGCGTGGCGAATATCATGTCGCCGCTCTTTGGCGGGCTGCCGGCAACCGGTGCGATTGCGCGCACCGCCACGAATGTGCGATCCGGCGCCAAGACGCCGGTTGCAGGAATGATTCACGCGTTGACGTTGCTGGCAATCGTGCTCTTTGCGGCGCCGCTGGTGAAAAACGTGCCGCTGGCGGCGCTGGCCGCGATTCTGATAATCGTCGCCTACAACATGGGCGATTGGGAAGAAATCCCGGAGATTCTGAAGCTCTCCGCGGCAGATATCGCCGTCTGGCTGATCACCTTGACCCTCACCGTCATTGCCGATCTCACCTTCGCGGTCGAAGTCGGCATGGTGCTGGCAGCGCTCATGTTCATCCGCAAGGTGTCCCGCACCACAACCGTTTCTCGTGTGACGCTGGACTACGTGGAAGAAAGCCGCGTGCACGTTCTGCAGGGCAAGGATATTCCCGCGTACGCCACGGTTTTCCGCATTCATGGACCTTTTCTTTTTGGAGCAACGGACAAATTCGCCGAGATCTTCGAACAAATGGACAGGCTGCCGCCAATCGTCATATTGCGTCTGCGAAACATGACCGCGATTGACGCCACAGGTCTCGGCGCCATCCAGGACCTCGCCGACCAGCTCCACGAGTCGCGCCGGTCACTGATTCTTTGCGGAGCGCGAGAGCAACCCGCCAAACTGATGATGCAGGCGGATTTCGAACGCCACGTCGGAACGGAAAACATCTGCGCAAGTATTCACGATGCGCTGCAACGCGCGGCTGAGATCTACGACACGATGCGCTCCGCCGAGGCCGTAATCGGTTCCGTCACGTAATTCCGGTTCATGCGCACAATTTGCCTCGGGGTTATTCCTGATTTGTTTTCAGGCTAGCGGGAAAATCTTACAGTGTCAAAAATGGCAGCGAAGGTTTTCTTGTAATTCGGAAAGGCGTTCTGGGGAGCGACGCAAACGAATGAGAGCAATCCTCCTGGCCGCAGCACTGTGACCACCCAGTCGGTCTCCTGCCCGCCCACGGGCGAATCATTGCTGAAGTAAGTGGAGAGGCCCGGCTGCCCGTTCAGGTGCACGCGTGCGGCTTGCTGCGCAACGCGCATGTTGGGATTGGTTTTCTGCAGCTCAGTGATGAATTGTTGCGTGACCGCCTCGAGCGCTTCCGGAGCATTGGCATTCCGTTGCGTTTGCGTCATGCCGATCGTCATTCCGTACGCAAGCGCGCCCTGGGTGACGTTTGCCTGCACCACGCCACCGTCCGGCGCGAACGAGACACTGTCGCCATCGCCGTATTTCCTCCAATTGTCGGGATACTTCAACGTGTAGGAGCCGGCCTCATACGCAACAAAGGTGCCGGAGGGGGCGGCGGGCGATCCAATAGTGCCAGGTGCACCGGAAACAGCGGGCGCAGCAGCTTTTTTCACCACCGGGAGCGCCAGAACCTCACGCTTGATCGCTTCGAACTCCACCGAGTCTCTCTTGCCATTCGCCGGCGTTCCGCCCAACTTGTCTATCTCCTCATCCACGCGCTCAACGCGGTGCTCCGGACTCGGGTGGTTGGAGAAAAACTCCGGCGGTGTCTTGCCTTTCGTTTCCGCTTCCAGTTTTTCGAAGAACTGCACCAGCGCGCGCGGGTCGTATCCCGTATCGTAGAGAACCTGCGTGCCCATAATGTCGGCCTGCGATTCCGCCGTGCGCGAATAACGGAGAAGCACGCCGCCTGCGGCAAACGCGCCGAGCTGGGTCATTAACGCGCCACCGGCGGTATCCCCGAAAATTCCGCCAACAATCCCCCAAAGGCCCTCCATGGCTTGCGCCTTGGTAGCCTGACTGGTGCCGTGGCGCAAAGCGACGTGAGAAATCTCGTGCGCCATCACGCCGGCCAACTGCGCTTCATTGTCAGCGGCCTCGATCGCTCCCCGGTTAATGAAAACGTACCCACCGGGCAGAGCGAACGCGTTGACGGCTTTGTCATTTACACAGTGGAATTCGAATGGATATTGCGCCCCGCCCGTGGGAAGCTTGGCGACAAGCTTGAGCCCGAGCTGTGTAAGGTACGCGTCCACCCGGGGAGCATTGCAAAGTGGCAATTGCTTCTCAGCATCAAGGGCCGCCCTTTTCCCCACTTCCACGTCTTGTTGGGGCGAAAACATGTTCCAACCGGGCTTCAGATTCGTGCGCTGCGCTCTCGCGGCCGGAATAAACGCGAGCCATAAGATTCCGAACAAGGCAGCGCCCCGAACAAAAAGGCGAAATGTACATCGTGAGCGCTCACGCTTGCCATACTTCTGGAACTTGGTTCTTTGTCCCAAGACTTGCATCAGGATCTCCCCGGCACTAATGCGACACAGGGCAAACTGCGGTCTCTCGAATCCGTTCGAGCGCCGGCCACTGGAATGGAGGAAACGGAATTCCCGCTCTACCGAATTACTTTACAACGGCTCGCAGGGAAAAGAAAAAGCCCGGGTGGCTTTCCACCCAGGCTCAATTGGAGAGAGAAGTCGAGTGTATTAGGTCAATTCGCGAGTCAAGAAAATTATCGAGCCATGCGCGGCATTGGTTCAGGAGATTGCCCCGCCACAGGTGCTTCCACCGACTTGCCGCTGCGCGCTTGTGCGGCTCGTACGTGCGCGATTGGCTCGGGACGACGGGTTGGCAATGCAAGGTTTTCGCCTTCGCGGACGAAGGTCAAGCGGTCCTGTGCCTTGTTCCAATCAATGCAAATCAAATCCCCCAGATGCACCTGCTCCGTCGCCAGCAGGTTCGCCAACGGGTACACTACATGCCG
>Ga0307477_10000808_pt1 | contig 30711 bp, 29 predicted proteins | sample atmos_gasesECM2C_FD_203316 | JGI IMG/M metagenome (GOLD analysis project Ga0307477, IMG submission 203316) | Hardwood forest soil microbial communities from Morgan-Monroe State Forest, Indiana, United States - atmos_gasesECM2C_515 | ecosystem: Environmental > Terrestrial > Soil > Temperate...
GATAGGGAACAGGGTTATTGTCGTCGCGATAATTCCGACGTCCTGCCAGTCTACGGCGGGGAAAAAAAACCAACATGCCGCCAGAGCCGGAAAGGCCGAAGCAATGAGGATCGCTTTCCAGCCTAAACGCCAACCGGCACGATTCAGAAGCGGATACAATGCATAATAGATTTCCTCGCAAACAATGCTCCACAATGTCGAATTCCAGATGATGGAATTGACACCCCAAAAGGCGATATTCGGAAAGAGCAATTTGGACATCGCGCCCGTACAAATCACCGGCGTGAGGATACGCAGATAGCGGCGTGCATAAAACCGGCCAATCGGGCACCGTTCGTTTCTCGCAGCGAACGGATAATGAATGCAGAAACCCGATATCACGAAAAACGCAATGACGGCTGGAGGGCCGAAGATCGCAGTCCGCCATCCCCTGGCCAGCAGGTCCAACACATCGCCTGTATGCGTAACAGGCCCAAACAACGGGAGTGCGCCGGCATGGCCAATGGTTACGCAGAGGGCCAATACGCAGCGAAGAGCGTCGAGTACGTAGAAGCGCTTCACGCCAAGGGGCTCGGAACAAGAATCTGTTGGCGTTGCCCACCGCTTGCGACGCTGGCGCCCGCCAACCATCGAGCCAGGGCCGGATAAGCAATTTTCAATACCAGCACTAGGACGACAAGATTGGTGACAAACATCCCCAGTTCTTTGTCGATATTCCCGGCGAACGGAAATGCGATGAATAGAACAGACGTGCCGAAGGCATACCGGATGACTAAGGGAACCCCCCGGGTCAAGAAATATTGCGCCGCCACGCCCAGCATCAGGCCAATTACCCAAATCGGTACAAGCATCCCCGGATAACCGAAATCGACATAGGCCTGAGTAACATAACCAACTCCAACGGAAGTTCCGGCGGCAATATTCGCGCCAAGCAGAAGAGTTGTGAGCCGGGAGTCGTCGAGAGCGGCTTTATCAGGAAACAAGAAACGCGGCGTCAAAATATGCTCAACCGCTCCAGTATAGAAATTGAAATTCGTTGGCAGACCTCCCGAGGACTCTTCTGCCAACACGTCAGAAAACAGACTCGTGTACCCAACCCGTTGCGATAACCTTAGAAACGCATTGGCATAATCGACATCGGCACTCAAATAGCGGTCCGATATCCAGGCAATCTGTTGGTCCGTGGTCATCGAACCCATGGCATTACGATAGTCGGCTTTGATAACGGTCCATACGAGTGAAACCCAAATCACCGTTACAACAGCAAAAAAACCGGTCAGGTATTGGCCGGCCGACAATCTGCGGCCGCTGGAAATCATGGCGAGCATAATAATGAAAATGGGCTCCTTATAGCTCGCGAAGTAGCTGATCAGTCCCGATCCAAACTCAAGGAGCGCAACCCCGATCAACCAGTGACGGTCGCGATTGATCTCGAATGTTTTCGCCGCGACCAGATAGATACAGACATATTTGAGCAGCGTCAGCGCTACCAGCTCCTGCGTGAGGCCGGGAACCATCCAGGCGTATCGGTAGCCAAATGCCGTCAAGAGAAAACTGATGAAATATAAAGCAACGGCACGCTGGAGCTTAACGCCACCGTTCTCCTGCCAATCATCCGGAACTCGAACCCGGTCGGACGTACCAAAGACGCGGCGTCCAACGGATACGCCGGAACGCATCCCGAATACGAGAGCCAAGAGAGCGCTCAGACTGTAGAAGATTGCTTGCTGCCAAAATGGTCCCAGCCATGCGAGTTTTCCCACATCTTGGCCGAGAAAATCATTGGCAATGAGGTCGCCGGCAATTTGGATCCAGAACATGAAGGCGATCCATGGCAGAACCGGATAGGCTTTTCTTCCGCCTACAAGCCACACCGCTATAAACAGGGCGGACAGAACGGCCAGCCACATCACGACATTCGATGAGAGGGTCAGTAGAACCGCGAGCGCCGCGATCCCGATTAAAATATTACGAGATAGGGTGGGGCGTGATGCCGGTGTGGATTGGGTCATTTCGATAATATGTTGGCGAGATTCGAAGATTGGTGATCTGCAGCGTATTGCCTGCATTTACACATAGGATCGCACGGCATCTGTCACCGATTTGCGGTAACTGTCCCAGCTACAAGTCTCGGCATGCCGCCTGGCGGTACGTTTCATCGCTGGCAAAAGATCGCGATGATCGGAGAACCATCGCAGAGCTGCAACCAATTCGTCTCGATCATTCGTCGCGATCAATCGCCCACATTGGTCTATCAGGTCGCCGGCACCGCTTGCCTTTGTCGTCAAAACCGGCAGCCCGGATGCCAAGGCCTCGATCACGACGAGCGCCCGGCCTTCAAAATTGGTCGGAAACACGAAAACATCCGCGTTCCCGTAGTGTACCTTCAGCTCATCGGTCGAGACGGTAGCTGTCCAAGTGCAGCCGGAGGGCATTTCGCGTCTTTTTCTCTCGGCCAATTGCCACGCTCCAACCAACTTCAAGCTCGCGTTCTTGAGTCCTGCAGCCTGCCACGCGTCCAGCAAAAGCGGAATGCCCTTTCTGATGGAGCACTGGCCGACAAATAGGAATGTGATGTGTTCGCGCGCACTGGTTGCAGGCTCCGGCCACTCCGCCAAATCGATCCCATAAGGAGAAAACGCGATGGTTTTATCGGATTGAAATTCCAGGATCGTGCTGGCCACAAATCGGCTTGGCACCAAGACAAGGTCGGCCAGTTTCATTTCTTCGGTTTTTCGCTGGCGTCGCACGCTCTCGGTTGGACGCGCTGCTGGAAGCCAATCGCTATATTCCCTTTCCAACTGCCCACGAATGCGCTCCCAAGCCGGATAATATCCGATCGGCATCTCGTATATGCAGGCCCTGCCGCGGCGCTTTGCCTCCTGGAACTGCCAAAGCGAACAATCTTCATAAGCATGAACGGCAGTCACGCGCGGCCGACCGCATTCGCGGGCCATTCTGCGCATGAGCCATTCATTGGCTTCGTTCGTCAGCCGTTCGTCGCCGAGTCCGATTCCGCGAATCAGCAAACGCTTGAATTCGCCGATGCGGCCCTGAGATTTGGGTGCTGTGGCAAGCCTGGAAAAATGCCGGCGCGCGAGGCGGTTTGCATTCGAGCGAAATCCGGGCACGCTCCCGATTGCGCGCAGGCTCGCCGGCGAAGGCATCCAAGGCACGCAGAAGCTTTCCAGCAAGCCCGATTCGAAATAGGCCAAGCCCGCGTGATGGGAAAACGGTGTTCCTGTCGGATGGCCAAAGAGGACACTCATGCCAAAGCAGCGACGTGACCCAACGATGGAATTTGCAAGCTTTGCATCGCGCCAATAAAGCGCCGGACAAATGCTTCCTGCGAGAACTCCGCTCCGATGCGCGCGCGCGCGGCCTCTCCCATTTTTGCGATCAGATCTCTGCCCCAGTATAGCCGTTCGATCGATGCCGCGAGGAGATCGGGCCGGTCCGGCTCGATGACGATGCCCGTTTCGCCATCCCTGACGATTTCGGGCAGTCCGCCGAGATTCGAACAAATTACCGGGCGCCCGAAGGCCCCTGCTTCAATCGCTGAGGTTGGTAGGGGATCGGCAAATCGACTGGGGACGACGCAAACATCGATAGAAGCAAATGCAGCAGACTGATCTCGGACGAAGCCGCGCCAGTCCAACGCCCCCTCGATCCCTAAATCTCGTGCTTTCTGCTTCAACACGAGGGCGTAGGCACCATTATCCTTGCCGAAGATACGCAGCTGCAAATCCAAGCCCGACCGTATCAGCAGGTGTACAGCGTCGATAAGGACTTCGTGGCCCTTTTCCCAATTGATTTGCCCGACGATGCCAAGCGTCAAACCGGCTCGTTGTCCAGGCGGAGCGAGCGCTGCGCCAAGTTCAGTGCCATTGTGAATCACGATGACGCGCGACGGCAGAACGCCCAATGCAACGACGCTTTGTGCCACAGCATGTGAAACGCAGACGAATATTCCCAAGCGACTTTCGAAGGCCTTGAATAGTTTTGCAAACCTGCGGCGCAATGGAATTGTTTCATGCACCCAATAAATGTCGCGCGGGCCGAGGAAGGGGAGGAGCAGGAGCAGATGATGCCAATTTGTATGGATAACCGCATCCGGCCTGCGGTTTGAGACGACTTGCCGGTAACGCATCACCAGAGACGGCCAGTATCTAAGCTGATCCAGTGTCATAACGATGGGTGACCAGCTCAAAGTCGCTGAGATGAACCCAAGCCGAAGCCGATGCCAAGCAAGATTATCGTGTATCAGACGCTTGCGAAATTCACCCGAGCCTTCCCAAGTACTGATGAGAAACTCGACGTCATAACCCGCATCGCGCAAACCGCGACCAAGCGACAAGGCCATGATCTCCTTACCAGAAATCAAAGGACCACCGCAGACGATTTCGACTTTTGGATGGGACACTGCCGGCCTCAACGGCAGGATTTGAGGGCTATTCATGCCGCAGGCTTACGCCCGAAAAAGGAGTAATGCCGCCCAAAGGGCTTAGCTAATCGCTTTGCCCAGTCGCGTGAGAAATTCTTGGTGCACAGTTTGGCGGGATCCGTGCGCGGCCACAGCAGCCACTGGTAGTGATTGCTTTGGGTTTTCTCGACAATCAAACCGGCCGCACGCAAATAACCCAGAACATGCCAAAAGAAGAAGAAGTTCTCGCGTGGTTGCACGCCCGATCCGGAATTGAACGGCTGCCCTGTGGTCCAGGATTTCGCCCATAACAACAGCATGCCGTTCAGATAATTCTCAGTTGTAAGACAGAAGCGGCCGCCTGGTTTGAGGACCCGATAGATCTCCCGCGCCATGCGAGCGGGATCAGGCACGTGCTCCATGCATTCGCAGCTCACCACGTAGTCGAATGAATTATCGGGAAGACCGAGCGCTTGCGCATCATCCTGCCGGAAGCTGACCGGTGCATTGCGCTCGAGGGCGAACTGCTTTGCAATCGCGATCGCATCGTGGGAAAAATCTATTGCAGTTATATTTGACTTCTTCAATCGGCCCACAAGCCAGACGGCGAACTCTCCGCGCCCACAACCAACTTCTAGAACCTCGCCGCGGGCATGATCGCGCATATCGCCGTACGCGGTTTCGTACCAGGGAAATTCGAGTGGATTCCCCGATAGGCCGTGGGATTTCATCGCACGATGCCAAGCGTTGTATTCCGGCTCAAGAGTTTGGGTCATGCCCTTGGCACGTTTCATAAGCGGCAGATACCGCTGCCACGGTATCGCTGAAAGCCGGTAATTTTTTTCCTATAACTTTGCCTTGACTGCGGCCGCCACCGCTTAGTTTTTCCGCTAGAGCCTCAATGTTGCCCACAGGATAGGAGTCATCCGCTAGGTCCTCAGCGCAGCCGCAAGCGTCGCTCACGACGCACCGCAATCCGCTTGCCATAGCCTCGTTGACGACAAGTCCCCACGTCTCACCGTGATTGCTAGGAAGGACGAGGCAATCGGCCGCCACATAGGCGCGCGAAATCTCAGTTTGATTGAGAAAACCCGTGAATGAGGCGCGCGGCCTCGCATCAACGGCGGGCGCAGCTGGCGCGGACGAATCCCTGCACTCCGCATCATAAGCAATCGCACACGCATCCCGCAGTTTGCCGCCGAGATCCCCCGAGCCGCAAAACAGCAGATGCACTTTTGGGATTTGTCCGCTCGCGCGCAACTTCTCCGCCGCCCTCACGAGGTCGAGTGGCCGTTTCTTGGCGATAAATTTGCCACAGAACAGGATGCAGTAGGCATCATCGGGAATGTTCCAGGCACGGCGCACTTCCGCGCGCCTGCCACGCAAGATAGCCGCCTGGCGCGCAAATCGCTCATTGTCAACGGCATAGGGCGCGGCAAACATCCGGGATTCCGGCACGCCGAATTTACGGTACAGGCGGCGATTGGCAGAGCCGATGCAGAAAAATTTGTCGGTTGCTGCGAACAAGCGGCCGAGGACTGCACGCTTGACCGGTTGCTTCCATATGGGGACCGGAAGGAGGTCGTTGCTTTCCCCGCGCAACCACACTTCAGCGCCGATGCGTTTGGCCTCGCGAACAGTCTGCCAATAGCCAGCCACTTGCCATCCCTGGATCCACACTGCCTTCGCGCCGACGGCCCGCAACCGGTCGCGCAAGCTCTCCCGCAAGCGGCAGCGCCAGAAATCGGTGGGCGTGGCTCCCTCCGCGGTTTCAAGGAAGCGATGCGGGTATCCAGATAGCGTTTCAATATCCCAGGAGAAGGTTTGGTCGAATTCCTGATCGAGACTGGGCTTTGTGCCGAAATTGGTTAGATACCAAACCTCAAAAGGTACACGACCATCTTGCTGCAATGCCTGCCAGATCGGCGTCTGATATTGAATCGGATGGGTTGTGACGATCAGAAGCACGGCATGATTGATAACGTCGGCTGAATAAACCAGGCGATCCAAGTTCTATGGAGAGGCAGCTCTGTCGGGATGCCTCCCGCGAATTTCATTCCGCTAGCCGAACCGTGACGTACGGTCTAGCCGGACGTTGCAGCCACCGCCTCACATATTTCGTATTCCGCTCGAAACAAAAGTAAAATGCCGCTGAAACGGTAAGACAAATAGCGATTCTAGCGAGGAAATAGCTGACAGATGTCAAATCAAGCTCGGGTGCCTTCGTAAAAAACCTATCGAGTACTGTGTTCACCGGATAGTGGAATAGATATACGGAATATGACATTGAGGCCAATCCTGCGGCAGGCGCACGTAAAAACCCGATGGACCTATTTACATATTCGCTGCAAAGGAATGGAATCATTGCAGCCACTCCGATACAAATGATCGCTTCCGACGTCTCCGTCGATATTGGAATAACAGTTGTCAACGAGCGACTCGGCAAGGCCAATTCCAACAGCAGTCCCCCTCCAATGGCCAGAAGAGTGCCAGAGAGAAACATCAGTCTGAGATGTCTACCTTTCAATAAAAAGATCATAAGAGCGCCTAGGGCCCAATAGAGAAGGAAGCGGGCTCCTTGCACCGAAAAGACAATTGCGCAGAGTGCTAGAACCGCAATAGCACCAGGAGAACTTCGGTTGATTGCCAAGTAGCCAAGTGCGCCACCCACTACGTAGAACCAAATTTCGTAGGAGAGCGTCCACAACGGCAAGTCGCGGGCGAGTGTCGGCGCAAATAGACCGTTCAGGCCCGTCATATTGGCGGCCAATAAGGCGGCATTTGTCTGTTCATGAAACACCAGCAAACTGATCGCTCCCGTAAATAAGCAAGCCGGAACGAGCGGGAGAAAGATTCTGGAACAGCGGTCAATTGCGTACGTCCTTAAATCGAATCGCGCCTGCCTGACGCGTTCTATGACCTGGCCGCCTACAAGAAATCCACTGAGCACGAAAAACGTCAACACAGCTTCCTGGCCCAACCGCGTGAACCCGAAGAAGACTGCGACAGGCAACGTTCGTTGGCCTACCGGAAGCGCACCAAATTCTACGAACGACGAGCCCCTGGTATGGACCAAGACGACAAGCAGCGCCGCTAAACCACGCAGAAAATCGAGTGCGATGGCGGGAGAAGCGGCTCTCTGCGGCCTGGTCATAGGTGTTATGTTCTAACTCGGATGAAGAATTGCGACAAACTTACGCAGTTCTGGGACGTAGGGCTACAGGCGGGATTGAGGCTTTCGTATCGATTGGACGTGCAGGCACGCCTGCAACAACTTGCCCGGGGGCCACAGAGCGCGTCACGACGGCGCCCGCGCCCACAACGCAGCAGTCGCCCAGCTCAACGTCCTTGAGAAGGATAGCCTTGGCGCCAATCCAGCAATTATTACCGATGCGGACAGTGCCGCGATTCATATCGAGTTCACCCGGGCTCCGTCCGGATTCCATCCGATGATTGCTGTCGGTTATGTAAACATCGGGACCAAACATGTTGCTGTCACCGATCTCGACCAAGCCGCATGCATCGATCATGACGTTCCGATTGAAATAGTTGCGATTACCGATACGGATTCTGACGCCTGAAAATGGAGTATCCTCGGGCCACAGCCAACAGCCCTGCGTGAAAGCGTTGTAATCGCCAAGTTGGATTTGGCTGCACCGTCGCACGCGGCCACCGCCTTCCATCCGGTTACTTTTTCCCTGCCGCATTCCGAGAATGCGATAGGCGAAAAGCCGTATCCGGCTGGCCGCACCGCGCGGAACGCGTAGCAGCAGCGGTTCAAGCCTGACCGGAAGTCTCAACGGGCAGCCTCATCAGCGACCGGTGCCTGGCGATGCTCGCCCATCGGACCGGGCGGCGGTCGCGCCAAGCCGTGCGGCAAGTCCGCGTGAAGTCCCAGATGCCTTCCAAACAGGGGCGCGTAAGTCCATGCCGCGCAGAAAATTTTATGTGCGAGATTATTTTCCACGCGAGGGATGGCAAGGCGACAAGGGCCGGAAACCGCCACACCGTCAGCGTCAAATCGTTGCAAACGGCGGCGCGGTGCCGCGGGCGTACGTCGCGGGCTATCGTTGCCTTGTCGTGCCAAACATGAATGCCGTCGAGCTGCACGATCTCATACCCAGCATCTATCAAGCGCAGGGAAAGATCTCTTTCTTCCGAACCGTAATAAGCAGGAAACAGAGTATATCCGCCCAAAGCCTTGACAACCGACAGCCGAAGCACATGGCCGCATCCAATGAACAGGCCTACCTGAGATTTCAGCCCTCGCGATTTGCGTTCAGGTTGATCAGGCGAGACGATGTCGAAGGCTATTGCTGCAACCCTGGGATGACTGTCGAGGTAATCGATTGCTATGCCTATTTCGTCGCCCTCCAGAAACCAGGCGTCGTCATCCAAACTGACATAATAGTCTTCGGGAGCGGTGAGCATAATTTTATTCCGTGCGCGGACATAGCCGAGGCGCTTATCCCACCGCTCCCAAGAGACTGAAGGAAACTCACGCTGGAGGGCCGGCGTATCATCCGTCGAAGCATCGTCTATGACCGCGACGCGCAAGGGCCTGTGCGACTGTTCGATCGCGCTAAGGATTGCTTTTCGAACTACATCGACTCGATTGCGCGTGGAAATACCCACGACTACGGAAGACGATTTTGCGGATATCATGATGAGGATCGATCCTTGGCTGCCAACACGATATCGGTCACACCCAAGATCTCGCCTTCCAATCGCTGCCAGAATTGCCGCCCGAAACGCTTTTGAAATGCACAGACGGAGAGTTGAAACAACTCCCAAAGAGCAAGTTTGGCATAGTCGCGGACACGGTGCCGCTCGATCACGCGTGTCATGACATAATGGCGGTTGACCAGCTCCATTCTGGCCAGTGCCACCGGGTCTTTCTTGTGAGCGCCCGGCTGGCTGTCATGAAAAATCCGGGCGGTCCTCACATTGGCGAGCTTCCATGATTTCCCCACCGATACCGAGAGCGTGACGTCCTCCATCAAGGAATAGCCAGCGAAGAAGCTGCGAAAGACAGGTTGGGGCAGCGCTTCGCGCCGGTAAAGCGTCGCGCCCAAATTCAGCCAATCGACGGGAACCACCTCCGGCAGGTCGTCGCGGTCCTCCGGCAGTAAATTTATGGCAGGGCCTAAAAGCCGTCCGGCATAGGAATTCTCGGAACGTCCGGCCAGAAGCCGGAATACGGATCGGCTGGCGAAACCGGGCGGAAGATAGCGCTGATTTGTGATCATCGCGTTGACGCCACCCATGCGCGGATCGGATTGCAATCCGCGCCAGAGGCGCGGCAGGCAATCATGTTCGAACAGGATATCGTCGTCGAAAAACGCGATGACCGGTTGCGTTGCGAGCGCAACTCCCTGGTTACGCTGAACGGCAGCACCGAGCTTCGAAGCGGCCTGCCAGATCACGCGGCAGTCGCGCTCCTCCACCTCGCCGGCAAAATGTGAAACAGTGTCCTTGGTCGCGCTATCGCTGGAGCCATCGATTACAATCAGCTCAGCAGGCAGCGTTCCTTGAGCTCCCATTGACGCAAGCATCCGCGATAGAATGGCTGGGCGGTCCCGCGTCGGAATAACCGCCGAGATCGGCAACGTGTTTGCAGTCACAGTCAAGATCGGCCTTGGATTGCTTGTCTCGAAAAACCGGAAGCAAACTCTCGCCGAAGATTGGCTAGCCACTCCGCGCCGCGAAAGCCGAGAGCGCGATACGCAAGCCGATAGCTAAGCGGACTGGCCGGCCTGTTGCCCGGTATGAAAAACCGGTCGGATTCCCGGATCCGGTGCAAGATGCTGATGGCCAAATCTCGATCGTGCTGCCACAAACCACGCGCCAGTTCATGGCGGGCATCGTTGACCGCCTGACGGCGTTCCTTTGTAAATTCGCCTTTGTTGCTCAGAAACGTTTCCATACGATCGAGAATTATCAAACGTTGACGGGGAACCTCGAGAATCATTCTTTGCACCAGCCGGCCGCCAAGGTCCCAAACGCGGTAGACCGCCAGACAATCCTCGCCAAACGCAAAGCTGCATCCTGCTTCCAATAATCGGCCATAGAGTTCGTGTTCCTGACAGCATGGCTGATCGGCGCGCCAACCTTTCACTAGTTCTAATGCTGCTCGCTTCCAAATCGGGCCGCCGGTCTGCGGGAGTTCCCAAAGCGCCAGCAGCACCCATGGGTCGCGCCTGCTCGGAAATCGCGTCTCCGTACATACAAACTTTCCGTCTATAAGCCGTTCACACAGGGTCTGGTTACAGATGATATCCGCATCCGAATGCCGGCGCGCGAATTCCAACTGCCGGCTGATCTTATCGGGGAGAAGATAATCGTCGGCGTCGAGATATTGCAGCCACTCGCCCTTGGAGAGCTCGAGCAGGCGATTGCGCGCCGCGCCCCCGCCTTTGTTCGACCCGGTTTCCCAATGAATACGGCCATCGAAGCGCCGGATGACATCTAAAGTTCCGTCGCTCGAACCATCATCAACGACGATGATTTCCTTGTTCGCCCAGATCTGACCAAGCGCACTCGAAATAGCGAACTCGATCCACTCCTCGCAATTAAACGCGGGAATTAGGATGCTAACGAGCGGTCGCGATTGCGAAACCGGGATCAAACTGCGATTCCGTATTGTTGCGAGATCCAATTGCGGTACTCGCCGCTCTGGATGGCGCGCCACCATGGCTCATTGGCGAGATACCATTCGAGGGTAGCCGACAAACCATCCCGCAGCGGCCGCAATGCCGGCGCATCGAATTCGCGGCTGATTTTTCGCGTATCGAGAGCGTAGCGCCGATCGTGCCCAGGCCGGTCTTTGACGTAGACGATCAGGTCACGCGAGCTTCCGCCGTCCGCAGCCGGGCAATCGGGAAACCGCTCCGCGACGGCCCGGTCGGATTTTACGCGGCGATCGACCAGGTCGCAGAGCAATTCGACCAGATCATTGTTCGAAGTTTGATTGTTGCCGCCGATATTGTAGGTCTCGCCCAGCATTCCCCGGTCGATGACTGCGCTTAGCAGTGCGCAATGATCCTCAACATGAATCCAATCTCGCACATTCTTGCCATCTCCATAGACGGGCATCGGACGGCCCGTCAGTGCGTGCAGGATCATCAAGGGGACGACCTTCTCCGGAAACTGGAAAGGACCATAATTGTTGGAACAATTGCTGATGGTCACCGGCAAGCCATAGGTATGGGCATAGGCGCGAACCAGGAAATCGCTTGCGGCCTTGCTCGCGGCATAGGGCGATCGCGGATCGTAGCGCGATGATTCGGTAGAAGGTGCATCCTCAGGCAGTAGCGAACCATATACCTCGTCCGTCGAAACATGATGGAACCGGCAAGAGTCGCTCCGGTTTTTCCAATGCAATAAAGCCGCTTTCAACAGGACATGCGTGCCTTGGACATTGGTCCGGATGAAATCGTCCGGTGAGGTAATCGAGCGATCGACATGGCTTTCCGCAGCGAAATGCACAATTTTTTCGAATTGGTGGGCGGCCAATAGTTTCGCAACGAGTTCTTCATCGCAGACATCGCCGTGAATGAAGCTGACCTCGCCCTGGGCGGTAAGTCCGGCGAGGTTGGCAGGATTGCCTGCGTAGGTCAGAGCATCAAGAACAACGATGCCGTCAGCTGGATGCCGCGCGCGCCAGTAATGCACGAAATTCGCGCCAATGAAGCCCGCACCTCCCGTAACAAGAATGTTCGCCACGATTCTGCTTTTTTGAAGTTAGGAGCCGTTTGCAGCCCGCAGCAGCGCAACCGTCTGCCCGATGGATCGTTGCAGATTGCCGTCGAAACTGAAACCTTGCGCCATAAACCTTTCGCACGAAACATCGTAGGATAATTGATTCATGGCTGGGCTCTCGACAAAACCAATCTCGAGTTCAGGCACGAACGCCCGAAGGCAATCGATGATTTCGCGGACTGTTGTGTTCAGGGTCAACACATTGTAAGCGCGACCGTCGAACAGGCCATTCTGTATAATAAATGCGATTGCCCGTATGGCGTCGGACAAGTCGAGATAAGGGCGTTTCTGATTATAAGCGGTGCGCCAGACGGAAAGCGGCTGGCGCATCACCGCTTGCCAGCAGAATTTGTTCACCGCGGTATGGAAACGCATCCCAGGCGAGGTGCCGAAAATCGTGCCAAAACGGCAGGACACGGCCCGCAGCTTCTTCGCCGCACACAGCCAAGCGATCAACTTTTCCTCTTTGAGCTTGGTTTGAGCATAGGGGCTTTGGGGGTTGATCTCTTCCGCCGTGCAATCCTCGGAAACGACCTCAGCCTGTGTGCCGTATACGCTGGTCGAGGATAAAGCGATGAGTCGGGCACCGGTTTGGCCGCAGGCTTCGGCGACCCTTGCGGTAGCTTGGAAGTTATTCGCCTCCAACTCGGCCGCCTGGCCGAAACTGCCCGCAGCATCGGTCATTGCCGCAAGATGCACGACTGCGTAGGCGCCCGTGAAGATGGCCTCCAGATCAGCTTTGGTAACGTCCTGTTCCACAAACCGGTACCGGCCGTCCCGCGGCAGATCGAACAGAGACGCATAACGCTGCGTCATTAGGTTGTCGATCATGACGATCTCGGCGCCTGGAACAGTTGCGGGCAGTTCGCGGATTAGACGCGAGCCGATATGGCCAAGAGCACCGGTAACCACGAGTTTCATCGGTGAACCTGCGAACGCCGCCATGCGAGAAATTCGCCATGATCGCGGATATAATCGGCTTCCTCGAAAGGTCTGTCACACAATACCGCCAAGATTGAATTGCCGGTCCTGTAGGTCTCAGTGGCCCAAATGCCCGGCGGCACCAATAGGCCCACATCGCCTCGGTCGAGCAGAAAATTCTTGACGGACTTGCCGTCATCGCATTCGACCCGGATTGCGCCATGCACGCAGATCATGATTTGAGAACATTGCTGGTGCGCATGCCGGCCGCGTACCGCCCCCTCGCTTGCCCGCACGGTAAACATCCGCACGATCGCAAACGGCACGTCCTTGCCGGCTTCGACCACGACCAATTCGCCATCTTCGCGCTCATGGCGCCGCAGGGCGATTTCGCGCACATCGTCGATACAGCCGATATTCACCAGCACTAGCTTTACTGGTACCCGAGCAGCAGCCGCAGACCGCGGCTATACTCATCGAGATCGGGCTCCGTAAGATTGAGCGCACAAGGAAGGGTGATGCCCCGCTCCGATATGTCATAGGCAGTCGGATTATTGCGCCGGCCTTCTTCCTCCCGGTTAAAGGCGGGTAGGAAGGTGAGGGGGTAGAAGAACGGGCGCACCGGCAGGCCGAGCTTCGGCATCTCTTGCAGCGCCTTGTCCCGTGTCATTTCATGCGATCTGCCGAAGATGAGAGCTGGAGACCAAACGCCATTAAAGACGTGCGGTGGTTCAGGATTGAGCTGGATATCGGGGATTCCCGACAGGCGATCACGATAACCGTGCAGGATCCAGCGCTTCTTCGCTACCAGCTCGTCGATTCGCTGAAACTGGCCGTAGCCCAACGCCGCCTGCAGGTTGAATGGCATGTATTTGAAGGTGATCTCGGTATTGAAATAGCTCCCGGGCTGACGTCCGTGATCGCGAAGGAATTTGCAGCGTTGGAACAGCTTTTCATCGTCGAGCAGAAGCATTCCGCCTTCACCCGTGGTGATGGTCTTGGTGCGGTGAAAGCTGAACGTCGATCCGATCCCGAATTTGCCCGCTCGAATGTTATTATATTTCGATCCCAGGGCCTCTGCCGCATCCTCGATGACAAGGATTCCGCACCGCGCGCACAGGTCGAGGATGCCGTCCCAGTCCGGCATGTTGCCAAAAAGATCGACGACGATTACAGCCTTGGTGTGCGGCGTTATTGCGCGCTCGATACTTTCCGGCGTCAGGCACCAATGGTCCGCATCTATGTCGGCAAGCACCGTTCGTGCGCGCTGATAGGTGATGCACGCGATAGAACCCACCCAGGTGCAATCGGGTGCGATGACCTCGTCGCCTTCCCTGATCCCAAGACCGGCGAGCAGCAAGTGTAACGCCGTAGTGCAGTTCGGGGTCATCAGCGCGTGTTTACGGTCGTGATATTTGGCGAATTCGGCTTCAAACGTTTCGACGTAATGGTACGCTTTCTTGCCATACCAGCCGTTGCGCAGCGCATCGAGCACGATTCTTTCCTCGTGCTCGGTAATCCACGGCCCAGCCATTTGGATGTCGGGCATCTACCGCAACGTTCCTTGTAGATTTGCAATAATGGAAGCCGTGTTTCTATTCGTCATCGGGTGCGCGGGTACGCCGACGACCACGATCCCGTCTGGAATGTCTTCAATCACAACCGCTCCCGCTCCTACGATCACGTTTTTTCCGATATGAATTCTCGGCCTGATTGTGGCTCCGGCGCCGACCCAGCTGTTCGCGCCGACATGGACGCGGCCGCACAATACCGCACCTGGCCCTACCTCCACGCCGTCCTCGAGAACGCAATCATGTTCGATGAGACTTCGCGTGTTGAGAATGCATTGCCGGCCGATCACCGCATCACTATGGACCATGGCCAAAGGCATGGCCTGCAGGCCAGCCGCCACCTCCGCACTGCGGCAAATTAGGACGGAGGCATCCGCAAAGGAAACGGGCGTAATACCCCGCGCGGTCAGCTGCTGATGCAATTCGCAACGCACATGGCCGAACGGGTTTCCGATTGCCACCACAAATCCCAGCCGCCGGACATCCTGTGTAGCCAGCCAGGGCTCGAGTTCCAGCCAACCGTGAAGAAGCGTAGTGCCGGGGAACGGGGTGGAAAGCGCCCGCGTGTCATCGACCAGAGCAACGATCTCACAGCCAAGCGAATCCAATATCGGCTTGTTGACTCGCCCCTGATCGCCCGCGCCCCACATAACGATACGCGAGACTTGGGGTTCAATCTTTTGCCAGCGTCGTATTTGCACGTTACATATTACGGCGTTGCTACACGCCTGTAGTAGCGTTGGTCTCGTGGCGGAATATGAGCTGAGTCACATAATTAAGCCGATGCTCGTCATCGAAATTTTCCGTCGGCAGTTCCTTGTTGCGGTCGAGATAATAGCCGCGATAACGCGATTTCAGAAGCAATCTGTATCCGAGATAACGTACATGGTCGGAGAACTCTTCGAAATTCCAGAACCGCACTGGAATACGGTTTCCATAAAAAAGTTGCGCAGTCACGAACCCTATATTATCTGCGGCTGGCAGATCGACGAACAAAAGATATTCGGGCTGTAACGCGACCACATCCGACAATAAGCCGGTCCAGTCATCAACGTAGTGGAGCGAACTGCCAAAATGAGCGATCTCGAATATATCGGGCGGAGCAGGTAAGTCTGTCTGGAACCTTAGCTCGCCATTTCCAGCAAAAAGTTCCATTCCTTTACGGCAAATGGCTTCATTTTCTACGACGACAAACTCGATTCTCCATTCCGGCGGCAGCATCGCCCTGAGCGGTAGATAACTCGTTGCCATGCCGCCGCCGAAATCGAGAATACGCAAGGGCTGTCTGCTCTCCCCGATTAGTGCGGCAATGTAAGGCAGAGCGTAATCTGATGTCGTGGCAATTGGCGCAATAGCGCTGCCGCCTCGTCCACCCGAGAGCGCGAACTCCGCGCGTTTAGCGACTTTGTCCAGCCAAACGTCCCTTTCGAAGGCTGTGCAGTCGCCTTGGGCCTCAGCAAAACTGCCGTAAACCCCTACCCACCAATGTTGAGGTTTTGCATCCATCCTGGCCCCAAGCCCTCAGACGATCTCCATGGCAGGGTCATGCGGCAATTGCGATCGGACCATTTCCTTCAGTTTCGGGTACGAAGCGTCTCGCGCTGAGATGTTGAATTTACCTTCCGGCCACAGAATGCCGATATCCGGATCATTCCAAACCACGCCTCCCTCATCGTCGCGATCATAGTAGCGGCTCACCTTATAGTGCAGATCGGCGCAATCGCTGAGAACACAGAAGCCGTGTGCAAATCCAGGCGCCATGTAGATCTGACGCCGCCGATCATCGCTAAGTTCAATCCCAAACCACTTCGCAAAGGTGACGGAACCCGGACGTAAATCGACGGCAACATCGAAAATGCGCCCACGAAACACCGTGACGATTTGCGCCTGCGGTCTTTTCACCTGAAAATGCAATCCGCGCAGCACACCGCGCACAGAACGCGAATGATTCTCCTGAACAAATTCGTCGGCAATTCCAGCACCCAGGTAGCGGTCGCGCTGATATGTTTCGAGAAAGAAACCACGCTCGTCTCGGAAACATGCTGGTTCGATCAACAGCAGGCCCTCGAGATTGACTGGTTCAACTTTCACTCCGCTGCCGCTCTCCCGATTTCGCCACGACTCACTTCGCCGTCAACTAGTAAGCTTGGCGCGTGTCGGTGGACGAACTCAGCGAATTCAGTGCCTTCCAACGTGCGTTCCAGATCGGCACACTCGCGGCGGAACGTCGAAATGTATTCGTCCAACGCTCCTGAGGACCGCAGGACGGCGAATATCGACTCGCGGCAGCGTAACCGGTGCAAGTCTTCGACCGCTTTTACGACTCCTCTTGGCGCCACGGCACGCGCCCAGCGCCTGGCGACAGTCAGCGGCCGGACGGGTGGTGTGGCTTGCGCGGCATAATGCCATTGCAGGGCGGCCCGCAGCTTAGGTGCATACAAGTCACGAATTTCATCGGCAAATTGTTCTTTATCGATGACTTCAACCGTGCCAACCGAAGCACAAATCCGGCTAAGCAGCGCCTCCCAATCGCTTGTAAAGCGGCAACGCAGCAGATGCTTGACCCAATCATTCTCTGCAGCAAGCGGCAGCGAAGTTCCGATTTGCGATATGTAGGTCACTACTGCGAGGTCCGAGCGAACCTTGCCTAACGAATAGCCCCGCAAAGAGAAATAATTCTCGTGCAGATGCGTGTCGGTAAAGTTTAACTCCGCCAATTCTTGCAGAATCGTAGCCAAAATTTCAGCTCGAAAGACGGCGTAATACAGGAAGTCCGCACAGCCAAACGCCTCACGAATCCTTTGCGCCGCCGAATCTGCTGAGGTGTCTGGGAACCGCCGCGACTGTGCCAGTGGGACAAAACGCAGGATTTGCCCAACAACATGCCGCAGTTTCGCATCTTCTACCACTTTCATCTCGAATGCGGCAAATCCGCCGCTGCAGCTCGAAAAATCCGGATTGGCCCGAAGAAAATCCAAGCAGCGATCAATCCCGGACATAATGGGAAAATCATCATTTCCGGCCTGCATAACATAGCGGGTGCGGACCCTTTGCGAGGCATCCACCATCTTGCGATAGAAATGGCTGAGGGTCTCGTCGTCAGGGTACCGGATATATTCGATGTCCAGATTGGGAAAGGCTTCCGCCGACCTTTCCATCAACTCCACGATGACCGGATTCACAAGCCCATCCGCTATCAGGAAATGATACGGCATGCGCGCGTTGTTCGCGTGCCAAAGAAACCGCAGGGTATGCAGATGCCGACCTTTTAACGGAAGCAAAATGGTCAGCGGAGAACTCACACGTGCGCGCCTTCACTGCTGAAGAATTCACGGACCGCATCGATGACCCGAGCAGCATCACTATCCTTTAGTTCGGGATAAATCGGCAGGCTGAGAACGCGATCGGCAAGCATTTCGGTTGTTGGCAGCTCGCTCGCCAGGCGCACCCGTTCGGCATAGCCGCCGTGACGATGCACCGGCCGAGGATAATGAATGCCGGCATCGATGCCAGCCCCGGCGAGATGCCTTCGCAGTCCATCCCGTTGCTCACAAGCAACGACATAAAGATGAAAGGCGTGACAGCTGCCGGCGCGGATCGCGGGCGCCTTCAACGGTAACGATTCGAATGCCGTTGTATATCGTTCGGCAATGGCGGCGCGGCGCGCGTTACCGGCATCGAGCGTGGGCAATTTCGCCGATAGGACGGCCGCTTGAATTTCGTCGAGCCTTGAATTCACGCCCGCGGCCTGCGTCTGCCGGCTGTCATCCCAGCCATATTGGCGCGATCGGCGTACAGCTTCAGCGAGATTCGCATCCGATGTGACCACCATTCCGCCGTCGCCGATCGCGCCAAGATTCTTGGTAGGAAAGAAACTGTAGCAGGCCGCATAGCCAAAGCTCCCGAGAGGTTTGCCGCGGAAAGAGCCACCGGCGGCCTGGGCGCAATCCTCGATCACAGCGAGCCCGCGCACTTGCGCAAATTCCATGATTGCGTTCATGTCCGCGGATTGGCCGTAGAGATGGACCGGCAGGATGACTTTGGTCCTCACCGTTACCGCGTCCAAAAGTTGCGCGGGATCCAAAGTGTAATATTCAGGATCGACATCGACGAGCACTGGCACTGCATCGGCTGCCAGAACAGCGGCCACTGTCGCCAGTGCCGTGTGGGACACCGTCACCACTTCGTCCCCATGCCCTACGCCGAGTGCTTTCAAGGCCAAAATCAGTGCGTCAGTCCCGCTATTTACGGCGATACCGAATTCGCGGCCGCAATAGGCCGCGAAACTGCGTTCGAAGTGCGCGACTTCCGACCCCAATATGTATTGGCCGCTTTCTAGCGCGCGCCGGAGAGCTGCATCTATCGCCGCGCGATGGGCAAGATATTGGGTGAGCGGTCTTGCGAACGGGATCACGATACGATCGCCACTTGCGGCACGTAGACGATCCAACGTCCGCCTCCGGTGGAAAATCGCGTTTCCTTTTCCCGAATCTCGGCCGCGTGGTTCCAGGCAAACAATAGGGCGTAATCGGGATAATTCGCGGCAAATACCTCGTAAGGCTTCACGGGAATATGCGCGCCCGGCGACACTTTGTTCTGCTTGATCGGTGTCGTATCGGAAATAAATTCGATGTGCTTCGGCGTAATGCCGCAGTAGTTGGTTACCGTCGTACTCTTCGAAGTCGCGCCATAGCCGACCACCCGCTTGTGCCGCGAGCGCAATCCATCGAGCGTTTCCATTAGCGCGGTTCGCGATGTCTCACAACTCGTCTTGAAAAGCGCATAGGTTTCCGGCCGATCGAGTCCCTGGCCGGTTTCGCGCTCGATCACCTTTTCCACGTAGGAAGACACCGGGTGCTTGCCTCGAGGCGCGAGCACGTAGCGCATGGAGCCGCCATGGGTGATCTGCGGCAGAACATCGATCAGCTCCAGCCCATGCGGCTGGAAAGCCCTTCGGACAGAAAGCGCAGAAAAAATGAACACATGCTCGTCGTAGATCTGATCGTAAGAAGTCTTGGTGATCATGTCCCCAAGATAAGGATCTTCGAACATCAAAATGCCGTCCGGTTTGAGTAGGCGGCGGATACTCTCTGCAACCGAAGGCAAATCGGGAATGTGACACATCACGTTGGCAGCGAGCACGGCGTCCGCATGCCCCCTTTCCGCGATAATGCGCTCCGCGGTCTGGATGCCAAAAAACGCCGTTAGCGTCTCAATGCCTTGCGAGCGCGCAACGCCGGCCACATTCTCGGATGGCTCAACGCCCAGGTGACGGATCCCACGGCGTTTGAAGTGACGCAGCATGATGCCGTCATTGCTGCCCAGCTCAACGACGAACGGGTCCGATTTGCCGGGAAGAAAGCGATCCATCACAAGTTCGGCGAAAGCTTGAAAGTGACGTTGCATGTAACGGGAGGTGCTGGAAAAGAAGGCGTAATTGTCGTGGAACATTTTTGCAGGTTCCGGCTGCTCCATGATCTGGAACATGCCGCAATTGCCGCAGAATGCCGGAGCCAGCTCGAAGAAATATTCCTGCTCGATCTGCTCCGGTTTCAGAAAGCCGTTAGCGATCGGCATGCGTCCAAAGGACATAAAGGGCTGCAAGCCGGTGCCGCATATTCGGCATGCCTTCGGTTGGATCGCCATGTTTAAATGGGGGTTTCCAAAACGCGCCGTAAATAGCGGCCGTACTCGCTCTTGATGAGACGCGCGGCGAGGATCTCGAGCTGGCCAGCGTCAATGAATCCCATGCGATAGGCGATCTCTTCCGGGCAACCCAGCTTCAATCCTTGCCGCTGTTCGATCGTGCAGATGAATTCCGATGCCTGCAAGAGTGTGTCGTGGGTTCCGGCGTCGAGCCAAGCAAAACCTCGCCCGAACAGTTCGACTTTCAGCCTTCCCGCCTTGAGATAGGCTCGATTGACATCGGTGATCTCCAATTCGCCGCGCGCAGAAGGCTTCAGGCTTCGGGCGATATCAAACACCTCGGCATCGTAGAAATAGAGACCGGTCACTGCCCAGTTGGAACGGGGAATTTGCGGCTTCTCTACGATATCTAACGGGCAGCCAGAGGAATCCAGCTCCACGACGCCGTATGCCTCCGGATTCCTTACCCAATGGGCGATCACCGTTGCGCCGTCGCGCACCTGCGCTGCCGCTTGGATGCGCTCAGTCAGTCCTGCACCGTAGAAGATGTTGTCACCAAGAATGAGCGCGCAACCCTCGCCTCCGGCGAAACTCTCACCGATCAGCAGAGATTGTGCGATTCCGTCTGGGCGTTCCTGTACAGCATAGCTAATCGCGATGCCCCATTGTGTTCCATCGCCCAGAAGTGCTCGGAACCGCTCTACGTCTGCCGGGGTTGTGATCAACAGAATATCGCGCATGCCGGCAAGCATCAACGTGGTCAGCGGATAATAGACCATTGGCTTGTCGTACACGGGCAGGAGCTGCTTGCAGATGGGATAGGTCGCCGGCCAAAGCCGCGACCCTGTCCCCCCCGCCAGCAGGATTCCTTTCCCAACCATGCTATCCCCGCCCACCTGCTAGCGCCGCCACAGTCCGAGGCTGCTTGTCCGATTCAGCTGCACCGGCGAGGTCCCAGCTCCAGCGTGCTTCCTGCACGACGAGCCCGTCGGCTCTGTCCAATGCGCGTTCAGTAATGCAAGATCCCTCTTGGATTACCGAGAAAGTCGCTGCCCGGGCGATGGAATCCAGATGTTCGAAATTACGGTCGGCAAGCCAAAGATTGATCGAATAGGTCCCGGGATATAGTTGCAGCCGGTCAACAGCGATTCGCACAACAAAGTCTCCGGTTTCGGGAGTCCAACGGAAGTCGTCGTCGGGACTGAACAGAGAAAAAACGGGTACTCCATCGGACGCGAACACCGTCGCATAAACGACCACCGGACCGACGCGTCGATTGACTCTTACCGTGATGTGCTGCGTGAACCTCTCCCCCACGGTAAATTGCGCTGACAGCCCCTCGCTACCAACAAGTTCGATCGCCTGAAACTGCACGTCGCCGTTGCTCGCCCGGCTGTTGCGGCCGCGCAGATCGACGGACGATGCCGGCATCACATGGTGCGCCAGATAGGTTTCGATCACCTGCGACATCGGTCCGTCGCAGACGATTCTGCCGGCATCGAGAAGAATTCCCCGGCTGCACAAAGCCCCCGCCCGGCGCATATCATGGCTGACGAACAAGACCGTGCGGCCGCTCTTTGCGGATTCGTCCATCTTGCCCAGACACTTCTTCTGAAATTCCGAGTCGCCCACCGCCAGCACCTCGTCGACGATGAGAATGTCAGGCTGGAGATGGGCCGCAACCGCGAAGGCAAGGCGCACGTACATACCGGACGAGTAACGTTTGACCGGCGTATCGAGAAACGTCTCGATCTCCGCAAAAGCGACAATGGCATCGAATTGGCGGCGAATCTCCGATCTGGTCAAGCCGAGTATCGCGCCGTTGAGAAAAATATTCTCGCGGCCGGTCAGCTCGGGATGAAAACCCGTTCCCACTTCCAGCAGGCTCGACACCCGGCCGGTCAAGGCGACGCGGCCGGCCGTGGGATCGGTGATGCGGCTAAGGATTTTCAACAGTGTCGACTTGCCCGCGCCGTTACGGCCGATGATGCCGATGATCTCGCCCTGCTTCACCTGGAAATTGATATCCTTAAGGGCCCAGAACTCCTCGACGGAATCGCCTTGCAAAACTTGCCGGCCGTGCAACAGATCGGCCGTCTTACGAACGAGATTGCGCGCCTCCAGCACCATGACATCGCGCAAGGTGGCGTAGGCTTCCCGCTTCGCGGATCGGTGAGCGACAAGATAAGCCTTCGACAGATTCTCGACTGAAATGATAGTATCTGCCATCAAATCAAATCCGCGAAACTCTGCTCCGTGCGGCGGAATTGCTTAATTCCCAGCCAGAGGAAGAACACGACAATGCAAGAACTGATGAGAACGCCGGGTAGATAAAGCTCCGTCTGGCCGCCAAGGATACACCAGCGAAAGCCGTCAATCGCGCCGACCAAGGGATTCAGCGAATAAAGCAGGCGCCATTGCGGCGGCACGATGTTTGAGCTGAACCCAACGGGAGACACGAACAGCCCAAACTGCACGATGAAGGGTATGATGTAGCGGAAATCGCGATATTTGACATTAAGCGCGGCCATCCAGACGCCGATTCCCAGGCTCGCCAGAAATACCAAAGCTGTGAACGCCGGCAGCAGAAGGATTTTCCAATCGGGGATAAAGCGATACCAGGCCATCAGCACGCCGAGGATGAGGAAACTGATAAGGAAATCCGTCAGATCCACGATTACGGCGGCCGCCGGAACGATGAGTCGCGGAAAATAAACTTTGCTGATTAGGGCAGAATTAGAGATCACGCTGTTGGCGGCATCGCCGAAAGCTGTCGAAAAGAAAGTCCACGGCAAAATCCCAGCAAACACCATGATGGGATACGGCGCCGAGCCGTCCGACGGCAGATGGGCAAGCTTTCCAAATACAATCGTGAAAACCACCATGGTGAGAAACGGGCGGATAAGCGCCCAGGCGGCACCGATGACCGTCTGCTTGTAGCGGATGGAAAGATCGCGCCATGCAAGCACCCGGAATAGTTCCCGGTATTGCCAAAGGTCTCGCCAATAGAAGATTTGCGAAGATCGGCCCGCCTCGATGATCAATGTTTGTTGCTTCATTTCACCCAACGCGAAACCGGAGCCGTCTTCACCAATTCCGGCTGTAGCGAAACCGCGCTCGCGGGTTTCGTTCGCAGGCAATCGCGGTAGAGAGCCTCCAAACGCTGCCCCATTGTTTCGGACGAGAACTTCTTGGCCGCCAGTTCTCGCGCGGCGCGAGACATTGTCAAATGCGAACCCCGGTCATTCAAGAAACGCTCTATTCCTACAGCGATACTGCCGGGATCCGTCCCAACAACAATGCCCGCCGCGGCAAGAGAGATGTCGTCATGGACCGCGACGTTATCGGACACGATGCAGGGCAGCCCCGCAGCCAAGCCCTCGACGACCGCAATGCCGAAATTTTCGGAAAAGGACGGCAAAACGAATGCATCGGCTTTCGCGAGGACAGCCTGTTTTTCTTCTCCATCGACAAAGCCATGCCATTGGACGAGATGCGCGAGTCCGAGTTCACCAGCAAGCGATTTCAGTCCGTCCACATAGTCCGCATCTCCATTGCCTGCGATGCACAAGACAAAATCCTGACGGCGTTTGGCGACGAGCGAGAGCGCCCGCAATAATCCTTCGACGTTCTTCTTGGGATCGATGCGCGACAGAAAGAGCAGCTTGATCCGGCTTCCGGGTTTTTTTGCGCAGTCGCGTTGGATTTGCGCCCAGGTGTCAAAGCCGATGCCTAGCGGGATAATCACGGAATTGCATCGCATGCCCAATACCTCGGCCTCGAGTTGTTCCAAGCGGCTGGTGAAATGCACCGCAGAGGCGGATTCAATGAGACGGCGCTCGATCAAACTAAACGAAAGCTTCTTCAGCCACGGGCGGCGGTTGGTCATGCCATACCGGTCCAATACGCCATACGGACGGAGCACGTAGGGAATTCCCGTGCGCCGCGCCGCGAAGGCGGCGGCAACGGGAGCAAAGGAGAATAGCCCGTGGGCGTGGACGATATCGAATGAACGGATATTGGTTTTCAACCAACGCGCAAGGCTAAGAGACACTTTATAAAAAACCGTATTCCGCCGGAAATACCATCGCGTGGCCGCTACGCCCTCTATCGGGCGCCAACAAGGAAACGAAAGAGTGCGTCCGGCGCCGTCATCATCGGTGGTTACGGTCGTGACCTCAATTTCCCGCGCAGCCAAAGCCCGTTCGATCTCCAGCATCGCATGACTTGGGCCACCTTGCGACAATGATACTGACGGGATGACGTGAAGCACTTTCAGTGGACTTCGCACGTCAGGCACCGGCACAAAGGCGCGGCGCTTGAGCCCGCTCTTCGGAGAGAAGCGAAAGGAGCACATTATACACGTCTTGCGGGGCAATCGCGCGCATGCCCTTCATGTTATGGATGATGCGGTGCTGCAGGCCTATCGGATGCCACCATTTCGGCATGTTCGCATTTCCGAACATGCCAATGCAGGGAATGCCAGTCGCCGCGGCGAGATGCATTGGGCCGCTGTCGTGGCCCAAAAACAAACGGGCTCGACTCATCGCAGCGGCACTCTCGCGGGGTGTAAGACGGCCGCAAAGATTCAGCGACGTGCCGGGCCAATTCGCCGCAAGGTTCGCCGAACGTTCGAATTCATCTCCTGAACCGAAGAATACCAATGCAAGGTGCGACAGACCGTGCGCCATGTGGGCCAACAAGGCATTCCAATTTTGATCGCCCCAATCCTTTGCCGGGACTTTGCCCCCCATGTTCACGGCAATAAATTCTTGTTTTCGCAACGATAAAAGAGCTCTTTCGGCTGCTGCCGACTCGTTCGGTTGCAGGCGAAGATCCCAATTGGCCGGGTTGTCCAAATCGATCGGGCCAAGCGCCGCTAGACAGCGGGTCAAACGTTCGGCTTCGCGTTCGGTGTAGCCGGTCAGCGGATCAATTCGCAATCGGCGAAGGCGCCGAGCGACCGAGGCCCCAATGATTTCCTTTATGCCGCAAAAGCGGAAGAAGGCGACGTCCCTGATCGTGGTCCTCACCGGATGCGGCGCGTCGTGGCGATCGGCGATATAAATAAGGATCTTGGCGCCCGTCCCGCGAAGCTTGCCATACAGCTCGGCAAAATCGCGCAGCTTTCGCGGCGCCGGCGGAAAATAGATGACATCATGGATCAGCCCGCTGCCGCGCAAGACGCTTTCCACTGGGGCCGCCTTTTGCGAAGCCGGTATGTCCGTGACAAGTACGCGGCGGGCGGCGGAATAGGATTTTTCGATACGATGAAAGCAGGGAAGCGCGACCACGGTATCGCCCAGGCTGCCGATGCGGAAAATAACGATGGTTTCCAAGTGGAGTTACGCGGCCGCCAGTTGGTACGCCCAGCGTCGCGCCCAGGGACATTTGCGCTGTGTCAACCGGGGAACGCGCCGCCATTCCTGCAGCCGGGAATCGCGTTGCAGCCAGGTTTTCACCGGCGTTCCAAAACCGGTCTTGCGACGGCCGGTGATTGCCGCCGGCAGCGGCAGGCTCGGGCTGGTTGCGAGCAGCCGCTTTCCTGCTCCCCTCTCGAATGCGCTGCTCGCCGGCGTCAGCGCCCGCAGCAGAGTTGCATCGACAAGAGGAACGCGAACTTCGAGCGAGTGCGCCATGCTGGCCCAATCCGTATCGCGGAGGAGCTGATTGCGCATGTAGAGGGACGCCTCCAGTGCCGCGACCTTTCCGAAACCATGTTGCGGCGACGGGCTGAGCGTTCGGGCAATATGGCGAAGCGGTTGGAGTCGTCGAAGCCCCTCCACAACCAGGTCCTTGTCCATCAGAAGGTTCAGCTCCCAGGGCATAAACAGACCGCGACGCAGGAAATAGGCCCCTTCATAGCTGCCGCCATAGGTAAGCGCACCGGCAATCTTCGGGTGCAGAATACCGGTTAGACCGGAAAATTCCGTGAAACGCCGGAAAGCGCCGCCACTGACGAGATGAGATAAGGCCCGCCACAAGGGCGTGAATCGCGGGATGCTCCGAAATGACGGATAGCCGCCAAACAGTTCATCGCCACCCAAACCGGAGATAGCCGCCTTGAGCCCTAATTCCCGGGCCGCCTTGCTCACGAACCAGGTGTTGACGCCGTCTATTGTCGGCTGATCCATAGCGTCGATAATTCCTGGCAGGTCTTCGCCGAATTCCTTTTCGGTGACGACGCGGACCGTGTGCCGGCTGGCATATTGATGAGCGCAGAGGCGAGCTAGGGGCGCTTCATCCTCTTCACCGAGCCGGAATTCTTCATAGGTGAGCGTGACGGCCTCGATCTCTCCCTGCCCCGCATCGCGCATGAGCCCAAGAAGGGCGCCAGAGTCCACGCCGGCGGAGAGAAATATCCCGACGGGCACGTCCGCGACCATATGATGACGGACACTGTCGATCAGCGCAGCGCGTACGTGGGCATGAAGGTCCGATGGCGAGAGTTTGAGAGGATTGCTCTCCGCCTCCCGGTAGATTTCCGCGATGTTGAAGGTGCGAGCGGGTTCGCGCACGCCATTGTGGTCGATCCATAGGGTCGAACCTGACGACAGAGCATGGATTGCACGATAGGTCGTGAACGGCTCGGGGACATTGCCAAACAGGTGGAATCCGACCCATCCCGCAGCGTCGGGCTCTTTCGATATGCCGCCGCCCGCCAGCAGCGCCTTGACCTGAGATGCAAATCTCAGCGTGCCATTCTCATCTGAATAGTAGAGCGGCTTGATACCGTAAGGATCGCGGGCGAGCAGCAGACCGCGCCTCCCGGCATCCCACAGGCCGAACGCGAACATCCCGCGCAAGTGTTCGACCATCGACACGCCTTTCGAGGCATAAAGATGAAGGAGAACCTCGGTGTCGGATTCCGTGCGGAAGCGATAACCCTCAGCCTCAAGCTCGCAACGCAACGCGCGATAATTATAGATTTCTCCGTTGAAGGTGACGGCAAGCTTTCCGTCGGCACTCTCCATCGGCTGCGCACCGCGTTCCGACAAATCGATGATCGACAGGCGCCGATGGGCGAGAGCGATGCGGCCGCCGTCCGCCAACCATTCGCCGGAGCCGTCTGGTCCGCGGCTGACCATCCGCGCACTGATCCTCTCGAGCTCGACTGGATTTACGGCGTTCGCCGAAGGACGATAGGCCCATATACCGGCAATACCGCACATGGAGTTACGTTGGATGCGCCGAAACGGATCCGAGTGGTGATTTGCGCATATCCGCAACTAGGAACATGCCAAAGCGCAGCCGGTTAGTCAGCAGCCGGGCCACTGCGTCCGGAATGAGCCGCTCCAGCGCCGCTTTCAAGCGGCCCGGCGGCAGCGGCAGGATTTCGGTCTTAAGGCCATAGACCCGGAAGGAGTCGACATCAAAGAAACTCTTGGCGATCTTCCGCCATTCGTCAGGCCGGTAATAGCGGGCAATTGCGCCATCGGTCGCGCCTTGCGCAATCGCATGAAATCCGGCGTGCTCGCGAAACTGCCGTCTAAAAACATATTGCAGGGAACCATTGAAGTAATAACGCCACCAGGAGCGGTGATAGATCATGATTGTTGCTTTGCCGCCCGGCCGGAGCACGCGGTGCATCTCTTCCAGGATCCGGCGTGTATTCGCGGAATGATGAATGACACCCCAGCTCCACACATAATCAAAACTGTTATCGGGAAATTCCATATTCTCTGCGTCCATCTGCAGGATCTTGCCGGGAATGTTGAACGCTGCCAGACGCCGCGCGGTCATCTGCGAAGCGGCTGCCGTCAGATCAATGCCGGTAAATGATTTGCAATGAGGTACTATCAGTTGTGCGTGCGTGCCCTGACCGGTTCCGATTTCGAGAACATCCTTGTCCGCCAAAGAAGCAAACGGGATAAGCGCCTCGAACGGTAGCTCGCGCCATGGCATATATTTGCGCGCGGAAGTCAGGAACCGATCGTCGATTTCGCGAAAATATTCCTTTGTTCCGGGCGCGGCTGCGATCTCATCCCGCCAATCGTAACGCATCGGCGTGGATTCCCACCACGCCTTGTTTGCGGCTTGCCACTCGCGCCGCTCCGCCTCGTCACGCGGCAATTGCGTCGGTTCGTCAAAGCCCTTCGCTTTGTTGCCGAACACGGTTCCAGAATAGTTCACCATCCGGCTAACGGCCTTCCTTGGAGCAAAACCTTTTACCGGACATGAGCGCGCCTATTTCGAGTCCTTTCGCGCAGTCCCGTCCGGCAGCGCGGAGCGGAGTTTCTCCTCGATGATCAGCAAGGACAGAATGGCCTCCGCGATCGTCCTCTGCAGCGTGTAGAAGAGACCCGCTCTGCCATTGAAGATCAGGCCCTTGCCAAAGAGGCAATAAACGCAGACGGCAATCGGACCCAAAGGAGGATGCCGCCGCAACCAATCGCGAACGACACTCCGGATCGCATGGCCCTTTCCGATGCCTGGACTGCTGTTTCTCTCGTCATCGAGTTTTTCGAGCTCGCGTTTCATATAGCGCGCTTGCGTCGATACCCACCCTTCCATGGATTTCCAATCGTCGTGAAGGGCGGGTGCAGCCAAAATGCCCATCGGACCGCTGATGGTCCAAACGTCCTTGTGACCGTCATCGTAAACTTCGCAGTTTCCGAGGCGCAGCAGAAGCATTCTGCCGGGATACAGCGTTGCGATCAGCTTCTTCGAAAAAACCGCATAGTCGAACCGAATCTGATATGCGCATTCGGGCCCATCCGGATCGAGGGCAGCGATTTCATCGATCAAATTTTTTGGCAGGTGAAAGTCGGCATCAAGCCTCAGAAACCAAGGCGTCGCGATCGCGGTGCTGTTCATGGCAAATCGCCATTGCGCGCTGAAGCTATCGAAGGGACGCTGGAACACACGCACGCGTCGATCCGATTTTAGCAGGTTGAGCGTCTCATCGCTGCTGCCGCTATCGACGACGACGATTTCCTTGGCCCAGGAGAGTCGCCGCAGCATGCGCGCGATATTCGGGGCTTCATTATAGGTCAGTATGACAGGCGTGATTGCCGCCAGCATGCCGGTCTCGGGTTTACGATAGATGTGGCCGGACGTGGCGGGATGCAAGGACGGCAACCCAAGACTGCTGCGTGAAAACGCCAACATCCGGGAATGTAGGGGGCGGAGATTTTCCATCGTTTTGGGCTAACGAATTCTGAGCTTGCTGCGGCCCTTAGGCTTTCCTCAGCAGACGATCGAAATAATCGACGGTTTTCTTCAAGCCATCGTCCAGGCGTATCTCCGGAGTCCAACCGAGCAGCGCCCGCGCCAGAGCGATGTTCGGTTGGCGCTGTTTGGGGTCGTCCTGCGGCAACGGGTGATATTCGATCTTAGAGCGCGAGCCTGTCAGCGCAAGCACAAGATCAGCCAGCTGCTGCATGGTGAATTCGACCGGGTTGCCGAGATTGATCGGGCCGGTGATTTGGTCTGCGCTTTCCATCAGCCGGACAAGGCCGTCAACCAAGTCGTCGACATAGCAGAAGGAACGGCTCTGGCTGCCATCGCCATAGACAGTAATCGGTTTGTTCTGCAGTGCCTGAACGACGAAATTCGAAACGACGCGCCCATCGTTCGGGTGCATGCGCGGGCCGTAAGTATTGAAGATTCGCGCAACTTTGATACGCAGCCGGTGTTGCCGGTAATAATCGAAGAACAAGGTCTCGGCGCAGCGTTTGCCTTCATCATAGCACGCCCGCGGACCGACCGAGTTCACGTTTCCCCAATATTCCTCCGTCTGCGGATGGATGTTGGGATCGCCGTAGATTTCGCTGGTCGAGGCCTGCAGGATTTTCGCTTTCACCCGTTTGGCAAGGCCCAGCATATTGATCGCGCCATGAACCGACGTCTTTGTCGTCTGCACCGGATCGCGCTGATAATGGATCGGCGATGCGGGACAGGCGAGGTTGTAGATTTCATCCACCTCGACATACAAAGGAAACGTTACGTCGTGGCGGATAAGTTCGAAACTCTTGTGGTCCAATAGCGGCTCGATGTTGCGCCGCGAGCTCGTGTAAAAATTATCGACGCAGAGGACCTCGTGGCCGAGACCGGTCAGCCTTTCGCACAAATGAGACCCGATGAAACCGGCGCCTCCCGTCACCAGAATGCGTTTTTGCAGGTGCATGATCGAGTTTCCGAGTGTCGTTTTTGCACGCTACCGCCGTTCGGGTGAATTAGCTTCGCCCGGCCGGAAGATTTCCCTTGCAGTCTCCGGTCAGACGATGCTGTCCCGGGAGACGATGCTATCTCTCGGGAGAACGGCTGGAATCCGCCCTCCCATGATGTCCAACAACACACGAACCCGCCCCGGCCCCTCGAGGCGGTCGAGTTCGCCGATCATATCGCTGAACGGACCGGCAAGGACGCGAACGGGCTCGCCGGGCG
>Ga0307477_10000809_pt1 | contig 30639 bp, 24 predicted proteins | sample atmos_gasesECM2C_FD_203316 | JGI IMG/M metagenome (GOLD analysis project Ga0307477, IMG submission 203316) | Hardwood forest soil microbial communities from Morgan-Monroe State Forest, Indiana, United States - atmos_gasesECM2C_515 | ecosystem: Environmental > Terrestrial > Soil > Temperate...
GTGATACAAGGCGTTGCCGAAAATGAAGCTGTCGCGCGGTCCACCCAGCCATTCGTCTCGCGTCTTGCCCCGTGATTTCAGTTTTTCTTTCTCTGGGTCGATGTCTTCCCACATGTCCGAATGCATGTCGGTCAGCAAGAGGTCCAAGGCCCCGTCGTTATCGAAGTCGAAGAACTTAATGCCCATGCTTCCCCACGGCGTCCGCGGGAAATACTCCGCGGTTTTGTCCACGAATTTCTTGCCGCCTTGATTCTCGAAATACGATGCGTGCCCATGCATGTTCAGGAAAAAGACGCCGGGAAAACCATCTCCTTTGAGATCGGCAAAACCTGCATCACCGCACCAGCCGTGCGGAGTCAGCCCCACCTCGGCGGTCACCTCCTTAAATTTGTTGTGCCCCATATTCTTGTACAGGACGGGATACTCATATCGTTCGGGGTGCAGATATCCGGAGAAGGCGCGATCCACCGCGCGGTATTCCCCGTCGGGACCTTTTTCGTCGCTCGTATAGTTGCCGACATTGCAGACCAGCAGGTCTGCCAGCCCGTCGTTGTCGTAATCGAAGAAAAACGCTCCCGAGGAGTGCGCGGAGAGGTTCAGCCCGGCTTCCTTGGTGATGTCCTTGAAGTGGCCGTGCCCGTCGTTCTTGAAAAGCGCGTTGCCGCCGCGAACGGTGGTCACGAACAGGTCCTGGCTGCCATCATTATCAATGTCGCCGAATGCCGCGCTGATGCTGATCCGCCCCGGCAGGCCCACACCCGCTTCCTGGGTGATGTTCTTGAACTTGCCGCCGCCAAGGTTCTTCCACAACTCGTTGCCTCCCACCTCGTTCACGAAGTAAATGTCGTAGAGCCCGTCGCCGTCCACGTCCGCCACCGCCAGGCCGTTGCCGTGATCGTACTGGCTGGGCTTCATGTCAATTCGCGTGTCCGCCACGCTGTGCTGAATGAACGTAATGCCGCTCTCCTTCACCCTATCAGTGAATTGAAAGTCGTGAAATACCTTGAACTGGCCGGCAGTCTCGAGTTGGGCCTTCTTGCGGGCCGCCAACGTGTCCACACCGATATCCGGGTCAGGGTAGCGCACCTCGACCGGCTTGGCCGGCTCACTCGACGGTGTTGCCCCTGCCGAAGATTGCGCCGCATCCTGTGGCGGCGCCAGGCGGCTCACTTGTTGATTCGCCACGGAATTCTCCCCGGGTGTCGTCCCGCGGGGCATGCCATGCTCCCTCTCTTCAGCAGAGGGAACTTTCTCCTGCGCCGACAGCTTCAGCACAGACCCAGCCAGGAACGCAGACAGCACAAACACCACTCCGGCAATCCACACAATTCTGTAGTTGGCCATGTCGCCTAGTTCCTCCTTGCAGAAAAACAACACGCCACCCGTTTACCGGGCGAAGTACATCTCAGGCCGTACAGTCGGGCTGCAGGGTTCGTTTGGCAACTTCAAAATCAATTCCTCACCGGCTGAAGCCGTACTGCAAAGACAAAACTTATGCCGGACCTTCTGTCCGACCCACAAAAAACTAGGAGTTACCACATAAACTACGCGGGGCCAGTACGGGAACGCCATCCGATTATATCGGAACGCCCGCAACTTGTTAGACGAGTTTCGTTTCAATCCATCCACGCGCCCCGCGCGGGGCGCGACATTTTCTTCACTACACTCCAAACACCGATTTCGAACCCTAACTCTGCCAGCAGTCGCTCGAACCAGCGTGAATATCAGGTAGCCTCCATGCCTACTCGCACGCAGATTCCTCGCTGCTTCAGGTCTCGATAGAATTTCTCTGCTTGTCCATCACTGTGGTTCAGTTCCTGTTCACCACACTCACCGGTCTCTTCCATTAAAAATGCAATCGCCTGAAAGCTCGGGTGGTAATCTACGCCTATAATCATCATGTTCGGCTCCTTTCTCCCGAACCTGCGGTCGTCGATAAACCACAGTCTACTCGGGTCAAGGAGCCGACCCTTCTGCGGTCATCAAGCAACCCACACAGCCGACATTGTTATGCAATCACAGGTAATGGATACCCTGCGACAGAACTTCTTCGAGGCCATTACCTCGCAGCAAGGATTTCGGACCACTCTCCAGAAAACAAACGCGTAAGTCGTCTGTCTTCTGGGCTCCTAAAACACCCACTAAGTTGCCCAGAATCAACTGGCCGCGTGTTCTTTGTACTCCACGCGCATCTCGATTTGAAGTTGTAGAGACTGCTAGCCGGATGATCCAACGAAGGGATTTCGAATGGTGAGTTGTCCATCAATTGTCTGACCATCTTGAAGGTCTTCGGAATAGAGAGTCGCGCATCCAGCTTCCAATGCAGCGGAAACGACCAGCGCGTCGTAGATGTTGTAGCCGTGCTTCTCCGCAATTTTGAGTGCCGCTTCGTGCATTTCAATGGTGATGGGCAGCGGAGAAGGACAGAGGACTCGAAAAGCATCCAACGCTTCCGTCACGTCACTCCACGACATTAAGATTTTTTGGCGCGCCACAGAGGCGAATTCGTTCAAGATCTGCACGCTGAATACTCCTCCTGATGCGAGGAGTTCCTCAGCTTGCGCGCTGCGTGGATCGTCGTGCGCCACAGCATAGACCAGCACATTCGTATCGAAGAAAGCCTTAGCGGGCATTGGCCTCTTCTCGATCAAAAACAAAACCGGGAGGCAAAGGACGTCGCAATTTGCGTAGCCGAGCGAGCGCGTGAGGTTTGCTTTGATCGCGGCTCACTTCGAACACCCGCTCACCAGCAATTCGAATCTCGATCTGGTCGCCTTCTTTGAGATCGAGCGCGTCAACCACAGCCGTGGGCAACCGCACTGCCAGACTATTGCCCCATTTAGATACCTGCATCGCTCCCCCTTGATATACATTCAAATTGTATATCACAAAGAGAGTCTGTGCAACCCGAACGGGGTCCAGCTGGGCTGCAAAACTTGGCTTTTTGCCTCGGTCTCCGGGGTCCCATTGTCGGGCTTTTGTGCCGCCATTCCAGCAACTTAGGATTTTGCCAGCGGAAGAGCTCGGGAAGCAACTAAACGAGATTCCCCTTTGTTGGTCGCTTACATGATCGCTTATCAACGAATCGTACCAAGCCAACTGGAACCTGGCTCCAATCCGTAGCGCCTCGCCATACAAAGCTTGCGACGAGTGCACCGACAGGAGGGGACGAAAAGTGGTCGACAAATATTGTTCTGCGTCAACGCCACTCATGGGCTTTGAGAAGCGGCGCAGTGCAACGTTAAAGAACTCTTGCACCACTTGATAGCTGACAATGCCGCCGCGCGTCTCGATCGCCCTTCTGATTAGCTTCCTGGCTTGCGCAGCCTTCTTCGGCGAACTTGCGTTAAAGGAATATATGAAGATGGTTGTATCGAGAAAGAACCTACCGTTCATTCATTTCGCCCCGACTGAAGCGCCGCCCCGCCTGTACATGTTTCAGTCGCTTCATCAGAGCGTCGAACTCCTGCGTACCGCCGCTGCGTGCCGTAAATTGTTCCAGCCATTCGCGAAACATAGCATTGAGCGTCTTATGCTGCGATTTGGCCAACAGCCGCGCTTGCTCAATCAGTTGCTCATCGGCCCCTCGCTTTTAACGAACGATACCTCGGGACCGTCCGTCTGCATCTGCGCGTCACGTCAGACTGATTCAATGCCTTCCAGAGTCCTGTCGAAACGGCGACCTTGGGGGAAACCGAATTGGTGCTTCGGTCATCGAAAATACTGATCGTTCGAAGACGAAAAAATGATTTGAACCCTCTGAACGTATTGGGTATCATTCACTCTTGTGACTGGCTTTTTTCCAACGACCGCTGCCTGTTGTCGTCTGCAAAATGACGGTGAGGGCCGCTGTGTCTTGTATGGGTGAAAAGCCAGCTTTCTAAGAAGCTAATTACTCCAAGATTGTAGCCAACCCACCGCCGGAAAACCTGGCAGGTGGGTTTTTTGTTTTTGAACGGAGATCCATGGCGAACTCTTCAGAGGTCACGCATTCCGAACCGCCTGCGGCTTCCAGCCACGGCGCGGGAAGGTCGACGCTTGTCCCGCGGCGATTGAGTCACCTGAGGGCGCTGGAGGCGGAGAGCATCCACATCCTGCGCGAAGCGGTGGCAGAATTTGCGCGCCCGGTGATGCTTTACTCGATCGGCAAGGACTCCTCTGTAATGCTGCGTCTAGCGCAGAAAGCGTTTTTCCCGGGCAAGATTCCGTTCCCCCTGCTGCACATCGACACCAGTTACAAATTTCCGGAAATGATCGGGTTTCGTGACACGTACACGCGATGGATCGGGGCGGAACTCATCGTGCACAAGAATCAGGCGGCCCTGAGCGCGGGGGCCAATCCTTTTTCGCTGGGAACGCAGAAATGCTGTGGGCTGCTGAAGACAAAATCGCTGCTCGATGCGCTTGCGGAAGGCGGCTTCGACGCCGCGTTTGGAGGGGCGCGGCGGGATGAAGAGAAATCGCGAGCCAAAGAGAGAATTTACTCTTTCCGCGATCCATTAGGTCAATGGGACCCGAAAAACCAGCGGCCGGAGCTCTGGAATATTTTCAATTCCCGGATAGACAAAGGAGAAAGCATCCGCGTTTTTCCACTGTCGAATTGGACGGAGCTGGACATCTGGCTCTATATCCAGGCGGAGAATATTCCCATTGTTCCTCTTTATTTCGCGAAAGAACGCGAAGTAGTGCTACGAAACGGCTCGATTGTCGTGATCCACGACACAACGGAACTCTTGCCGGGCGAAAAGACGCAAGTGTTGAAATGCCGGATGCGCTCGCTCGGATGCGTTCCTTGCACGGGGGCCATCCGGTCCGAAGCGGACTCAGTGGCGAAAATTGTTGAGGAAATGGTCTCGTTCCGACGTTCGGAGCGCGAGAACCGCGCGATCGACCACGATGAAGAAGGGTCCATGGAGCTCAAAAAAAGGGAAGGATATTTCTAGTGACCTCCACGACGCAAGAGAGACCGCGCAGAAGGTCCACGGAGTTCCTCGAGCAGAGCGTGGATCTGGAGCTTCTTCGATTCACCACTGCGGGAAGCGTTGATGACGGCAAATCGACGCTAATCGGGCGACTGCTACATGATTCGAAGGGCGTCTATGAAGACCAACTCGCTTCCGTGAAAAGGAGCCGCATCAACCGTTCCTCGGGACCAATTGATTTTTCCCTGCTGACGGATGGCCTGCGCGCGGAACGCGAGCAAGGCATCACCATCGATGTGGCCTACCGCTATTTCGCGACGGCGCGGAGGAAATTCATCATTGCAGATACTCCGGGGCACGAGCAGTACACGCGCAACATGGCCACAGGCGCTTCCACGGCGGATCTTGCCGTGATTCTTGTGGATGCCACGAAAGGAATCCTTCCACAGACACGGCGTCATGCATTCATCGCTTCGCTGCTGGGGATACGCCATGTTCTTGCAGCGGTGAACAAGATGGATCTCGTCGATTACCGGGAAGATGTGTTTTTGGAAGTTGAGCGGGAATTTCTGAAGCTGGCAGGCCAGCTTGGCATCAACCATGTCCAGTGCGTGCCCATCAGTGCGCTTGAAGGAGATAACGTCGTCGAGAGAGGCGAGCGGACGTTTTGGTATCAGGGGCCAACACTGCTCGAACACTTGGAGACTGTTTCTATCGCGGCAAGCGATGCCCTCGAAAGTCTGCGATTCCCGGTGCAAATGGTGATACGTCCCGACGCCAGGTTCCGGGGCTTTGCCGGCCGTGTGGCGAGTGGAGTGATTCGCCCCGGTGACGATGTACTGGCACTGCCGTCCGGACGAAGAACACGAGTGCGTTCGATTGTAAGCTACGACGGCGATTTGCCGGAGGCGTTTGCTCCGATGTCGGTGACCGTGCAACTGGAAGATGAGATCGACCTCACCCGCGGGGACATGCTGGTTTCGCCCGAGGATGGCCCGCGAATGTCGAGAAGATTCCGCGCCATGGTCGTTTGGCTCCACGCGACTCCGCTGGAAGCGGGTAGAACTTATCTTGTAAAGCAGACGGCGCGCCAAACAAAAATTCGCCCGGTAAAGATTCACCATCGCGTGAACGTCAATACACTCCAACAGGAACAGGCGACGCAACTGAACATGAACGACATTGCTTCACTTGAATTCGAAGCCCACGTTCCGCTTCTCTTTGATCCATATGCCAGCAATCGGACAACGGGCAGTTTCATCCTGATCGATCTGATCTCCAACGCCACGCTTGGCGCCGGGATGATCCAACAAGATTTGCCTGACCGATACGGGCTGGAACGAGCAGAATTCGCATCGACGGAAGTCCCGGAGAAACGTGTCAGTGCGCAAGAACGCTACGAACGGCATGGGCACTATCCAGCGACTTTCTTGTTAGAGAATCAGCCTGCTCTGGCTTCGAAGTTGGAGCGCGCACTCTTCGACCAAGGTTTCGAGGTACTGGATTTTGACCACGAAGCACCGGGCGGCACGCTTTTCGACACGGTTCGCGCAGCGCAAAGGATTGGGGCTGTTTCTATTTATTCGGGAGAAGCCCTCGATACCGAGACGAAACAAAGACTCGCTTTGGAAGCAAAGCCCCGGTGGTTCGACTTCTCCCGAAAAAACGAGAATGCCAGCGATGAAGAAGTTTTCCGCCGCGCCCTGGCGCTTGCGGACTCCTTGCGGTTCGCAAAGCCGCAAAAGAATCAGGACGAGGTCAATTGAATGGAATTGGATCGTATCGCTGAGGAATTGGAAAGTCTCGCACCCGACCAGGCGCTTGAAACCGTGCTCACAGCGAATCAAAGCGCAAGAGCTTGCCTGACGAGCAGTTTTCAGGCGGAAGACATGGTAGTGGCGCATCTTCTCAGGCAACGAATACCGGTCTTGCCAGTACTGTTTCTTGATACGGGATATCACTTTCCGCAGACCTACGAATATCGCGATCGAATGACAAGGGAGTGGTCGCTCAATCTGATCAACGTGCTGCCCACGCAAACGGTCCCTGAACAGGAATCAGCGTTCGGCGTTCTGTACCGCAGCGAGCCCACGCGTTGCTGCCAATTGCGCAAGGTTGAACCGCTCCTGCGCGCCCTTGAACCGTTTGACATCTGGTTCACAGGATTGCGGCGAGAACAATCGCCCACGCGGAAGAATCTCAAGAAGATTGAAGAACACCGCTTGCCGAGCGGGAAAAGACTTTTGAAAGTGAGCCTCCTCGCAGATTGGACCTGGGGACAAGTGTGGGAGTACACGGCCAAGAACCAAATCAGCTATTTGCCGCAGTACGATCAAGGCTATTTGAGCATCGGCTGCGAGCCTTGTACGGCAATTCCAGACGACCCGGACAACCCTCGCTCGGGCCGCTGGGGCGGAACAAAGCTGGAATGCGGAATCCATACGTTTTCAGAGAAGGGCCAGTGATGTACTACCTGGTGGGATTCATCATTGCCATTGCGGTGGGATTGACGGGGATCGGTGGGGGAAGTTTTACGGTTCCCGCTCTTGTGCTGCTCGCTGGACTAACGGCCGGGGAAGCCGTCGGAACCGCATTCTTGTTTGCGGGCGTGCTGCGTTTGATTGCAGCTCCTTTCTATCTGCTCGGGAAGCAGTTTCATTCGCGTTATCTGTGGCTGCTGCTAAAAGGAGCAGTTCCAGGCCTTCTTGTGGGCACTTGGGCGCTCCGTTTGTTGAATCGAGACGCAGGAAACCCAGCTGTAATCCTGCTGCTGGGTGTTCTCCTGGCGGCGTCGTCAAGCGTGACCTTTATCAGGCGCGTGCAAAACCCCGCGTTCGCCGGAAAGAACCATCGCTGGCTTCCGTGGCTCGCTCTGCCGATTGGAATGGAATCGGGATTTTCGTCCGCAGGTGCTGGGGCGCTCGGAACCGTTCTACTGTTGAACTATTCTGAAATGACGCCTGCGCAGGTTGTTGGAACGGACTTGCTCTTTGGACTGGTACTGGCGGCGATAGGCAGCGCTTTTCACTGGACTTTTGGCTCGATCAGCATGCCGATACTTTTCCAGCTTCTTCTCGGTGGTGTTCCTGGAGTGGTGTTTGGGTGCTTGCTGGCGAAGAGAGTTCCCGCGAACAAGATGAAGACGGCGGTTGCCATGGTGGCAATACTTGCGGGATTGCAGCTGGTGTGGACTGGAAGCCATACGCTCGCCTCAAGACGCGCGACGAACACCGCGAAGATCGCGATACAAGCGGGTGTCGGCCATGCGCCCTAGCCACCCCTATTTTGCGAAGGAATTTCTTCCCGTCGGATCATTGTCAGAGGAAGTCCTGAGACCGCTCCTTGCTTTGCGCTCCGTCATTCACGCCTGTCCTTGTTGTTGATCCCACCTGATTCGTTCTCCTGATCCTTGGCGCGGTTGGCCACCGGTTGTTCCAAGAACATGCAACGCGGAAGCGCCGCGTGGGCTCTGGCAAGACAAATCTATTTCGGAGAAAAGAGATGACACTTCGAAGAGTTGGTGGTTCAGGACGCCTTTCCCGGGTTGGACTCTTGGTGCTTGGGCTGTGGTTGAGCATCGCGATTGCTAGCTTCGCGCAAGGAGAGGCTACTATCCAGGGCACTGTCAGCGACACGTCGGGAGGGGCCATCCCGACTGCGGCCATCCGAATCAGGAATTTGGAAACAGGTGCGGAACGCAAACTGGTGACTGACAACGCGGGACATTACGACGCGGCCGGGCTTCCTTTGGGCCGTTATGAGCTGCAAGCGGAAAAGACGGGCTTTCGCAGCGAAGTGAAGACCGGGATTTCGGTTGTGGTCGGCCAACGAGAAACCGTGGACTTCGTGCTCCAAGTCGGGGATGTGCGGCAGACCGTGCAAGTGGAAGCCGCTCCTACCGTGGTCGCCGTCACTACCGATGACGTTTCAGGTCTTGTCGGCGAGCGACAGGTCAAGGAACTTCCGCTGAACGGCCGAAGTTACGATCAGCTGATCACCCTCAATCCGGGGGTTGTGAACTACACCTCGCAGCGAGGGGGAGGAATCGGAACCTCTAACTCCGTTGTCGGCAACATGTTTGCTGCTTCCGGCCGCCGGCCGCAGGAGAATCTCTACCTGCTAAACGGAGTCGAATTTACGAGCGCGTCCGAGATCAACAACACGCCCGGAGGAGTTAGCGGGCAACTTCTGGGAGTGGATGCGGTCCGTGAGTTTTCAGTGGTGAAGGACACCTACGGCGCAGAGTACGGCAAGCGTCCCGGAGCCCAGGTCAACATCGTGACCGCTTCGGGAACGAATGAGTTCCACGGCAACGCCTATGAATTCCTGCGAAATAGCGCACTGGATGCCCGGAATTTCTTTGACCACGGAAATATTCCGGCGTTTCGGCGCAACATGTTTGGCGGCTCGCTCGGCGGTCCGATCAGGAAGGACAAGACTTTCTTGTTCGGAAACTATGAAGGCTTCCGACAGAATCTGGGCCTCAGCGATCTAACGCTTGTCCCGGACGCTGCTTCGAGAGCCAGCGCCGTCGCGAGTATCCAGCCGCTGCTCGCGTTGTGGCCCGTGGCCAACGGACCGGAACTTTTGACCTCCACGGGGGCGCCGAGCGGGATTGCTGAAGCGTTCAGCAATCCTTTGCAGAGCATTCGCGAGGACTTTGGGACTGCGAGGCTTGATCAGCTCTTTACGGAGAAGGACTCGTTGGCGGGCGTTTATACGGTCGACGACAGCGAAGCTCATTCGCCCACCAACAATCCTACCAGCCTGGTCGATATTTTCTTGCGAGAGCAGGTGGCCAGCCTAAGGGAGACCCACGTGTTTTCTCCCAGGCTGCTGAATAGGGCGACGGTTGGCTTCTCACGAGGAGCATTTTATTTCAATAGCGGAACCACGGTGAACTTGCCCGCCTGGATCCACCAGGGCCAGCCCGTCGGTGCGGTGGTGGTCGGCGGCGGCACGACGCTCAATGGCGCGTCGCAGATCACAAACGGCGGCACGAACGCAGGAAGCAATCTCAGTGCCGCGCGCAACCTGTATACCGTGTCGGACCAGGTTACGTTCAGCCATGGCAACCACTTATTCAGTTTCGGCGGAACATTAGAGGAAGTGCAGGCCAACGACATCCTTATCCAAGACCAGTACGGCCAGATTTCGTTCACCAACCTGCAGACTTTCCTCCAAGGCAAAGTGAGTACGTACACGTATGCTCCGGGCTATACGCCATTGTCCTGGCGTTCGCTTGAACGCGCCTTCTATGTGGAAGACGCGATAAGGCTCAAACCTTCCCTGGAGCTGCGAATTGGGTTTCGGGGCGAGTCCACCAATGGATGGAATGAGGCTCAAGGACGCGCGTCGAATTATGCGTTTGATCGGAACGGAGTGATCGTAACCCAGCCGGTTGTCGGCCATTCCGCCTATACCGTGAACAACGCAGAGTTCTTGCCGGCGCCGCGCATCGGAACGGCTTGGTCTCCGTTCGCATCCAAGAAGACCGTGATTCGCGGGGGCTTCGGTTTGTACTACGGGCTGCTTGATAATCTGAGTTACCGGCTGGACCAAAACGGTCCGTTCAACACGGTCTTTGCCGTGAAGAACATTGCGTTTTCGAGTATCTCGCCGAACGCGGCGTATTCGGGTGCGAAAGTCATCCCCAGCGGCGTGCAGCCGGACCTGAAAACATCGACAGTGGAATCCTGGAGTTTGAAAATTGAGCAACAGCTTTCTTCAAACACTTCGTTCGGCGTTAGCTACATTGGTTCACATGGCTACCACGAATTGCTTTCCGTTGATGCGAACCTGCCGGCGGCGACGATTTGCCCGGCGACACCCTGCCCGGCAGGTTATCCTGCCGGGGCGTATTACTATCCAACGGGCTCCGCACTTGCGAACAATAGCGTTTGGAATACGACGCATTGGTTCTCGGAGGGCATCAGTTCGTATCACGGACTTGCGGTAGACGTAAACCGCCGGTTGGGACGTGGATTACAATTCCGAGGAGTCTATACATTCTCGAAGACGCTCGACGATGGCGACAACATGAATACCAGCGTTGCAACGAACTCTCCCGCGTTCGTTGCGAATCCGTTGCAACCAAAAGCCGACTATGGCAGAGCTTCCTTTGACTTACGACATGCCGCGGTCATCAATGCCACTTACGATTTGCCATTTGGACGCGGCAGCTCATCTCACGAGCACCCCTGGGTGGAGCGGCTGATCGGAGACTGGCAACTCAGCGGAATCCAGACGTTGCAGTCCGGCCTGCCGTTCACCCCGCAGTTGTCTTACAACCCATCCAATGACGGCGACACCCGTAATCCGGTCAGGCCGTCTTTGAATCCCAATTACACAGGTCAGGTTATCCAGGGCGGGCCCAGCCGATATTTCAATCCCAGCGCGTTCATCCAGCCGCAGCCTGGAACGTACGGCAATGCAGGCCGCAACATTCTGCAAGGCCCGGCACTTGTGGAAACGGATCTCTCTCTAACAAAAAAGTTTGCGGTCTCGGAACGGTTGAACTTGCAGTTCCGCTCCGAGTTCTTCAACGTGCTTAATCACACGAACTTCAACATACCGAATCCGGTTGTATTCGCATCCGCGACCGGAGGACCGTCGCCCACAGCTGGTTTGATTACGGCCACCTCCACGACTTCCCGTCAAATTCAGATTGGGTTGAAGCTAGTGTGGTGAGGCGAGCTGTGCATCCGCCTTCTTGTGCCAAGTTGAGTATAATTTGCGCGCGCGCGTGGCCCTTGCGGCGCTCGTTGGTCATGCAATCGTCAAGCATTTATCAGGAGCAATCATGGGTCAAGATAGTTTTATCCCGGTTGCAACTAATGCCAAGTCGCGAAGCGACCTCATCGAGCGCGGGTTCAGTCGTCAGCCGCTCAGGGTTGATGTAGACATAGCGCGCTCGCTCGAAGCGTTATCCCATGCCGTCTGGTCCGTTCCAAAGGACAAATACTACGATGGGGGCGACCGGTATCGCTCCTTAAATCGTGTCAGGGCCGAGATTGTTGAGGGCGGTGTAAAGGTTTGGTTGAGCGAAGAGAGCACGCCCTATGTGCAGCTGAAAAAATACAACACGACAATCGGCGGCCAGCCGCGAGAGTACGCTCCGCTGCCCCCGGCGGTCGCCGGTTCCATAGGCGTTCGCAAGATGATTGCTCACCACCTTTATTACCTGCCGCTGTCGACGGCGGGTACGAAGTATTTGGTCAACGTTCATCTAATACGGTTCGCGGCTGCGCCTGGCCGGCCGTGCGACACGAGCCCACCGGGCTTACATAAAGACGGAGAAAAGTACATCGCCACGCATCTAGTGGGCCGCTGCGGTGCTCAGGGTGGAGAAGTCGTCATAACCGACAACGACAAGCAGGAAATGGATCGCTTCACGATGCGCGAATCGGGTGAGTGTTACGTCTTCGACGATGATCGCATCTGGCATATGTTGACACCAGTGGCCGTACTGGAAGGCAATCAGTACGCCTACCGTGACACGCTGGCATTCGATATGCTGCCGGAGGGCTGGGAACCAGTGAAGTGATCGGAGACGGAGGGACTCGCCTCAGCAGCAGCGGTTGCAATCCCCCCTCTCCGCCAGATTTTCCCATTTCATTCAGACAGAGACGTTGCTCGGGAGCTGCTCTCCCAGAGCGATTTCGACCACGCAAAAAAAGCGCCGGCAGAACATTCCTGCCGGCACCTGGTTGCATGCGCGAGGGTTACACCGCTTTAGCGACCGTCGCGATGGTGATCAAAATCGAACAAGTCGAACAGGTCTCCAATCGCCGGCATGTTGCCCGGCACGTAGGAGTGCTCGTGTTGAACGGGATTGGGCAAATTATCGCGGCTGCGGTCGCTGAGCGTCGTGTCGAGCATCCAGTTCCGTTCGACAAACTTTACGAAAGAGGAATGCTCGGTATAAACGTGGCTGATATGGCCGCCTTTCGAGAAGGGGGAAACTGCGATCATCGGGATGCGCGGGCCTGTCCCGAAGAAATCGAGCGGCTGGATAAAGCCCGAGTCGTAGAAGCCCCCGCCTTCATCCACGGTCACGAAGATCGCGGTCTCGGCCCATTGCTCCGGATTGCTTTGCGCAAGTTCGATGATGTTCCTGGCGAAGGCCTCGAAGAGGCCCCACTTCGAGGAAGCGGGGTGGCCATCCATGACGCCGTCTGGCTTCACGTAGGAAACCGCGGGCAGCGTGCCGTTTACAAGATCGGTGAAGAGATCGGTCACATCCCGCATGTGATCCGCAACCATGCCCGGATAGACCGACTCATACTCGAACGGGTTGCAGATATTGCAATAGAGCCCGTCCAATGGGCCGCCCGTTCCACTGGCATTGAAGCCGCCGCCATAATATTTCCAGGGAATATTGTGGGCGGTCAGCACATCGCCGATGCTCTTCTGCATCGTCTGCGGAACGATCAGACCGGACTGCGGCGTTCCTTTAGGCGTGAACGCAGGGTTGACGTTGACGGCCTGCCAATACTCCCCGGGGCCGCACTTCGTTTCGACGGCATAGGGCAGTGCATTCAAATAGTTTGTGATCGCGGCGATGCCCGGCTGGCTAGGGTCGGAGCAATTGAACCATTGCGCTCGCTGTGTATAGAGGTTGAGCGTTCCAGGCTGCGGGTCGGGATTATAAATGCGGTTCGCCGGAGGCGTCGCGGGATTGCCTTTACCGTCGCTGAAGAAGACCTGATCGGCAAAGCCGAGCGGCTGGCTGTCCGGGCCGGTGCCACCCATGACTGGCTGGTGATAATTGTCGCTCATGGTGTATTTATCAGCGAGGGATTTGAAGAGTGGCGCGTCGCCGTTCTGCATGTTGAAAAATTCCATGGTCTGCCCGGTGTCATGCGGCGTGCCGCCGAGGGGCGTGCTGTAGGTAGTGTCGATCGCCGACTGGAGATCATGGAGACAACCTGTGGGGTTATCCTTTGATACGTGCTCTGCGTCGATCGCGCAATCCACCTGCTGGACCATTTGGAAGTACTGATGGACGGTGTCCCCGGCGTAGGCGTCGAACGGCAAGTTCGCCCCGGTCAACTGAAAGGGACCCGGCAGCAGGTTGTTGACGTTGGGAATGCGGGTGTCCGGACCCTCGGTGAAGGCCAAACCAGTTGCCCCGGTTCCCAGAAGGAATTGATCCTGGGGGGCCAAGCCCGGATCGCCGCCCAAGCCCAGGAGCGCGGCAGCGGGCGGATTTTGCACGCCGTTCACATCGGGCGCCGGCAGCGTGGAATAGAGTTCCTTGTCCGCCATATCCGCGCTGCTGAAGAACTTGCCGCCATTGGGGGCGGACACGATCTTATATTGTTGTGCTTTGGCGAAATTAGGGCCCGGCGTCCCATCGGCATTGATGATGCCTTCGGACAATAGGTTCAGCACCTTTTCTGATCTGTGTTTTGGCACATAGGTGGCGTAAAGGTGATCGAAACTCCGATTCTCGCCGACGATGATGATGACGTGCTTGATCGGGGTGGCCGTCTTAAGCTCATCGACCGCCTTGTCCAGATCGTCTCCGGCTCGGACCGGAACGCCCAAGCCGAAAACCGATATCGCTAACGTGAGCGCGCAAGCAGTGGCTTTCGCTCTCCATTTTCTTGTGTCACTAGGATGCATATTTTCCTCCATGCGGAAGTCGACGAAGTCGACCCTGTGGAGCTTCAACCAGCAATCGTCACGGGCGCATTAACGAGGAATTTCAATTGAGCGAATGTTTTTTTTGCCGGGCGTCAGGAAAACGGGGAACTGCGAAAATAAACCCATCCATGTACCTTCGCGAAGCCCCGCTTCACGAGGCCTTTTCTCGCTGGCTGGGAGCGAGTCTGGCGGTCGGGTCCACGGCCAGCCAGGCAATCGCTCCCGCCGCCGCCAAACCAGCAGCCACATAGAAGGAAACGATCCAGCCAAACCGAGCCGCAAGTATTGGCGTAAGCGAAGCAGTGACCGCGCCGCCCAATTGCGCTCCCATGTTCATGAACCCGGAAACGCTGCCCGAAGATCCTCCCGAAATATCTGCAGTCACTGACCAAAAGGAACTTTGCGAGAAATACAGCGCGCCCGCCCCGCCGGCGAGAACCACGCTTGCCACATGCGCATTTTCCGCATTGGACCCGAGAAAAAGAAATATCGACGTGAGTCCCAGCGCCACAGCCGCAATTCCGCATCGGCCGATTCGTTTTCCGTAGCGCCGCGTCAGAGAATCGCTGATCGCTCCCCCCAGCGGGCAGCCAATCGCCATCGCCAGAAACGGCAACGTGCCGTATATCGCGCTGGCTTTCAAGTCCAGCCCGCGGACCTGTTTGAGGTAAATATAAAACCAGCTGAAAAAGATCCACGCCACGTAACCGTAGCAAACATAACTTAGCGTCACCGCCCAAACTTCCTTGCTCGTCAGAATCGTTCCCCACGAAACGAACTCTTCTTCTCCACGGCCACCAGCCAATCGCGACTCCCGTCCGGCTTGAATTGTGGCGAGCTCCGCATCGGACACGCGCGGGTGCGCTTCCGGCGCATCCCGCGATGTCGCATACCACACCGCTCCCGCCAGCAATCCCACGAACGCGCTGATCCAAAACGACAGCCGCCATCCATAGCGAATCAAAATGAATGTGACGACCGGCGGCGTAACGCTCGCGCCGACCCCCACGCCCGCGAAAATCACTCCGTTCGCAACGCCGCGCTCGCCCGTCGGAATCCATCGCGCCACGAACTGGTTCGACGCCGGATAAATAATCGCTTCCCCGGCCCCCAGAAGAAATCGAATCGCGATGAAAAAAATCAGCGCCCCCGCCGTGGCGGAAATCGTCGCCGTCAGCGCCGTGAAGATTCCCCACCACAAAACGCCCACCGTGAGCACACGTCTTGGCCCCCACCGGTCCGCCAGCCATCCACCGATTGTCTGAAACACGGCGTATCCAACCAGAAACGAGCTGAACACCCATCCCAACTGGATGTTGCTCAGCGCAAACTCCGACGCAATGGACGGTCCCGCGATGGAAATATTCACGCGGTCGAGAAAAGCTACCGCGCTCAAAACGAACAGCCAAAAAATGAGGAACCACCGGACGCGGCTGTTCGCCGGCCTATTCATCACAGCGCCGCAATTCGAACGACGATCTGCCCATGCGCCCGCTTCGAATCTCTAACCCGCCGCGGCATGCGCCTTGAACAACTGCGTCAGTTGATCCGCAATGATTTTCTCTTCTCCCGGTTGCAACATGAACGAATTCGTTGACAGCCCTCGCTCCGACGACCCCAATACAATCGAAGGCTTCCCCGCCCGCAACGCATGGCTGGCGTCGTGCGGCGAAATCGATATCCTTCGCGGATCCCAGAAAATCTCCATGTGCGGCACGTGATTGGCCACATCCGGTACGGAAAAAGACGTGCTCACGCCGGGAACCTTCGTGATCTGTGCGGAAATCTCGTCCAGCCGCCGCCACCATTCTTTGTTCAGCGCTTCGTGATCTTCTTTCAAGTAGAGCTCCAGCGCCTTCACCATCCCGACAATCTCTTCTTTCCCCACTTTCGAACTCCGTCCCAGCGTGTCCTCATGCGGGCTGTTGTTGAGCAACGCGTTGGCCACCAGCTCTTTCTTCCCCATCAAAATCCCCGCGCACTGCGGCCCGCGAATAGCCTTGCCCCCGCTGAACGCAATCAAGTCGTACCCCATATTTGCATAGTCCCACAAATGCGAAACCGGCGGCGTATCCGCGGCAGCATCAATAAAAGCCGGAATCTGATTTTCGTGAGCCAGTTTCACCCATTCCTCGACTTTGATCTGCCCTTCGGCGTTCGCAAAATTCGTAAAATGCATCATCGCCGTCTTTCCGTTGATCGCCCTCTTCACGTCCTCCCGCGATTCCACCACCACCAGTTTCACGCCTGTCGCGCGCAGTTGGTGATCGAACGGATTTCGGTGCGACCGTTGAATGATCACTTCCGATTTCATTCCCGTCAGGTCCGGCAGTTGCTCGATGAATACCGGATTGTTCCCGGTGAGGATTCCCGCAAGCCCAGACGTCATCGCCGCCGCCGCTCCCGAGGTCACGATCGCGGAATATCCCTCCGGCAATTTCAACATTTCCGCGATGCGCTTTCCTGCAGCAACTTCCAACTCCGGAATGCTCACAAAATGTTGCGCCGCCAGCGACATCACCGCCTCCACCTCGGGCCGCCCCAGCGAACCACCCAGCACCGTCATCGTCCCTTGCCCGTTGATGACCGTGGTCACGCCCAATTCCTCATACACATTTCCGCTCGCACCGAACCCGGAAACCGGTGCTGCCGCCCCGCCCGCCGCCGGCGAAAAAGCAAACGCCTTGCCCTTGCCGAAAACCATCCCCGCCAGCGCGCCGAGCGTCCCAAGAAATGTTCTGCGATTCCAGCTCTCGTTGAACGCCATCGGCTCACCCTTCCTTCTTCACGTCGCGCACCACCGCCGCGATGCAATTAATCTCCACAAGCGACTCGCCTGGCAAGCCCGCCACGGCCACCGTCGTCCGCGCCGGCCCACCGTTCGGAAAATATGTCTTGAACACCGAATTCATCCCGTCGTAGTAATCCAGCTTTGCCAGGAACACGGTGAGTTGCAGGATGCTGTCCATCGTGCCGCCGCCCGCTTCCACCGTGGCCTTCACTCCATCCATCACCATCTGCGTGTGCATCTCAATCGTCGGCGTCTTGCCCGCGTCGGACTTGTCCCCCCGCGAATGCGCGCCCTGGCCCGCAATGTAGATCAGCCCATTGTGAATAATCAGCGGAGTAATAAATCCTTTCCCCGCCGGTTTTCCATCCCCGTTCAATTTTTGAACGGCGTTGCTGTTCTGCTCCGCCGTCGCCGGCATTGCAGCAGCTAGGCCCGCTATGCCAAGCCCCGGGAAAAGTGCGGCCAGCCGCGTCGCAAAGCCTCTTCTCGTGCTAACGCTCGTAAACATTTCGCGCTCCTCCTTCAACCATGTGATCCAACATCCGTGGTTCCTCATGGCAAACCAAAACTAAAAATGTCACTCCCTGCCGCGATCGCCACATATTGCTTTTTGTTCACCGCATACGTCATCGGCGAAGCATGAATCGCCTGCCCCACGTTGAAGTGCCACAGCGCCTTTCCGCTTCGCCCGTCCACCGCCTCCAGCGATTGCCCCGGGTCTCCGAAAAACACCAGTCCTCCCGCCGTCGTCATCGTTCCCGCGGAAGAATGCGCGCCGCCCGCTTGCACGTAGCTCCAAACTGGTTTTGCCGACTCCAGCGAGAATGCCAGCAGAATTTTCTGCCCGTGATCTCCAGGGCTGTGTCGTACACCCGTCGAGTAGTAGGTGCGACCTTGTTTGAATTCTTGCGGCTTCCTCAGATAGATGTCGCAATCTTCCAGCGCGAAAAAATAGACGAGGTGCAAGGCAGGGTTGTAGGAAGGGGAATACCAATTCGTCGCGCCTGCAAACCCCGGGCACACGCGCGTCCCCTCGGCCGTCGGCTGCACTTCCGTTCGCATCGGACGGCCCTTCGAATCAATTCCTTTCGCCCAATTCAGCTTTTCGACGAACGGCGTCGCGCTCAGGAATGTTCCATCCGTCCGGTCCAGAACGTAGAGAAAACCATTGCGATTGGCGTCCACCAGCAGCTTGCGCGGTTGGCCCTGGTATTCCGCATCCGCGAGCATCGGCGTTTCCGTCGCGTCGTAGTCAAACAAATCATGCGGCGTAAATTGGAAATACCATTTGAGCTTCCCCGTGTCCGGATCCAGTGCCAGCACGCAATCCGTATATAAATCATCGCCCGGTCGCGGCCCGCCGTCGAAGTCCGGCGAAGGATTGCTTGTTCCCCAATAGAGCGTGTTCAGCTCCGGGTCAAACGTCCCCGGCATCCACGTCGTGCCGCCCCCGTGCTCATACAGCTCCCCCGGCCAGCTCGACGAACCGAATTCTCCCGGTCCCGGGATAGTCCAGAAACGCCACGCAAGTTTTCCCGTCTCCGCGTCGTACGCCGCCACGAATCCGCGCACCCCGTCATCCCCGCCGGACGTTCCCACAATCACTTTCCCGTTCACTACCAGCGGCGCGCTCGTTGCGCCATAGTTCTTGTTTCCATCCGTATAGGCCACCTCCCAGATCAGGTGCCCCGAGCGCGCGTCCAGGCACAACAAATGCGCGTTGTCAGTTTCCATGTACACGCGCGAATGCAGCACTGCCACGCCGCGGTTGTGATGCTGCGAAGCATCATCAATCAGTCCCTCCGTTATCGGCCGCGAATAGTGCCAGATGCTGAGGCCCGTCTGCCCATCCAGCGCGTAGGCATCGTTCGCCGACGTCACCATCATCAGCCCATCCACCACGAGCGGCGTCACCTCGAGATTGTCCGAGTTCGGCACGTGAAACACCCACTGCGCGCGCAGGTTGTGAACATTTTCCGAATTGATTTGATCCAGACTGCTGAACCGCCTGCCCGTATAGTCCCCATGGTAGGAAAGCCAGTTTGCCCCGGCCGGCTGAGACCGCAGCTCGCTGGGCTGCACGTCCACTTGGACCGAAACGGATCCGCTTCCGGCATCCTGCGCGCTATCGATAAAACACGCCCTGGCGAGAAATAGGGCCAAACCCGCCGCCTTCGTTTGCACATTTCCGGCACAAACAAAGATGGCCAGCAGAAACGGCAAACCCTTTACGCACCATCCGGCAATACCTCGTAGCGTGAAAACCCGGGAGCAGAGCGTCATGAAGGAAGCATGCACCTCTACAGCCGCCCGAATTTCGCCACCGCTTCCTCGATCGATTTCAATTTTTCAATCGTCCCGTACATCGAATGTTCCTTGTAATCCAGCTCCTTCGCCGCCGCCAGCACTTGCGCCGCTTCCGCCCGAGGCACCACCACCACGCCATCCGCGTCCGCCACGATAAAATCACCCGGGCTCACGCCTACTCCATCGCACACCACCGGAATGTTCGACCCGGCAAAACGATAATGGCTAACGGATGTCGACGGCACGGTGCCCAGCGCAAAGACCGGAAATCCAATTTTCTGCAGGTGGCTGACGTCCCGCACTCCTCCATCAATCACCGCTCCCGAGAAATTCCGCGCGGCCATCGCCGTTCCCATCAGACCGCCAATCCCCGCGATATCGTTTCCATCCTCCACTACCATGACGTAGACGGAGTTCGGCCCTCCGTGATCGATAGCCGCAAGCATGCCCAGCAGCGCGTCCGGATCGTGATTTGCTTCTTTCTTCAGCTGCACCGTCAGCGCCAGACCCGCAAACTTTGCCGGAAACACCGGCCGCATGCGGTGCGACATGTACATCTTTTTTCCGGTGATCTGTTCCATTGCGTCCGAAACCGACGCTGCTTCCACATGCCGAAAACCGTCGAGCAATGCCGCGTCGGCGCTCAAAATATCTCCTTTGTCGGTTGTTTGATTTGCGCCGGAGGACCGCGGCCACGTAAGTCGCGCGCTCGCCAGTGCAAGTACTCCGGAAAGTGCAAGCAGCCCGCAGATTCGCCCAAACTTTGAGACGCGAAGAATCCGGTTCATGGCTACCTCCCGCATGCTAACCGCGGACTCTAGCACCTTTGACGCCCCAAAGGGAATACCGTCTGACGCTCACGGGCGTCGAATTCACTAGAATTAAATCGCATTAATACCATCCGTGACCAAGATTAAGATTGACGAATACGGCGCTCTGGGCTATGACGGTGCTTCCCAATGGCGATGCGTGAATGCCGCGCCACCCGAGTGGCTCCATGAGCAGCCGAAACGATTGCATGCGCCGCCTGCGTCTTTTCTTCTTCACCACGGGCGCCCTTCTTTTTCTTTCCTCTGTAGCGCGCCCTCAGTCTCAGATCCCGGACCGCGGTAGCTCCGCGCGAGCCCGGAAGAACACCAAAACATCTTCGGTTGAGGGAAAGAAGGCATTCGAATCCATCTGCGCGGCTTGCCACGGTTTGGACGGCCGCGGCGGAGAACGCGCCCCGGACATCCGTCGGCGCCAGGAAGTTCGGCGGCGAACCGATTCCCAGCTTCTCGAAATCCTGCAGCAGGGCCGTCCCGCCGCAGGCATGCCCGGCTTCGCCGCGCTGGGCGCGGAAAAACTTCAGGGAATCCTCGCTTACGTGCGAGCCCTGCAAGGCATCGGCCCGGCCTCCGTGCTCCCCGGTGATCCGGAACGAGGCAAGTCTCTCTTCTTTGGAAAGGCCGGATGTTCTCAATGCCACATGATGAACGGTGCCGGTGGTTTTCTCGGCGCCGATCTTTCGAACTACGGAGCAAGCCAGTCTCCCGCCGAAATTCGAAACGCAATTCTCAACAGCAATCGCGACCCGGACCCCCGTTCCAGGACCGTTGTCGTGACCCTTCGGAATGGCAGCGTTCTGACTGGCCTCGCGCGCAACGAAGATAACTTCTCCCTGCAATTGCAATCCCTCGACGGCTCCTTTCATCTCCTGAATAAATCGGACATCCTCCATCAGGAAGCGCAACCCACCACGCCGATGCCTTCCGGCTACGACGCTCTCTTGAGCCCAGCGGAACTCGATGACCTGTTGAAATACCTTGTCCACGAAGCAGAGCGAATCGAACCGCATCCTTAGAACTCCTTCCCTCGGATGCCGTTTCGCGTTATTTTTTCTATGCAGGCTGTTTTGATCGCGAGGCAACCATGTTGGCGCAACCGGATCCGCAACCCAAGTCGCTGTTCAAAAACCCTAAACTCTACTCCTCCGCGGCTCTCCTCATCGTCCTGCTGGTTGTGGGCTGGATACTCATCTCCCGCTGGCTGGAAAACCGCTCCATTGAAAGCCGCGCGCGAGAGGAGCGCTCGGAGAAGCAACGCGAGCAGGATCGCGTCATCCTCGAACAACTTGGGGGCAAGGAGCTCGCCATCCAGAATTTTTACGCCATGCCCGGCGGGATTCGCCGCGGCCAAACCGTCCAATTGTGCTACGGCGTGGCCAACGCCAAAACCGTGAAACTCGAGCCGCAGTCCAATCCCGTCTGGCCCTCCTACTCCCGCTGCGTTGACGTAACTCCCACCAAAACTACAACTTACACGCTGACCATCGCCGACGCCGCCGGCAATACCAAGACTCAAACCCTCGAAGTAAAGGTGCAGTAAATAGTAAGGATCACCCGCCGCACAGGGTCCCGACCCGGACCGGCCTCCTCCGCTAGAGCCGGCCAGCACATATTTTCCCGGTAAATCCCTCGCCCCCCTTGTGACTTCAATTCACGACCATCTATAATGTTGGCTTGCGCGGGGTCCGGGCTACCATCCGCTATGCCCGGACTCCGCAAACTTTTTTAGCGAACTGACAACCGACGAACATGTCTGACCCACTGGCTAAGATTAAGAAAAAGCTGCAGGACGAAATCGAACAGCTCTCGCACGAGCTAAACGTCGAACTTCCCAAGGAAATCGCCGTTGCCCGCGCCCACGGCGACCTTTCCGAAAACGCCGAGTACAAATACGCCAAAGAACGCCAGGGCTACGTCAACCTTAAGATCGCCCATCTCAAAAAGCGCATGGGCGACCTCAGCATGCTGAATCTCACGAACATTCCCAAGGACCGCTCCGGCTACGGTTCGCGCCTCGTTGTTCTGGACACCCAGCGCGACGTCAAAATCGAGTACAAGCTTGTCAGTAGTGAGGAAGCCGACGTTGAGAAGGGCCTCATTTCCACGACTTCACCCATCGGCAAAGCGCTCCTCAATCGCAAGGTCGGCGACGAAATCGAAGTGGCCACGCCTGCCGGCAAAAAGGAATTTGAAGTCGTCCGCCTCTTCACCATTCACGACGACGAGTAACCCTTGTGCTCTTCCAAGCGTCCTACAAATGGATTGGTTTCGACCTCCTGCGAGGGTCTTTGTATTGGGGAGCAGGTCCGACGCTCGGTCTTCTTGCCAGCATCGGCTATCTCCTACTGGCACTGGGCGCAGCTCGTGGGTGGCGCCATCGGGATGATTTCTCCATCTGGGTTCACGATGAAATTTCCATTTTTCGCCGCACCTTTTCCCGCTACACGCCCGCTGGCCCTTTTTACGTTCTCCGTGAACAGTCCCGCTTCAAAGCGATCCCCACTTCCTTTGTCGGCTCGCTCAGCCGCCTCCCGCACAGCCCTGCCAACGGCGCCGTCATCCTCGTCGTCATTGGCTTGCTCCTCTTCCTTCTCGATTTCTTCGTCTGAGGGTTTTATCGTCTCTGTGAACTCCACGCCCTCCATGCGCGCTGTGTTAAATTTTCTCTTCGTCCGTTCTTTTCTCTACGCTCCTGGACAAGCCGCCGGGCCTTTGCCATTCTCATCCCGATGAAACCATCTCTCATCGTTCACGGCGGCGCGTGGGACATTCCCGACGACGCCGTCGAAGCCTGCAACGCCGGCTGCCGCCGTGCGCTCACCGCCGGCTGGTCCATACTTTCTCTTGGCGGCTCCGCGCTGGACGCCGTCGAAGCCGCCGTCATGGTTCTCGAGGATGATCCCGCCTTCGATGCCGGCTACGGCTCGCATCTCAATCTCGACGGCCACGTGGAATGCGACGCCATCGTGATGCACGGCGCCACGCTGCGCGCCGGCGCCGCCGCCGCCTTGCATCGCGTCAAGAATCCCATCCAACTCGCCCGCAAAATTCTCGAGAACTGCCCGCACATGATGCTCGTCGCCGATGGCGCGGAGCGCTTCGCCTCCGAGCACGGCATCACACTCTGCAAGCCCGAGGAACTCGTCAGCGAAGCCGAGTGGGAAGCCTGGATGAAATGCAAAAAGGACGAACACGCCGCCGAGCATCATCGCGGGCACGAGCAGGGCACCGTCGGCGCCGTGGCCCTCGACAGTCACGGCAACCTCTTCGCTGCTACGTCCACCGGCGGCACCTGTTGCAAACTGCCCGGGCGCGTCGGCGATTCGCCGCTCATCGGCTGCGGCTGCTACGCCGATTCCGAAACCGGCGGCGTCTCCTGCACCGGCTACGGCGAAGCCATCATGAAAATCGTCATGGCCAAAACAGCCGCCGATTTCCTCCACCGCCCCGCCACTTGCTTTGACCCCGCTCCCGGCACCAAGTCCTGCGACGATTCCGCCGCCGATCTCGCTGCTCGCGACGCCATCCATCTCCTCGCCAAGCGCACCCACGGAACCGGCGGCCTTATCCTTCTCGACCGCGAGGGCAATCCCGCCTTCGCCTTCAATACGCCGCGCATGGCCTACGGCTACGTCGCAGCCGACGGCTCCTTCTTCACTTCCGTTTAGAGTTAGGTCTTCCCCGGTTGTGCCGGAACCCGCCAGCGACCCGCCTGACGCATAGCACCCCGGCCGTTTACTTTGAAAATCTGACCGGAAGGCCAGAGTGACCGATTGGGGGAGTACTGTACTTTGGAGGCCTCAAAAGGGGGCCGAGAGCGTGGCCTACTGAACGAAGAACCACGCCCGGCTCTCGAAAGAGGCCAGTATGAAAAACAGATGGATCGTTGTTGGAGTTGCGGGAGTGAGCGTTTTGCTTGGCGCCGCCGGAACTGCGGCGCATTCCTACAATCCAATCAAATGGATCACGAAAGGTCCGAGCCCCACGGCAAGCGAGCAGCTCGCCCGGAACCAAGAGGAAGAAAAGAAGCTGTCTCTGCAATTGCAGGCGGTGCTGCCTCCGCGCACAACCCTAAAGGATGCTTGCGCGGGGTTTAAGAACCTCAACGAATGCGTCGCCGCGCTTCACGTAAGCCACAATCTCACGATCAAGTTCAATTGCCTTAAATGGGATGTGACCGGTGCAAAGCCGGCCGGCGACGTCAAGTCCTGCGCGGTCCCCTCGAAGGACAGGGCCATGGACCTGAGCAAAGCGATCCGAGAGTTGAAGCCGGATGCCCATTCCCGGACAGAAGCGAAGAACGCCGAGAAACGGGCGCGGGAAGACATCAAGGACGCGTCCTAGCTGCTAGGAGAAAGCCGACACTACGGACCGTCAGACGAAAGGAGAAGCCCCACGCGCAAACTTGCACGTGGGGCTCCTCTTTTGCATCATGGTGGACAGCGTGGCCGGGACCCGGGAGGAAACATGATCGGCCTCTACCAGCAATCTGCCTGACGCCCAAATTGCAACGCTCTGCCTCCGCTGCGATGCAGCGTGGTCTGTTGTATCATCCCCCGGCGCAGGCGCCCGGGGATCCTATCTTCCCTGAGCGTGCTGCGACGAGGGATCATGAAACGCAGACTGTTCCTCTTTCTCGCTGTCTTGTTCGCGGCCGTTCCCAGCCTGGCGCAAACGCCACCGCCACCGCAAATCTCTCCCGAGGTACACCCCGACCATCGCGTCACGTTCCGATTCCGCGGCCCCAACAACAAAGAGGTAGCCGTTGCGCTGGAAGGCGCGCCCGTGCCCATGCAGAAAGACGGCCAGGGCGTGTGGAGCGTGACCACCGAACCGCTCGCCCCGGACTATTACGGCTACTCGATTGTCGCCGACGGCGTAAACTTGTTCGATCCTTCCAACCACGCCACAAAACCAAACTTCCTCTATCGAGCGAGCGAGGTGCACGTCCCCGGGCCGGCTTCGCTGCCCTGGGAAATCAACGACGTGCCACACGGAGAGATTCATCACCATTTCTATAGGTCCGGCGTGGTCGGCGATCAGCGCGACTTTTTCGTCTACACCCCGCCCGGCTACAACCCTCGCGCAAAGCAAACCTATCCCGTGCTCTATCTATTGCACGGCTACAGCGACGACGCGAGCGCGTGGACGGCCGTCGGCCGCGCCAACGTGATCCTGGACAACCTGATTGCCCAAGGAAAAGCCAAGCCCATGATCCTGGTCATGCCCCTCGGCTACGGCGCGCCGGAGGTGCTGGCAACGGAATCCGGGTTGTCTGGCGATCCCGCGTTAACGCAGCGGAACTTCGAGCGGTTTCGCGAGACGTTGCTCGCGGAGGTGATTCCGCGGGTGGAAGCGGCGTATTCCGTGATAAAGGACCGCAACTCCCGAGCCATCGCCGGCCTTTCCATGGGCGGCTCCGAATCGTTGCTGACGGGCCTGAACACGCTGAACGAGTTTGCGTGGATCGGCGCGTTCAGCTCCGGTGGCATCGCTCCGGATTTCGACAGGGACTTCCCCGCGCTCGATTCCAAGTCTGCGCAACCGCAACTGCGTTTACTCTGGATTGCGTGCGGGACGGACGACCACTTGATCGACCTCAACCGCAATTTTCGCGCATGGCTAGCATCCAACAATATTCGACACGTGGACATCGAGACGCCGGGCGCGCATACCTGGATGGTGTGGCGGCGCAATTTGGCGGAGTTCAGCGCGCTGCTGTTTCGTTGATTTCTAAAGCGGGTGCGGCCCGATCGTGAATCGCAAGCCGCCGGGCGCTTCATCAACGCAGTCGAACGGCACGTTCGGATTCAGGATGCATCAATCGTCGTCATCTTTTTCAACGTGGTTTTTTTCCGCATCGTCTACCGCGGAAATCCCCAGCCGCATCGCTTGATAGGCCGGCAGTTGCCCCGCCGCCGGAAGCGACGACGCATTTCCCGTGCAGGCGAACCAGATTGCGGCATTCAGAATTTGCGGATCGGCCATGTCCGCGTGCGCAAAGTTCTGCCGCATGGATTTTTTCATCCACTCGGCTTCCGCTTTGCTCTTCGGTTTGAGTGTCATCAGGTTGTCCGCGGCAATTGCGGGCAAAACTGCCTTGTAGGGAGTCAAATCCGGCGTTTCCTGGAAAATATCCATGGGAATGGCCGACGCATCGAGCTGGTTCATCGGCGCGATGCCCAGCAGCATCTCGATCGTCCGAATCATGCTGACCGTGTTGTGGAATTTGTGGATCAACGCGCCCGGGCGGTTGTACGCGCTGATCGCCAGCCCGACCGAGCGATGCGAATCCACGTGGTCGGGGCCGGCCTGCGCGTCGTCTTCCACGATGAAAATCGCGGTATCCTTCCAATACACGCTGGAAGAGATCGCTTCCACCAATCGTCCCACCGCGTAGTCATTGTCGGCCACGTAAAACTGCGGCGTCGGAAAATCCTTCTTGATGCCGGTGGTGTGATCGTTCGGAAGCCGCACGATATTCAGCGCGGGCATGGGATCCCCGCGGCCGGCTTCGCGTTCCGCGACGAAGCCGCGAAACTCCGCGAGCCACTCGCCGAGCCGCGAATTGCCGCGGCATTTTTCATTCGCATTGTCGCGCGTGACCGCTGCATCCACGGAGCTCGAAGGATCCAGCGCCGATTTGTAACAATCCACCGTGAAGCTGTCCGGCGCCGTCAAATCAAAACTCCGGAAACTCGCGCTGTGATGCTTTTCGAGTGATTCTTTGTTGGCGATCGCGCGCATGGCGTTCGAAACGTCGGGATAGCTTTTCTTTTTCTTCTGCCCCGCGGCTTCGACATCCTTCGCCGAAATCACGGACACGAACTCTCCGTAATTCCTGTACGAGAATCCTGCACGCGCCGCCGCATCCCACAGATACAGCGTTTTCGGTTCCGCCAGGTCCGTGAAGCCCTGGCGGTAGGGAAGATGTCTTTCCAGCAGGTCCGCCAACGCCGCCAGCACATCCCCATTGAACTTGCCGAGATCCAGCTCGCCGGGCGGCTCGTAGTCCGGCAGCCGGTTGTAGCCTTCCCAATCGTAGGTGCGTCCGCGGTCGGAATATTCCCAACGAAACCCTTTGTCCACGTAGTCGGTGGAGAATGCGGCCGTGGCCCAGTTGTGGCCGTCGGGGCTGGCCTCGGAGTTCACGAAAAAGCGGTCGAAGAGGCCGAACCGTTGCGCGAGTGCGCACTGGTTCGGCGTGATCACCTGCGCGGTTCCATCCGGCCGTCGCGCGGCTGCACCGTTTCCGAAAATAGCAAACTCCGGCTCTCCATCCGCGGGGTGCCCGTCACCGGAAGTTTTCAGGTCTCCGAAGACCTGGTCGTAGGTGCGGTTTTCCTTGATGATGTAGATCACATGCTTGATCGGACTTTTGTTCGCAAAAAGTTTCGGCGGCGCGAAATCCATCAGTCCGTCATTCTGCATGGTCTGCTGCGTGTAGCGGGCCAGTGCGGGCTCATCAGGAAGGGCCACCATGCTGATGTTCCCGGAAACGATCGCACCGCTGTACTCTCCGCCTTGCCGGTTCTTTTCTTTGTTGGGCGGGAAAGCGGCGTTCGGCGGATTCGGGGTGCGCCCGCTGTTGTCCACGCGCATGGAGGAAGCTGCAAATCCTGTTCCTTTTCCATTGCCGATGAACAGCTTCTCGTCCGCAACAAACACAGCAGACGGATATTGGCCCGTGGGAATAAAGCCCAGCACTTTCGAATTCGCAGTGCCTGTCCGTAGCGCCGCCGCGCTCCCGCCGCGCGCTCTTTCGGAAAGCGCAACCACCGCCACTGCATTGCTGTGCGCATTGGCCACATACAACATTTTTTCATCCGCGCTCAGCGCAATTCCTTCCGGACTCGCTCCGGGCAACGCCTCCTCCGCCAGACGAACGTTGATTCTCTCCACCTCTTGATCCGTCGCGGTATCAATCACCGAGACGCTGTCCGCATCCGAGTTTGCAACAAAAATCCGCGTTCCATCCTCGTTCGAAAGCATCGCCGTGGGATGCCGGTCTACGCCGATGTACTTTCGAACCGCGGGCTTGTCGTCGAGCGAGACGACTGCCACCGAGGAATCATTCCAGCACGACACATACGCGCGGCTGCGTTTGCCGCTTCCGATGGCGACTGCGCCGTACGGATAGATGTTTTCGTCCGGCTTTCCCGGGTGGTGCAAATCCACTCTCTCCATCCGGCGCAGGCTCTGGATTCCGCGGACCATCGTCACGCTGTCTCCCAGGTTGTTGGCCGTCACCAGCGTGGAACCATCCCGAGTCACCGCCAATCCCGTCGGGTATAGAGCCGCTTTTCCTTTGTTGTAATCGGCTGACGTTGGCTCGCCCGGCTTGGCGATTTCAAACGATTGCGCCAGCACTTTCGAATCCGGCCCCGGAGATTCCGGCTGTACGGGCGCTGCGGCCTTCGGATCAAACCGGAAGATCCAAACCTTATTTTCGAATCCACCGGAAACATACAGCGCAAACCTACCGTCCGCGCCGGGCGCGGGCGAGAACGCCAGGCCGACATTGGCGCTTTGCGGCGTCGGAAAGAAAACGTCTTGAATCACCAGCGGATCCGGCTGGGCATTCAGGTCCAGCACGGCAATCGATTGCTGGGCCTTGTTGGTGCCCTCGCTGAATTGCACGCCGTATCCGCTGTTCACGATCAGCAGGTACCGGCCCTTTCCGTCCTTGCCAAGTGCGTCCGGGCTGCGCAGGATCGCCATCGGCATGGCTCCGACCGCCGGCAAATGCGTGGCCGCATCGAGCACCAGACTTCCCGCCGGCGTGATCGGACGGCCCTCGCTTGCGGGCTCCTGCTGGCCGCGCGCGATCCCGCAAAAACTCAAGCACAGCAAGAACCAGCCGGCATTCTCTCGCAGTCGCATCGGTTCACTTCCTCGCTTCCCGAAGATTTCCTTCCTTTGCCGCCCACGGCGCCACAACCAATCTACATTCAAGGGAGTCTAATGAAAAATTGTTTCGCAAAGTTGAATACGGGCAGGATCCGGTCCGCTGGGCCCCGCTTGGCAACGAATTTGACGCCAAGCGCTTCTACTTCTAGGATGAATAGGGTGCACGACGATCAATCGCCACATCGGCCGCACGGGCTACCAATGAAAAAGAAAACTCTCTTCCTCGCGCTGCTCTGCTTCCTGCCGCTGGCTGCCGGGGCCCAGACCGCCGACGAAATCGTGAAGAAAGCGCTCGACGCCCGTGGCGGCGCCGAAAAGATCAAGGCCGTGCAGGCCGAGCGCGTCACCGGAAGCATTTCCTTTGGCCCAGGCGCGGACGGCGTCTTCGTCGTCGAGCTCAAACGCCCACACAAAATGCACATGGAAATTTCCATTGAAGGCCAGAAACTCGTTCGCGTCTACGACGGCACGTCTGCCGGCTGGACGATCAATCCCTTTGCCCCGAACCGGGACGTTCAGCCGATGTCAGACGAGGACTTGAAGAGCATCTCCGATGAATCCGATTTCGACGGTCCCCTGGTGGACTACAAATCCAAAGGAAATCAGATTGAGCTCGTCGGCAAGGAAGACCTTGAGGGCAAGGCCGTCTACCGCCTGAAACTCACGAACAAAAACGGGGATGCGCGCTTCTATCTTTTTGACGCTTCCTCGTATTTCCTCGTGAAGTGGGAAGGCGTCCGCAAAGCCGAGAACAAAGACATTCCCTGGGAATCGTTTTTCTCCGACTATCGCGAAGTCCAGGGCCTGAAATACGCGTTCAAAATCGAGTCGGGCAGCCCCGGCACGGAGATCAAGCAGAGCCTCACCGCCGAGAAAATCGAGATCAATCCGCAAATTGAGGAATCCCGCTTCAGGAAGCCGGCGCCTGCCGAGCCGCCGGCGGCTCCGGCGTCCGCCCCTCCGGAGAATCGTTAGACGACGGAAGGCTATTCGCTGCCGGCGCTGCTGCGCGGCGCGGAGCTTTTGTGACAGACTCTCCCGAAACTGGATCGACTCCTTCGCCTGCCGGCCTTTGTGGCTCTTGCGCGCATGCCCGTTCCATCGAATCGTCTCGCGGCTCCGTTTTCATTCTCTGCGAACTCTCCGTCACTGATCCGCGGTTCCCCAAGTATCCTCGCCTCCCAGTCCTCTCCTGCTCCGGGTTCAAGAAAACGTAGCCGCAGCCTCCGGC
>Ga0307477_10000810_pt1 | contig 30633 bp, 27 predicted proteins | sample atmos_gasesECM2C_FD_203316 | JGI IMG/M metagenome (GOLD analysis project Ga0307477, IMG submission 203316) | Hardwood forest soil microbial communities from Morgan-Monroe State Forest, Indiana, United States - atmos_gasesECM2C_515 | ecosystem: Environmental > Terrestrial > Soil > Temperate...
GAAAGAGCTGAGGAGTAGTGGCAGGCTATAAGATCCTGATCAAGCGCTCCGCCGCCAAGGAGCTCGAGGGTCTTCCGCCGAAGGTTCGTCGCCGCATCGCCAGCGAGATCGAAACGCTTGTCGCTACGCCACGACCCGAGGGCGGCGAGAGACTCTCGGCGCAGGAGAGGTATCGCATTCGAGTGGGCGACTACCGGGTGCTCTGCTCCGTCGAGGACGGGGCACAGACGGTGGCAGTGATCAAGGTCGCTCACCGGCGCGATGTATACCGCTGAGCCGGTGGCGAACCACTAGGACAGGATGACCCCGCGTGCGGGGGAAGGGACTGGAGTCCGCACTCGCGGCACAAGAGCGCCGCGGCGTCCGAGGGTATGCCGGCCGGGGATCGCAACGCGTCTCAGGGCATCGTAAGCGTTGCAAAACAAACGGCCGGTCGCTCTTGCACCGGCCGTCTCGCCCTGCGGAACTAGTCCCCGCTATGTCCTCCGCTCACCCGCGCCGCACCGGGGCCGCATCACCGCCGGTATCTCCACGCCATGATGCCCGCTCCCTGGGGCTTCAACTCGAAGGGCACGCTCGCCCCGGGCGCGATCACGGCGACATCCTGCTGTTGCGTCGCGACCACCTCTCCTTTCACGTTCACGAACTCGAAGGTGAGCGTGAGCGCGGGGCTGGGCTTGGAGCGCGGGTTCGCCACGGTCCCCGCAAGGGAGGCGTCGTGGTCGCCCGGTGTAAAGGTGTGGACCGTGACCTCGACCACGAGCGAGTCGGCGAGACGGAGGTACCGCACCGTGGAATCGTTCACGCCCTTCAGGTACCACGCCTGCGCCACCATGCGCAGCGTCCCGCCGTTCAGGGGGTCTACGGCATAGAGTTGCCGCGCCCCGGCCACGGCGCGGGCGGTATCCCCGGCGAGCGTCGCGGCACCGGTGTAGGTGAACAGGGCCCCGCGATCAAAGGGGTCCTTGCTGAGCCCGACCTCGAAGGCGCGCAGCACGAGCGCATAATCCCCCGCGGTCCCCGTCTCGTAGGCGCGCATCGCGGTAGTCGTGACCGAATCGCACCGCAGCGCGACCTGTCGGATGGTCAGCGTGCGACTCGTCCGGCGCGCCGCGGCGCGGCACTGCTTTCCTTGGGCCATGGTGTCCGGCGCATTTGAGATCCCCCGCAATACCGCCCGGCCGACCGCGAAGAGCTCCCCAGCCTCCATCGAGTCGGCGCGCGCCAGGATCCCGGCGTACAGCGCCTTCGCTTGGTCCTGCTTCCCCGAAAGAGAGTACATCTCCGCGAGCCCCGCCTGGCCTTCGACGTCATCCGGATAGAGCGCCAAGTAATCTCGATAGGCTGCGGCGGCGTCGTCGTAGCGGTGTGCGGCGTGATAGACCCGCGCCACGTTGAAAAGCGCGTCCTTCTTGTCCTTGGCGTACTTGGGATCGTGGGCGGCGGGAACGGCGAGTTTGAAGTACTTCGCGGCTGAGTCGGTCTGGTTCGCATTGGCAAACAGCGTGGCGAGGTAGGTGAACCCGAGCGGCTCGCCGGCGTAGATCCCATCGGCCCGTCGCAGCGCGACGATGGCCGAATCCTTGTTTCCCCCGCGCCACGCGGCGAGCCCCGCGTTGATGATCGGTACCCAGAGCTGCCGACGATACCCGTTCACGTCGGCCACGCACGTCGGCGCCAGGGCGACGGCCCGACTGAAGGCCGAGTCCGCCCCGACCTCGTCTTTCATCTCCACGTAGTAGCGCCCGAGGTAGTACCAGGCTGCCGGGTTCTTGTCTTGACCCGCGCTCGTCAATGCCTGCTCGAGCGCGCGGCGCGCTTCGCCAAGCTTCTTCTCCCGCTGGTCGGCGAACGTCGTCTCCACGGCGTCCCGCAGGGCCGATACCGCGTCACTCACCAGGGAGTGGCCCGGTTTGAGATCGCAGCTCGACCCCCGCCACCCCTGCTGCCCGGCGCTCGGCCGCGCCGCGCCCGTCGCCGCCACGACCAGCAAGACCCCGATACGCCCCAGGCCGCGCCGCATGCTTACTCCTTCGATTTGGCGACGAGCGCCTCGGCGTCGCGCTCGGCCGTGCGGGCCACCTCGATCGGCGGCCGGCCGAGCGCGCTCGCGGCGGCCAGCACGTCCTCGTACTCGGGTTTCACCCGCACGCCGCCTGGCTGCTCGAGCACCTTCACGCGCACCGCCACATCAGGAGAGAGGTGGACGGTCACGTGGCGTCGCGGCAGGGTCGCGCGCTCCGCCCCCCAGCGGCGGACCCCGGCCGTCGTGCTGTGACGGAACAACGCCGCCGTCACCTGCTCGACCAGCGCCTCGGGGGCCACGACCTCCACGCGGAACCCCGCCCGCCCCTTTTTCATCTGCACGGGCCACGTTTGCACGTCGAGCGCTCCCGCTGCGGCGAGCGCTTGGCGCAGCGGCTCGACGTACTCGGGGCTCATGTCGTCCACATCGGCCGCGAGTAGCGTCACCCGTCCCGCTTCGGTCGCCTGCTCCGCGAGCATCACGCGCAAGGCATTGGCATAGTGCTTCGGATCGCGCTGCCCTGCCCCCCAACCACTCCGCAGCAGACGCCACTGCCCTGGCGGACTGCCCGCGGACAACACCCGTAGCAGGGTCGCGCCCGTCGGCGTCGTCGCTTCCCCCTCGACGGGACCGCCGCTCGCCACCTCCACGCCTTCGAGCAGGACCGCCGTCGCGGGCGCCGGCACGGGAAGGCGCCCGTGTTCCGCCGCGACCCAACCCGTGCCCACCGCCACGGGCCAATGGTACACGGCCTCGACGCCCAGCTGTTCAAACCCTTCGATCGCCCCCACGACGTCGAGCACGGCGTCCACGGCGCCCACCTCGTGGAGATGCACCTTCTCCGGGGGCACGCCGTGCACCCGCCCCTCGGCTTCGCCGAGCAGCTGGAACGCGCGCACGGCGCGCTCCCGCACCCAGGCTGAGAGCGGCGCGCGCTCGACCACGCGCAGCAGGTCGGCCACATGGCGGCCGTGTGGTTGGTGTGGAATGGCGAACTCGACCTGCGTGCACCCCACGCCCGAACGGCGGACGTCGCGAATGGTAACGCGGACGCCGTCGAGCCCCAGCCGGCCTGGGAGTGCTTCGAGCCACGCACCGGGGAGGCCGAGGGCGAGGAGGGCGCCCAGGGTCATGTCGCCACTGATGCCGGCGGCCGGATCGATGATGGCGATGCGCATGCGCGGAAGTCTTCTAATATAAACGGGTTAGCCTCGGTAGAGCCACCCGGCGCCGGTGTTGAACAGCACGATTCGCTCGTCGCCGGCGAGGATACCGCGCTCCTTGAGTGCGAGCGCGGCCGCGAGCGTCGCGCCGCCCTCGGGCGCGGCGTCGATTCCCTCGCGCGTCTCGAGCTCCCGCGCCCCACTCATCAATTGCTCGTCACTCACCGCCAGCGCTCCGCCCCCGCTCTCGCGCAACACCTGCAGCATGAGCCGGTCGCCGAGCGGCGCCGGCACGCGCAGACCCGCCGCCACGGTCGTCGGGTCGGGCCACGGGCTGCAGCTCGGCGCGCCCGTGGCGAAGGCCTGCACGACGGGTGCACATCCGCTCGCCTGGACGCAGTAGGTCCGTGGCAGTGCGCCGCGAATCCAGCCCCCCGCCCGCAATTCTTGGAACGCCTTCCACATGCCGATGAGCCCGGTGCCGCCCCCCGTTGGATACACGAGGACGTCGGGCAAGACCCAGCCCAGCTGCTCCGCGAGCTCGAGGCCCAGGGTCTTCTTGCCCTCGATGCGGTAGGGCTCGCGCAGCGTGGAGACGTCCATTGCGCCGTGCTCCTCGGCGTAGGCACGCGCCGCCTTGCCGCAATCGCCGATGTCGCCCGCCACGAGCACCAGGTCCGCGCCGAAGGCCCGAATTTGGGCCAGGATGGTGGGCGGCGTGCTCGCGGGCGCGAAGACGCGGGCCGCCATCCCGGCGCGGGCGGCGTACGCCGCGAGGGCGACGCCCGCGTTGCCCGCCGTCGGCACGACGAAACTCCGAGCCCCTGCTGCCGCTGCTCGGGTCACGGCGACCGCGAGGCCCCGGGCTTTGAACGACCCGGTGGGGTTCTGGCTCTCGTCCTTCACCCACAGATCGCGGAAGCCGTAGCGTTCCCCGAGCCGCGCGAGCCGCAGCAGGGGTGTCGCGCCCTCCCCCAACGTGACCGGCGCCTCGTCAGCAGCGAGCGGCAGCCACTCCCGATAGCGCCACATGCTCCACACGCGCTCGCGCAACAGCCTCTTGAGCTCGGGCGCCGGGGGTGGGGGTGCCTCGTAGCGCACCAGATACGGCTGTCCGCACGCTTCGCACACGCCGGGCAGCCCCGCGGCGTCTCGTGTCCTCGCGCAGGCCGAGCAGACGAGCGTCCAGGGCCCGCTCACACGCGTGCGTGGAGTCGGTCGAGCACCCGCTCGGCGAGCGTCGCCGAGAAGCCCGGCAGCGCGGCGATCTCGGCGGGCGTGGCCGTCCGGACACCCGCGAGGGAGCCGAAGCGCTCGAGCAGCAGGCGCCGCCGCGTGGGGCCGATCCCGGGAATGGCGAGCAGTTCTGACGTGATGGTGCGCTGGGCGCGGCGTTTCCGGCTGAAGCTCACGGCGAAGCGATGGGCTTCATCCCGGGCCCGCTGCAGCAGCTTAAGCGAGGGACTGCGCCGCGACAGCTTGAGCGCCTCGCTCCGGCCCGGCAGGAAGACCTCCTCCTCCCGCTTCGCGAGGCTCGCCATCGGCAACATCTCAAGCCCGCCGCCCAGGGCGCGCGCGGCGTCTAAGGCCGCCCCGAGCTGACCCTTGCCGCCATCGACGACGACCAAGTCCGGCAGCGGCTTCGCCTCGTCACGTCGCCGCGTGAGGTAGCGGGTCACGACCTCGTGAATCGCGGCGAAGTCGTCTTGCTGGGCTGCGGCCTGGATTTTGAAGCGACGATATTCCGCTTTCTTGGGGCGCCCCGCTTCGAACCAGACGAGCGAGCCCACGGTGTCGCGCCCCTGGTTCGTCGAGATGTCGATGCAGACAAAGGACCGTGGCACCACGGTCAACCCGAGATCCCGCCCCAGGGCGTAGACCGGATCGGCGGCGCGCTCCTCCACATCGAAGCTCTCGATCAGCAGGCTTTCGAGCAGATGGCGGGCGTTCTGGTCAGCGAGCTCGACGAGTCGGGCGCCGCTGCCGCGCTGCGGGACGTGCCACACCGCGGTTGGGGCGAGGGCGCTGAGCGCCTCGAGGTCGTCGGGGACGAAGGGCAGGAGGGTGCGTCCGGCGCGGTGCTCAAGGGGCAGATAGAACCGCACCAGGAATGCCGCGAGCACGGCGCCGTCCGCTTCGTGCTCCACGTTCTCCAGGAACTGGTGCTCGCGGGCGATCAACCGCCCGTCGCGGATGCGCAGCACGACACCGCAGGCATCGTCCCCGTCGCGCGCGAACCCGATCGCGTCCGCGTCGCCGCCGCCCACCAGCTCCACCGCCTGCGGCTGCTCCAGCTGATCGAGCCATCCGAGCGAGTCACGCAACTGCGCCGCGCGCTCGAAGTCGAGTCTGTCACTCGCCTCGCGCATGCGCTCCCGCATCCGGGTGCGCACGTCCGTCGTCTTGCCCTCGAGGAAGAGCAGCACGTCCTCGATCATGCGGGCGTAGTCCTCCTGCGTCTGATAGCCAACGCAAGGCGCGCGGCAGCGCTCGATGTGGTAGTCCAGGCACGGCCGATCGGGCGCGTCACGCGGCAGGTCCCAGGCGCACGAACGTACGGTGAACAGGCGGCGGATGATGCTCAGGGTGTGGCGCAGGGTGGCGACGTCGGTGTAGGGCCCGAAGTAGCGGGCACCGGGGATCGCCACGCGCCGCACGACGAGCACGCGCGGAAACGGTTCGGCGATCGTGACCGCGATGCGCGGGTAGCTCTTGTCGTCGGTCAGGCGGATGTTGAAGCGGGGCCGGTGCTCCTTGATGAGCGTATTCTCGAGCAGCAGGGCCTGCGCTTCGTTCGGCACGACGATCGTTTCGAGATCCGCGATCTGGCGCACGAGGGCGGCGTGCTCGGGCGTGGACCCCGCGTCGGGGCCGAGGTAGCTCGACACGCGCGCGCGCAGGCTCTTCGCCTTGCCGACGTAAAGGATCTCCCCCTTGGCGTTCTTCCACAGATACACTCCGGGCTGCTCGGGGAGAGCGTCCAGCTTGCGGCTGATCAGGTCACGAGCTTCCACAGGCGCAGGGCGTCGGGGTGCTTCAGAAGGAGGGTGAGCGCGGCATACACCACTCCAAAACTAGCGACGGCGAGAAGGGCTACGGGGACGGGCCCGCTTCCCGCGGCGAGATGGACCGCGCCCGCGCCCGTCGCGGCCCCCGCGCCCGCCGCCACGACACTCGCGCCGACTGCCCGCCATTCCGCTACCCCCAAAATCGCGCCGATCCGGCGATCGAGGTCGCGCAGGTGGAGGATCACGTTGACGGCCGAGCCCAGGGACGAGCCGAGCGCGATCCCGGCGGGGCCGTAGCGCCGCATCAGCACCACGGCGAGCCCGGTCGAGAGCGCGAGGGAAAACGCGGCGATCTTGACCGGTGTCCGGGTGTCGCGGAGCGCATAGAACCCCGACGCAAAGAGCTTCACCGTGGCCTGACCCAGCAGCCCCACGCCATAGGCGGCGAGCACGCCGCCCACCGTCGCCGTGTCCTCCGCGCTGAAGCGCCCCGTTTGGAACAACGCGCCCACGAGCGGGGGCCCGAGGGCCGCGAAGGCGAACGCCGAGGGCAGCACGAGGAAGGTGATGCGGCGGAATGCCGTGGCGAGCCGGAGGCGCAGCTGCTCGTTGGGCGTCGTCGCCACCGCGTCGCGCGACAGTTCCGGCAGGGAGACCGCCGCGATCGACACGCCGAACAGGCTGATCGGCAGGACCTGCACGAGCTGCGCGTACCCAAGCGCGGAGACGCCGCCCGGGCCGGTAAAGGACCCGAGCACAGTATCAACGAACCCGGAGAGCTGCGCTACGCCCGCCCCGACGAGCAGCGGCAGCCACGCGGTGATGACGTCCCGCACACCCTCGGGGGAAAGTGAGATGCGCAGGGCGATGCCGCCGAGCAGGCGCCAGCACGCGGGGAGCTGCAGGGCGATCTGGAGCACCGCACCCACGACCGTCCCCCACGCGAGGGCCAGGGCGACTCGGTAGAGCTGCCGGTCGGGCGGCAGGCCGTGGCTCGCCACCCACGCGCCGGCCGCGACCATGGCGGCGATCCCGGCCACGTTCCACAGCGCCGGGGCGGCGTAGGGTAAGAAAAACCGGCGATGCGTATTCAGGATGCCCAGGCACCAGGCCGAGACCACCATCAACCCCGTCATCGGAAACAGGATCCGCACGAGCGTAATCGTCAGCGCGCGGCGGGGGGCGTCGAATCCCTCGGCGACGAGGGTGGCAATCACGGGGGCCCCGGCGATACCGAGGACGGCCAGGATGCCGGTGGCGAGGACGAGCAGGCCCAACACGGCGCCGGCGAGCGCGCGCGCCGCCCGCCCGTCGTCAGGGCGCTGGGTGAGGGTGGCGTAGACGGGAATGAACGACGCGGAGAGCGTGCCTTCGCCGAGCAGGTTACGGATGGCGTTCGGGATGCGGAGCGCCGCCCGGAAGGCGTCGGCGGCGACGCTCGCGTTGCCGAAGTAGTAGGCGAACACCCGTTCGCGCGCGTACCCCAGCACCCGGGTCAGGAGGATCCCAGCAGCAACCTGCGCCGCGTGGCGCCCTCCCGCCCCCGCGGCCCGCGCCGCCCGCGCGTCCCCCCCCGTCAGGGGCGTTTCTTCCCGGGGTCTTCCAGCAGGCGTTGCACGAACTGCAGCTCCTCGTGCATCCCGGCCAGGGCCCGGGTCAGGTCGGTGAGCTCGCTCTCCAGCACCTCGACGCGCTGCTCGAGCGCCTGCACCTCGCGACCCTTCCCATTGCCCTGCCCTTCAAGGCGCCGGGCGACCGAGCGCCCGAGCGGTGAATCCACCAAGATCGCCGCAATCGGGATCATCAGGGCGACGAGCAGAATCACCGCGAGCACCCACATGTCAGGGATTCTACGAAGCGTCCGCCCACCGCGCCACCTCCCGCTCGAGCGCGTCGAGTAAACCGGGACCGTAGCGGACCAGGAATGACGCTACGGTCAGCACGCGCTCCTGCGGCTCCCCGCGCGGCGCCACGGTGGCGCGCGCGCGCCCGAGCTGGCGCACGAGGGTCTCGTTCTCACGCTTCAGGCTCGCGAGGAGTTTGCGCTCGATCTCCTGCGTGGCCGCGAGCGCACTGTTGCGGGCGGATTCCACCGACCGGCCGAGCGTCGGGTCCACGCGCTCGACGGCCGGCGCCAACCGGGCGTATTGCTCCCCGATGCTCTGGCGTAGCGCCGCCAGGAGCGTCACCGTCTCGGGCGGGAGTGCTTCGCGGACGAGGCGGGTCTCGAGTTCCCCCGCCCGCCCGTCGAAGTCGGGCAGTGTCAGCCCGTGGCGGGCGAGCAGCTTCTCCGTGCGGCCCTCGACGAGCACGCCCGACCAGCGTGGCACCGGGGTCTGCCGTTCGGTCTCGAGCCCCGCGACCGCGTACAAGGGCGCTGCCTCGGGCAGGTAGCCGAGCTCCGCGGGCCCCGCCGCGTACGCAACGGTGGGCAGCAGCGCGGCTTCGACCACGGGGCGGAGCAGGACGTTCGGCGACAGCCGCTCGGGCTCCTCCTGGCCGATGCGCTCCAGGTCCGCGCGCGTGAAACGCTCACCACTGCGCCGGGTGACCCACGTGTCGCCCTCAGGGCGCAGCCGATCCCGCCCGAGTCGCGCCTCGAGGAGTACGGGCGTATAGGCATCGGGGAGGGTCACCGCTAGCGCCTTCAGGAGGACCGGCACTGCCGCCCGCTTGGCGTGGCGATCATGCGCCCGCAGCACCACGAGCCCTCGCGGGCCCAGCAGGGCGTGCAGCGCGTCGGCGAAGGCGTCGGCGAGGGTCGCCTCGGGCCGGTAGGCGGCGGCGAGCCAGTCTAGCACGCCCGCCGTGAATTCCGTCTCTGGGATGGCGGCGCGCAGCGCGGCGAGCGCCGTCGTGATCTCCGGCCCACAGCGTTCTCGCGCGAGCGGCAGGAGCGGCGCCTCGGGGGGCCGCTCCCGCAGCCGCACTTCCGCGAGTTCCCCATGCGCGTCCAGCACCCAGGTGTGGTTCGCCTCCGCGAAGTCATGGTCGTCACCCGCGACCCAGAACACGGGCACCACGGCCACACGCCGGTCGCGCTCGAGCCGGCGAGCCAAGGCGATCGCTGAGAGGGCTTTGTAGATCGTGTACAGGGGGCCCGTGAAGAGGCCCGGCTGCTGACCGGTGGTGACGGCGAGCACCGCGCCCTGGGCGAGCCGGTCGCGCGCGGGTCCGGGAAGGGTCGCCGCGAGGACGTCGGCCACCACGCGGCGGGGCGTCCCCTCGCGCGCCGCGGCCGCAGGGTGCGCGATCGGCGTCGGCACGATCCGCGGCATCCCGCCGTTCCCCTCCCCGCTTCGCCCCGCCATAGGCCCGCTCACTCTCGGAAGACGTCCGCTTGGAACGTGAACACGTCTGTCCCGGGTTCCCGCCACGCGTCGGGGCCGAGACCCGCTTTGCGGCAGGCGGCGCTCAGGAGCGCGGCGCCTCCCCACCCGTACTCGGTCGCCACCGGCGGCAGGAGGAGCCCGGCATGATCCCCGCGACGCACCAGGACGCCATCGCGTCCCGCGCTGATCCGAGCCGGGGCGACGGGTGCCAGCGCTTCGAGCGCGCCAAGGACTGGGGCCTCGATCCGCAGCCCCTCGAGCTCCCCCGGCGCAACGGGCGGGAATCGCGGGTCGTCGCGCCCCGCGGCCACGGCCATCGCGCGCACGACCCGCGCCAAGGGCCGATCCGCGCCGTGGTGCCCCACGCAACCCCGTAGCGCCCTCTGTGCTTCGAGCGTCACGAATGCCCCACATCGCCGCCCGAGCGGTTCCCCGTCGGGCAGCGCCGGGGGCCGGCGGCCGGCGACGGCCGCCGCGAGCGCAGCGCGGGCGAGCCGCAGCAGGGCCGCTCGATCGCTCGCGGCGAGCTCAGGGGCCGCGATGGTAGGGGGTCCCCCGGCGGATCGTGTAGGCTCGGTACAGCTGTTCCAGTACCACGACCCGCGCGAGCTCGTGGGGGAGCGTGAGCGCCGAGAGGCTCCATACCACGTCTGCTCGGCGCAGCACCTCGGGCGCGAGGGTCGTGGGCCCGCCGATCGCGAACACGACGTCGCGCCCATCGCGCTCCCAGGTCTTGGTCAGCTCGGCCAGGCCGCGCGACGTCCAGGCGTCGCCCGCGCGAGAAAGCGCGACGAGGCGCGAGCCATCGGGAATCGCCCCGAGGATCCGCGCCTCGTGCTTGACTTCGAGCTCCTCAACCCGTGCGTAGTGCCGCAACCGCCTCAAATACCCGTCACACGCCGCCCGGAGCGCGGCGTCCTTCATGCGCCCGACCGCCACGACGTGATAGCGCATCACGCATACATGCCGCGCAGGCGGTGCATCGCCGCCACCCGGTCCACCGCCAGCATGTAGCAGGCGATGCGATTGCTCACCTTGTGCCGATCCGCGAGGGTCATCACCTCGGCGAACGACCGCGTAATAATGCTCTCGAGCCGGCGGTTGACCGTGTCCTCGTCCCAGAAATATCCGCCCCGGTCCTGCACCCACTCGAAGTAACTCACCGTCACGCCGCCCGCGTTCGCGAGAATGTCGGGGATCACGAAGATCCCTTTCTTCTCCAGGATCTCGTCGGCCGCTGCGGTGGTGGGGCCGTTTGCCCCTTCGCAAATAATCTTGGCCTTGATCTGGGCTGCGTTCTTGCGCGTGATCACGTTCTCCGTGGCGGCGGGAACGAGGACGTCGCAGTCGAGCGTAAGGACCGCGTCCTGACCCACGGGCTCGGCTTTCGGGTACCCGGCGAGCGCGTGGTGTTCCCGCACCCACTGGAGCAAGTCCGGCACGTCGAGCCCCTTGGGGTTGTACAGGCCGCCCGACTTGTCGGCGACGGCGACGATCGTTGCCCCCTCCTTCGCCATCAAGTCGGCTGAGACCGACCCGACGTTGCCGAATCCTTGGATCACGACCCGCGCCCCCTTGATCGACCCACCGAGGCGTTCGAGCGCCGCCCGCGTCACGAGCATACAGCCTCGACCCGTCGCCTCGCGGCGGCCGAGCGAGCCGCCCATCTCGACGGGTTTGCCGGTGACGACCGCCGTGACCGTGTGGCGCATGTGCATGGAGTAGGTGTCCATGATCCAGGCCATCACCCGCTCGTTGGTGTTGACGTCCGGGGCAGGCACGTCGGAATCCGGCCCCAGGGTTTCGATAATGCTCGCCGTGTAGCGCCGGGTGACCCGCTCGAGCTCCCCGAGCGACATCGTCGCGGGATCACAGACCACGCCGCCCTTCGACCCGCCGAACGGGATGTTCACGACCGCGCACTTCCACGTCATCCAGGCGGCGAGGGCTTTCACCTCTTCGAGCGTCACGTTGAGGTCGAACCGGATCCCCCCTTTGGCCGGGCCGCGCGACGTGTTGTAGAGCACGCGGTAGCCGGTGAAGACCTCGAGCTCCCCGCTATCGCGGAGGATCGGCACGGAGACGATGATCTGCTTTTCGGGATTGCGGAGAACCTTGTAGAGCCCGGGGTCCAGGGCGAGCACCTTGGCCGCGTGGTCGAAGCGCTCCATCATCGCTTCGAACGGGTTCTCTTCCGCGAGGAAGGTGTCCTTATCCGGCTGGATTATGGCGCGCTGGGCGTCGGACTCGAGGGCAGGGCCGCTCATGACCCTCCCTGCCTCGCCACCTGCCGAGCGACTCCGAGCACGTTCGTGAGGGCCTCCTCGAGAAGCCGACCGTTGCGCTCCCATCGGACATCGAGCGCCGCCACCAGCGGTTCCGGCGGTCCACCGGCCTGACCTACCCCCGGCCAGCGACCGCGCAACTTCACCGCGTCCTTCTCGGTGACTACAACATAATCGGCCTCCGCGGCGGCCCGCACGAGGCGTGCGAGGTCCTCTGGCGTGTAGGGGTGATGGTCTTGATACGCCACGAGTTGCACACTCGCGCCGAGCGCCCGCAGTTGGGCCGCAAAGCTCTGGGGATCGGCGATTCCCGCGGCCGCCACCACCCGGCGGCCGGCGAGTGTCCCCGCGGGGTACGGGGCGCCCGAGTCTAACCCTTCCAGCCGTCCGCTCGCGAGCTCGGCAATGGCCACTGGTACATCGGGTCGTCGCGCGCCGAGGCGGGCGGCGAGGGTCTCGGCGTCCGCGATCCCCGACCGCTTGTGAGTGACCACGATGCAGTCGGCGCGCCCGAGCGCCTGCCACCCCTCGCGCCACGGCCCGGCCGGCAGCGCCCACCGGGGCGCGCGTGCGCTCTCGGCGCTGAAGACGGCGATGTTCAGGTCGCGCGCCACGCCCAGGTGCTGGAAGGCGTCATCGAGCACCAGCACATCGGCCCCGGCGGCCTGGGCGCGTTCCGCAGCCGCCCGGCGGTCGGGGTCCGCGACGACCACCGCTTCGGGCACGAGGCGCCGGTGCACGAGCGCCTCGTCTCCCCCGTACCCGCGGAGCAAGAGGCCCGGCTTACGACCCGCCCCGACGTAGTACCGTGCGATCCATGCGGCGAGAGGGGTCTTTCCGGAACCGCCCACGGCGAGGTTGCCGACCGCCACCGCCGGGAGGGGCAATCGCGCGACCGCGCGCGCCCCGCTACGGTACGCCGCCGCGCGCAGCCGCATCGTCGCCTCGTAGACCACGGAGAGCGGCAGGAGGGGCAGGCGCGCGACCCGTGCCCCCATGGCATCGCTCCACAGCCACCGAGCGAGCGCCGTCCGGTTCACGGCAGCGGTCCGTAGGTCACGTCGCGCAGCGCCCGCTCTACGGCGGCAACGCCCTGCCGCAGCCCTTCCTTCCCCTCTGCGATCTCGAGCGGGGGACTATAGACGACCTCGATCCGGGCGAAGGGTCGCGGGATACAGAACAGGTCCCAGGAGCGGAGCCACCACGCCGCGGAGGGGCGCGCGCCCATAGCGATCACGAGCGCGCGGGCGTGCTGCGCCGCGAGGAGCGCCCCCGGTTTGACCACTTCCGCGGGGCCCCGGGGCCCGTCCGGTGTGGTCCCAACCTCGGTCCCGGCACGCAAATACCGGATGAGGCCGAGGAGCCCGACGGCGCCGCCTCGCTGGCTCGACCCGCGGACGATGCGGTAGCCCCAGCGCTCGCACAGCTCCGCCAGATAGCCGCCGTCCCGGTGGCGGCTGATCAGCAGGGCGACGCCCTCGCCGCGCCGGCTATGGATCAGCGGCAGGAGCCGGCTATGCCACAGCACGTAGACGATCGGGCGCCCCGCGCCGCGGGCGGCTCGCACGTGATCCCATCCATGCACCCGATAGCGCCACGTGGCGGCGAGCAGCCGCATGGCGCCCGCGCCCAGCCGTGTGACCAGCGGTTCGGCCCAGCGGATCTTCACCCCACGAGCTCCGCCGCGAGGCCCGCGACGCGCTCGGCGGCCCCGGGGGGCCCCAGCCGCTCGCGCGCCAGGGCGAGGCCTTCCCGTTGTCGGCGCGCCGCGTCGCTGTCCCGATCGAGCAGGGGCAGCACTTCGGCCGCGAGTCGCGCCGGCGTGACCGCGCGTTGCAGCAGTTCCGGGGCGACCGCGCGCCCGGCGATCAGGTTCACGAGCCCGATGTAGGGGACGCGCAGGACGCGGATCGCGATCGCGAACGAGACGGCGGGCAGGCGATAGGCGATGACCATGGGGACGTCGGCGAGCGCCGCCTCGAGTGTCGTCGTGCCGGCCTTGCACAACCCCGCGTCCGCCGCGGCGAAGACCGGCAGCGGATCACCGTGCTGGATCCGGATCGCGCCGGGGTCGGGATAGTTGCCCTGCGGCGTGCCGGCCACGATCACCTGGACGTCGGGCCGCTCGGCGAGCACCCTGTGCGCCGCGGCCCGGAAGGCGGGCCACAGCCATGTCACCTCTTGGACGCGGCTTCCCGGGAACAAGCCGAGCACGGGTCGCGCCGCATCGAGCCCCAGCGTCCGGCGGGCCTCGCCTCGAGTCGGCGGGGCGGGGCGGTCTCGCAACGGGTGACCGACGAAGGTGGCGGCGACGCCGCGCTCGCGGAAGAACGCTTCTTCGAACGGGAGGATGACCGCGAGCTGGCGCACCGCGGCGAGCCGCCGGACCCGTCCCGGAGCCCACGCCCACATCTGGGGTGCGATGTAGTACAGCACCGGGACCCCGGCGGCCGCCGCCGCGGCCGCCGCGCGCAAATGATAGCCCGGATAGTCCACCAGGATCGCGAGATCGTAGCGCCGGGCGCGGAACGCGGCGCCCACGCGTCGCAGGAGGCGGTAGTGGGCGGGGAGCTTGGCGAGCGCCTCGGCGAATCCGACGACCGAGTAGTGCTCCATGCGATCGAGCACCGTGGCCCCCGCCGCTTCGAGCGCGGGGCCGCCGAAGGCGTCGACCTGGGCATCGAGCCGGCGACGCAGCGCGCGCACCACCGCGCCCGCATGCGCGTCGCCCGACGGCTCGCCCGCGGAGATGTAGATGCGGGGCTGTCCCGTCACGGCCGCGCCGCGGCGAGCGGCGAGGCCTGAACGGCGTCAGCGACCCGGAACGCGAGTGCCAAGGCGTGCGCCCCGGCCGCGCCCGAGACCACCACTTCCCCTTCGCCCCGCGCGGCGCGCAGGAAACTTTCGAGCTCGAGCTCGAGGGGCTCCGCCTCCGACGCCTCGAGGCGCACATGCTCGACGATCGCGTCGAGGGTCGTGGCACCGAGCCCTTGCCACCCGCTCCGGAGGCGATAGAAGTCGCCACGGCCCTGCGCCAAGTCGAGCGAGAAATAGCCCGTGGGCTGGAAAATCCGCAGCTTGCGGGTGCGCTCCCGCGACACGCGGCTCGCGGTCACGTTCGCGACGGCGCCGTTCGTGAATTCCACTCGTGCGTTGGCGATGTCTACGTGCCGGGTCAGCAGGGCGACCCCCGTCGCCCGCACATCCGCCACCTCGGAGCGCACGAGCTCCAGCACGAGATCGAGGTCGTGGATCATGAGATCGAGGATCACGGCGACGTCGGTGCCGCGCGGCTGGAACGGGGCTAAGCGATCGGTCTGCAAGAATCGCGGCTCGTCGAGGTAGGGCATAGCGGCGCGGACGGCGCGGTTGAAGCGTTCGACGTGTCCGACCTGCAGCACCGCCTGCGCGGTCCGGGCGCGCTCGACGAGCTGCTCGGCCCCGGCGGTGGAATCGGCAAGGGGCTTCTCCATGAGCAGCGCGCGGCCGCGTTCGAGGACCGCGAGGCCGACACTCGTGTGGGCGGGCGTCGGGACCGCGACGGTCACGGCCTCGGCGAGGTCGAGGAGCGCGTCGAGCGACGGGTGAGCGACGGTCTCGAGCTCCCCTGCCACCTGGGCGGCGCGCGCGGGGTTAATATCGAAGATGCCCACGAGCTCCGCGCCGGCGAGGCGCCGGAGCAGTCGCGCGTGATGAAAGCCCAGGGCGCCGGTGCCAATGACCCCGACGCGCACCGGCCGCCCGGTCACACCAGCACCCCGCGCTGCGAGCCCTCGACGAACCGCAAGAAGTGCTCGAGCTCCGGGCCACCGGGGAGCTCGGCGCGGGCGCGCGCGATCCCCTGGGTCACGGTCAGGTCGGAATTGAACAGCAGTCGGTAGGCGCGCTTCAGCGCGAGCTTGAGCTCTGGCGCGAACCCCGCGCGCTGCAAGCCGACCGAGTTCAGTCCGTAGAGGTGGACCGGGTTGCCCACCGCCTTGGTGTAGGGCGGCACGTCCTGGTTGACGCGCGAGGCGCCTCCCACAAACGCATAGGTGCCGATCCGCACGAATTGGTGGATCCCGATGAGCCCGCTGATGATGGCGCGGTCCTCGACCGTCACGTGGCCGGCCATCTGCACCGTGTTCGCGATGATCACGTCGTTCCCGATGACACAGTCGTGCGCGACATGGACGTAGGACATCAGGAAACACCGCTTGCCCACCGTGGTCTTCCCCGTGGCGGTCGTGCCCCGGTTGATGGTGCAATACTCGCGGATCACGGTGTTCTCGCCGATCTCGACCCAGGTGTCTTCGCCCTGGTACTTGTGGTCTTGCGGGTCGCTCCCAATCACCGTCCCGTGCCCGACCTTCACGCCGGCCCCAAGCTGGGCGTTGCGCTCGAGGATGACGTGCGCGCCGAGCGTGGAGCGCTCGCCCACGTTGACCCGGGGGCCGACGATGGTGTAGGCGCCTACGGACACCCCCTGGCCGAGGTGCGCAGTGGGATCCACGAGGGCGGTGCGGTGAATCACTTGTCGGTGACCATGGCCATCATTTCGGCCTCGGCCACGACTTGTCCATCTACGTAGCCGACGCCCTTCATACGGCAGGTCTTGCCCCGGAACTGCAGCATGTCCAGTTCGAAGCGGATCTGGTCTCCCGGCACGACGGGCCGGCGGAACTTCACGTTATCGAGCGACATGAAGTAGACGACCTTGTCCTCGACATTCTGCCCTTCGAAGTGACTCATCAGCAGCATCCCGCCGACCTGGGCCATCGCTTCGATGATGAGCACCCCCGGCATGATGGGATGCCCAGGGAAATGCCCCTGGAAGAACTGCTCGTTGATCGTGACGTTCTTGATGCCGACGATGCGCTGCTGCCCCTCGACCTCGATGATGCGGTCGACGAGGAGGAAGGGATAGCGATGCGGCAGGACGTCCATGATCCGTCCGATGTCCATTTGGGGCGGTCCCGCGCGCTGCGCCGCGCGAGAGAGCGCGCGGGCGAGCGCCACGTTGCCCCGATGGCTCGGACGCGTCGCGATGATGTGCGCGCGGATGCGCGCGCCCGTGAGCGCGAGGTCGCCGATGATGTCGGCCGCCTTGTGGCGCACGAACTCGTCGGGCCAGCGGAGCTGCCCGCCGTCCACGACGGCGCGCTCATCGAGCAGGATGGCGTTGGCCGCCGACGCCCCCTTGATCAGTCCTTCCGCGCGCAGCGCGGCGAGCTCCTTCGTGAACCCGAACGTCCGGGCAGGGGCCAGTTCGCGCCCGAACGACTCCGTGGTGACGTCATAGGTCCCCGCCTGGCGCCCGATGAGCGGGTGGGGCCACTCGATCGTCACCGTCAAGCGCAGGCCCTTGGCCGGCGCCACCACGTAGGCGCAGTCCCCTTCCGTCACGGTGAACGCCGCCGGCACGCTCAGCACCACCGGCTCGCCGCCCACTGCCACCGGGTGGGCGTCCGCCAGCGCCTGGAAATAGGGCTGCACGCTGCCGTCCAAGATCGGCGGCTCGGGGCCCGAGAGCTCGATCGTAACGTCGTCGATCTGGTGGGCTGCGAGCCCCGCGAGGACGTGTTCCACGGTGTGGATCATGCCTTCGCCGTGGCCGAGCGCGGTCCGCCGCTCGACGGCTCCGACCTCGGTCAGGCGGGCGGGGGTTTCCGGCTTGCCCGCGAGGTCGACGCGCCGGAAGACGATGCCGCGCCCCGCCGTCGCGGGGAGAAACGTCGCTTCCGCGGCGACCCCGGTATGGAGACCGGTGCCCCGCAGCGACGCCGCGCGTTCGATCGAGCGCCTAGCGTCGGGAGCCATCGCGCGCGCGCACCAGCGCTTCGAGATCGTCCACGACTTGGGCTAGGCGGTACAGGGCGCCTTGGGCCCGGAGGAACTCACGGTGGGGCCGCGCGGGCAGGCCCGACACCGTCGCCCCGGGGTCGATGTCGCCGATGACGCCGCCCTGGACCGTGACCCGCGCTCCGGAGCCGATCGTCACGTGATCCGCGATACCCGCTTGGCCTCCCAAGAAGACGTCGTCCCCAACGTGGGTGCTGCCGGCGATCCCGGCCTGCCCGGCGATCAGGCAGCGGGCACCCACGCGCACGTTGTGGCCGATTTGCACCAAGTTGTCGATCTTCGTGCCGGGCCCGATGATCGTATCGTCCACGCTGCCGCGGTCGATCGTCGTGTTCGCGCCGATCTCCACGTCGTCGCCGATGATGCAGCGCCCGACTTGCGGAATTTTCTGGGGCAAGGCTCCCCCCGGCCTCGGGACGTAGCCGAACCCGTCGCTGCCGAGTCGCACACCGGCGTGCAGGATGACCCGGTTCCCGACCGTGGTACCGCTGTAGCACACCACGTGCGGAAAGAGCTGGACGTCGTCGCCCAACGTCACGTCGTCGCCCACGACGCAGGCCGCCCCGAGCCGCACGTTCTTGCCGAGGCGGACGCGCTCACCGAGCACCACGTGCGGCCCGATCGCGACGGGATCGTCCCAGACGCTCCCCCGCCCGATCACGGCCGAGGGATGCACGCCCGGGGCCCAGACGGCCTCCGGGTAGAGGACGGGAATGACGGCGATCAGGGCGACGTGCGGATCGGCGACGACGACGCGGCACGGGGGGCCGCCCGCCTCCGCGGCGAAGGCGCGCTTGCAGAGCACGACCGCCGCCCGCGAGCGCAGAAAGTCGGGCAGGTAGCGGCGATTCGCGAGGAACGAGAGATCGTCCGGGCCGGCGCGGTCGAGGGGGGCGATGCGCCGGACCGTGACGTCGGCCGCCCCGACAACCTGCCCCCCGGTCAGGGCCGCGAGCTCTCCCGCCGTGACGGGCCGCGCTCCCGGCGCGCTCACGCCCCGGCTATTGGCTCTGCTTCAGCCGCTGCAGCACCTGGCTCGTGATGTCGAGCGAGGGATCGGCGGCGACGATGCTCCCCCCTACCGCTTCGGCGTCGAGGATGAACGAGTAGTTCCCTTCGGCTCGCAGGCCCTGAATCACGGCGTTGATCCGCGCTTGGATCGGCTGCATCAGCTCTTGTTCGCGCTGCTGCGCCTTCTGCTGGAGTTCGTTCGAGCGCTGCTCGAGGCGCTGCGACTGCTGCTGCAACTCCTTCTGGCGTGCGAGCTTGGCCGCGGGCGAGAGGGCGATCGATTGCTGCTCAAACGCCTGGGCGGCCGAATCGAGCTGATGCTGCATCTTCTGCACCTCGTCACGGTAGCCCTGCACCTCGTGATTGAACGTCGATTCTGCCGCGGTGTAGCCCGGCGTCTGCTGCAACAGCTGGCGCGCGTTGACAAAGGCGATCTTGAGCGTATGACCGGCGCCCTGGGCTGCCGCCGGACTCGCGCCCAGGAGCCCCAAGCACACCCACATCCTCACTGCTCGCGTCATGACCATTGTCTCCCTTGAGAAGAGAACCGGGCCCCACAGGGCCCAGCCCGGTGTTATTGGAAGAGCTGGTTGCCCAGCCGGAAGTGCAGCTTCCAGCCTGGCGTCGGGTGCCCCAGCAAATCCACTCTGTCGAAGCCGTACGCCCAGTCGAGGCCGATCGGGCCGAGCGGTGAGATGACGCTCACCCCGATGCCCGCGCTGCGGAACAGGCGGCTCGGGTCGATGGCGTCGGGCTCGGGCCACACGTTCCCCGCGTCGGAGAACAGGTCCATGTAGACCATTTGCGAGATCCGCAGCCCGATCTCGCCCGTCATGCTGAGGAAGGCTTTGCCGAATGCCGAGGGGCTGGCGACGCCGCTCGCGGCGCGCGGATCATAGCCATTCGGCGTGATGGAGAACTCGTCGTAGCCGCGCAGCGGGATCCCGAACTGCGTGCCGCCCATCGTGAACAGCTGGTTGAAGAACGGCGCATTGCCGAACACGAGCCCCGAGCGCCCCGAGAGCGCCAACACAAGTCTCATCGGTTCCTTGGTGGGGGCGCCGAAGCGCGCGAGGGGCGCATACCAGTGGCCTTCGAGGTCGAGGCGTTGGTAGTTGCCGCTCCCGCCGAGCGGCCCACCGCTCTGCGACAGGCCCACTTGGTGCATCGTCCCCCCGCTGGGGAACGGCATGTCGATGCGGGTGTCGCGCAGGACGGAGGCTCCGATCGTGGAGCGCAGGCAATTGTTGCACGTGAGGGCGGCGTTGAGCGGGTTCCCCCCGGAGAACGTTTGCACATCCACGCTGTACTGGAGGAACAGCCGCGTGTAGCGGTCGCCGAACGCGGGGATGCCGAACTGCAGGCTTCCCCCGCGCGTTCCCAGCGTGCCGAGATTGGCGATCTGGTAGCGCACCAGGTAATCGTGCAAATCCACGGTCGCCGAGATGCGCGACTCGCGCAGGGCCGGGTCGGTATAGGAGAGGTCGAACTCGGCGATGTTCTGGCCGAACTGCCACTGGAGGCGCCCCTTCTTCCCCTCGCCAAAGAGGTTCGGCTCTTCGAGCCCGACGAAGCCGCCGACGCCCGTTCCCTGGCCGACCGAGGACCCGAAGTTCACCGTGCCCGTGTGCTTTTCGGCCACGCGAAAGATGACGTCCACGTCGCCCTGGTCGTCGGCGGGGCGGGTATCGGGAAACGGCAACGGCTGCTCGAAAAAGCCGAGGTTCGAGATGTTCTGGTAGGAGCGGAGCAGCGCGTCTTGGCGGAACACGTCGCCCGGGAGCACGACGATGGCGTCGCGGATCACGCGCTCGTGCGTGTTATCGTTCCCGACGATCTCGATCTTGTTGATGACCGCCGGTTGCCCCTCGTTCAGGACCCAGCGCAAGTCGGCCACCGATTTGCCGTCGGGACCCGTGCGCCGCAACACGTCGGCCCGCACGTTCATGTAGATGTAGCCGTTGTTGTAGTACTGCGTCTGGAGCTCGTGGGTGGCATCGTCCCACCTTTTCTGATCGAAGTACTGGACCGTCGGGTGCGAGGTGCGGAGGTTCAGGAGACCCGAGCGCTGGTCGCTGCGGAAGGGGTAGAGGGCCTCGAGCTCGTCCGTCGAGAACCGGTGGTTGCCGACGATTTCGAACGACCCTACCCGGCGCTGGTCACCTTCACTCACCCGGACCACGAGCGTCGCCTTCCCCGTGCTGTCGTTGACGAGCAGCGTGTCCTTGGCGACCTGGAAGTCCACGTAGCCGCGGTCGGCGTAGAATTGCGGCAAGTGCACCAGGAGATCCTCCCGGAGCTTGTCGTCGTCGAATTCCCCGCTGCGGAACCACCAGAACCCTTCGGGTTTGGTCGACAGGACCTTGGCGAGCTCGCTCGAGCTGAAGTGGGTATTGCCTTGGAAGGCGATCTGGGACACGGCCACGCGGCGCCCTTCGTCCACGTTGAACACGAGGCGAACGTGGGTCGAGTCGGCGTCGTAAAAGCGCTGGGCGCTGACTCTGGCGAGGTAGTAGCCCTCCGCGCGGTAGACCGAGTCCATGCGCGCGCGGGTGCGGATCACCGCGGCCGCCACGATCGGGCGGCCTTCGTCCAGCTGCACCTTCTCGCGCAGGGTGTGTTCCGGAACCCGTACGGCGCCGCGCACCGTCCAGCGAACGAGGAGGGGTGCCTCCCGGAGGTCGAAGACTAGAATTTGGTGCCCCCCGGCCGTGTCGAGGAGCGCGCGCACGTCGTCGTATTGGCCCGTGGCATAGAGGGCCTGGATGGCGCGCTGCACGACGCGGTAGCCGATGAGCCGATGGGCGACGAGGCCGGTGGTCTCAAGCGCGCTGGCGGGGTCCACGCGCCGGACGCCGCGCACCACGATGGAATCGGGACGGATCGACGTCGGGGCCGGAACCTGCGCGCTACAAACGCGGGCGAGCAGGATAGCGCCCACGACCAAGAGGGAGCGGGACAGCCGGTGGGTCACGCCTTCGAGCCGGAGAGCGCGCGGAACGCTAGCCGTTCCTTATCCGGGGCCACGTCGACCTCGATCTCGTCGCCCCGCGCGAACTCGCCGACCAGGATCTTCTCCGAAAGCGGGTCCTCCACGTACTTCTGGATCGCGCGCTTGAGGGGCCGGGCCCCGTAGTGCTCGTCGTAGCCGCGCTCGACGAGGAAGTCGCTGCCCGCCGGCGTAAGCCGCAGCGTCAGCTCCTCTTCCCCCAGCCGCTTTTGGACGTCCTTCAAGAGGATCGCAACGATCTGCGCGATGTGGTCCCGGGTGAGCGGATGGAACACGATGACGTCGTCCAGGCGGTTCAAGAACTCGGGGTTGAAGGTCTTGTTGATCTCGTCCTTGACCTTCTCCGCGAGCTTCTCGAACGTGGCGCGGCTGTCGGGTTGGGCGAAGCCCAGCCCCTTGCTCTTCACCATGTCGCGCGCCCCGACGTTCGACGTCATGATCACGACCGTATTCTTGAAATCGATGAGGCGACCGTAGTTGTCGGTCAGGTGGCCCTCATCGAGCACCTGCAGAAGGATGTTGAAGACATCCGGGTGCGCCTTCTCGATCTCATCCAACAACACGACCGAGTACGGCTTCCGGCGGACCGCCTTGGTGAGCGTGCCCGAGTCTTCATACCCCACGTAGCCTGGGGGCGCCCCGATGAGCCGGCTCACGGAGAACTTCTCCATGTACTCCGACATGTCGACGCGGATCAGGGCGTTCGTATCGGCGAACAGGAAGCGGGCGAGCGCCCGCGCCAGCTCGGTCTTGCCCACCCCCGTCGGGCCCGAGAAGATGAAGGACCCGATCGGTCGCTTGGGGTCCTTCAGCCCCGCCCGGCTACGGCGGATCGCGCGCGAGATGACCGTGATGGCTTCGTCCTGTCCCACGACGGTCTGGTGCAGCTCGTCCTCCATGCGGAGGAGCCGCGCCGTCTCCGCCTCCTGGAGGCGAGTGACCGGAATGCCCGTCCAGCGAGACACGATGAACGCGATCCCTTCCTCGCTGATCGTGGGCCGGTGCGTCTGGCGTTCCTTTTCCCAGGCCTCCTGCTTGCGCCGGATGTCGGCCTGGAGCTCCCGCTCCTGGTCGCGGAGGCCCGCGGCGCGCTCGAAGTTCTGATCGCGGACGGCGGCTTCCTTCTCGCCGTTGATCTGCTCGAGCTTCTCCTTGAGCGTCGCCACCTCGGGCGGCGGCACCTGGGTCGCGAGCCGTGCCCTCGCCCCCGCCTCGTCGATGACGTCGATCGCCTTGTCGGGGAGGAAGCGATCGGTGATGTAGCGCTCGGAGAGCTTGGCCGCGGACTCGAGCGAGTCGTCCGGAATCACGACGCGATGGTGTTCCTCGTAGCGCTTCCGCAGGCCCTTCAGGATCTCGATCGTCTCGTCGACGCTCGGCGGATCGACGATCACCGTCTGGAAGCGGCGCTCCAGGGCGCCGTCCTTCTCGATGTATTTGCGATACTCGTTCAGGGTCGACGCCCCAACGCATTGCAGTTCGCCGCGCGCCAGCGCCGGTTTCAGCATGTTGGAGGCGTCGACCGCGCCCTCTGCCGCGCCCGCGCCCACGAGCGTGTGGAGCTCATCGATGAACAGGATGATGTTCCGGTTCTGCGCGATCTCGTTGATGATCGCCTTGAGCCGTTCTTCGAACTGCCCCCGGTACTTGGTGCCCGCGATCACCGCCGCCATGTCGAGCGAGAGCACGCGGTGGTCCTTGAGGGCATCGGGGCATTGGCCGCTCGCGATGAGTTGCGCCAGCCCCTCGACGATCGCGGTCTTCCCGACCCCCGGCTCGCCGATCAGCACCGGATTGTTCTTCTTGCGCCGGGACAGGATCTCCATCACCCGCTCGATCTCCTTTTGCCGCCCGATCGTGGGATCGAGTTGGCCTTCGGCGGCGAGCTGGGTCAGGTCCCGGCAGAAGTGGTCGAGGGCCGGCGTCTTGGACTTCTTCTCGCTCTTCGGCTGGGCGGGCTGGGTCCCCGACCCGCCGGGGGCCGGCGCGGAGGGCATCTCGCTCCCGAGCAGGCGCAGCGTCTCCGCCCGCGCTTGCTCGAGGTTCACGCCGGCGTCGGTGAGGACTTGGGCGGCGATGCCTTTCTCCTCGCGCAGCAGTCCGAGGAGCAGGTGCTCGGTCCCGACATAGGAATGATTCAGCTCGCGCGCCTCGCTCATGGCGAGCTCGAGGACTTTCTTGGCGCGCGAGGTGTAGGGCAGGTCAGGCCCGGCGGCGGCCGCGGCCTTCCCCTTCTTCACCGTCTCTTCGATTTTCTGCTGGATCTCTTCGAGATCGACGTTCAGGTTCGTGAGGACGGCCGCGGCCACCCCTTCCCCTTCGCGGATCAGGCCGAGGAGAATGTGCTCGGTGCCCACGTACTCGTGGTGCAGGCGCGCCGCTTCCTCGCGCGCCATCTGCAGCACCTTGCGCACCCGATCCGTGAAGTTGTAGCCGTTCATGCCCGCCCGCTCCCGCCTAGCCCATCTCGCCGTCGAGCACCCGTCGCACGTACGTCGCCCGCACCGCGGGCAGCTCCGGATCGCCGGTGGGCCGACCTTCGAGCGCCGCGAGGTGTGCCGGCTGCGTGAAGATCAGCAGCTTGTTCAACGTATATACCCCCAGGCCGGGGATCAGATTCAGCCCGGCGCCCAGCCGCACGCCGCTCAGCAGATTCATCGCCTCTTCGAACGAGAGGCTCCGGGCGTAGCGCAGCAACCCATAGGCGCGCCATGTCTTATCCGCCACCTCGGTGGGGGCCTTTTGCAACAGCATCTCGCGCGCCTGCTCTTCGTACTCGATCACCTGGCGCACGATCTTCCCCAAGTGATCGAGGAGCTCTTCCTCGGACTTCCCTAAGGTCGTCTGGTTCGAGAGCTGGAAGAAGTTCCCGACGACCTCGCTCCCCTCCCCGTACAGTCCCCGAAAGGTGAGCCCCACCTGCGACAGGCCCTGGAGCACCTTCCCGATTTCCTTCGTCAAGACGAGGCCCGGCAAATGGATAAGGACGCTCGCCCGCAGCCCCGTGCCGGCATTCGTGGGGCACGAAGTAAGATAGCCAAATTCCGGGTGAAACGCGAAGGGGAGCAGGCGGCCGAGGTCCGCATCCGCGGCTTCCAGATCGACATAGGCCTCCTCGAGTGCGAAGCCCGAGCGCATGCCGTGCAGCCGCAGGTGATCCTCTTCGTTCACCATCACGCCCACCGGTCCGCGCACGAGCAGGGCCGCCCCCGGCCGCGGACGCGCCTCCCGATCCAGCCCGGCGAGTTCCTTGGAGACCAAATGGCGCTCGTGCAGCAGCTGGCGGTCGGCGCGTTCCATCTGGTCGAGCCGGAACGTCAAGGCACCCGGCAGGCGCTCGCTCGTGGCCACGGCCTCTTCCACGCGCGTGAGGACAGCGCTGCGGTCGGCGTCCCGCGCGCGTTGGCTGAAGGCGTAGCCCTGGAGGTTGCGGGCGAGGCGGATGCGCGTCGACAGCACGATGCTGTTCTTGGGCCCGGAGGCGTCCAGCCAGCTCATGCCGCCGTCGGGGAGGAGGGACAGGTCGATCATTCGAGCACCCGGATGCGGTCGCGGAGGTCGGCGGCGAGCTCGAAGTTCTCGTTCTCGACCGCCCGGCGGAGCTGCTCTTTGAGGTCGAGCAACCGCCGCCGCGGATCGGAGTCGCCGTCGCCCGGCACCAAGTAGCGTTCCCCCACGTGCTGGCTCGAGCCGTGGAGCCGTCGCAGCAGGTCGCGGAGATGGGTGTCGAATGCCTCGTAGCACTGCGCGCAGCCGAGGCGACCGCTCTCGCGGAAATCTTTGAGCGTGGCGCCACAGGAGGCGCATCGCAGCCCGTCCGCGGCCGTCGGCACGACGCTCGTGGCACCCTTGCCCATCGCGGTGATGAAGCCGCCGAGCGGGGACTTGAGGGCCGTCGCGCCCGTTTCCACGCCCTTCGATTGGGCGCAGCCCTCGCACAGGTGCAGCGTCACCTTGGAGTCGTGTTCCACCTGGGTGAGGTTGATCACCGCCTCGCGCTCCTTGCAGTTATCGCAGAGCATCAGGGTACCGCGTCCACGGATTCGACGGCCGTGAGCCGCCCATCTTCGAGCCACAGGATGCGGTCGGCGCGCGCGGCGAGGGGGCGCGAGTGCGTGGCGACCACGACCGTCGTCTCGAACTCGCGTGCCAGGCGAAACAGATTCTCGTGCAAACGTTCGCTGTTCGCGTGGTCCAGGTTCCCCGAGGGCTCGTCGGCGAGCACGAGGCTCGGGTCGTGGACCAGCGCCCGCGCCACGGCGCAGCGCTGTTGCTCGCCGCCCGACAGCTCCGCCGGCCGATGCGTCATGCGACCGGCGAGCCCCACTTGCGCGAGCACTTCCTCGGCGCGCGCCCGCGCCCGCCGGGTCGGGACCCCGCCGATCAACAGGGGCATCATCACGTTCTCCAGGGCCGAGAACTCCCGCAACAGATGATGGAACTGGAACACGAACCCGAGCTTGCGATTCCGGATCTCGGCGAGGCCCCGGGCGTCGAGGTCCGCGTAACGCGACCCGGCGAGCCACACGTCGCCCGCCGTGGGGCGGTCGAGGGCACCGAGGAGGTGAAGCAGCGTGCTCTTCCCCGCCCCCGACGCGCCCACGATGGCCACCACGGCGCCGCGGTGGATCTCGAGGTCGACCCCCGCGAGCACTTCGAGGGGCTGGCCGTCGCCGCCCGCGAAGACCTTGCGGATGCCGCGGGCCTCGAGGAGCGCGCTCATTCGTAGCGGATCGCGGTCACGGGATCGAGCCGCGCCGCTTGGATCGCCGGGTAGAGCGGCGCGAGGGTCGCCACGAATAGGCTCGCCGCGATCACGAGCAGGGCGTCGAGCGGCTGCGTCCGCACGGGCAGGTGATCGATGAAGTAAATCGACGGATCGATATGGATCCATTGGCCACGGTTCACCATGCCGCCGACGACGAAGCCCAGGAGCGCGCCGAGCGAGGTGCCCACCACGCCGATGAGAATGCCTTGCGCGAGGAACACGCGCCGGATCGACGCGCGGGGCAGCCCCATCGCCAGCAGGATGCCGATCTCGCGCGTCTTGTCGCGGACCACCATCGTCAGCGTCCCGACCACGTTGAACGCCGCCACCACGCAGATCAGGAACACCACGAGGGCCATGGCGAGTTTCTCGAGCTTCAGGGCCGAGAAGAGCTGGGCGTTCTGGGACTGCCAGTCGAGCACCCGATAAGGATAGCCGAGCTGCAGCTCGAGCTGCTGGGCGAAGACCTCGGCGTTCCAGGGGTCGGCCAGGCGCACTTCGATCCCCGTGACCGCCGTGTCGAGGCCGGCGAAGCGCTCGGCGATCGAGCGCTTGAGCGCCACGTAGCTATTGTCGTACTCGTACATCCCCGTGTCGAAAATGCCGGTCACCTCGTAGCGATGGAACTGCGGCACGAACGCCCCGAGGCTCGGGTTGAAGCGCGCGCCCGCCGGGGACACGAGGGTCACGACGTCGCCGGGGAACGCCGAGAGTTTCGCCGCGAGGCGGGAGCCCAGCGCAATCCCGCCCTCGACGTCCGCGTGCCGGGTGCGGAACTGCAGGTCCCCCTTGAGGAAATGGTGCGCGAAGCTCGTCACCGCGCGCGACCCAGTATCGGCCTCGATCCCGACGACCACGACCCCTTCCGCGTAATCGTGACCCGCCGAGATCAGTCCCTGGGTCATGACGAAGGGGGCGGCCGCCACGACCCCGGGGGTCCGCCGCACCTGGGCGAGCACGCGATGCCAGTCGTCGAGCCGCAGGCCTTCGCCGTAGGTGAGGACGCGCACGTGCGGGGTCGCGACGAGGATCTTGTCGCGCAGGTCGGACTGGAGGCCGTTCATGACGCCGAGCACCACGACCAGCGCCATCACCCCGATCGTCACCCCGCCCACGGCGATCAGGGTGATGAGGGACACGAGGCGCGAGGAGCGGTGGCTGCGCAGGTAGCGCAGCGCGATCTGCCGTTCGAGCGGCGAGGGCCAGAACTCGCGGGCGAAGCGCCCCACGAGGAGCACGAGCACGCCGGCGCCCGAGGCGAACCAGACGGCGGGCGGGAGGGAGACGCTCATTCGGGCCGCAGCATCGGGAACAGGATGACGTCCCGGATGTTGGCCTGGTCGCCGAGGATCATCAGGAGCCGGTCGACGCCCAAGCCCACCCCGCCCGTGGGCGGCATGCCGTACTCGAGCGCCCGCAGGAAGTCCTCGTCGAGCCGCTGCGCCTCGTCGTCGCCCGCGGCCCGCAACCCCGCCTGCTGCTCGAAGCGGCGGCGCTGCTCCTCGGGATCGTTCAGCTCGCTGAAGGCGTTGGCGATCTCGCGGCCGTGGATGAACAGTTCCCAGCGCTCGACCTTGGTCGGATCCCCCCGCTTGGCCTTGGCGAGCGGCGAGAGGGCGACGGGATAGTCGCAGACGAAGGTCGGTTGGACGAGCGTGGGCTCGACGTACGCCTTGAACACCGCGTCCACGAGCTTCGCTCCGGCGAGCTGCTCCAGGTCCGCCACGTTGCGCCGCCCGAGCGCCCGGCGGAGGTCCTCCTCCGAGGCCGCGGCGAGATCAAGGCCGGCGGCCTCACGGACCAGGGTGTCGTAGTCCCGTCGTGCGAAGGGCCGCTCGAAGGACAGCGTTGCCCCATGGCGCTCGAGGGTGTGCGTCCCGAAGAGCGTGGTCACGAGCGTCACTATGAGTTCTTCGGTGAGGTCGCGCATCACCTCGTAATCGGCGTAGGCCTGGTACCACTCGGCCATCGTGAATTCGGGGTTATGGAAGCGTGACAGGCCTTCGTTGCGGAAGTCGTGCCCGATCTCGTACACCTTCTCGAGACCTCCCACGATGCAGCGCTTGAGGTAGAGCTCATCGGCGATCCGCAGGTACATCGTCGCGTCGAGGGCCTCGTAGAACGTGGTAAACGGGCGCGCGTTCGCACCGCCGTACACGGGCTGCAGCACGGGGGTCTCGACCTCGAGGTAGCCGCGCGCATCGAGGAAGGCGCGGATCGCGCTCACGAGACGCGACCGCAGGCGGAACAGCTCGCGGACCTCGGCATGCACCGCGAGGTCGGCGTAGCGCTGCCGCGCCCGCTGCTCGGCGTCGGCCAGCGCGCCATGGCGCACGCCGCTCTCGTCTTCCTTGCCGAGCGGCAGCGGTCGGAGCGATTTGGCGAGCAGCGTGAACCGTTCCACCCGGAGCGTGATCTCCCCGCTGTTCGTGCGAAACAGCGGCCCTTCGACGCCCAGGAAGTCGCCGAGGTCGAGTAAGCTCACGACCGCGTAGGGCTCCTCCCCCAGGACGTCGCGCTTGAAGTAGAGCTGGATCTTGCCGGACTGGTCGGCGAGATGCCCGAACGTCGTCTTGCCGTGCGGGCGCAGGGCGATGACGCGCCCGGCGAGTCGGTAGGGTGTGGGGTCGCCATCTCGGTAGGCCGCGACGGCTGCCTCGGCGCTGTGCGAGCGATCGAAGCGGTAGGCGAACGCGGCGACGCCGCGCCGCGCGAGCTCCTGCAGCTTCTCCCGTCGCGCCACCTCGACGAAACTCGTCACGCGGCCCGGTGCCCGAAGCGCTTGAGAAACGCCTCGATGAACGGATCGAGATCGCCATCCATCACCTTGTGGACGTCGGTCACCTTCAAATCCGTGCGATGGTCGTTCACCATCGTGTAGGGCTGGAACACGTAGGAACGGATCTGGCTGCCAAAGCCGATGTCGGTCTTCTGCTTGTCCACCTCGGCCTTCTTCGCCTCCCGCGCCTCGACCGCGCGCTCGTAGAGCCGAGCCTTGAGCATCTTGAACGCGGTGGCCTTGTTCTTGAACTGGCTTCGCTCCTGCTGACACGAGACGACGATGTTGGTCGGCAGGTGCGTGATGCGCACCGCCGAGGACGTCTTATTGACGTGCTGGCCGCCCTTGCCCGAGGCCCGGAAGGTATCGATCCGCAGATCATCGTCGCGAATTTCGATCTCGATGTCTTCGTCCACGACCGGGTAGACGAACACCGAGGCGAAGGAGGTGTGGCGCCGGGATTGGGCGTCGAACGGCGAGATGCGCACCAGGCGGTGCACTCCCTTCTCCGCCTTCAGCAGGCCGAACGCGTAGCGGCCGCTGATCTGGAGCTCGGCGGACTTGATCCCCGCCTCCTCGCCCTGGAGGAGGTCGAGCATTTCCACCTTGAAGCCGTGCCGCTCCGCCCAGCGCACGTACATGCGCATCAGCATCTCGGCCCAGTCCTGCGACTCCGTCCCCCCGGCGCCGGGATGGATCGTGAGCAGCGCATCGCGGGCGTCGTCGGCCCCTTGTAGCATGTTCTGCATCTCGAGCGCTTCGAGCTCGGCGGCCACGTGTTCCGCCTCGGCGCCGAGTTCTTGGGCGAGCTCCCCGTTCCCGTCCGCTTCGGCCATGTCGTTCAGCGCCTGGGCGTCGTCGAGCCGCTTGCGCAGGGCGTTATAGGGCTCGAGCCACCGCTTCAACTCCTTGACCTCCTGCACGAGCTGGCGGGCGCGCTCCGGGTCGCTCCACACGCTGCCGTCGCTCATGGCGTGCTCGAGCTCCCCGAGCCGCTTGGCCTTCCCTGCTACGTCAAAGGAAGCTCCGCAGGTCGTTCAAGCGTCGGTCAAAATCTCGGAACCGCTCCGATAGAGCCACGTCAGGCACCCGCTCCCGGTAAGATATGAGCCGCCCGCCGGCACACCCGGGGGGCGGCTCTAACTGCAAGGAAAGATAACGGGTTAGCCCTCACCGAGCCAGCCTTAGAAGACCTTCGTGCCTCCGGCGAGAATTTCGTTCAGCGCCTCCGTCCAGAACGGCGTGCTCTTGGCGAGCTCGGGGCCAACCTGCTCAGTGTACTCGAGCCAACTCTTTTCGATCTCTTCCTTGAACAGCAGGGGCAGCGTGCCGTCGCGAATCCCCTGCTGCCGTTTCTCAGGATGATAGACGACGAGGTCTGAGATCAGGGCGCGCGCGAGCCGCCGTGCC
>Ga0307477_10000811_pt1 | contig 30569 bp, 30 predicted proteins | sample atmos_gasesECM2C_FD_203316 | JGI IMG/M metagenome (GOLD analysis project Ga0307477, IMG submission 203316) | Hardwood forest soil microbial communities from Morgan-Monroe State Forest, Indiana, United States - atmos_gasesECM2C_515 | ecosystem: Environmental > Terrestrial > Soil > Temperate...
GTGCGACCGCAACGCCGATCTTGCCGAGGCCATCACTTGGGAGACCACCGTGCACCGGCTGCCAGGTGACGCCGCCGTCGAGCGACTTGTAGAGCCCGCTACCCGGACCATATGACGGCGGGTAGACGCTCCACGGCGGCCGGCGCGTTTGCCAAAGCGAGGCGAAGACGACGCGCCCGGTGGGATCGGCGGCGAGATCGATCGCGCCGGTATCGGCGCCGCGGAACAGCGTGCGCGTCCAGGTCGTGCCGCCGTCGGTGGACCGGTAGACCCCGCGCGTCTCGTTCGGGCCGTAAGCGTGGCCGAGCGCCGCGACCAGCAGCGTGCGCGGATCTTTCGGATCGACCAGGATGCGACCGATCTGCCGCGAGTCTTCGAGTCCGATGCGCGTCCACGTCGAGCCGGCGTCGTCCGAACGGTACATCCCGTTGCCGTGGATGATGTCGGAACGCATGTCGGCTTCGCCGCTGCCGGCGTAGACGATCTTCGGGTCGCTGTGCGCGACGGCGATCGCACCGATCGATGAAACCGGCTGCGAATCCATGATCGGTCGCCACGTCCGCCCGGCGTTCTCGGTCTTCCACGCGCCGCCGCCGACGGCGCCGAAGTAGAACGTGCGGCCGTCGCCGATCACGCCGCCGACGCCGATCGAGCGACCGCCGCGATACGGTCCGATCATGCGCCAGCGCAAGCCGGCGAACAGCGATGGATCGACCGCATGCGCGCGTGGCGCCGAGACGGGCGCGGCGAACGCCACACATGCGAAGAGGAGCGATGTCGCTGTGCCGACGGCGAGCATGCGTCCCAGTCGCACGGTAACAGGCCAATAAGAGACCGTGACGACTCTCACTCTGAAGCGGCTCTCGGGGCGAAACGCGCGTAGAGCGCAGCGTCCAGGTACCGATCGTCGAACTTGAGCCGCTCGCGGAGGATTCCTTCAAACGCAAAGCCGGCCCGTTCTGCGACGCGCCGGCTCCTCACGTTGTCGACCGCAGAATACAGCTCGAGGCGGTGAATGGGATGCGCTTCGAAGACGAATCTCACGAACCGCTCGACCGACCGGGTCATGATCCCGCGGCCCGTAAACCGCGTCCCGAGCCAGTACCCGATCGAGGCCATATCGTGGGAAGGCGAAGGCTCGTGCATATCGACGATACCGGCCGCTGAACCCTCGACGAGGATTGCAAAGGTCGTTTCTCCGCCTACTTGCGCTCGGCGTTCGTCAACCTTGGCGATAAAGGTACGCACCTCGTCGGGAGTGTGAGTGTGGTTCGCCCACGGCATCCAGCGGCCGAGTTCCGCGCGGCTATCCTCGATGAGCGCCGCGTACGCCTCAGCGTCTTCCGCCCGCAGCGGCCGAAGCGTGATCCCGTTGGCAACCTCGAGGAGTATTTCTCGTGAGGCCGGTTCGAGCGGGTTAGCCTCAGGCATGCGCTCGCGTGAGTTTGTCTCGGAAAACGTGACCCTCAACGCGTGAGACGAACTCGCGCGTGCGCGCCAGCAGATTCTCGCGCGCGACCAGCAGATTGCCGCCGATCAAGAGCATCGAGTCGGGTCCGTAGTCGTCGAGCAGCTCGTCGACGCGTTCGACCAGCATCCCGCCGGCCGGAACCGGCATCGCCGTCCGCACGTGACCCCACGGCGCCCGCAGCGCGTCGGCGATCGAGAGACTTTCCTCTTGCGAGTATGCGAAGCGCCCGCCGTAGTTCACGAAGATCACAGCGTCGGCGCCGAACAAGCGAAAGATTTTTCCGAACAGCAGCGACGGCGCGATGCGCCCCGCTCCGCCGAACGATGGGTGTGCCAAGTAGACGAATTCGGGAAAAAAGTCGACGAGCTCCGCGAAAACCGGCAACCCGATCAGCATCGGCGCGACCAATACAACGCGAATCCCCAATTCGCGAGCGATCTCCGCTCGCTCGAGTAGCCCGCTCGGTGACCCAATCAGGTTCGGCGCGTAAAACGCCGGCTTCCCCGTCTCCGCGGAGGCCTCTAGCACCGCGGCCTGACATGCTTTCACCCGTTCGGCATACGGCGAGTACGACTGGCCGGCGATCCCGTGGTCGTCCTTGACGATGTCGACTCCGGCCAAGACAAACGTGCGGCACAAGCGGGCCAATTCGGCGACAGGCAGTCCCTGCGGTTTGGTAGCCGTCGCCGTCAACGGGCGTTCACGCGCGCTGAGCATGTCGCGCATCCCCGCGATGCCGTGGCGCGGCCCCGGGAATTTCGCGAGCAAATCCGGCGGAAATTCGACGTCGACGAATCGTACGTTGTCCCACAGCGAGCAGTTCCCGAAAATCATGTTCATCAGCTGCGCAGGCTCCCCGCCCGTCGTCGCCGTCGCAATCTTCACGTCGACGAAGTAACGCCGCTCGCCAACCTCCTTGATCTTGTCGACGCGCGCGACGATCTCGTCGAGGACGAAGCGACTACCGATCGCTTCGAGCGGACACTCGACGCTCTGCTCGAGGGCCAACGCTGCGGCGCGCTTCTCGATCAACTCGGGTTCGGATTCGATGAGGTAACGAGCGGTCAGCCAAGCCATGACTCGGCCAAACTTCCAGGCGATTCGCCGCCTTCCCCGTTTTTACGATCCCGCGGAAGGTCGCGGCGGCGCGCCGAGTCTAAAGTCTCACGGTTATGACCGATTACATCAGCGTCGCGACGACGACGGACAGTGAAACCAGCGCACAACGAATCGCCGGCGCGGTCCTCGCCGACCACCTTGCCGCGTGCGTCCAAATATCGGCGCCCATCGAAAGCCGCTATTGGTGGCATGGCGAAGTCGAGACGGCTCGAGAGTGGCGCGTTACGATCAAGACGCGCACATCGCTCTTCGACGATCTGAGTTCGGCGATCCGCGCCGTCCATCCGTATAAAGTGGCGCAGATCCTCGCGACGCCGATCGTCGCCGGGGATCGCGATTACCTTGCCTGGATCGAAGAGGTCACGACGCCGCCGGGGTCGCGCTAGCCGCCTTCTTCCCGCGCGCCGCGCGCTCGCTGGGCCATACGCGAAGCGGTCAACGCTTCGACGCGAGCGGCATGCGTAATTCGAAGCGCGCGCCGCCGAGCGGCGACTCGTCGACTTCGACGCCGCCGCCGACGCGTTCCAGCAGGAGCCGAACCAGCGCCAGACCGAGACCGCTGCCGTTTGCCCTCGTCGTACTTCCGCGGCGCGCTAACGTGAAGATCGCCGATCGTTCGTCGACCGGTACGCCCGGCCCGTCATCGTCGATTGCGATTCGTACTTGGTCGTCATCCAAGCGCGTCGCAACGAAAACGCGACCGGCTTCGCGGCCGTGCTTGACGGCATTTTCGAGTACGTTGATCAAGATCTGACTCAGCTGGTCCGACGGAAGCAAGACCGAGCCGGCTTCGCACGTCAACTGCGAGATGACCGTCCGCCGCGCCCCGGCGATCGGTGAAACCGCGTTTAGTGCTGCGGCGAGTGCAGCCTGAAGATCGCCGCGCTGTCCCTCGTCGGGTGGCAGGCGCGCATCGAGTGCCGAGGCATCGAACAATCCGTCGAGCAAGCGACTCATGCGCAACGCCTCGGCGCGCGCCGTTTCGAGAAATCGCTGCGCCGTCTCCCGATCGAGATGGTCTTCAATCAGGGTCTCCAGATATCCGCGAATCGAAGTCAACGGCGTTCGCAATTCGTGCGCGAGGGTCGCGAAGAAGGATAGATGTGCCCTCTCGCGAGCGCCGCGCGCAAGCGCTTCTTCAACGACCCGGACTACGTCGACGGCGTCGGAAGAAACGGGGAGGATGGTCCAGCCGCTTTCGAAGGGCAGGCCGGTTTGCGCCTCCATCGCAGTCGTCAGACGAGCCAAAGCGGCACGGCAGTCGCCGGCGCCTGGCGCCGCATCTCCCTCACGAACGGGCGCGACCAAGGCCGCCAAGAAGTCACCGCCGTCGCGATCGTGGGCGAGCACGTCGTCCGACCGCAGCGTCCGCTCCGCGATCTCCACGAATGCGCGCAAGCACCGTCGTTCGAGCGCGCGCGCCGCGCGGAGTCCGCGCCGCCACGCGACCTGCTCGAGCTCGCGCGTCCGAATCACGAGCAGCGGTGCCGCATGACGGCGAACCTCATCTTGCAGACGGTGAACGAACTGCTCGGCGCCCCAGGCCTGTCGCCCGGCGCTACGGGGGTGAAAATTTATATCCGTAGCCGTGTAACGTCTGGAAGCACTCGGCAAGTCCGTGACCCTCGACCAATCTTTGGCGCAGACGCCGAACGTGCACGTCGACGGTACGTTCATCGCCGTCGAAGTCGTATCCCCACACTCGCTGCAGAAGCGCTTCGCGCGACATCGCGACGCCGACGTTGTCCGCGAGTGCACGTAACAATTGGTATTCGCGAGGCTTCAAACCGATATCGATGCCGTCGACTCGCACTTCGCGGGCCGCTTCGTGTATTTCGAGCCGGCCGAATCGCAGCACCTGAGGCCCAGGATCGTTCGCCGAGCCTGTTCGCCTCAAAACGGCTTTGACGCGGGCGACGACCTCGCGCGGCGAAAATGGCTTCGCGACGTAGTCGTCCGCCCCAAGTTCCAGCCCGACCACGCGGTCGATCTCATCGATGCGCGCGGTTAGGATGATGACCGGCGTATCGCGTCCCTCTCGGCGGAGCGTACGGGTAATATCGAAGCCGTCGACTCCAGGCAAGCCGATATCGAGCAGGACCAAGTCCGCCCCGTCACGCGCCACGCGGAGCGCCGTCGGCCCGTCTGAGGCTTCGATCGGAACAAATCCGTCCCGTGCTAGATGGTGGACGAGGAGTTCGCGGATGGGACCGTCGTCTTCCGCGACGAGAATGCGCAAAGCGGCCATGACCTGGTAAGTACCCTCCAGCCGATTTCGGACGCATTCCGTTCGCATGCGACGTTTGGTAACCTCGTGGAAAAGTTCTGGTAACAATCGATCCCGATAATCGGCGGACCAATGGAAGCCCGGGTCGTCGATCGCGAAGGACTCTTCGCTCGCAATCGTCATCTCTGCCGGCGCGGCGCGCGCAGGTTTCTGCGTCGCGGCCTCGAGCGAGCCGATCTCGAGCAGGTCGCCGCCATCGGGCTGATCAAGGCGCGCGATCGCTACGACGAATGCCTCGGTACGCCGTTCGCCGTCTACGCGTGGCGAATGATCTTGAGCGAACTAGGGCATCACGTGCGAGACCACGAGCATCTGATTCGTCCTCCACGTAAGTTGCAGGCGCTGGAGCGCCGCTACCGGGCCGAGTGGGAACGGTTGAACTCGAGCCTCGAACGCGAACCCATCGACGAGGAACTCGCCGCCGCGCTCGGCACGAGCGCCCTCACCGTCGTCGATATCAGGCACCTTCGGGTCCGGCTACAACGGCCGGATACCGCCGATGCGACCCTTCTCAATACCGCTCCACCGCCGGCGGCCGGTTCATCCGCGCTCGATCCGAATGAGCTTCTCTGTCTGCGCCAGGGCCTGGCATCGCTGTCGCTACTCGAACGCCGGGTGCTCATCGGTACCTACTGGTGCGAGCTGCCGCGGGCTGCTTTGGCCAGAAAGCTCGGCGTCTGCCCGAACACGATTCTCAAGCTTCACACCAAAGCGCTGCGCCGTTTGCGCGAGTTCTTGGGCCCGCGGTGACTGGTACCTCCCCGGCCGATGCCTCTGCGACGCAGCGAACGGCGGCCGCGCTCGTCTCGCGGGCCTTCGCCTACGAATCCGACGTTTTGCCGATCTCTTACGACGGCTCGATCCTCACCGTCGGCGTCGCAATCGAATCCGCCGACCTCCTGGAGCGGCTTCGAGAACAGACGCGCAAAGAGGTCCGGACCCACTTGTTGCCGGTCCGCGACATCCGCGAAGCGCTCCAGCGGCTGTATCCCGCGCCTGCGACGCGCGAAAGCGATTCGCAGGCGGCCCACGTTCTGGACGAGATCTTTGCAGGCGCGATCGCTGCTTATGCTTCCGACGTCCATCTCGAGCCGACGGAGGGACGCGCCGGCCGGGTACGGCTCGACGTCGACGGCGTGTTGCAGCACCAGCGCACCTTGGACTCTGGACTCTTCGAGCGCGTCGTCTCGCTGCTGAAGGTACGCTCCAACATGAACACCGGCGAGTCACGCCTCCCGCAAGACGGGCGCCTCACGGTAACCTACGACGGCCGAGGATTCGACGTTCGCACCTCGACGATCCCGGTCGGCGGCCTCGAAAAAGTCGTCCTTCGCTTCCTGCAACGCTTCGATTTAGTCCCCGGCTTGGAACAGCTCGGGATGAGCGGCGAGATGTTGGGGCGTTATCAGCGCTCGCTGAAGCGGCCAGGCGCCTTCTGCGTCATCGCCGGTCCGACGGGATCGGGAAAGTCTACGACCTCCTACGCCTCCCTCCAGACGATGGATCTTGGACGCGTCAACGTCTGCAGCGTGGAGGATCCGATCGAATGCCACGTGCCGAACATCGCGCAGATCGCCGTGAACGAGCGCGCCGGGGTTACGTTCCCGGTCGCGCTGCGAGCGCTCTTGCGTCAGAATCCTCAGCAACTTTTCATCGGCGAATTGCGCGACGCGGAAACCGTCGCAATTGCGCTGCAAGCGAGCTTGACCGGAATCGCGCTCGTGACGACTTTGCACGCACGAGACGCAGTCCGCGTTCCGGCGCGTCTCGCCGAACTCGGCGCCGACCGTTCGACGCTCGCATCCTCGTTGACGGCTTGTATCTCGCAGCGGCTGGTCCGCATGCTCTGCCGCCGTTGCAAACTCAAGTCGGCGATCTCATCGCAGGCACTGGCCGTCGGCCGGCGCTATGGCCTAACGATCGGCGTCGACGCGTGGGAGGCACAAGGCTGCGATGCCTGCGAGTACAGCGGCTTTCAAGGAAGGATCGGCGCCTTCGAGGTGCTCGAGTTAAAACCGGAACTCGCCGCCGCCGTCGAGCGAGGCGACGGTCCGGCCGAACTCGGGAAACTCGCGTTCGGTCTAGGGTACCGCCCGATGATCGTCGACGCCCTGCGCCACGTCGCTTCGGGAATCACCTCCGAAGGCGAAGTGTTGCGTCATCTCACCTACGACGATGCCGAATGACGTCTTCGCCCATCGAAGAAGCGATGCGCCTCTGCCGTGATGGCGCAGCGTCGAGCAGCACGTCCGATCTCCACGTTGAGGGAGGCGAACCACCGTGGTGCCGCGTCGACGGGATGATGCGACCGATGGACTTGCCGCGTGTCGAAGTGGACGCAATCCGCGCGTTCTGTGAAGCGTATCTCGGTAAGCGCGAATACGATCGTCTCAACGGGCCGTCCGGAGCCGCCGACGGAGCGATCCAACATCCCGCGCTCGGCAGCGTTCGCATCCACGCTTTTCGCGGCGACAACGGCATCGCGCTGTCGCTGCGCCTGTTAAACGGCGGGATTCCGCTCTTGTCCCATCTCGGGCTCCCCGAAATCGTTGGATCGTTTGCCGACTTTCCGCACGGGCTCGTCCTGTTCACCGGGCCGACCGGTTCGGGAAAATCGACCGCACTGGCCGGCTTGATCAACGAGATCAACCTCAAGTATCCACGCCACATTGTAACCGTGGAAGACCCGATCGAATATCGACACGGCAACCGTCGCTCGCTCGTCCGGCAGCGCGAGGTAGGGCGCGACGTAGACTCCTATGCTCAGTCGCTCCGAGGCGTTTTGAGGGCGGACCCGGACGTGATTCTCATCGGCGAACTCCGCGATCGCGAAGTCATGTCGGCCTGCCTGCAGGCGAGCGAAACCGGCCATCTCGTTTTCAGCACGCTGCATACGTCGGAAGCGGCCGAGACCGTTCAGCGGATCGTCGGCGTCTTCGAAGGAGGCCGTCAAGAGCAAGCCAGGATGCAGCTCGCGCAGTCGCTGCAGGCGATCGTCTCGATGCGCCTCATCCCGGGCGCCGACGGATACGGCCGGCGTGCCGCCTGCGAAATCTTGTTGAACTCGCCCGCCGTCCGTTCGCAGCTCATGTCACCCGAGCGTAGCGTGCAGATCCGCAACACGATAGAGACGTCGCGCAAAGATGGCATGCAGACGCTCGAGATGGACTTGTCGCGACTGGTCGCCGCGCGTCTCATCACTTATGAAGCAGCGGTCGCGGCCTCCGATTACCCTGACCAAATCCGTGACACGGAAGGAAAGAGTTTCACCTGATGTCGTTCACGTTCCATTACCGCGCCCGCACGATTTCCGGAAAGTCGGTTAGCGGCGTCATGCGCGCAGGCGATCGGCGCATCGCTTTCTCGACGCTCAGAGAACGTTTGTTGGTTCCATTTTCGGTCGAATCGGTTCCGAATTCTCGCCCCGGACACTTTTTCTCGACCGGCCGAACGCGCGAGCGCCTGACGTTCTTTCGAGCGTATGCAACACTCGAGCAGGCCGGCGTCGATTTTTCAACGGCCTTCGAGCTTCTGGTGGCCCAGGCTCGCTCGGAGAGCTTTCGCGAGGCGCTGCGCGCTGTGCGCTCCGATGTAGAGAGCAATGGCGAAAAGCTGTGGGCCGCGATGGCACGCCGGCCCGAAGACTTCAGCGATCTCGAGGTCGCGATGGTCGCCGCCGGCGAGGAAGCCGGGAATCGCGCCGAAGTCTTCGATCGGCTCGCCGGCTTCCTCGAGCGCGACGAACGCTTGCGAAAACGTCTGACGGCCGTCCTGCTCTACCCGGCCATCGTAACCGCCGCGGCCGCCACCGTCGCGCTCTACCTCCTCTTCGGTGCGGTCCCCCAATTCGTGCGATTGTTTGAGGCGTTCGACGTGAGCCCTCCGGCGTTGCTCGACTACCTATCGCGAGGCGCGGTCATCCTACTGCAACCGGTATCTGCCGCCGTCGGAACGCTCTTGGCTCTCGCAATCGTGGCGATCGTGCGGCAGACCGCGCGATCGAATGAAGGCGCGTTATTGCTCGATCGGCTACGCTTGCGGGCACCATTCTTCGGTATCTTGATCAAACGCATGAGCATCGCGCGACTCGCGCGCGTCCTCGCGACGCTTCTCGAATCCGGAGTTCATCAACTCCGCGCGTTGGATGTCGCGATTCCCGTCGTCGAAAGCCCGCTCATCGCCTTCGCGCTTCGCGCTGCGCGCGACGGCATCGCCGCCGGAAACTCGGCGTCCCTGGAAGAGGCGTTTGCCGCGTCCGGCGTCTTCGAGCCGCTTCTTCTGGGCTTCGTACGCGTCGGCACGCACGCCGGCGACGTACCGCGCATGCTGCTACGGGTAGCCGAGTACTATGAGGACGACGCAGAGGCGATGCTCGCGGTGCTGCCCCAAGCGATCCAAACGGCGGTCACGCTCGCCCTCGGCATGTTGGTCGCGGTCATCGTGTACGTCGTTTACGTGCCGCTCTCCGCACTTTCTACGTCCATCCGCTAAAGGAGACTTACGTGGTTACAACCGTCCCGCTCGCCCGCGATTCCGAACGAGGCTTTACGCTCGTCGAATTGATGGTCGTCGTTGCGATCATCGCCGTCATCGCCGGGATCATCGTCCCGAACTACGTTCACGCTCGCCGTCAAGCGACGGTCGCCAACAGTCAAGCGAACCTGAAACAAATCGCGACGGCTCTCGAGCTGTATTTTGCCGATCACCAGGACTATCCGCCGGGCAGTAACGTTAACGTGACGCCGGCACTCTTCGGCGGGCCCGCCAACCCCTATCTCAACGCGACGCCGCAAAGCAGCCATCAGGACTATATCTACACGTACGGCGGCGGGACAGGTCTCGCTCCGACCTACGACGTCTCGGATCCGGTAGCGTACGACACTCCCAGCATCGTCAACATATCGCTGGGCCCGAACGCGACCGATACGCAGCGTACCTGCGGCGACACCGGAAATTGTTCGCGGCTGCACTACGATCCGCGCTACGGCATCTACGGCCTAACGCAATGAGCGCTCAGCTCACGGTCGCAGTGTGGTTGACGCTCTGGGCGGCTGCGTGTGCAATCCTTGCGGCGCGGCCGCTCATCCCAAATCGCAGCGGCACGTTTGCACTGCGTTTTGGCCCGGCGCTCGCCATCGGTTTGACCGCAGCCGCGTTGCTCGAACCCGGCTCCGCTCTCGCAGAAGGGACCGCCGGCGTCATGCTCGCGGCCGCTGCGCCCGTCGATGTGAAAACCGGGTACCTGTTCGACTCCGTCACGCTGCCGGCGGCAACCCTCTGCATACTGATCGCGGCGCTCGAACGAACCACGACGAGCGCTTTCTGGGGCGTCGCGGCGATCGTTGCGCCGCTCGCTGTCTTGGCCTTTATTTCGCGCGGCGGTTGGATCGGCTGGGGCGACGTCAAGGCTTGCCTCTCGCTCGCGATCGCTTTCGGCGGCGTCGGCTCGGCAATGGCGCTGTTCATCGCTTCCGTCTCCGGCCTGGCCGCGCACGCAATGCGCTTGCATCGGGGACGCAGCATCCCATTCGGGCCACATCTAGCTGCCGGCGCTGCGACGGTCATTATCTTCGGTTCCCAAGCACGACATCTTTTGGAGGAGTTGGGGCGATGATTTTTTTCAAGCGAAATCGATTGCCGCTGGGCATCGACATCTCTGCCGACATCTCGCTCGTCGCGGTCGAGGCGCAATCGGGCCGGTTCAACGTAAGACTTGCAGAGAGCCGTCAGATTCCAGCGGCTCCCGAGTCTGAAAGGGATCGCGTCTGCGTCGAGACGCTGCGTGCGCTTCTGCGAGATCTCAACGTCGTCGAAAGAAGGTGCGTCGTCGCAGCACCTTTGGGCGATGCGCATACGCGTATCTTCCGTCCCGCACCGGGGATGCGTCGCGCCGAGGCTGAGCGGGCGGCGCTGCTCGAGGCCGAAACGATCGTTCGCTGGCCAAACAGGGAACGAGTCATCGCACTCGATCCAATTCCCGGTGCTTCGGAGATGTTGCTGTCTGTCGCGCGCAGTACGAGCATCGAACGGATCGCGCAGCTCGTAAAGCTCGCGGGCCTAGAGCCAGTCGCCGTCGACGTTCCTTTGTGCGCTTGGCGCCGAGCGGCGCTCGAAGCGGACGCCGTCCTCGAACTTCGGGCGGAGCGCCCCGCACTCTTCGTGTTCGGCCGCCCTCTCGGCGCGGTCGAGCATTTGGGTTCGCATGCCGGCGAACGGCTTCTCGCCCAAATACGCGCGACATTCATTCAAGCCCGGCGCGACGGAATTGCCGATGTGGAACGCATCGCAACGGTCGGACCGCGTGAACGTTGTCAACCGATCGAACTCGAATTGGCAGCCGATGGATACGACGCGCGGCCGTTGCGTCTCGGAAATTTCGAATCGCCGTCCTGGGCACTTGCCTACGGACTCGCCACATGGTCCGTGGTTCCACGCGAACGGCCGGCGGCGTGATTCGCGCGAATCTATTACCGCGCGAGGCGGAATCGCTCACGATTCTTGGCGTAGGTATCGCCGTACAAGACGTGCGCCGCATCATCGCGCTGACAATCCTCGCAGCGATCCTCTTGGCGGGAGTCGGCGGCGTACAAATTTGGCGCGAGCGACAGCTCCTAGCGGCGGCCACGGACGCCGAGGCTCAACTCGACCTTCAATCTCAGCTGCGCCGGAGAGTAGCGGCATTGGCGCGCGACGTCGCCCTGCTGCAGCGGATCGAGCGCGAAAGCGCGGTCGCGCGGAACAGCGGCAACCGTGCAGCGTTGGCGATCGCACGAATCGGAAACGCGATTCCACCCCGGGTTTGGCTGAGCACGCTCGACCGGCACCCGGATGGGTATTTCATTTCCGGCTCCGGGGATAGCTACGGCGGCATCGCCACGGCGTTGCGAGCTCTCGATCACGTTGTATCTCCCAAACGAGCGCGGCTAGGCGGTGCGAGCCGCAGCGCAACCGGCGTTCTCTTCACGATTCGCCTCGCCACGGAGCGCGCGCGATGAGCGAAAGCGCAGCCAGGATCGTCTGGCGGCTTGCCTCGGCGTTTGCGGTCGCCGCCGGCACGCTAGCCGGTTACCTTCTGTGGCAGCCGATGCTCGGCGCAGCCGCCGACCGGCTCGGTGACGCTCGCGCGCGATTGCAGTCGGATCGAATCGCGTTCTCTACGAAAGCTCCGCTCGAGCGCGAACGTGAGCGCCTCCGCCGACGTTATTTCTCGGCGCAGGCCGGCCTCGGTGAAGTCGATATGTTGCGAAAGCTCGCCGGCCTGACTTGGCGACGCCGCGTGCGGGTCGTGTCAGCCGAGGTCGCGCCGCCGAACCCAGCCGAGATCGTGCGGAACCCGGATCCATCGGCACTCGAGGCCGTGAATCTGCGTCTGGAACTTCAGGGGTCCTACCGGGAGCTGCTATTGGCAATCGACGATTTGTCGAAGGAGCTCGACCTGGTGCACGTCGACGCGCCAACCCTTCGTGCGATAGGCTCAGAGATCGACGCGTCGGTTCCCATCGTGCTTCTTCGGCCGAGCGAGCGTCGATGAGATCGGTCGCGCCGGTAATCGCACTCTTCGTCGTCCTCTGCGCGACACTGTACGCGTACGCGGCCGGGCTTCGCGCCGCTGCGACCAACGATACGGCGCCGGTCGTGCGAAGCGCGCGCGTCGAGGGAGCCTACGTACCGCTCGACGGCATCATTCGGCGCGACCCTTTCGCAGGCGCCCCGAGAGCCCCTCGGCCGAAGCCCACGGCGACGGAAGCCTTTCAAGCCCTCGACCTTTTCAACGGCGAGAGCGACATCGTAGCGTCCGGTAGCCGGGCGAATTCATCGGAAACAACGCCCGCTTTCGTCCTTAAGGCGACGATCGTCGGCGATTCTCCGGTCGCCTATCTGTCCGCCGGAAAGACGCTGCGCATCGTGCGCGTCGGCGATTTCGTCGGAGAACGGAAGGTAATTGCCATCGACGCACGCGGGATAACGCTCGCAGGCGGCGATCGATTGAATCTCGAGTCCACCTCCGCTGCATCGAGAGCGCGAGGCGAGGCCGGTCAGCGCGGCATGACGCGCTCTCGCAGCAAGCAAGAGCTCGCGACGCCTTCGGCCGCACCCATCGTTGCGACGACCTCTGCGCCGGTTGCGCCTACGACGCCCGGCCCACTACCGACGATAAAGCCAGGCGCCTATCCGATCGGCTCGCGGCCGACGCCCGACCCGTTTGCCCCGACCGCATTCCCCTACCCATATCCTTATCCACCTAAATGAATCGAGGTCTCTTGTGACACGCTCGCTGCGCATGGCGTTCGCGGTGGCGACGCTTTCGCTGGCATTGGAAACCACGGCTCGAGCCGCCGCGCCGATCGCGCTTGACATTCGCGACGTCGATATCTACGACGCCGTGCGTCTGCTCGCGACGCAAGCGTCGGTCAATCTCGTCCTAGACGCATCGGTCCCGCACCGGCTCGTCTCACTTCAGCTCAAAGCCCTGCATTTCGACGAAGCGCTCGACGCCTTCGCGCGCTTGAACGATCTCGTTTCGGTCCGCGTCGGAAACGTCGTCTACCTCGGGCCCCCGGAAACAATCCATCGCCGGTACCCTTCATCCGAGAAGTCGGGGAATCTCACGCGCACCTTTCTCTTGCGAAACGCACTTCCCGACACGATTGGCAAGACGTTGAGCGACCTGCTGCCTCGCGGGACATTGGTTATCGGGGATCGCCGGACGTCCGAACTGATCGTCACCGGAACGCCGTCGAGCCTTTCGCGCGCCGAAGTGCTAATTGAGACGCTCGATCGCCCGACGGATCTGGTTAGCTCGACCCTCGCGCTGCGCTACCTTCGAGCGGCCGACGCGCTGCGCGCCATCCAGGCCACGCTGACGATCGTCCCGCCCGCCGGAATCTATGCCGTCGAACAGCAGAACGAGCTGCTCGTCACGGGCCCCTCCGATTTCATCGCGCGCGTTCGGGAGAGCGTCACGCGCATCGATCTTCCGGCCCAGCAGGTGCGCTACGACGTTCGCGTTACCGACATCTCACCGAGCGACGCGAGCAACGTCGGCTTCATCTTCGGTGGCCTTTCGCTGGCAGGACAGCCGGTTTCGGGCCAAGCAACGACTGCGTTCGTCGGCAGTTCGATAGCGCTCAACGCGACGATCAACGCGCTGGTCAGCAAAGGTGAAGCCTCGATCCTAGCGCAGCCAACCTTGACGACGCTCAATAACGTTCAAGCCGCGCTTCTGGTCGGTCAGCAATTTCCTCTCGTGTATTTCGACGCGCGGACGGGGACTCAACAAGTCCAGTTCGCCAACATCGGCGTCAACCTGACGGTCTTACCCAACATCGGAGCCGACGGCGCGATTACTACCGACCTCGAGACCGACTATAGCACCGTTGTCAATTTCGTAAACGGCTTCCCGGTTATCGGGACGCGTAAAGCCCAGTCGACGCTGCGCGTACGTGATGGAGAAACGATCGTCATCGCCGGGCTCTTTCAAGAGCTCGACGCCCGAACACTGACCAAAATTCCACTGCTGGCCGATATCCCTCTGCTGGGCGAAATCTTCAAGAACCGCTTGCGATCGCACGTCAAGGACGAAGTCGTCTTCTTGATCACACCGCGGCTCGTTCGTGACGAAGCGCCGGCGCAATGAGCAGTCCCGAACTACTGATTCCACAGCTCGCGCTCGTTCGGGTCGTGACCGGCGGCGGTCCGTACGAGCAGCACGACGTTTTGTCGCTCGCCTTCGTGGAACCCGCGATCGGGCGTTTGCTCAAACACGGCGACGATGGCGAGCGAGCGGCCGTTTTCCAACCTGCGCGGATGGTCCCGGAGATGATTTCCGTCGAGGTCGTCCGGCCCGCCGCGCCGCATGCCCTCGCCGACCGGCTGATGCTGGCCTTCATCGATCCCACGCTCGTGCGCGTCCTGCCTGGCTACGGATCGCCGAATGGATCGTCGCCCGCTGCGACCCGATCTCAGCCGGCAGCTACGCCGCCAAAGCCCGCCACAGCGTATTCGCCGGAGATGCAGACGGCGCACGCCGTCCTGCATTACAAACGGTGGGGCGAATCGGAGGCACGACGGTTTATCGCCGTCGTCGACAAGCTGTTCACGATCGACCGGCTCGGGTGGTATCGACACTCGCTGGCCGTCCGGCTCTTGCTGCCCGACGCCATCGTCGTTTCGGACGCGCAATTGTCGGCCGACGCAACGAGACATATCACGATCCTTCGGGCCGCTGCCGCCGACACTCTGAACGCGCCGCTTCTCGCCGTGTATATGCCGCACTTTGAAATCGATGTTGAATGGGTGAACTCGATCGAGACGCCGGCGATGACTTCGTCGATCGCCGATCTTCGCGAAGTGCTCAATCGGCCGATCGTACTCGTCGAGACGGCCTGCGCGAGCGAACTATCGGGATCTGTAAGCCACGATGAATGGCTGCGTTGGGGCTCGGGCGACGCCGACACGTTCCTCGCGCTTCTGCTCCCCAATCGCGCGAGGTTACCATCGGTTGGACAACGCCTCGTGGAATATCGAGCCGCACTGCTGGAATTGTTCGGTCAGATGGCGCAGGCTCCGACGGCCGTTCGAACGAGCCATCTGACGCAAGCAAATCATCTTCTCGACGACCGCCTCTGGAATCTCGCAGGCGCTCTACAGGACGCTTGGGGCGTGAACGCACCGGCTTAGGTTTCATCGAATATCATGCCGTTGCGAGACGACCGGCGCGGCCGCCGTGCGACCATCTTCGCAAACGCTGCGATCTTCTCACCACGTTTCGAGAGTGCGGACAAAACGCAAAACCATGCGGCCGATGGTGCGCCCATCTCTCGGTGGTGGCGGCGTTTCGTTTCATGGTTGCAACCTTACGCCCTCCCCGTGAACCGCGAGCGATGTCCGGGGTTCGCGGAGCTCGTCGCCGCCGAGGTGATAGCCGGTCGAACGGACGCCGAGCCGACGGCGGTCGACCGGAACCCTAGCGAGCCGCAATCCTCTCGACGGTTCGAGGTCGACGTCGAGGCCTTCGATCGGCGCGAGCGCATCATCCCGATCACGCGGCGGCGCCTTCAGCCAAGAACGACCGTCCCCGCGGAGCGGGGACAGATCGATTTGCTGCGAGGACTCCTTGGAACCGGCGACGACGCGGAGCGCGCCGCTGCGATCGATGAATTTGCTCGCCGTGGCCTGCGCGCCGAACTGATCTTCGCGTTAGAGGATCGACTCGAACCGCTGGCAGCAAAGGCTGCTCTCGCGCTCGCCGGCAGCGCCAACCGAGACGAACTGATCCGGGCGATCGAGCCCCATGTCTCCGAAGGACGCCTAGCTGCGATTCTCTCGTTCCTTCCCGGGCTTGGATGATCGCCGAACTTCTGCGCAGCGCGCGCAGACAGCAAGCCTCCGACGTCCACATCGCTTCGCGCGAAAGCGTCGCGCTGAGGATCCGAACCGATATTCTTCTTTTGCCGGAACGCCGGATCGAGGCGGAGGAGGTAGAAGCATTTCTGAGGCGAGTCCTCGACCGACGTGCCCAGGCGCGCTTCGATTCGATCGGGATCGCGGATGCCGCCTATCAGGATGCCGAGGTCGGTGCGATTCGCGTGCACGTGTCGCGCGGAAGTCTCGGGCCGCGGCTCGCGATCCGGCTCGTCGCCGAAACCGTCCCGGAATTTGAATCCCTCAACCTTCCCGCCGCGATCGGGTCGTTTAGCGAGATGCGGTCGGGGCTCGTCATATTTTCGGGTCCGTGCGGAGCGGGGAAAACGACGGCTCTAGCGAGCTTGGTCGATCGGGCAAACGCGACCCGGTGTCTGCACGTCGTTACGCTCGACGTCGTCATCGAACACCGATTCCAACCTCGGCGTTCGATTTTCAGCCAGTATGAGGTGGGTCGCGATGTCGCTACGTTCGCCGACGGCGTGCGCGGCGCGCTTCGAGCCGACGCGGATGTCTTGTGCATCGGCGAAGTCCGCGACTCCGAAACCGTTGCGGTCATGCTGCAGGCCGCCGAGGCCGGCCAACTCGTATTCGCCTCAGTGCAGACGCCCTCCGGCGCGGTGCGCACGTTGACGAGGCTTGTCGCGCTCTTTCCCCACGAAGAACAGGAGCGCGTTCGCGCCCGCCTGGCCGAAACGTTAGGCGCGCTCGTTGCGCTCAAGCTCGTTCCGCGCCGAGATGGAATGACTCTTTGGCCGGCATGCGAGGTGCTGGTAACGACGGATGCCATCAAGCGCATCCTGCGCGAAGGCGCGCTCCATCAGATACGCGGCGCGATCATGAGCTCGCGCAAGAACGGCTCGCAGACGCTCGAAAGTCACCTCTCGGAACTGGTTGCGGGCGGCATCGTCGATCTCGCAACGGCGCGAGCTGCTTCGCACTATCCGGATGAAATCGTCCTTGAAGGCCGCGTCCATCGGCCAGGCTGAACTCGACGCGCTGCGCCTCCAGCTCGATGAAATCGAGCGAGAGCGCGCCGCCGCCGTGACCGGCGTGGCCCGCTTGGGTGGTCTCGCGTCGGCTCTGGCCGACATCGCCGGATCCCGCGAGCCAAGCGACCTCATCGCAGCGCTATTGCACGCCGTGCGCAGTACGCTGCAGTTCGAACGTGCGATCTATTACGAGGTTCGCGAAGATTGCCTGATGGTGAGGAGCAGTTCCGACGGCGCTTCCTATACGACGGCCGCGTTGGCGCCGATATCTATCGCGGGGAGAGAGGCAATGTTCGCCGCGAGTTCGGTGATCATCGGCGAACCGCACGACCTCTGCGCCCCGCTGCTCGACGCCCGAGGTTGGTATTTCTTCGCCTCGCTCGGAGACGAAGGCAGGGTCGTCGGAGCACTGTACGGCGATGGTGCCGCTGCGCAGCGCTCGGAGGAAGTCCTCGAACCGTTACGCATGATCACCTCCGTCGCGGCTGCCGCCCTACGCGGCGCCTGTCTGTATAAACAGATCCACGACCTTGCCGTCCGCGACCACTTGACCGGCCTGCTGAATCGCCGAGCTTTGGAAGAACGACTTCACGAAGCGATCGAAACGGCGCGCGCGCACGAACGCCAGTGCGTTTTGGTAGTTCTCGACGTCGACGATTTCAAAAGAGTGAACGACGAATTCGGCCACATCGCCGGCGACGCCGTGCTCGCGAAGGTCGCGACGACCCTGGCGCATGCTTCACGCGAAGGCGACATCGTGGGACGCCTCGCCGGTGACGAATTCATCGCATTCTTCGTGGACATCGAATCGGTCGGCGCACGTCACATGGTGCGTAGACTCTCGAGCGAATTGCGCCGCAACGGACTGCGTTGCTCGATCGGCGCGGCCGTCTTTCCACGCGATGCGACCGATGCCGAAAGTCTGTTCCGCGCGGCCGACATCGCGCTCTATTCGGTTAAGACGGCCGGCAAGAACGGCTTCGCGTTTGCGCCGGATTAGAAGACCGGGGCCCCCGCCTGTCCGGCGTCGATCGCGATCTTCCATTCCTCGCCGACTTGCTGCCAGACGACGATGTAGCGGCCACGGATGACCTCGAGCTTGCGGCGCCTGCCGTTGAGGTGTTCGGTCTCGAATTCGTAGCGGCCGATTTCGTATGCTGTTTCGTCGGCGAGTACCGTCTCGATCGTCTGCATATCGCCGTCGAGGTAGCGCATCGCCTTGAACGTGGCCAGCATGTTGTCCCGAATCGCCTCGCGACCCAGCAGCATCGCGCCTTGGCTCGGCAGCAAAAGACCGTCGGGCAGAAACAGATTCGCGTAGCCCTCCGCGTCGGCGTTGCAGAGGGCGTCGACGTAACGGTCGTTGCCCAGGTCGATCGCTTCCTGCGTTTGCTCGAGGGTCGGCTTGCGCCGGCGCGTGAGGTGCTGTCGAAGGAGCATCGAGGCCGCCACGACACCTGCTGCGCCGAGCGTGGGACCGAGAATCTTGACGGCGTCGGTGGCTCTCATCGGCCCGGGGCACCCGGTTGCGCCGCGTCCACGACGATCTTCCACTCGTTGCCGACTTGTTTCCAAACCACGAAATAGCGTCCGCTCATCTTTTGAGCTGGTCCTCGTCCGGTTGGGCGCACGACGAAGCGATACGCGCCGATTTCATAGGCCATCTTTCCATTGTAGCGCGTCTCTAGCGTCTCCCAGGCCGCCTCGCTGAAGCGCACCTTCCGGAACGCTTGCTCCATGGCGTCTCGGATGGCCGACTTCCCGCGCACCATCGGGCCGCGGCCCGGCAACGAGACGCCGTCGTCCGCAAAATATTGCGCGTAGGTCTGTGCATCACCGGCTTCGAGTGCGGCCACGCAGGCGGCGTTGGCGACGTTGATCGAGTTGCGGGCGGTCTTGACTTCAGCTTCGGCGACGGCGCCGAGGTCGGGGGGCGGTGGGCTCGAGCTAATGCCGCTGTCGGCGGTGACGGCTTCTTTCGGCTTGCGCGCAAGCCAAACTAATACGCCTAAAAGGACGGCCACGAGTGCGAGCGCCCAGGTGGTTCTAGACAGGTCCGTTACCCTTCACTTTAGGTCTCCGACAGACCGGAGACTGCGATTGATGATTCACTACCACGCGCGGGGGCCCTACCCCCTCTAAAATGGGCCTTACGGGGCAACCTTCTTCCGCCAGCCGGAGACGATGGCCCCGACGATCGCCAGCCCGGTCACTACGTAGCCGGCATCGATCGCCCATAACCCGATCGGCCTTCCCTCGTAGAGAAAGCCGTTGAGCATGTTGGTCGCGATCAGACCGATACCCATGAACAGTCCGAACTCGACACCGTGGCGCGCCGGCTGGGGGTGGTCGTGGTTTGTCAGCGCGATCGCGGCGACGTACGACATCAGCCAGCCCAAGAGGAACGAGGCGACGTACGTCGTCGGTGCCATGTTCAACGTAATGTTTCCGGCGAGTGCCTTCCACGGCGCGGAGAAGATCGTGAACCACAATCCTCCCCAAAAAAAGAAAACGACCGCGGCGACAAAGACGGCAATATGATTGAGACGAGCAGGCATGAAACGCTCCTCGCGGCGAGAGTTTACGGCCAGTTCTGCACGCTCGCTCGGCCGTCATTTTCACAACCGCTGAGGCGGCGTAGCGACCGGCGGCGCCGGGGATAATCCGGTCGTGCAAGTTTCGGGCGTAACGTTGTTCACGATCGGCCACGGGACGCTACCGATCGAAGACTTCGTGGCGCTTTTGCAGGCCGCAAAGATCGAGCGCCTCGTCGACGTCCGCACGATTCCGAAAAGCCGGCACAATCCGCAGTTCGTTCGCGAAGCGCTCGCCGAGTCGCTTGCCGCGTACGGCATCGCCTACGGCTGGGAACCGCGACTGGGTGGTCTGCGCGGGAAACCAAAGGAGCCGTCGCCCGACGTCGCGCTGCGGAATGACAGTTTTCGGAACTACGCGGCCTACATGCGAAGCGAGCCGTTCCGAGTAGCATTGAGTGAACTCGTGGCCGGCTTGGGCCGTCAGTCGAGCGCGATCATGTGCTCCGAGAGCGTCTGGTGGCGCTGCCACCGCCGCATGATCGCCGACCACGTCGACCTCATCGAGCACGTGCCGGTGCTCCACGTCATGCACGACGGACGGATGCTTGCTCATCGGCCGACGGAGGGCGTTCGCGTCGGGGCCGGGCAGTTGATCTATGACGTCACGCAGCAGCCGGAGCTGCCGCTTCGCCCGCCCGAGGACTGAGCGCCGCCTCGGTCCTCGCCCATTCTTGGACGGCGACGAACGGCCAGATTGCTACGCTATGCGACACAAAGCTCGCGGTCTGAGGACTGCGGTGCGGCTACCTTCCCTTTGCTCTACGAAAGAGAGACCAAAACCGTGAGATTACAAGGCGCGGCTCTCGTCGCACTTCTCATTCTAACATCCGCTGCGGCAACGAAATCGTTCGCGGCCGACCCCGGCGTCCTACACGGCGGCGGGGCGGCTTCAATCTGCAGTGCGGGGTTCAGCCCCAGCCCTGCCGGCTACAATCCGAAGACCGGCGGCGTCGCCTATACGTGCACGGAGGACTCGGCGCCAAAGTGTGCGGCCGGCCTCGCTCTCGAGGCCAATGCGGCCGGGGTCGCCGGCGCTCCGCCGCAAATGAACATCGGCGTCCAGGGCGGCAAGTTCTTTTATCGCTGCGGTGGCCCGCCCAAACCGTAGAATTCGAAAAGCCTTCACCGGCTCAAGCTGAAGGCGACGGCTGTTCTGCGGCGCACTCCGCACGAGAGTGGAACCGAAGACGTTCAGATTGGAGGCCCCGTGAACGAAGACGCATTCAACATGTCGGTTCGAAAGTTTTTGAAGGAAGTCGGTGTCACGTCCCAGCGCGAGATCGAGAAAGCGGTTTCGGACGCGGCGAATGCCGGGCGATTCAAGACCGCCGAGAAACTCGACGCCAAGATGACGCTCGAGATCCCCGCGCTTGGGATGAAGCACGTCGTGGACGGTCACGTCGACGTCGGCTGACCAAAATAAGGTCCGCCGGAAGCGAACCCCGGCGGACTTTTTCAATTCTGAGCAAAGGCAGCCGGATGGGCCGGACGGCTCGACACACCACCCGTCTTTGATTTGGAGCGAGGCAGCATCATGGTGAATCAGCAAACGTTTCGCATAACCGGCATGGACCTGAGCGGCTACATGGCCAAGGACGTGGCCCGCGCGATCGCCTTCTACCGCGACGTCCTCGGACTCGAACCGACCAAAGTCTACCCCGAAAATCACGGTGCGGAATACGAGCTGGCGGATGGCACGACGTTCGGCCTATGGGGAGGCGGCGGCATGATGCCGTTTCAACCCAGCAACGGCATCCTGTTTGCGGTCGACGATCTCGACGCCGCAGTTGCGGCCGTCAAGGCTCGCGGAATTCCCATCCTCATGGAGCACGAGTCACCCGTCTGCTTCATGGCGATGATCAACGACACCGAAGGCAACAACGTGGTCCTACACAAACGAAAGGCGCTCTAAGATCGCTCGAATGCTAGTATTCCGCACAAGGCGTTCGCGGAAAATTGCGTAGGGAGACGGGGCGACGAAAGCTCGCCGATGCTCTACATCGATCCGGCCGTCTGCATCGATTGCGGTGCGTGCGTCTCCGCCTGCCCGGTCGAGGCGATCTACGCGGAATCCGACGTGCCAGAACGCTGGCAAGACTACGTCAAAAAGAACGCCGACTATTTCGCTCGCAGCGACACCGCTTAGCTTCTCAACCGGTATGTAGCCACTCGCACTCTCCCACGTAGCCTGGCCTGGATTTACGGCCGGGAGCTTCGCTTCAATGGGCTCCGGGCGACACGTAGACCGTGGCGCGGCTGTAGTCGATCGTGATGACGTACGCGGCGAGCACGTCGTTTCCGAGGAGTCCAAGCGGCTCACGCGCAGCGAATTTTCCCCCATCTGCGCTCGAGATCCAAACGGCGACGTCTTTCTGCCGGTAGCCTCCAATTACGATGCTATCGACGCGGCGCTTCGCTGTCTGAGGGACGCGAAATCCAAGCGACCGTGCGAATGGCGTGAAGAGCATGCTCGACGGCGCCCGGACGTCCAGTTCGAATGTTCCGGGAACGTCGTTGACCGTCGCGGGAATCGTGGGAACACCAAAGGAGTCTACCGATAGCGGCAACCTCTTCGCGTCGGGCGCGTTGAAGTTGCTGGGGTCCATCAAGGTTAGTTCGCGACGTGCGTAATCGATGCGAAGGACGAATCGATGCATAAGCTCGGCGCCGATGGTTCCGGCGATTTGCCCGAGGCTTTGGTCGTGTGCCGGATCGAGTTGGCTCGGGTCACCCTCGAGCACGTGCAGCGGCGCAGCGATCGAGATCGAGCCGAGACGCAGCATTGGTGAGCCGGCGGATTGTCGCGCGCCGTACTCCGTGAAGTACGAATCCGCGCCGGGATCAAAGACGAAGAGCATCGGTCGGGACTCGCCAATGAGTGCCTTCACGAACAGGACGCCTTTGTCGACGACGATCGGTACGCGCTCGCCGACCGCTTGACTCCCAGAAGCGGCGCCGGCCGCGAGGACAAGGCTGACGAAGAACGGCGTCACGAGCAGGCAACGTCCCATGCCCGCCTAGTTTAAAGGCGCCCGAGGCGCAAGACTATGTCGCGGCGCCGACGATTTTGACGATTTCGGCCGACGGCGCGCGGGGCTTGTCCGGCAACGTCGGTTTGGCGGCATTGCGGACGTCTCGCTCTGGGCGTAGAGTAACCCGTATGAAGACACGACGCATCGCCATCCTGGCCTATGACGGTGTCCAGACGCTCGACGTGGTCGGCCCGGCAGACGTGTTCTCAGGAGCTAACGGACTCCTGGACCGGGAGCCGGCGCCGTACGAGCTCGTGGTGCTCGGTCTGCGCAATGGACCGCTTTCCTCAGAGTCGGGCGTGCGTTTTTACGCCGATGCAACCACCAGAGATGGCGGACTCTTCGACACGGTCATCGTCCCGGGCGGCCGCGCCTTGCGACTTGAATCGAACACCCGCGGTGCCGTCGCACGCTTCGTGAAAGCACAGGCTCAAACGGCGCGCCGAGTTGCTTCGGTCTGCACCGGGATCTACGCGCTCGCGGAGGCGGGCTTGTTGGACGGTCGCAACGTGACGACGCACTGGCGGTATGCAAGCGACGTACAACAGCGCTGGCCGAAGCTCCAGGTAAACGCGGACGCTATTTTCCTGAGCGACGGGAAGTTCTATACGTCAGCCGGCGTGACCGCGGGAATCGACCTCGCGCTTTCCTTCGTCGAAGAGGACTTGGGATCGGAACTCGCTTTGGCGGTCGCCCGAGAGATCGTCGTGTACCTCAAGCGTTCTGGAGGTCAGCTCCAGTACTCGCAGCCGCTCCTCGCACAAATGCAGGCGAAGACACAATTCGGCGACTTGGCCGGTTGGATTCGCGGCAACCTCCATCAAGAGCTCACGCTCGAGAGGTTGGCCGAGCGCGCCCAGTTGAGCCCGCGGCACTTCGCCCGCAAGTTCAAAGCGACGTTCGCCTTAACGCCGGCCGACTTCGTGCAAGAGCTGCGCTTGGACGAAGCGCGCTGGCTCTTGGTCAACGGCGACGACGCCATTCGCACGCTCGCCGACGCGGTGGGGTACAGCAACGACGACACGTTCCGCCGAGCGTTTGAACGCCGCTTCGGCATATCGCCCGTCGAATACCGGCGCCGCTTCCGCGCGGCCGTCCCGACGGTCGCATGATGATCCTTTTTGGTCAATGTGGAAGCTTGTAGAGCATGACCGGCAGCATGTGTGGTGCAATAAGAGAGACGAAGCGGCCGATGCTCTTGGTTCGAATTCTTATTCGCTCATAGGATTTATCTCGGTTCAGCGTGGATTTAACGCCGAGGGCGGTCAGTGCATGAATCAAACGCTCCTGATCTTGCCTCACGAACTGCTGAGTGTTCAAGTACACCGAACTCCTGGACCGGCTGCCATCATCCATGAACCAAACAGCAAGTGCGAGCGGCGACAGTTCGAGCTCTGGCACTACTTTGCGGCCGGTGGCGTAGAAGGCAGTGTGGTATGGCGTCAGACAAGGCAAACTTAGCGTCACGAATCGATACGCTATTCGCCCTCCGTTGGTCGCGCGCGCCTTCGGAGGCGTGGCCACTAATCGACGGAGCCGATCGTACTTCCAGTCGACGTAATCCTTCTGAGCGGCGCAGTGGTTGATTTCCAGAAGGGCATTGCGTTTGCGTCGCATCGACCCATCGCCCAACAGAGATCCAAGAATCACATCGTGTTCGTTAGGCGACAACTGCTGCCCAGCCCTATCCATCACCCTGAGGATAGCGGCCGACTGTGACAACTGTATGGCACACAGTGGAAAAAATCCGCCGGCGTTGCTGCCGGCGGACTCTCTCTGATTAATCTGGCGCTGTCCTACTCTCGAGGGACCCTGCGGTCCGACTACCATCGGCGCTGGCGGTCTTAACTGCCGTGTTCGGGATGGGAACGGGTGGTGCCCCGCCGCTATCGGCGCCAGAAATCTGATCCCGGTGCGCCCGCGAGCCGGAGCTCGAGCGATGCGCATCGGAAAGCTGTATAGAGAAGAACCTTCAGTGCCAAACGATAGCGTTGCGTAGTAAATGTATCCGGGCGATTAGTACCGGTTAGCTCCACACCTTGCGGCGCTTCCACCTCCGGCCTATCAACGTGGTAGTCTACCACGACCCTTCACCCTTGCGGGATTGAGACCTCATCTTGGAGTCAGTTTCACGCTTATATGCTTTCAGCGTTTATCTGATCCGAACGTAGCTACCCGGCTATGCCCCTGGCGGGACAACCGGTTCACCAGCGGTTCGTTCGACCCGGTCCTCTCGTACTAGGGTCCACGCTCCTCAAGTCTCCTACGCCCACGGCGGATAGGGACCGAACTGTCTCACGACGTTCTGAACCCAGATCGCGTACCGCTTTAATGGGCGAACAGCCCAACCCTTGGGACCTATTACAGCCCCAGGATGCGACGATCCGACATCGCGCGTTTGTCCGTCATTCCTGACGGCGCAGACTATATCTTCACCCTCTTCGATCGCTCGAAGTAGGGGCCGGCGTATGATGGCGTCGATAGATTTGCTCTTGCGAGCGGCGATCACCATCTCATCAATCGCGATCAGGATCGCGAATTGAATCAGTCGTTACAGGGTCACAGCCGTTTAGGCTGGACTTCCCTCGGTATTGTCCTCGACCCAGTCCTAGGTCGATCGGAGTTCACCGATATAAGCCGGAACTTTGGACGGCATTACTGCCGTCACACCCCTGATGTTGAGGTGCCAAACCTCCCCGTCGATGTGGACTCTTGGGGGAGATAAGCCTGTTATCCCCAGAGTAGCTTTTATCCGATAAGCGACGGCCCTTCCATTCGGTACCGCCGGATCACTTAGCCCTGCTTTCGCACCTGCTCGACTTGTAAGTCTCGCAGTCAAGCTCCCTTTTGCCTATGCACTCTAACGATCGGTTTCTGACCGATCTGAGGGAACCTTTGGGCGCCTCCGTTACTCTTTAGGAGGCGACCGCCCCAGTCAAACTGCCCACCTGACCATGTCCTACCACCAGATTATGGCGGTTAGTTAGAAACCCAAGATTCTCAGGGTGGTATCCCAACGTTGGCTCCCCGTAAGCCAGAGCCCACGGATCAACGCCTCCCACCTATCCTGTGCAGAAAATCTCAAGACCCAAGATCAGGATACAGTAAAGCTTCATGGGGTCTTTCCGTCCTGCCGCGGGTAACCAGCATCTTCACTGGTACTGCAATTTCGCCGGGCCCCCCATCGAGACAGTGCCCAAGTCGTTACTCCATTCGTGCAGGTCGGAACTTACCCGACAAGGAATTTCGCTCAGTTAACTCCTTAACTTTCGCTAAGGACCGGACTCTATCTTCATCCGACAACCGAACGACCGACGACATATTGTCGTCCGTCGCACATCGGAGTCTGGCGTATAGTCTCTGAGGATCCCGTACGACCGTACGGTTTCCTGCGGATTGTCCAATCCCGGACCATTGTTACAGATCGAGTCGAAACTCGATCGAGTAGGCCGGGCTCTCAGGATGTTCCCGCATATAGCCAGATGTTCGATCGCACGTTACCGTGCGACAAGGCAACGATACTGTGTCACCTTAGGACGGTTATAGTTACCGCCGCCGTTTACTGGGGCTTCAGATCAAAGCTTCGCTTGCGCTAACCTCTCCCTTTAACCTTCCAGCACCGGGCAGGAGTCAGCCCCTATACGTCCGCTTTCGCGTTCGCAGAGACCTGTGTTTTTGGTAAACAGTCGCTTGGGCCTATTTTCTGCGACCTCCCTCGGCTTTCGGTGTAAAACCTAGACCAAGAAAGGCACCCCTTCTCCCAAAGTTACGGGGTTAATTTGCCGAGTTCCTTAACAGGGGTTCTCCCGTCGCCTTAGCATGCTCTGCCAGTCTACCTGTGTCGGTGTACGGTACGGGCACCTATGTTCCTCGCTAGAGACTTTTCTTGGCAGCGTAGAGTCAGTCACTTCGGATCCGAAGATCCTCGTATTCACCTCTCGGAATTGCCGCACGGCTTTTCCTATGCGACTCCCTACCAGCTTAAACGCACATCCAATAGTGCGCTGACTTATCTTCCTGCGTCATCCCTTCACTTCTTCAACCTGTCTCTCGTACGCGCTGGCAGCGTCGCTACGCCCCTCGTGTACGTTTTTAAGTACACTTCGGGGCTATGCTCCTTGCCAGCCCGCACGATAGCCAGGTTTCCCACGAACTCCCTCTTGCGAGTGAGATCGAGGTTTAAACGGACATCGGTGGTTGCCGAATATGAACGGCATATCCATCGCCTACGCTTCTCAGCCTCGGCTTAGGACCCGACTCACCCTGAGACGATTGACGTAGCTCAGGAAACCTTAGACTTCCGGCGTGAGGGGTTCTCACCCTCATTTCTCGCTACTTATACCTGCATTCGCACTTGTGGTTCGTCCACCGGTCCTCACGGTCCGGCTTCGGCCTACGCCACAACGCTCCCCTACCGATCGAGTTTTACCTCAATCACAAAGCTTCGGTTCAATGCTTGAGCCCCGTTGAATTTTCGGCGCCGCCTCACTCGACTAGTGAGCTATTACGCACTCTTTCAAGGGTGGCTGCTTCTAAGCCAACCTCCTAGTTGTCTGTGCGAAACGACTTCCTTTACCACTAAGCATTGATTAGGGACCTTAGCTGTTGTTCTGGGCTGTTTCCCTTTTGACGATGGAGCTTATCCCCCACCGTCTGACTGCCGGCATGTTCATCCTGGTATTCGGAGTTTGATGGAGTTCGGTAACCCGGTAAGGCCCCTAGCTCTGTCAGTGCTCTACCCCCAAGATTTAAATGTCGACGCTAGTCCTCAAACTATTTCGGGGAGAACCAGCTATCTCCGAGTTCGATTGGCTTTTCACCCCTATCCACAGCTCATCCAATGTTTTTTCAACAACAACAGGTTCGGGCCTCCACATGAGTTTAATCATGTTTCACCCTGGCCATGGATAGATCACTCGGTTTCGGGTCTACTGATACGGACAAGCGCCCTATTCAGACTCGCTTTCGCTACGGCTCCGGCTCAACACCTTAACCAAGCCCGTACCACGTAACTCGCAGGTTCATTCTTCAATAGGCACGCGATCAGCCTTGCTTGCGCATGGGCCTTTCACGGTTTGTAAGCGCACGGTTTCATGTTCTATTTCACTCCCCTTTGGGGGTTCTTTTCACCATTCCCTCACGGTACTCGTTCGCTATCGGTCATCACAGAATATTTAGCCTTGGAAGATGGTCCTCCCGGTTTCAGACAGGGTTTCTCGTGCCCCGCCTTACTCACGAACGGCTCCCGAAGTCCGAATGTATTCGCTTACGAGACTATCACTCGCTGTGGTGCGGCTTTCCAGCCGGCTTCTGCTCTCATTCGGATTTTTTACTTCGGCCTCGAAATTCGGCTCGAGGACGGCCGTCGTACAACCCCGTCGACGCAACGCCCGAATGCTTACACGTCGACGGTTTAGGCTCTTCCCGGTTCGCTCGCCACTACTGCGGGAATCTCGGTTGATGTCTGTTCCTGCGGCTACTGAGATGTTTCAATTCACCGCGTATGCTCTACCGTAACTATTGAATTCATTACGGAGTACGTGCCCATGACGGCACGTGGGTTGCCCCATTCGGAGATCTTGGGATCATCGCTCGTTAGCAGCTCCCCCAAGCTTTTCGCAGCTTGCTACGTCCTTCGTCGCCTGTGATGCCAAGGTATTCACCTGTGCGCTCTTTCGTACTTTTACGTACGCCTACTCACTTTGCTTTGGGCAAAGTGAGATTTGCTATCTTACTTCTCGCGCGATACCTTCGTCGCTCGCTCGCGGCGTGCGAACACGCCGACGACCTCGTTCCTCGATTTCACGCAAGACCTTTTGAAATTACATTCGCACGCATGACGGAATCACGCGCACGAACCCGCTTTCATGTTTGGCACATGAAAGTTCTTCTCTATACAGTTTTCAACGATCAGGAGGTCGTGACTTTCGGATTTTCGGTCGCCGTATTTGACGCGAACCGAACCCCAAGGTCGTTCCCTCAAAGCTGAGCAGTGCATCTTCGGGTCGCTTTCGCAACGATCTCTTCGTCGCTCAGTCGCTCATGTGCACACGGCACACTTCGCTCCTTCGCTCCTCGATCTCGTGCGAAATCATCCCCGAATAACCTTCGAATGGACGAAGGCATAACGCTACGACGCTTGAACGGCGTCGCGCCGTTTTCCTCAACCTAGCCTAGCCTGTTCGGGCCGGCAGATCCCAAGATTGTGGCATCGTTTGTGGTCGACTCAAGGTGTTCACGGCGCTGCTCGGCCGGCTCGTCGTCGTTCGGCGGCTCATGTGCGAAGCACACTTCGCCGCCTCACTCCTAGATCCGACTCGAGCATCATCCGTGAACGTATGTACGACTTCGCGTCGCCGGAAACCGGCGAACCGAAGACATGTACTCCTTAGAAAGGAGGTGATCCAGCCGCACCTTCCGATACGGCTACCTTGTTACGACTTCGTCCCCCTTACCTAGCACACCTTAGACGTCTTGCTCCCTTGCGGGTTACACGGACGGCTTCGGGTACACTAAACTCAGGTGACGTGACGGGCGGTGTGTACAAGGCCCGGGAACGTATTCAACGCAGCGTAGCTGATCTGCGTTTACTAGCGATTCCGACTTCATGAAGGCGAGTTGCAGCCTTCAATCCGAACTGAGGATGCGTTTAAGAGATTGCCTTACCCTCGCGGGTTTGGGACTCGTTGTCGCACCCATTGTAGCACGTGTGTAGCCCTAGACGTAAGGGCCATGCTGACTTGACGTCATCCCCACCTTCCTCCGACTTCTCATCGGCGGTCTCGTGTGAGAGATTCTTACGAACCAACACACGACGAGGGTTGCGCTCGTTGCGGGACTTAACCCAACACCTCACGGCACGAGCTGACGACAGCCATGCAGCACCTGTCTCCCTGTCATATTGCTATGAAGACGTTGTTTCCAACGCTTTCAGGGGATGTCAAGCCTAGGTAAGGTTCTTCGCGTTGCGTCGAATTGAACCACATGCTCCACCGCTTGTGCGGGCCCCCGTCAATTCCTTTGAGTTTTAACCTTGCGGCCGTACTCCCCAGGCGGGATACTTATTGTGTTAACTGCGGCACATATGGAGTCGATACCACATACACCTAGTATCCATCGTTTACGGCTAGGACTACCGGGGTATCTAATCCCGTTTGCTCCCCTAGCTTTCGCTCCTCAGCGTCAGAACAACCCCAGGTGATCGCCTTCGCCACTGGTGTTCCTCCCGATATCTACGCATTTCACCGCTACACCGGGAATTCCATCACCCTCTGATTGCCTCAAGAATGTCAGTATCCGTGCCGTTCCCTGAGTTGAGCCCAGGTCTTTCTTCACGGACTTGACATCCCGCCTACGAGCGCTTTACGCCCAATAATTCCGAATAACGCTTGCCCCCTACGTCTTACCGCGGCTGCTGGCACGTAGTTAGCCGGGGCTTCCTCCAAGGGTACTTTCAGTATAATCCCCTTCGACAGTGGTTTACGACCCGAAGGCCTTCTTCCCACACGCGGCGTCGCTCCGTCAGGCTTTCGCCCATTGCGGAAAATTCCTCACTGCTGCCTCCCGTAGGAGTCTGGGCCGTTTCTCAGTCCCAGTGTGGCTGGTCGCTCTCTCAAACCAGCTACCCATCGGAGCCATGGTAGGCCA
>Ga0307477_10000812_pt1 | contig 30565 bp, 28 predicted proteins | sample atmos_gasesECM2C_FD_203316 | JGI IMG/M metagenome (GOLD analysis project Ga0307477, IMG submission 203316) | Hardwood forest soil microbial communities from Morgan-Monroe State Forest, Indiana, United States - atmos_gasesECM2C_515 | ecosystem: Environmental > Terrestrial > Soil > Temperate...
GGACCAGGGCGGGTTGCACGATGTTTTTCAGGAACACGAAGAACCAGACGTACCGATTGAGCTTGATTTTGCCGGATGCAAGTACGATCCCGCAGGCAAAGAGAGCGACACCTCCGGATGCTTGTCCTAGCAGAGAAAGCGAGTGGACGATGAGTTGAGGCATGCGGAAGCCACTCAGCACGATAATCAAAGCGAGAACGGGTGCCCAAACGATCGGTTCTTTGACCGTCTCCACAAGTCTGGCAGCCGAAACAGAGGCGTGTGACCTGGGGGCCGTTGCCGAATGTTGTCCCCTCTCCGCGAGGGGAGTTTTTTCCTGTCGGTTTCTCCTTGTGGAATCCAATGCGAGAAGCAGAATCGTGATTGGCACGACCGTGAGATTGATGACGAGACTGGCGACCGCAATAGGAATGGCACTAAGCCCTCCGAACAGATTGCCGAGGACCGCTGGACCAACGAAAGGCACTGCTGGCGCAGAAGCTGTCAGCGCGGCGAGTGCGCAGGTGCTCACTTCCATGTGGAGAACGATACGGGAAAGCAGAAACACCACACCGTAGAGGCCAATGATGGCGACGCACAAGGCGATGACCATCGGTATGTCCTGACTGAGTGCCCGGGGCGACGTGGTAACGGTTCCGGCAAAAAGCGCCAGCGGCACGGCATAAAGCAGTACCATCCGATTCAGGGTTGAAGCATCCTTTGACTCAAAATCGTGTCGCCAGGCCGCGATGAAACCGAGCAGGAAAGTGACGACCATCGGAAGGAGTGCGCTCAAAATGGTGTCTAGCATGGAAGTCGTGCCTATATCGCTGAAGTTCACAGCTCCTTCGAAATGTTCTCAACAGATCCCAAGATAAGACTCACCATATGCCGCGTCCAATACAATGGATTCATCAAAACGTTGCGTTGCACGCAACAAATATCAGCAGAGGAGGGGCTCGATGGAACTGCAACAGCTACGGTATTTTCGGGAAGCGGCCGAGCGGGAGCACGTCACACGCGCGGCCGAGAATCTGTTCGTGTCTCAGTCCGCGATCAGTCGTGCCGTCACCCAATTAGAAGAAGAACTAGGAGTCCCGCTCTTCTATCGTCAAGGTCGGGCTGTCGTACTCTCGCCCTATGGACGCTCATTTCTGGAGCATGTCACTCGAGCACTTAGTATCCTTGAAAGCGGAAAGCGGTTGCTCAGCGAACAGGCGGGGGAAGAATCCGGAACCGTATCGCTTGGCTTTCTACACTCGCTCGGAATTGAAATGGTTCCGCGACTAATCAAAGAATATCGCCGGAAACGTCCCAGGACTCAATTCACGCTGCTCGTCCAGCGGTCAGGAGAGATGCTGATGAAGGAGCTTGTCGCAGGCAGGATCGATCTATGCTTGTCTGTCCCAGGAATGTTTGGGCAACGCGATGTTCGCTGGGGCCATCTTCTGGATGAAGAATTGTTGATCGCCCTGCCAACAACGCATCGGTTGGCGGCAAGGCGTACGCTTAATATAAGGGAATTGTCGTCCGAGCTGTTCCTCGCTCTCAGCCCAGAGCATACCCTGCGCATCATCTTCGACAAGGTGTGTGCTGATGCATCGTTCTTGCCAAAGATCGCTTTTGAGGGAATGGACATAGGAACGCTGCGTGGATTGATTGCTGCGGGACTCGGCATAGGGCTCTTTCCTCCGGCGCCCGCTCGATTTGCCGGAGTCGTCGAGATCAAACTGTCGCCGGCGCGTCCCATTCGACCCTTAGGCATAGGGTGGGTCGACGATCGTTACCTTCCGGTCAGTGCGATCGAATTCCGCAAGTTCGTTGTGTCTAAATTCCACGGGGAGTAGGAGTCTCTCCCAGGCGAGTGGATGATTGGTACGGATAAACGTCCTGTATTCATCAGACTGGGCTAAAGTCCCGGAGGCTTGGCCACTCCCAAACTATCGTTCGCTGCCAGACGGTGAATAGTCGGCTTCTCGTACTTCTGTCTCACGGACTAGTCGTCGAGTTGCCCGTCCCCCAACTTCCGACTCTCCTTTTGACGTTTTGCGGCGGTCTTCCAAACCGCTGCCGACCCGATTGGCTCTCACGGACTAGACCTCGCTGCGCCCAGCTCTTATCCGCGTGACACTACTGTGACAGTGCCACCACAACAAGCTACATTAGGGCCGAGTAGCACTGCGCCCCTTCGGCTTTCAACCGAATGGTCGATCAAGTCTCGAAGCCAGAATGCTTGCTCTGCAGTCACTAACAACGATCCCGCAGCCCAGAAATCCAAACGCGGTACTACATTTTTATGACAGCGCTCGTTGACTCTGGACGCGTTTTCCGGAACAACGTTCCCTTCAGCAACTCCCGCACTACCGATTTACGCTTCACATCCCAAGCATTCGGTCGAGAGCCGAATGCTCTAACCAAACTGTGTAATTGTTTAAGCCAAATGAGAGGCTGAGCAGCCTCTCCTGTATTGACTTGGAAAAGACGGACAACGAGTCGGCCACGTAAGCTCTTTAGAATCTTGAACTGGCCTATCGGACCTGAACCAGCACCTGAACCCTAGCGAGGTTCAGTAGCGAGGCATACCCACGTTCAGAGGAAACCGTAAGTCGGTCCAGGAGTGGTACTTAGTTGTTTCCGTGGTCCTGAGTTTGAAAACAACACCACCAGATCAGGCCCAAAACAGCACTATTTCACGGTGTTTTGCAAAATATGGAAAACGTTGGCAGGGGCGTAAGTCTTTTAGAATCTGGAGCGGCCTATCGGAATCGAACCGACACCTGAACCTTGGCAAGGTTCCGTACTACCACTATACTAAGGCCGCTCAACGACATTACTTTTATAACATGCCCGCGACGGCAGCGACAAGCCTCGTCTGGCGTTGCCACCCCGGGACAAAACCATCCACTTCACATTGCGTCACGAAACCTGGGTAATGCGTGCAGACTTCACCACCGGCGATCGGCGTTGCCGCTCGGCGAAGCGCGAAGCCTTTTCCTTGTCGGTGTAAACGCGCCCGAACTTTTCGCCATCCGCGTAATATACGCTGACGAGATAGTGGTGATGCTTGCGACGGCGGTCCTTGGCAAAGGAACTCTTTCCTCGTCCCGAACCCTTCTTCGTCCCACTTTTTGTCACGTTAACCATCCCTGTTTCACAAGACTAAGCACGGCACTATCTCAGGGAAGCCAGCGCCGCGCAAGTACCGGGGGAGATAGTAACCCGCGGTCCATTACAGCAGAAAAATGCGCCAGTTGAAATGGAAAAACGTGGCAGTGCGCGGCAAGCGACCTTCGCGCATTCGCGAATACTTTATGTTTTTATTACTATTCAGATAGCGAATCGCCTTTGAAGATTTGGGGCCGGCGAGCCCTCGCGGGACGCACCATATTCTCATTCCGGCGCATCCAATCGCTGACGGCTCCCTCGATGGGGCCCCAGGGCCTGCAGGCCAATTTGTCGCAAAAGACGTTGCGTTCCATGAAACATTTTTCGAGTTTCTACGTCTTTATAGGTGAGGAGAGGATAAACTGAATGTGGCGGAGAATGAAGATGATTATGAACCTTACAAAACAACCGCCTGTCGTGGAAGATCTGCGGAACCATTCGCAGGAACAGATTGCTGAACTGCGTCAGCTTCTCGCTGTGGGTGCGCCTTCGCGTCCCGATCCGCGCCGGCCCGGTTTTTATGAAGTCGAAGGGCTTTCGAACATCTATTACGTGTTCAAGTATCCGACAGGCACGAAAGTGCTGCTGCTGGGCGCCTGGGAACGTGATCCCGTCGCTGAATTGGTGGCGTGTGCCTGCCCGGCCGCCTAATCCCTTTCTTGCTGTAATCTGAGAAAAAAGAGCCGAAAAAGAGGCGCCCCGAGAGATCGGGGCGCCTTTTAGTCTTCGTCCAATTGCAACGCCGCGGAATTGATGCAATACCGCAAGCCCGTGGGTTGGGGACCGTCATCAAAGACATGCCCGAGGTGGGCCTCGCAACGGCTGCACTTTACCTCGGTTCGGCGCATACCGTGGCTCGTATCAGTTTCAGCCTCCACGGCCTCTTCGCTGGTAGGGGCGTAAAAGCTCGGCCAACCGGACCCTGAGTGGTATTTTGTATCAGAACGAAACAGGGGCTGCCCGCAGCAAACACACTTGTAGGTTCCCGCTGTCTCCGTATCCTCATACTCCCCGGTGAAAGGGGGTTCCGTACCCTTTTGTCTGGTCACAAAGTATTGATTCTCCGTAAGTTGTTTCTTCCATGCAGCGGCGTCCTTGTGGACTTTCTCTTTCATGACATCTCCGTTCGATGAGTTCCAAAATGGTACTTCCCGTGCACTATCAGATTCAGCGCACCGCTTGACGATGCAGCCGCGTTCGCAAATAGTAGGTATGGAGCAAGACCATCTCGAAAGCCACCATTCCAGAACCCTCGACCACTGACTATCCGGTCAAGCGTCGTAGCCGCAGAGCTAAGATTGCCCGGCCGGTTCGCGTGCGGCCGTCCGACCCCAATGACGAGCACTTCGAAGACCTGCCAGTCAGCGTGAACGCGTCCAAGGAAGGCATCTTTTTCAGCACACGACGGAAATCCTACTATAAAGGGATGCGGATTTTCGTGACCTTCCCGTACAGCTCGCCGCACGATCCCATGAATTGCGAATATGTAGCGGAGGTCGTTCGCGTGGAGGAGCTTCCCAATGGCAAGTCTGGCGTGGCAGTTCACCTCAAAATGAGCATGAACTTCAGTGGCGCAAAATCTCCAGAGGCAGCCCGCTGAGCCAATGCGGGGTACTCCCAGAAGCGATTTGAGTGTGTTGCGGGCAAACTAAGACAGTATCGGGGCTACGGCACGTTATGGGACGCCCCAAGCTAACGGCGGAACGCCGAATCACCGCTTTTGGACACGTACTTCACTTCGTGCAGGCTCATTTTGACGGAAAAGACGTGGATTTCGTTTTTCCCGGAATGTAGCTCGCATTTGACGCTAACCTGCTGGCCCCGATGTCCCGCCAGGACGCCCGGGTTGCTCACGACCCAGATCGAGTCATCGTCGCCGACCAGAGTTTTTTCATCCTCGCTAACCTGGCCGGAAATGGTAACCGCTTTGGGAGCAACCGTTTGAGGGCTCGAGTCGGCCGCTCTCACCTCTGCAGCCTTTGAGGAGTGCTGCGCCAAGGCTGCAGTCGGCATGACCGCTGCAACTGCGAGAAGTACCAACGACCATTTTTTCATGGTTCCCCCTGCATCCAATGGGAAGCCGCCATGCGGCCATAGTAGAACCGTAGAATCCTGGGTCAAACGGGAAATTTTGATGCGAAACATTCAAGATTTCGTTCGCTCCCTTCCCGGTGCAGTGCTCCTCAGTTCAGCCCCTCCTGCAAGGAATCCAATCATTGACACGCGAGCGAATTTCCTCTAAGTTCGAGTTTCGCAATGAATCGCACATCCACAATTCGCGCGCATCGCCATCATCATCACGGCCACGAGCCGCGCCCGCTGAGGTGTGCATAGCGATTCGCTAAACAAAGCACTCTTCAGCCCGCTGGCGCAGCAAGCCCCAGCGGGTTTTTTGTTTTCAGATAGCTTAGTTTCGGGAGGCAAAGACGTGGAGATCGATTTTCAGAAAGGCGGCGGGTTGCTGCCGGCCATCATTCAGGACGAGCAGACCGGCGAGGTGTTGATGCTCGGCTTCATGAACCGCGAGTCGCTCCTGGAGACACAACGCGTTGGCGAAGTCGTGTTCTTCAGTCGATCGCGAAACAAGCTGTGGAAAAAAGGTGAATCCAGCGGCCACGTCTTGCGAGTTCGCGAGATCAGGGTGGATTGCGACGCGGATGCATTGTTGGTGCGTGTCGAGCCGGTGGGGCCGGGCGTTTGCCATGAGGGCTATCGAAGCTGTTTTTTCCGCGCGCTCGGGGCTGGCGGAGATGCAAAGATCATCGCCGAGCACACCTTCGAGCCGGAGAAAGTCTACGGGCAGGAGAAGGCGCGATGAGCCGGCTGAAACTGGGAATTCCAAAAGGCAGCCTGCAAGACGCCACGCTCGATCTCTTTGGGCGCGCCGGGTGGAAAATCACATTGGGTTCGCGAAGCTACGTTCCGGCGATTGATGATGACGAAATCGAATGTCTGTTGGTGCGCGCACAGGAGATGGCGCGCTACGTCGAGTCGGGAGCGCTGGACGCCGGCATTACCGGTCATGATTGGGTTGTGGAGACCGGCGCTGCGGTGGAGGAACTGTCCGAGCTCGTCTATGCCAAGCAGCGGCTGGCGCGCGTGCGTTGGGTGCTGGCAGTGCCGGAGGATTCGGCGATCCGCGATGCGCGCGGCCTGGAAGGCAAAGTGATCGCCACGGAAGTGGTTCGAATCACAGAGAGCTATCTTGCGAAACACGGAGTAAAAGCGCGCGTGGAATTTTCCTGGGGGGCGACGGAAGTGAAAGTGCCGCAGCTTGCCGATGCCATCGTGGAAGTTACGGAGACAGGCTCGTCGCTCCGAGCCAATCGCCTGCGCATCGTGGATACCGTGCTGGAATCCGCGACGGTGTTCATCATGAACCGCGCGGCGGCGGCCGATTCCTGGAAGCGCGAAAAAGCGGAGAACCTGATTCTCATGCTCCAGGGAGCCATCGCGGCCGCAAGCAAGGTGGGTCTTCTGCTCAACGTCCACCGGGATGATTTGGCGGCGGTGCTACACGTTCTTCCGGCGCTCAAGAAGCCTACGATTTCCGCTTTGAGCGATCCCGACTGGGTGGCGATCAATACGATCGTTGAAGAAGCGGTTGTGCGGCAAATTCTTCCAAAACTGAAAGCCGCTAAAGCGCAGGGGATCGTTGAGTATCCCCTGAATAAGATCGTGCTCTGATGCGCATCTTGAAACTTACGCCAGCGGCCGAGAAAAGGATTCTGCACGCGCGCCAAGAACACGACGCGGAGGCCCAGCGCGTCGCAGAGAAGATTATCATCGACATTCGCCTGCGCGGAGATGCGGCGCTGTACGCATGGGTAAAGAAACTTGACGGCATCGCTCTCCGGCGCGAAGGACCGTGGATCCCCGAGAGCGAAATTCGCGCTGCAGAAAAACAAGTAGGTAGCGATTTTCTCCAAGCGGTAGAACACGCCGCGCGCAACGTCTGCCGCGTGGCGGAGAAACAACTGCCGAAACCGTGGACCATCGAAGTCGCACCAGGAGTGAAAATCGGCCAGGTGGTACGGCCGATTGATTCCATCGGGTGCTACATCCCCGGCGGGCAATTCTCTCTCCTTTCGACGATGGTGATGACGGTGCTGCCGGCAAGGGTTGCCGGGGTGTCGCGCATACAGGTCGCCTGTCCGCGGCCGAACGCAGCACTGCTTGCCGCAGCGAGCATCCTCGGCGTCAAGCGTATCGCCCGCATCGGCGGCGCGCAGGCTATCGCCGCTTTCGCCTATGGCACGAAGAATGTGCCGCGCGTCGAGAAAATATTCGGGCCGGGCAACCGCTTCGTTACCGCGGCCAAGCAACTCGTCAGCAACGACTGCGCGATCGATCTCCCCGCCGGTCCAACCGAAACGATTGTCTTGGCAACAAGTGGCAATCCAAGCTGGATCGCCGCAGATTTACTTGCACAGGCTGAACATGCCGCGGATGCGGGAAGCTTCTTCGTGACCACTTCGATCCGCATAGCGCGGAAAGTTCAAGCGGAAGTGCTCCGGCAACTGAAGCAGTTGCCGCAAAGCAATCCCGCACATGCTTCGATCGGGCGCGCGGGCGCGATCCTCGTGGCGCCATCTCTCCAGGCCGCGCGCGAATTCGTAAATCGCTTTGCGCCGGAGCATCTGAGCTTGCCGGACAATGGCGCGGCGCTCTTGAAACGTATTCACGCCGCCGGCACGGTTTTCGTGGGGCCCTGGGCCGCGCAGCCTCTCGGTGACTACGCCAGCGGCAGCAACCACGTGCTGCCCACAGGCGGCTGGGCGCGCCGGCGTGGCGGACTATCGACGGCTGATTTTGTGAAATGCATCAGCGTACAATCCATCGGCCGCCGAGGCTTCGCAAAACTTGCGGATGACGTCCAGATGCTGGCACGCGCGGAAGGGCTGCTGGCACACGCGAACTCCGTAGAGATACGCCGATGAAAGTGCACTTGCCCGTGCGCCCAGCCATTCTGAGTCGCCGCACCTACGAGGCGCCTGCCGAGGGACGATCCGACAAGGTGCGCTTGGATTTTAATGAAAACACCGCGGGTTGCTCACCGGCGGTGCGCCGGGCGCTTGCCAAGCTCACCACCAAGCAAGTGGCGATGTATCCCGAATATCAAGCGCCAACGAAGCGCCTCGCGCGCTATTTTCGCGTGCGCCCGGAAGAACTGCTGCTCGCCAACGGCGGAGACGACGCGCTGCGCGTTTTCTTCGATACTTTCGTCGAACCGGGCACCAGCATCCTGATCTGCGAGCCGACCTTTCCCATGTACCGCTATTACGCGGAGATTTATGGCGCCCGGATTGCGGTTTTGCGCTACGGGCGCCAGATGGAGTTTCCCCTCAAGGAGCTCATCGTCGCGTTGCGCAAGAAGCCGCGTGTTGTATTTATCGCGAATCCCAATAACCCGACGGGAACTTTGTTACGGGAAAACGAACTGCGGAAAATTTTGCAAGCCGCAACGCATACTGCAGTTGTTATGGATGAAGCCTATGCTGAATTTTCCGGCTTCTCCGCCGTGCCTTGGATTCGAAACTATCCACAGCTGTTCGTCGCAAGAACATTTTCGAAAGTGGCTGGTCTGGCAGCCTTTCGGCTCGGCGCGGTGATCGCCTGCGAGAAATCGCTCGCCCTGGTGCGTCGTGCTATACCGCCCTTCCCTGTAAACATCGCGGCCTTGGTGGCGGCCGAAGCTGCCGTCAACGACCGCGCCACCATGCGAGGCTACCTAAAAGAAGTAAAGCGATTGCGCGTCTGGTTAGCTGCGGAACTGAAAAAGCTTGGCGTAACGACTTACTCCAGCGCCGGAAATTTTCTCCTGGCGAATTTCGGGCCGGCTGGTCCGACGCTGTTTCAAAAACTGGAGAAACAGGGAATCCTTCTGCGCGACCGAAGCAAGGACATTGGTCCGGGATTTGTCCGCATCACGATTGGAACGCAATCCGAAATGAAACTTGTGCTGAAGGCCATTCGAAAGGAATGGAAAGCGCCGGCCTGAACGCTGGCGCCATGAGAAACACACTATGCCACGCAAAGCGACCATTCATCGCAAGACGAACGAGACCGACATTCGCCTAAAGCTGAATCTGGACGGGCGCGGAAAAGCGCGCATTTCCACAGGAATTCGCTTTTTCGATCACATGCTCGAACTTGTGGCGCGTCATGGTGCCTTTGATTTGGACGTGGACGCGCGCGGCGACCTCGACGTGGATCAGCATCACACCGTGGAAGACGCGGGGATTGCGTTGGGTGAAGCCGTCCAGAGAGCTCTCGGCTCCAAGCGCGGCATTTTGCGCGCCGGATATTTTCTCATGCCCATGGACGAAACGTTGGCGGCGGCCGCCGTGGACCTAAGCGGCAGGCCCTTTTGTGTGATAAACGCTAGAATCGCTTCAAAACGCGTCGGCGATTTCCAGGTCGAGCTTGTCGAGGATTTTTTCCAAGGCTTCTCTCAAGCCGCTAGGGCCAACGTGCACTTGCGCGCGCTGTACGGACGCTCGTCGCATCATCAAGTCGAGGCCATGTTTAAGGCCTTCGCGCGCGCGCTGCGCTTTGCGGTGGCGCGGGACAAACGCCTGCGGAAGGTTTTGCCCAGCACCAAGGGGCTCCTATGAAAGTCACGATTGTGGACTACGGCGCGGGAAACGTTCCCTCCGTGGAGCGCGCCCTCCTGCGCCTCGGCGCAAATTCGGAAAGGACCAATTCTCCCGGTCGCATTTCGAAAGCCGAGGCTCTGCTTTTACCCGGCGTTGGACATTATGCCGCTCTCGTTCGCGCCCTTGACGAACAAGAGTTGCGCGCACCCCTGACCGAAGCAATCGGGCGAGGCGTACCGTTTCTGGGCATCTGCCTTGGCCTGCAAGTCTTGTATGAATCCAGCGAAGAGGCTTCGCAATTGCGCGGCCTGAACTTGCTTCCAGGAAGAGTACGCGCCCTGCCACCGATAGTGAAACTTCCCCACATGGGCTGGAATCAACTCGTGGTCAAGCGCGAGTCGCGTCTTTTGGAGGGAATCCCGGAAGAATCGTACTTTTACTTCGCGCACTCCTACGCCTTGCTCGATTCGAGCGGCATCTGCGCGGCAACGTGCACGCACGGTACGAATTTCGCGGCTGTCGTAGAGAAACAAAATATTTTCGCCGTGCAATTCCATCCGGAAAAAAGTGGGGAACCGGGTGCGCGTCTACTGTGGAACTTTCTGAGGCTGGCAGCGTGAGCCTCGCGCGCCGCATCATTCCCTGCCTCGATACCGACGGCGAGCGCGTTGTGAAGGGCGTGAATTTCGTGGGGCTCCGCGACGCCGGTGATCCCGTTGCACTTGCGGCCCGCTACAACGCCGAAGGCGCGGACGAACTGGTCGTGCTGGACATCGCCGCATCACGCGACAGGCGTCCGACCTTTCTCGAAACCATCCGACGCGTGGCCGCCGAGTTGGCCATTCCGCTAACGGCGGGCGGCGGCATTCGAACGCTCGACGACGGCCGCGCCGTGGTCCGCGCCGGCGCCGACAAAGTCACCGTAAACACCGCCGCCGCCGAACGGCCGGAACTCATTTCAGAATTGTCGCGCGAGTTTGGAACCCAAGCAGTGGTGCTGGCGATTGACGCGAAGCGTTGCGGCGATCATTGGCAGGTCATGGTCCGCGGGGGGCGAGAATCGACGTCTCTGGATGCGATCACCTGGGCGAAAAAAGGTGTGGCGCATGGCGCGGGAGAAATCCTGCTGACCTCCATGGATCGCGACGGCACGCAGAGCGGCTTCGACGTGGCACTGACGGCAGCGATATCGAAGGAAGTTTCAGTTCCGGTGATCGCTTCCGGCGGGGCTAAACTGCCGGAACACTTCGTCGAAATTTTCCAGCAGGGTGCGGCGGACGCCGCGCTGGCGGCGTCCATTTTTCACGACAATGTGCAACCCATCCGCGGAGTGAAAGAATTTCTCGCGGCAAGAGGCGTCGAGGTACGGTTGCCGTGTTGATTCCCTGTATTGATTTGCAAAACAATCAGGCGGTCCAGTTAGTGCATGGGCGAAAACGCGAGCTTGCCGTCGCCGACGTCTTCGGCCTCCTACGAAAATTCAAAAAATACTCCTGGCTGCACATCATCGACCTCGATGCCGCCATGGAAAAGGGCAAGAACGTCGAGCTGACGCGCGGACTCTGCACCAAAGCGCGAAAAGAGTTTGGGATGAAGGTTCGCGTTGGCGGCGGGATTCGAACCGTTGCCCGCGCGGAAGAAATTGCCAGCTGGGGCGCGAACCAAATCATTATCGGAAGCGCCGCATTCCATGAGGGCAAAGTGAACACCCGCCTTCTGCGGCGGCTCACGAAAAAAATGAGTCGCGAACAAATCGTCATTGCCTTGGATACGGCCAAGGGCAAAATCACGATTCACGGCTGGCGCGAGCGGCTGGCGTTTCAAGCCGAACAAGTATTCGCGCAGCTCCAACCTTTCTGCGCGGGCTTCCTGTGCACCGACGTGGACCGTGAAGGCACCATGAGCGGCGCGAATCTCACCTGGTTTCGAACGCTCCGCGACGCTACTTCTCACCCGATTATCGCTGCCGGCGGCATCAAGACGAGGCGCGAGATCGCGGCGTTGGAAAAAATGGGCATGGACGCCGCTGTGGGGATGGCACTCTACAAGAATCAGCTCGGCTGACTCGCGCCTTCGATCCTTCCCTGGCGTTTGCTCAGGCTCCGCGACTCGTCCGGCGCTTCCTCCCGGTCAGCGCAGATATGCGTCCGTAATGTACTGCTGAACCATGCGCTGCGTATTGAAGAAGGAACCGTTGATGGCAATGGCGTGCTGCATAACTTCCAGAAATTTGTTGCGCTCGTTGTAGTACATCGGCAGGATCACGCTTTCCAGCTTGTAATAAAGCGACTCGGCCTCGGACTTGTTGTCCGTCGGAGCCCCGCCTGCCACGGAACGCCGCGCTTCGCCGATCGACCATCCCGTTACGCCTTCAATGTGGCCCTCGACCCACCAGCCATCGAGAATACTCAGGCTAGGCACTCCGTTCAGCGCAGCCTTCATGCCGCTCGTGCCGGAAGCCTCCAATGGAAATTGTGGCGTGTTGAGCCAGAGGTCCACGCCGGAAGTTATTTTTCCGCCGAGATCGAGATTGTAGTTATCCAGGAAAACCACCGGAACGCTTTTCTTCAGCGCCTTTTTCGCGTGATAAATGCGCCGAATAATGTCCTTCCCGCCTCCATCGTTGGGATGAGCTTTCCCCGCATAAATAATCTGGAAGCGGCCCGCATTCTTGGCCATCTGCCGGAGCCGGTCCAGATCGGAGAGAATCAGATCCGCGCGTTTGTACCCCGTGGCGCGCCGCGCGAACCCGATGGTGAAGACTTCGGGGTCAAAGTTCAGGCCGGTTTTCTCGCGCACGTTCTCGAGCAATTCATGCTTGGCAATCAGATGCGCGGCCCAGACTTCCTCTGCCGGCAGGCCCAGCGCTCCGCGCAAACTGTAGTTATCCTCGCGCCACGAGGGGATGTAGCGGTCATACAGCTGCTGAAAGGCGGGCGACGTCCACGTCCCCGCGTGCACGCCGTTGGTAATGGCCTCGATCGGCACTTCCGGAAACATCTGGCGTGACGTTTCGCCGTGCACTTTGGCCACGCCGTTCACGTAGGTGCTCAGGCCCAGCGCGAGCTGCGTCATGTTCAGCGTCGCGCCCTGCCGCGCCGCTTCTTCCAGGCCGAGATAATTTTGCTGCGCCTGCAAAACTCTTTTCATCAAATCCACCGAAGCGGCGTCCTTCATATCCAAAAAGCCTGTCTGCTTCGGAAAAACGCGAGTAAGGAACTCCATCGGAAACCGGTCGTGCCCCGCGGGAACAGGCGTATGCGTTGTGAACACGCACTTGCTGCGGACTTTTTCGATGTCCTCGCCACGCACCGCCGTGCGTCCGGCTTTTTTAGCCTCATCCTCCAGCAATTCCAGCGAGAGCAGCGCCGCGTGCCCTTCATTCATGTGGTAGTGCGTAAGGTCGTTGTAGCCGAGGGCTCGCAGCATCCGCACGCCGCCAATGCCGAGCACCACTTCCTGGCACAACCGGTAGTACGAATCGCCACCGTAAAGCGAACCTGTAAGGTTGCGGTGAACATCCGCATTCGTGGGCAAATCGGCGTCCAGAAAGTAAACGGGCACTTCAAAACCGCGCACTCCTTTTACGGAATAGCGCCAGCAACGGAGATCTACGCGGCGATCTTCGATCGACACGTGCGTCCGCACAAGTTCTTCCTGCAAAAAATCCTCAACCCGCCACTCAACTGGCTCTTCGGTTTGCGACCCATCTTCCGCCAGCCGCTGCGTGAAGAATCCCTTCCGATAGAGGAGCGAAGTCGCCACCATCGGCAGGCGCAGATCGGCAGCCGCGCGGATCGTATCTCCCGCCAGAACACCAAGCCCCCCGCTGTAGCTGGGCATGGCGTTTTCCAACGCGATTTCCATGGAAAAATAAGCGACGATGCGCTTTACAGAATTAACCTGGCTTGCCATCTCTCTCGCTTCTCGATTGGGCGCGGGCGACCGCTGCCGTGCAGAAAATTTCTGCTCTGTAAACCTTACATTGTCAGGGATTCGTCACGCGCAAGCAAGAGCTACAAAAATAGAGTGTGCGCAGGAGCGTCCGATCCGCGCTCTCCTGCATAGAGCTACCAATGCGCCCAATGGAAAAGTTCAATCTTTCCCTTTTCTCGCGTCGGCGGAAAATAGGGCGAGCGAGAGCCAGACGCGAGGAATACTGCATTCTGGTCGGATAAGTACGGACACGCGACGTCGCCGTTCGAATCGATTCACGGCGCATCCGCTGCGTATTCCGGAGAAGAAAGCGTAACGCCCCGGCTTATTGGGTCACGGTCTTTACAGCGTCGCCCACTTTAAAGCCGGTTCCGGTAACCGGCACAGCGACCGCCGAAATATCGTCCACATCGGTGATTCGAACCACACCGAGCGACGAGGACAACCGGCGAATCACCTGGCCGCTGGCTGGATCCTTAATCTCACGCGTCACTCGCTCCACGCTGAGTTGATCCCCGACCTTCAATCCAACTTTCTTGCCGACGTTCAGTATGACCTGTCCACCATCTACCGCCGCAACCAGGCCGGAAACGCTTATCGTGCGCGCTTGCAGCTTCGTATTGTCGGCAATGAGCCCCGTGCTCATCTGATCCACGGCGTTCTTCACGGCCTCCCCGATAATCGTCTGCTGGAAGTCGCTGCTGCCAAAGTTAGCTCCGCCTGCGCCGAAGCCCTTCCAGTTCCCGCCCCCGCCCACCAAAGAGGTGCTTTCCCGCGAAGATTCCCCTTTACCGTCGGCGACTCCGAGGATTTCCGCGGTGTCTATGTCCACGATGCGGGCGTTCACGGCAACAATCGCTTTGCTCTTTTTGTGCCCAAATCCGCCGAGGCCCAGCCCTCCGAGGCCTCCGCCCGCGCCGCCGACATTGGTGTTCTTCGTCTCATTGCCGAACTGCGTGACGCTGCCGACGATGATCGCATCCACGCCTAGGAGTTTCCCGATCTTGGCGGCGGACGTCGGATTGGCTCGATCGCTGTTCGAAAAATTCTGTTCGGTAAGAATCTTGTCCAGTGCTTTGCGTTCGATAACGGAATAAGTCCCGTCTTTCACGAGATTGGTCACCAGCAAGTCCGAGATGCCCTTGCCGACATCCACGTTCGTGCCAAAGACCGCCGCGGAGGCAGTCTGCACCGTGGCATAGTCGAAATCAAAAATCGCCACGCGCTTCTTGCGCCCCTGAGGTACAGCAGGGGCGTTCGCCGCCGCGGACGCGGCGGCTGCCGGAGGCGTCGCAGGCTGCGCCTGGGCTTCAGCCGCCGGCGCTGCCATTCCTATGCACCCGCCCAAAATCAGCACGGACCAATATAGCTTTTTCATGATGGACCTCACACTCGGGACTCAATTCTACAGAGGACGATTTACTGCCGCGAAGTGCATGCATCTTACTGACCTGCGAATGCAAGTGTCAATCCTCGGTTGACATCCTCGTTTGGCACTCCTCGTTTCTGCACCATGTCGAACCTTTTTAATAGCGTCGCCGCTCGCTTCGATAACAATGCCCCAAAACACCACCCTCCTCAGGAGCGTGCCGTGAACAGAACAGTCATGAACACCGGGAGTTGCGACGTGAGGAAGTATCGGGAGCATCGTCCGGGACGGCGAAGACCGGGTGCCGCTCCCTACGGTTTCAGGGTGCGGGTTTTTGTTCTGCGAATCGCGGAACTCTACTCGGGATCATCGTCTTTCCGTTGTAAGCATTTGTGAAGCGCACTCGGACGACCCAGAACATCAACAAAACCAGCGGAAGTAGAGTGAGAATCAAATACAAGGTTGCGCTGAATAAAGCAGGCGAGAGATGCTGCCCGAGCCCCACCGTCGAAAGCAATCTCAGCGGGCGGTTTGAGGGTCCCAGGAAAAAAGACCCTGCCGCGATGAACAGCCCAAAGCACATACGCCACAGATGCCGCGCGATACGCTTTGCTCCAAAAACACCGCCGCGCAACAGCATGCGCACGTCCCCCGCCGCAGCCAGCAGCATCACCGAACCCATGAAAAAGCTCATTCCGACAGGAACTCCGTCTTGCGAGTTCGCTCCGCTGCGCATGACTTTAATCCCATTCATACACGTGAGGATCCCGAGCGCCAAAGGAATCAACAGCACCACCCCATCAAAACGGCTCGTTTCCCCGTCTCTGCGCCTGGCCGTCAGCCACGCCGTTCCGATCAGATAAAAGGTTAAAATCCCGGGGCCGATGTTGCTTGGTTGATGCCTCACGATGGCAAGATACGTCGCGACGGAGGCCATGGTCAGCATGGACGTGACAAACACCCTTCCCGCCAGCACGTGGCAGGAGAAACCTTTGCGGAAAGACATTGCCGCCGTCCCGGACAGCAACCCCAGGCTCCCGGCGCAAATATGCACAACCAGAATGGGCGAATGGGACATCGGCTCTTCGTGGAGATATGACGTGGACTGGCAAATAATGTTTCATAAAACGAAAGGAATAGGCAATACATCAAAAGGATGGGGCTACCGCATTTACGGCGTTTCATCCGAACTTCGGAATTAGTAGACATCAAACGGTCCGCAAGGAGAAACCATGCAAAAGCGCACGCTTGGAAAAAGCAATCTGGAAGTCTCTGCTCTTGGCCTCGGCTGCATGGGCATGAGCTTTGGCTTCGGGCCCGCCGTGGATAAGTACGACGGGATCACCCTGATCCGCGCGGCCATCCAACGCGGCGTCACCTTCTTCGATACCGCGGAAATCTACGGCCCCTTCACCAACGAAGAACTCGTCGGCGAAGCTCTCGCTCCGTTCCGTAAACAAGTCGCCATCGCCACCAAGTTCGGCTTCAAAATGGATCCGAACACCGGCAAACAAGCCGGCCTGGACAGTCGGCCAGAGCACATCAAGGAAGTCGCCGAGGCCTCCCTCAAGCGCCTCAAGACCGATGTCATCGATCTTTTCTATCAGCACCGTGTTGACCCCAACGTGCCCATCGAAGACGTTGCCGGCGCGGTGAAGGATTTGATTCGCCAGGGAAAGGTGAAGCACTTCGGTCTTTCCGAAGCCGGCGTACAAACCATACGTCGCGCTCATGCCGTCCAGCCCGTCGCCGCGCTGCAAAGCGAGTATTCGCTCTGGTGGAGAGAACCGGAAGCGCAAGTGATACCAACGCTCGAGGAACTCGGCATCGGCTTCGTTCCCTTCAGTCCTCTGGGAAAAGGCTTCCTTACCGGAAAGATCAGCGAAGACACAAAGTTCGACAAAAACGATTTCCGCAACATCGTCCCTCGCTTTACGCCAGAAAACCGCAAAGCAAATCAAGCCTTGGTGGATCTGCTTGGCAGGTTTGCGCAACAGAAGAAAGCCACACCCGCTCAAGTCGCACTCGCCTGGCTGCTCGCGCAGAAACCCTGGATTGTGCCGATCCCTGGAACCACCAAGCTCCATCGCCTCGAAGAAAACCTCGCCGCCGCTGACCTCGAACTTTTCCCCGACGAGCTCCGCGAATTGGAAAACGCCGCCTCAAAGATTCCGGCGGTAGGCGCTCGCTACCCCGAAGAACTCCAAAAAATGGTTGGCCGCTAAGAAGTCGCAGGTGTACGTATGCCAGCGCGAAACGATGCTCTGAAAGACCGCCTTTCCCGCTATCGCGAAATCAATATCAGCGTGACCGGCAGAAAGTCAGGGCGCACGATCTCCATCCCGGTTTGGTTCGTCTTCGAGCATGCCAAGCTTTATCTCCTGCCGGTGGAGGGTTCGGACACACAGTGGTACAAGAACGTCCTCCGTAATCCGATGATTCGCATCGACGCGCGCGGCGCGGAGGTTGAGGTCAAGGTTGTTCCCGTCACGGACGCCAAACAGGTGTCGTCCGTGGTCGAGAAATTCCGCGCCAAGTACGGCGCCAACGACGTGAAGAAGTACTATTCAAAGTTCGACGTCGCCATCCTCGCAGACATCCACTGATGGTGCGTCATCACCGCTGCCTGGGGCCTCGTTACATCATCGCGTTCGAGTGGCGGGTGGCGTTTACCCCGATCGAAGATCCCGACCCTGTCGGGACCGGATCGCAGCATGGGTGGGGGGCCTACTTGTTCTTGGTCCACAGGTCCCAGAAGAGTTTTACGGTGGCAGGGCCGTGGCCGGCGTAGTGGTTATTCGCGTAGGCGACGATCTTTCGAATGCGCTTGTCGGTGACCAGACGCCGTAGCAAGTCTACCCATCTCCGCAAGTCGCTTTCCCTGTCGACAATTGGCTTGTCCCACGTCTGCGTCTGTTTCTCGATGCCCTTTCGGTCTCCAAGCCATCGAACATAGAGGAAGTCGGCGGTGACCAGGTCAATTTGTACCTTCATCTCCCACGGCCTCGGCACAAACGAAGTGTCGTTCAGCACTAGGGCGACGTTGTACTCTCGGAGCACATCCGCGAACCTGGCATCGAGCCAGCTTTTATTGCGAATCTCCACCGCAAACTTGCATGCGAACATTCCCTGTGCCAGCTTCAGAAAAAAGCGCAGACGTGGAAGAAATTCAGCGACGCTAGTGAATGCGTATCTGTCGAAGTGGGGAAACTGCAAAAGCAACGGGCCGAGCTTCTCGTGGAGCAGGTGCATCCGCGTAAGGAACTCGTCGAGCTCCGCCTCACAGTCCAGCAGCACCTTTTCGTGGGTGATGATTTGCGGAACCTTCGCGGCGAATAGAAAATCCGGCGGTGTCTTCTCATACCAGCCGGTCACCGTGGAGGCGCTGGGCGTGCCGTAGAACGTGCTATCCACCTCGACCGTGCTGAACTGTGTTGCGTAGTAGGAAAGGAAATCGCGTGGCTTCACGCCGGCGGGGTAGAAATTGCCTTCCCATCCCGAGGCCGTGAACGAAGACGTGCCGAGATAGATTCCCGGTTCCGTGTACGGCCTCGCGACACTGAGCGAGCTGGCGGATTTGGCTGGCTGATCCAGCTTCTCCATCGGAAAGAGGGTCGGGGTGTGAATTGGTTCGATTTTTGGGCGTTTCGGTGCCACGGCTTCGAGAGCCTAGCACTCGCACACTTTGCCTGGCAACGCGCTGGTCGGACCGGGATGTTAAGTGTCATTCGACCGATACCGCGTTTACCAGAAGGGCCTGACTCCGTCGTTGATACAAATGCCCAAGCAGATTATGGCGTCGTCCGCCGTCCTCAGAAACTTGCAACCGCCGCAGTTTCGGTTGGACACGTTTCGAAAATTGGCAGCAGCCGCGCAATTTCCAACGCGTGCCTCAAGTTCGGGCCGAGATTACAAAGCTTGAGCCCTCCGCCTTTGGCTTTTGTCTTTCGATGCATTTCGATGAGTGCGCCGAGGCCCGCGCTGTCAACATAATTGACTTGCTCCAGATTAATGACAATCCGTGTGGCGCCGGATGCGAGGAGATTATCGATCATCGTACGCAACCCGCTGCTCTCTTCTCCGAGCACAAGACGCCCTTTGAGCGCCAGAAGGTAGATTCCATTCATCTCACGCTGCGTTATCTCCAAAGGCATCGTTTCCCTCCCCAGGGACTATTACGCGAATTCGCGAACGCATCCATAATAGCCTCCCGGATTCCCGATACCAAAGCCTCGTCAATGATCCCCGTTACTGAGATGGGTCGCTCGCCGTGGGGTCAAGGTTTGACCGCCGGGCCATTTGTGGTCAGGAATTGGCCGCAGCATTTCTTTTCCGAAAAGAGGCGTATCTGTCCTAAAACGGACAGACTCCCGGTTTCCCCGCACTTATAAGTGCAAAGAACCTTGAAGTTTTGCGTTCTGGAGCGGACTGCCCCAGAGCCTGATGCAAAAGGATTCTTTTGTTCGAATTTACGCTCTACCAACCGGGGGAGCAGAGAAACAGCCTGCCCGCCTCGGTTCGCGCGGCGCAAGTGTGCCCGTTGTGTGACTCGAAGCCGCATTCTCAAAGTGCTGATACTGGCGCTGGAGCGCGCCGCTTCCGCTGCTCGAGGGGAGAAAAACTCTCTATGCTCGCCGCCAAACCGCAAGAAACAGAATCCTTCATGCTTTCCAGCGGACGGAAGAACAATCCCAAGCGGGGCAGCCCTGTTCGCCTCTTCGGTTACGGCTTGCTGGCCATGCTCTTTGCGCCCAGTGGCGCTCCCGCGCAAACCGTCACGGCTACGGTGGCCGTGGGCAGCCAACCCGCGTCGGTCGCCGTCAATCCGGTCACCAACAAAATTTACGTGGTCAATAAAGGTGGCGCCAGCGTGACCGTGATCGATGGGGCCAGCAACGCTATCGCCACGGTTGCCGTGGGAGCCCTTCCCCAGGCGGTGGTGGTCAACCCCGTCACCAACACGATTTACGTAAGCAACGCCGGCAGCAATAGCGTTAGCGTGATCGATGGCGCAACAAATCTCACCTCCACGGTTGCCACCGGCAGCAGTCCCGCCTGGTTGGCTGTGAATCCGGTTACCAACAAGATTTACGCGACAAACGCTGGCAATAGTAGCGTCACCGTGATCGATGGCGCCACCAATAGCACTACCACTGTTCCGGTGGGCCAATATCCCGCGGCGGTCGCGGTCAACCCGGTCACCAACAAGATTTATGTAGCCAACCAGAGCGGCGGAAACGTAACCGTGATCGATGGCGCCAGCAACAACACCTCCACGGTCGCGGTGGGCAGCAATCCTGGCGCCGTGGCCGTGAATCCCGTCACCAACAAGATTTACATAGCCAACAATGGCAGCGGAAATGTAACCGTGATCGATGGCGCCAGCAACAACACTTCCACGGTGGCGGTGGGCAGCAATCCCAGCGCTGTAGCCGTGAACCCCGTCACCAACAAGATTTACGTGGCTAACAATGGCGGCGGAAATGTGACCGTGATCGACGGCGTCACCAACAGCACCACCTCGGTTCCCGTGGGCATGCTGCCCGAGGGCATAGCCTTCAACGCGGTCACCAATCAGATTTACGTCACCAACTCCACCAGCAACACCGTCACCTTGATCAATGGCGCGACCAACACCACGTCCATGCTTGCGATGGGCAGCAATCCCACTGCGCTGGCGGTAAACCCGGTTACCAACAAGGTTTATGTAGCCAACAACGCCAGCGCCACCGTCAGCGTGATTGACGGTGCCACCAACATCATCACTACGGCCGCGGTGGGTCTCGATCCGGTGGCGTTCAATCCGGTCACCAACAAGATTTACGCAATCGGCATATCCGTCAACAGAGTGACCGTAATCGACGCTGCCACCAATAACACCACCACGGTTCCGGTGGGCGGCAATCCTGGTGCGATTGCGGTCAATCAAGCCACCAACAAAATCTATGTAGCCCTTGGTAGCAGCAACAGCGTAACCGTGATCGACGGCGCCACCGATACCGTCACCGCCACGATTGCACTGAAATTCGCCGCCGACGAGTTGGCGCTCAACCCGGTCACCAACAGGATATACATAGGCGACTTTTTCGCCGACATCGTGACTGTAATCGATGGCGCCAGCGAGACCGTCATCGCCACCGTTGCTACGGGCAGCGGTCCGGGCAGCATGGCGGTCAACCCGGTCACCAACAAGATTTACGTACCCAACGAAATGGAAGTCGATGTCACCGTGATCGACGGCGCCACCAACACCGCCTCCAAAATTATGCTTGCCCAGGGCGGCTTCCCCCGTGACCTTGCGGTCAACCCAGTTACCAACAAGGTCTACGTCACCGTTCCCGGCAGCTACGTAAACGTGATTGATGGCGCCACCGGCACCAGCAACCCTGCGGTGGTTTTCGTTGGCGATAAACCCATTTCGCTGGCCGTAAACACGATCACCAACAAGATTTTCGTCGTCAGCGCGGGCAGTTCGGCTCTAGTCGTGATCGATGGGGCCACCGACAAGGCCCTCGGTGGAGTTCAGGTGGGGTTCAATTCTACGGTAGTGGTGGTCAACCAGGTCACCAACAAGATTTACGTATCCAACTCTCAGCTCGCCCAGACGTTGACTGTCATTGATGGCGTCTCCTACGCAGGCACGCCCGTCGTGTTGGGTAACGATCCCAACACAATGACGGTTAACCCCCTCATGAACAAGATTTATGTACAGAATGGAGGCGATCTGGCGGTGCTGACCGAGCAGCAGGTACAGCCCCTTCCGCTCCTCACGAAAATTTCACCCTTACCCGCCAATCAGACCGCCAGCCGCAGTCCAACCTTCAATTTCCAGGCTATCAGTACCTACCAACCGGTCACGCCACCGCCCCTCGCTGTCTATTTTCAAGTGGACACCTGGCAGGGTCCCTGGACGCAAGCCACTGGCAGCAACCCCGCGTTCAGCGGGCAAACCGGCACGCTGCTCCTGGGAACCCACGTGCTCTATGCCTATGCGAGTGACGCACAAGCCGCCGACATCAATGGCAACGCTCTCAATGGTCAGGTGACGATTGGGGAAATCGCCGCATATCCCTTCACCGTGATGCAGTCTTCGACCTCCACCACGCTATCGGCGGACGTAAACCCCTCCGTGCGCGGCGCAACGCTGACCTTGACAGCGACCGTAGCCGCGGTGGGCGCTGGCGCCCCCACGGGACCGGTCACCTTCTTGGATGGCACAACCGCGCTTGGCACAAGTTCCGTGAATAACAGCGGCGTAGCGGCCTTTGCCACTTCCTCGCTGACCGCGGGAACGCACTCGCTCACCGCGCAATATGGAGGCGATTTGAACTTCGCCGCCAGCACTTCGCCTGTGCTATCGCACGAGGTTCAGGGTGCCACGACAACCACGCTGTCGCCTCTCTCCGCAACGAGTTACGGTGCAATGGTCACATGCACCGCCGCGGTGGCCAGCACAGCCGGCACGCCACCAGGTGCTGCGCCAACCGGCACAACGACCTTCTTCGATGGAACAACTGCCCTTGGAACGGGCGCTCTGAACGACAGCGGTGTGGCCACCATTGCAACCTCAAAACTCACGGTTGGGACACACTCGATCACGGCAGCTTACAGCGGCGACTCCAACTTCACGGCCAGCACCTCGCCTGCAGTGACGGAAACCATAACTCGCGCGGCGACCACCGCTGTTCTCCTCAGCTCCGCACCTTCCGCGTCGAGCGGCGCAGCAGTGACCTTCACCGCGACAATCACCTCCAGTACTTCAGGCACGCCCACGGGTACAGTGGCCTTCCTCGATGGCACAACCTCGCTCGGCACTGGAACGCTGAACACCAGCGGCGCGGCTTCCTTCACAACGTCAACACTCGCGGTCGGCACTCATTCGATCACCGCAGCATACGCCGGTGACTCGAGTTTCGCGCCCAGCACTTCTGCAATCTTGAGCCAAGCCGTCCTGGCGCCGAGCTTCACGATTGCGGGTAGCCCGGCCAGCGTTACTGTCTTGGCGGGAAATCCTGCCAGCTACCAGATGGTTGTAACGGGGAAGAGCAACTTCAGCGGGACAGTGACGCTCTCCTGTACCGCCGGGCTTCCCTCGGGTGCCAGCTGCTCGTCTGTTTCTGCCTCCATCACGCCCAGCACTACGTCGGCTACATCCACGCTGACGATCCGCACCACAGCCCGTTCCACAGCGCTCCTACTGCCGTTCTCCGGTGGTCGCAGGACTCCGCTGTTCGCGGCCTGGCTGCTTATCCCAGTGATTGCGCTCGCGTTCGGACTCTTCGGACGGCGCGTTCCCAGCAGCAGATTGCGATTCGGCTATGCATTTGCCCTTCTTCTCGTCGCGTGCGTACTGTGGCAAGCCGGGTGCGCTGCTGGTGTCAGCACTACGCCAAGTAGCAGGATCTCTGGCACTCCCGCTGGAACATATCCATTGACCGTTACCGCCACTGCTGGCGCAGCACAACAAACAGCCTCCCTGACCCTCGTTGTGCAATGAGCCGCCGCGCTTGGCCGCGCCTTTAAATCCGAAGGTGCGCAAGCATCCAGCACAACCCATTCATTTCGCGCAGCCTTGCGGCGTTCGGCAATCCATTCGTCCACGACAGAGACCCACACCCCGCCGCCGACCGCACCCCGCCAGGACCGCGCCTCAGCCTTTTCTCTTTTATTCCCGCGCCTTTCGCGGTATGAACTCTCCCGGCCCCTTAAACGGTCCGCGCACAAGGACTTACAGCCTCGGGAGCACCCCATGCAGCGAAACGTTCGCGACATCCTCAACCTCTACAATCCCAACGATCCGCTCGACCATGCCTGGACGATTCCTTCACCGTGGTATTTCGATCCCGGCATCGGCCAACTCGAACAACAGGGCGTTTTCGCCAGAACTTGGCAGGTGGCCGGCCGCGCGGACCAGGTCCGCGGAGAGGGCGATTTCTTCACCGCCGATCTCGCCGGAGAGCCGTTGGTCGTCGCGCGCGGCGAAGACGGACAATTGCGCGCCTTCTACAACGTCTGCCGCCATCACGCCGCCGCGGTGGTCACGGAAGCGCAAGGTTGCGCGAAACAGTTTCGCTGCCCCTACCACGGCTGGACGTATGGAAACGATGGCGCGCTGAAAGGCATGGTGGAATTCGAGGGTGTCTGCGATTTTGACCGCGCGAAAAACGGCCTCGTGCCCGTGAAAATAGACACCTGGGAAAATTTCGTATTCGTGAATCTGGATGGAAACGGGGCCCCGCTCCGGGATTTTCTTGGCGCGATTCCCGGAATCGTCGCGCCGCTGCAGCTCACGAAAAAACTGAAATATTTTGACCGCCGCGTCTACACGCTGCACTGCAACTGGAAAGTGTACGTGGACAATTATCTCGACGGCGGCTACCACGTCCCGCACGCTCACAAAGGATTGAGCAGTGTCATCGAATACACCAAATACACCATCGAAAATTTCGAGCGCGGCTGCCTGCAATCCAGCCCGTTGTCTTCGGGCGGGAAGTCCGAATCGGGGGTGGCCGCGACGCGCCGGGGCCGCGCATTTTATTTGTGGATCTATCCGAACTTCATGATCAACGCCTACGAAGGCGTGATGGACACAAATCTTGTGATACCGCTTGGCGTCGACAAATGCGCCGTCGTTTTCAACTACTATTTCGCGGACATCAGCAAAAAAGCTTTGAAGAAAAATCAAGCCAGCATCAAAGTCAGCGAAAAAGTACAAGAAGAAGATGAAGCGATCTGCGACTCCGTGCAACGCGGCCTCGCCTCACGCGCGTACGTGGCCGGACGCCTCTCCGTCCGCCGCGAAGCCGGCGAACACTTATTCCATCGCCTGCTCCACAGCGACCTCACGCGCGCGGCGGGCTAGTGCTTGATCGCGAGAGCACCGATCAAGAGTGCCAATGGGAACCATCGCCCAAACGACCGCGTTGGCCAAGCTGCTGACCAGCAGCGGCCAACGCGCAGCCTTCGGGCCAAAGAAACTTGCAACGGATCGAGAATGCATCCAGGACGAAAACGCCGATCAGGAGAGAGTGGCGGTCAATGACTCTTTGCAGAGGCAAGTAAAACGCGAACACAAATGGGAAAACCAGAGCGACAGAATTCGCCACTAGCGCAAGGAGAACAATAGGTCTTTACGCAGATGTGCGAAAGGCCCGGCTTTGCGGTACTGCCACCAAGATACTGGATTCAAAACAATCGCCAAGACCAGCGGCACGAGGAAAACGATGTCGCCCAGGTTTCACCCCCGTTTCCTGCTCCTGCGTAGGTCAAAGAACACTTTCTCGGCGGAGCAGCACTTATTCAAAGATCACGGTTTTGTTGCCGTGAAGAAGGATGCGGTTTTCGATGTGCCAGCGAACGGCACGGGACAGGGTAACACGTTCCATGTCGCGGCCTTTTTCGACGAGATCTTCGAGGGCGTCGCGGTGCGAAATCCGCGCCACGCCTTGCTCGATGATCGGCCCGTCATCGAGAGCTTCGGTTACGTAGTGGGCTGTAGCGCCGATTAGTTTTACACCGCGTTCGTAGGCCTGATGATGCGGCTTAGCTCCGACAAATGCGGGCAAAAACGAATGGTGAATGTTGATGATTTGCTGTGGGTAGTGCCGAATGAATTCCGGGGAGAGCACTTGCATGTAGCGCGCCAGGACAATTAGATCGATGTCGTTTTTTCGCAGCAGATCCAACTGCTGCTGCTCGGCTTCCGGCTTATTCTCTTTCGTCACCGGAACGACGTGATATGGAATGCCGTGAAAATCGGCGTGGCGTTTCGCATCCTCGTGGTTGCTGATAATCAGCGGGATTTCGCAAGCCAGCTCGCTGTTGCGCTGGCGGTAGAGAAGATCGACGAGACAGTGATCGTACTTCGAAACAAAAATCGCCACTCGCGGGCGATGGCTTGAGGTTGTGATGCGCCAGCGGATAGAGAATTGTTCGGCGATGGGAGTGAACCATATCGGAAAATCCTTCAGATCGAATTCGAAGCCGGTGAGATCCCATTCAATGCGGGCAAGATAGAAACGCTCCCTGCCCGCCTGATGTTGCTCGAAAAGAAGGATGTCGCCACCATGCCAATAGATGAAATCCGCGATTGCCGCGTCCAGACCTTTGCGATCCGGGCACTGCACCAGAAGAATTGCGGTGTTCTTCAATTCCGACTCCCCATGTTCGCGGACATTCTACTCAACTTTCGGCGACAGAATCGGCCGAATTGAGTAGTGCAAACGAAAATAGGCAACCTCGTTTTTTCTGGCCATGCGCGCTACGCCGTTCGTTGACTTCGATGAAAGGACGACCTACCATCTCGTACCAACGCGCTTCCCCCAGGCCGCATCTTTCGGGGAATAGCGAAGAAACACTCCATGGTTGGGCAGAACATATCGCACTACCGAGTCCTCCAAAAGCTCGGCGACGGAGGAATGGGTGTGGTCTGGGCGGCCGACGACACACGGCTGGGCCGCCGTGTCGCTCTAAAATTTTTGCCCGAGGAGCTCGAGAAAGATCCGGCGGCGCTGGAGCGGCTGAAGCGCGAAGCGCAAGCCGCATCTTCGCTGAACCATCCGCGCATCTGCACGATCTATGACATTGACGCCGAGAACGGACGGCACTTCATTGTCATGGAGTTTCTCGACGGCCAGACGCTCAAGCATCACATCTTGAAATCGGGATTCCAAATTCCCGAGATGGTCGAGCTCGCCAGTCAAATTGCCGATGCACTGGAAGCCGCGCATGCGCGGGGAATCATGCACCGCGATATCAAGCCAGCCAACATCTTTATCACCGGGCGCGGCCTCATCAAAGTGTTGGATTTTGGATTGGCCAAATTCACACGGACCGGGCGGCTTCGCGCGGCAAACGCACCGCGTCCCTCGAGTGCGGCACTCAGCCCGACGGAAGAAGTATTGACGGGTTCCGGGATCGCCCTGGGTACGATGCCGTATATGTCGCCCGAGCAGATACGCGGAGATGATCTTGACGCGCGCACGGACTTGTTCAGTTTCGGAGCGGTGCTCTATGAAATGGCCACGCGGCGCATGGCGTTTCATGGAACCACTGTGGATGACGTTACTGACAAGATTTTGAATCGAGAACCAGTCAATCCCGCGCAGATCAATCCGGCACTGCCTGCCGCGCTGCTTGCCATCATTCGAAAGGCGCTCGAGAAGCAGCGCAGTTTGCGGTATCAAACGGCTTCGGATTTGCTGGCCGATTTGCAGCGGCTGAAACGCGATATCGAGTCGGGACGGCAAAAGGATTCTGACGGTGCAACTCCGATTCCGCGTGCCACCAAGACCATCGATTCACTCGCGATCTTGCCGCTGGCCAACGAGACGCAAGACCCCGAAACGGACTATCTGAGCGACGGAATCACGGAGATGCTCATCAATAATCTTTCGCAACTTCCGAAACTGCGCGTATTGCCGCGCAGCACGGTATTTCGCTACAAAGGCCGCGAGTTGGATCCGATCACGCTGGGCCGCGAACTCGGGGTGCGCGCCGTGCTGGCCGGGCGCGTGGTGCACCGAGCCGACACGCTGACCATCAAGGTCGAACTCGTGGATGCGGCCCGGCAGGCGCATCTCTGGGGCGGAAACTTCAGCCGCAAACTCGATGATATTTTTGCCGTGCAGGAAGAGATCGCGCAGCAGATTTCCGAACACATGCGTCTGCACCTAAGCCCGCAGGAGAAAAAGAAGCTTGCTGCAAGAGACACGGTGAATCGCGAGGCGTATCAAGCCTTTTTGCGGGCTCTGTACTTCTGGAACAAATGGACTCCTACAAGCTCCTGGCGGGCGCTGGAGCATTGCCGCGAGGCAATTGAAGAAGACCCCGGGTATGCCCCTGCGCACGCGGTGATGGCGGACTGCTATACGTCCTTGGCAGTGTTTGGAGTTTTGCCTGCCAAGGAGGCATTTTCGAAAGCGAAGGCCGCGGCTTCGAAAGCCGTGGAGATGGGACCATCGCTTTCAGATGCACACCTGGCCGTGGGATTGATCAACCTGTACTTCGACTGGGATTGGGTTAACGCGGAGAAACATTTGCGGCGCGCCGTGGATCTCAGTCCGCATTCGGCGCGCGCGCATTACGGCCTCAGTCTTTGGCTCCTGGTGCACCAAAGACAGCAGGAGGCCATTCAGGAAGCGGACTGCGCGCTGGAGCTGGATCCGCTTTCGCTGCCCATGAATTTCAACGTGGGATACCTCAACTATTTTGCCGGGAACAACGACCGGGCCATCGAGCAGTTCGAACGGATCCTGGAGATGGATGCCTCGTTCGCGCAGGCGAGTTTGATTTTATCACCCGCTTATATGCGCAAGGGTTTTCTACCCAAGGCCCTAGCCACAGTCGAAAAGGCGCTTCCGCAGTCCGGAAATTGGTCGAGTTTGCGCGCGATGCTGGCGGTCGTGCATGCCGGATCCGGGAGAGCCGGTGAGGCGCGTCAAATCCTGGAAGAGCTAAAAAAAGAGGGAGCATCGATGCCGCAGCTGTCGTACTGGGCGGCAATCATTTCGAATGCACTACAGGACAAGGAGCAGGCGCTGGATTGGCTGGAAAAAGCCTGCGAAGAACGCGTCGGCTTGCTTGTGCTTCTTAAAGTGGCGTCAGGATTCCGCAACCTAAGTCAGGAGCCGCGGTACCAGGCGATCCTGCAACGCATCGGCTTGCCGTAGTCCGATCCGCAATTGTGAACCGGTCTCGGCCTACCCGAAAGTTAAATGAGGAGCCTTCCAACTGCCGGTTTGCGGACAAACCGCTCGGCTCCGTCGGTAACTCTTCCCTGCCTCGACCGGGGTAGAAAAACTACGAAGGAAAATTCGGACGGTATTTCTTTCCTCATGCTTCGCGGGGCGACCGGGTGTAGAATCCGCGCCAAAATGGGGTCCATGAGTCAAACTCATTTGACGAAGGGACATGCCTTCTCGTTCCCTCACTGCGCGTGTTTTCTCGCGTTACATCCATCGCACAGCCCAATACCAGGTCTGATTTCGACGCCGCGGAGGAAATCCATTTCGATTCAGAAAGGTGATCGCCATGCACGATGAAACTGAGAAAGACACGTTGACGAGAAGGGGGTTTCTGGGAGTCAGCTCGGCAGCTCTAGCGGCTGCAGGCGTCCTCTCGGTAGAAAGACTAGCCGCACAGCAGCAATCCGACTACAAGCCCAAGTCCGACAGGAGCGCGAGCGATCCGGGCCCCACGAATCCTGCGATCGACGCCGCCAATCCGGATTCGAACACTCCGCTGCCGTCGGATGCCGGCGGCGTGCAGACGTTTAAGTATCCATTTTCGTTTGCACACAAGCGGTTTCAGGAAGGAGGCTGGTCGCGGGAAGTGACGCAGCGCGAGCTGGCGGTCTCCAAGACTCTGGCGGGCGTGGACATGCGGCTGACTGCGGGAGGGGTCCGCGAGCTCCATTGGCATACGGCTGCGGAGTGGGCCTTCATGCTGTATGGGACGGCGCGGATCACGTGCATTGATGCGGATGGGAGAAGCTTTGTCACCGACGTCAAAGAAAACGAGCTCTGGTTTTTCCCGCCTGGCATTCCGCATTCGATCCAGGGACTGGCGCCCGACGGCTGCGAGTTTCTGCTGGTGTTTGATGACGGCAACTTCTCGGAATACGAGACGGTGCTGCTCTCGGACTGGATGGCGCACACGCCTCCCGACGTGGTGGCGAAGAATTTTGGTGTCAGCCAAAAAGCTCTCGCAAACATGCCAAAGAAAGAGTTGTTCATTTTTCAGACCGACGTTCCCGGGCCGTTAGAGGAGGATCGCCGCGTGGCGGCAGGAAAGCTCGGCCCTTCTCCGATCGATTTTGCTTTTCGCACCATGCAGTATCCTCCCACCAAGCGCACCAAGAGCGGCGAGGTGCGCATCATTGACGCGAACACCTTCAAGATATCCACGACGAGCGCCGCGATCGTAACGGTCAAGCCGGGTGGAGTTCGCGAACTTCATTGGCACCCCAACGCTGACGAGTGGCAGTACTTCTACGCCGGGAAGGGGCGTATGACCGTTTTTGCCACGGGAGGCCGCGCCCGCACCATGGATTTTGAAACGGGGGACGTCGGTTACATCCAAAAGACGCTGCCGCACTACGTAGAAAACACCGGCAACACGGACCTGAAGTTCCTGGAGATGTTCAAGAGCAGCTACTATCAAGATCTGGCGCTTTCCGAATGGCTGGCGCACACTCCACCGGAGCTTGTCGCGGCGCACTTGCGTCTGGATCGAGCGACACTGGACGCACTACCGAGAGAAAAAACGGTAGTTATGCCCGAATAGCGAACGGAGAGTGGAGGTGGCGGCTCCTGCAATGCGCGCAGTGAGCGGAAAAGGGGCACGGAACTGCGGATTCGCGTCATCGGAGAGTGCCCTTGGGCCATTCCGCAGCCGTTTCGGAAGATTGACGGGGGCTAGCCCAGTCTAGTTCTGTCAGAAGGCTCTTTTGTCCCTCTGGCGACCGCTTCCGCAGTAGACTCCTATTTTCGCATTCACAGACGTAGCTTGATTTGTG
>Ga0307477_10000813_pt1 | contig 30563 bp, 27 predicted proteins | sample atmos_gasesECM2C_FD_203316 | JGI IMG/M metagenome (GOLD analysis project Ga0307477, IMG submission 203316) | Hardwood forest soil microbial communities from Morgan-Monroe State Forest, Indiana, United States - atmos_gasesECM2C_515 | ecosystem: Environmental > Terrestrial > Soil > Temperate...
CACGGCGCTGCCAAATCCGGCGTATTGTCGCGTGGTCCACAACCGGCCGCGGTACATGGTGGGATAGACGCCGCGGGTAAACGGGAATTCGCCGGGATAGCCGAGATCGCGCTCAGGATCCCAACCGTCAAAGCTTTCTTGGGTAATAACGGCTTCCATCGGAAGGCCGGAGGCGAACGCGAGCTTTCGCTCCGGTGTGGTTACGCGCTTTTTGATGTCTTCTGGCATCGGGAAGCTCAGCGAACGCGCCGCGCTCGGCGGAAGGACGTGAAAGCGAAAACCGCCATGGTGACCGCGTAAACGATGGCGAACCCCAGAAGCCACGCAGCGACCCGCGTATGCCATTGGCGCCAAATAGCCACCGCGCCGTAAAGGGCAAAAGTGGCGAAAAGCGCACCCACGGCTTCATGAAAAAATTGCCGGGCCGCACGCCACCAGACGCGCCAGGTTACCCTGGAAGAATTTAATAGGTTAGAGCTAAAACCCGGTTTCATATCGCAATTCTAGTACAGTTTGCGCCCACGTGCTGCGCCCGGGGCTCTATCTTTCTCGCAAGCTCGCGCCACCACGCCTGCTGCCGGATGTCGCCTGCGCCAGGGTACAGGTAACATTCGCGATTCCCACAACGCAGCTAGGCCTTGTTTCGGGATTGCAGCGGCCCTAGAATTGGTGTAGGAAGGGCCTTTCATAGGAGGCGCCCTTGCAACTCGACGACCGCATGAAACAGTTATTGCGCGATCTGGGGCACGCCATCAACGATAGCGTGTCAGATTCCGACCGTATCGCTGAAGCAATCTCCAGTGTGCGTTCTGCCGGCTTCGATATTGTGTTGAAGCTGGACGCCACCATCGGCCTGGCGCGCCGTTCCGAGCAGGACGCCAAGATGACTTCGCTCGACCGCCGTTTTCTCGAATCGCTGCACATCCGCGTGGACGATGAGACTTTGGAAGAAGAAACGGTGGCCCGGCGCGTGGAAATCACTCCGCAGGATATTAAGTTTCTGAAGTCCCTGAAGATTTCATTCGATGAAGAACTCTAAACTCTACGCCGCGTTGGTTCTTGCGCTGATTCTCGGATGCGCCTCGGCAGCCCTCCCGGTAGCGCGTGGGCAAATGAACAGCAGCGCGCCGATGGTAGTAAAGAAAAAGGCTCAAAAGCCTGTCTGGCTCAAGGCGCAATTCATCCATGCCGACAATCACACGCTGATGGTGCGGGAACAAGCGAATCAGATGAACGTCCACACGTTCACTTATGCCGATAAAGCGCAGAGGAAAATGAGCAAGATTCTCGACGCCGGCGGCTATCAAACCGGCGATGCTATCAAAATCCTGTGGATGGCCGGCGGTTCTGAAGCGCTCGACATTAAAGGCAAACCTTCCAAGGCTATCTGATCGCTGTTACAGACCTGCTTCAGAATTTGTTGAGCTGATCCGCTGCGTCAATTGATTCCATGATTCGTCCCTCTGCTGTTTCCGGCCGCTTTTACCCCTCGGACAAAAAGAGACTGGCTCTTGAAATCGAGCAATTTACTGCCGCGGGACAAACGAAGAAGAAGAAGAAAGTGCCAGTCCTTGGATGCATCGTGCCGCATGCGGGCTATATGTATTCAGGCCACGTAGCAGGCGCGGTTTATTCCGCAATCGAAATACCCGCGCGATCGATCCTGTTCGGCCCACGCCATTTCCCAGGCGGCGAAGCAATGGCCATAATTTCAGAGGGCAGTTGGCAGATGCCGTTCGGTGACGCGCAAATCGACTCGGACCTTGCAGCTACACTAAAGCGCACCTGCCCCCTTTTGCGCGAAGACCGCGTGGCGCACCAGCGCGAGCATTCGCTGGAAGTACAAATTCCGTTCCTCCAGTACCTCGCGCCAAATTTGAGATTTGTCCCGGTCGTTCTCGCCACGCACCGCTACCAGGATCTCGAAGCTTTAGGACACGCCGTGGCGCAAGTGATGGCGGTGCAAAAGGACCCCATACTCCTGATCGCCAGCACCGATATGAATCACTACGAAAGCGACGCGGTCACGCGCGCAAAAGACCGGAAAGCCATCGACAGAATTCTCGAGCTCGACCCACGCGGTCTGTACGATACGGTGAACTCAGAGGACATCACGATGTGCGGCTACGCTGCGACGGTGGCGATGCTAGTCGCCGTGCGCGATCTAGGCGCAACGCAAGCAGAACTGGTTCGCTACGCAACTTCCGGAGACATTACCGGTGACCGCGATGAAGTAGTGGGCTACGCCGGCCTAATCGTCAGATAAAGCCGGCACGCCGGTTTCGCTTAATTCTAATTGACAGTGACGCTCAGAGTAGCGGTGTGGGTGTTGGCCCCGTCGGTAGCAGTGACAACTACGGGCTGATTCTGAACTGGAGTTGTTCCCCCAGTCTTAGTGGTGCTGCTGCCACCGCCTCCGCAGGCTGCAGCTCCGAGCAGGCCGCAAACCGCCAATGCAATGGCAATTGAGTTCCATTGGCGCCGTTTCACTTGGATGACCATCCACAGGATCCCGACCGAAGTTAAGAACAGCTCAAGTGCTTTGGCACCTGCATTGAGACCCGTTGGACGACGCAACGGCGCCAACATGCTTGGAGCCGTGGTCATAATGGTGACCGTCGTACTGCCGCTCCCCGTCACGGAGGATGGACTAAAGCTGCAAAAGCTTTCCGTCGGCAGGTCCGAGCACGAAAAAGTGACCGTCCCGGCGAAACCGTTCGTTGCAGTCACCGAAAGGGTCGCGGAGCCTTGTCCGCCCGGACTGGCGATCGTGACAGCGGCGGGAGTGAATGAAAGATGAAAGTTCGGCCCAGTGGCATTCCCTGACCAATTATTCACCAGATTAGCAGCGTCGACCGATCCCAACCCTGTCGCCAAATCGTAGTTTGGTCCCGCGCTGTACCCGGTCAAAATTCCGAACGCATCCGACGAAACTGCCTTGTCACAATTCGGCGAGTTGGCTTGGCAAAGAACTGCGATAGTACCGTTGGTCACATCGTGGAACGCGTTGGGTTGCGAAGCTGCCATTGAATACAACACTGTATTCGCATTGCCCTGTGCCATTCCAGTTTTCTGATTTACCAGAGCCATGATCGCCGCGAAAGCTGGAGTTGATCCGGACGTGCCACCGATCGGAAGAAAAGTGTTGAAATTATTCGCGTTGCAGGATTGTCCGCTCGTTTGATCCGCGGCGCATACCATGTAGAAATTTCCGTTAAATCCATTGCCCGCGAATAACGAGACGTCTGGAATATCGCGTTTGCCGTCATTCGGCACTCCCGTAGCCACCTGCCAGGAAGGCTTTGCATAACCGCCCGAGCAGCTCGACGCACTCACTCGGTTCGAAGAAGTGCAATTGCTAACTCCTCCGCCGCCTGCCACCGTCCATTGAAATTGATTATTAGCCGAATCATTGCAGCTTGTTTCAGGGTCGGCCCCAAAGGCGCTGTTGGTGCATGTGCTATTCCAAGTTGTTTCAGGAATATAAGATTTGGCGGATGCCAAGGTACCTGAGGTATTGCTAGTGTTCCAAAACGTCTTGGGGTTGGTAAAATCGTTGAAATCAGTTCCGCCTACGGCTACGTTAAAGGGCGTCGACGCAAGTCCACTCACTTGCAAGCCATTTACCGCAACTTGCGGATTCGGCTGGTTTGAATCTGTAACATCACAAGCCGCGGAACCCTCATCGCCCGTAGCTACAACCGCGGTTATGCCCTCGGCGGCAGCCTGCTGCCATCGAGCACTAATAACTCCGTTCTCGGTCGTACCGATAAATAGTTCGCACAAGCCGTAGCTCTCACTCAACACCGGTGCAATCAGAGGCATATGATCAACGGCGAATTGAGCCGATATGTCCACAGATGTGGAGGTTACAAACATGATTGTCGCGCCCTTCGCTATCCCTCCCGCCCATTCAAGATCTAGATCAGATTCTGTTTCGTCTCCCGATACGATGCCCGGATCGGCGCCTGCCAGAACTTTCTGGGGAGCATTAGCGGGCAAACCAAATACACTACGAAACGTACTAATATCCTGCATGACGACGTCGCTTTGGCCAATCACAGCTATACTTTGTCCAGTGCCGTCGATACCCGCATTCCAAAGTGGAGTAACATCGTAGATCGTTGCAAAATCAGTTGGGCCTACGCCGTAACAATTGTTGTCACCACTCCCATTGTTAACGTCACATCCTCCAGCGAAAGTGAAGAGCGCGGTTGCGGAGCCAGTGCTCGCGGATTTTCTCGAATGTGCGACAACATACAGCGGTTTCTTGTGAAAGTTATGTAATGCGGCCACACCGGTCACAACCTTGGTTAGAGCGGTTGGGATCGCGGGATCGCTCGAGTTTGCATAATGCTCCTTCCCGTTTACAAAATAATTGTGGATCACAGTATGAAATGCCGCTTGCACTTGGCCCACATTGCCGCCGAACTCGATCACCGTGCGGCCGTTGGAAACCTCAATACCGGAGAACCCATGAGACGCGAGCCATGACGTTGCGATTTGAATATCTTGGTCTGCGGGACCAAATTGCTTACCGAATTGCACCGGCGTGAGCCATTTGTGGAAGTTGGGCGAGGATCGATCCAGCTGCTCAGCCATTAACTTCTCAAGCGCGGCTTCCTGCTCCGGGCTGCGCTTCAGTGCGAGCATCATCGTTTCCATCAACTGGCTGGCCGGCGCCGGGCCGCGGTCGAACTCAGCGCGGGCGAGCGGATACGTGTTGCCCTTCAACACAGTGAGTTTGCTTTCGTCCACAACTTGCGTGATGCGCTGCTGCACGTTGCTGCTTTGTGCTGAAGCGTGCAGCACGGGGATCGAAAGGAGGGTAAGGAGTGCGGTGCCTTGGATCGCGATTAGGTTTTTTAGTCTCATTGGCTTGGTTAATTCAGATGCCGATTGTATTCACAGGGGATGGATCAAGAATAGGGGTAAATTGTAAAAAGTGTCAACCTGGTCACATAGCCAGTTTTCCATCCTAGCTCGCGGCTTATGCAAGCAAGCGCTTTCGAATCATAAGTTACAAAAATTTTACCTTCCGGCTAGCGCGAGGAGCGAATCTTGCCCGCAAGAGTTCGTGCGCGTTGGCGTGCGATGTCTATAAATTTATCGTCGGCGGCGAGCTGATCGAGCGCCGGGAGCATTCGCTCGGGCTCCGGGAACTGCTTATTATTGTAGTCCTGCTCGATTTGTTGCAGGACGTCATTCACGCCCAGCCGATCGTAACGCATCGTGCGTTCCAGATCGGACAGATCCGTAGCCTGCCGCGCCAGCCCTTCGAAGATCGCCATCAATTGGCCGGCGGAGTCGTCGAGCGTGTAATTGAACTTCACTTCGTGAGTCTCCGCGCCCTTATCGTACCTCAAAGTTTTTTCGCCCAGGTTGGCAATGCGCCGGTGGACATCCAGATCCACGCCCTGAAAATTATGCAGCTTCGCTGCCAGCCCAAAAATTCTCGCGGCTAGCGAAGCATTCACCTCGAAAGGCTGCGGACTCGCTTCTTCGTTGAGCTGGCGCAGATCGAATGTGCCACGCCCACTCTCATTCAGCTTGATTTCGACGAACTCGGGATAACTGGATTTAAATACTTTCCGGTAAGTGATTGTGGGGGCTTGGGGAGACGCCCGGATCGCGATTGGCGTCGCGCTCTTTCCAGCCGGGCTGCGTGCGAAAAGCGGACTCGCCAATCCAAACCCGGCGGCAAGAAGCGCCAACAGAATTCTACCGATGCTTCGCGCCACGCGACCATGCCAAGCTCGAGTCATCGCTAGCGATGCTATCACGGATGAAAGACGTGGGAGGTGCGGGCCTGGTTACGCGGCCGGATTTGCGCGCTACGAATTTTGCTGGGCGAAACTGTTCTGGCGGGTGACACGGCCATGGCCATTTCCATGCGCTCGTTTGCTCGCGCAAGGTGGGCGTGGCACAGGGCCACGGCCAGCGCGTCGGCGGCGTCGGCAGGTTCTGGGATTTCAGCCAGACCGAGCGCCGAAGTAACCATCTGTTGCATTTGCTGTTTGGATGCACCGCCATATCCCGCCACGCTACATTTCACTTCTCGAGGCGAATAACTGTGCGCGGGAATAGAAGCTTGCGCCGCCGCCAGCAGAACTACGCCACGTACCTCCGCCAGCTTCAGCGCGGTCTTCATATTCAGCGCGGTGAACACGGCCTCCACCGCCACCGCGTCCGGGGCGAACTCAGCAACCAGACTGGAAATCAGCGAGTGAATTTCGTACAGCCGCGCAGCAAGTGTTGCGCCTGCAGGAAGCTTGAACGAGCCGAATCGTATCAGCTGCGGCGTGGAACCAATGAACTCAATGACGCCGTAACCGGTAGTTCCAGCCAGCGCTGGATCCACTCCGAGCACACGCAGTCCGCGCGCAGTAGTTTTCGGTTTTTCAGCGGGACGCGATGCCATGACCGGCACAAGTGTACGTGCGGCCCTGAAACCAGCGGTAGTGTTTTTTCAGAATGCGCCACGCGAAGGGAACTACCCAGCCACCGCAGCCTGGATTTCCTTTTCGTCGATATCGAAGTTTGCGTAAACGTGCTGCACATCGTCGTGGTCTTCCAGCGCTTCCATCATGCGAACCATCTGCTGGGCTTGCGCGCCGGTGAGCTTCACGTAATTTTTCGGTATGAAGCCAACCTCCGCTGAAGACGGTTTGATTCCAGCAGCGGTCAGCGCCTCGCGGACTTTTTCCATGGCTTCCGGCGGGGTAGTCACCTCCCAAGCTCCGCCATCGTCACGCAGATCCTCAGCGCCTGCATCCAGCACGATGCCCATCATTTTTTCTTCGTCCGCAGCTTCCTTGGGCACCACGATGTCGCCCTTGCGCTCAAACATCCAGCCCACCGCGCCGGTCTCAGCCATGTTTCCGCCGTTTTTAGAAAGCATGTGGCGAATTTCGCTAACGATACGGTTGCGGTTGCTGGTCACCACTTGCACCAACAATCCTACGCCGCCCGGGCCGTAGCCCTCAAAGGTTACTTCATCCAGCGTCTCGCCTTCCAGATTGCCGGCGCCGCGCTGAATCGCGCGGTCGATATTGTCATTGGGCATGTTTTCGCCCTTGGCGGTAAGAATGGCCGTCCGCAAGCGCGGGTTGGTATCTGGATCGGCTCCGCCGGTCCGCGCGGCAATCGTCAGTTCGCGTATTACCTTGGTGAACACCTTGCCACGGCGGGCGTCCGTAGCAGCCTTCTTATGTTTGATGGTGGCCCACTTTGAATGTCCGGACATGGATAAACCTTTTACAAGCAGTATGGCAGGAGCAGCAGTGGCTCTTGCCGCCACAGTGTAGCAGCAGCCCCCAAAACGGGCAAGCGAAGCACGCTACAGACGCTACAGACAGCGAAGCACGCTACTGGGAGAGCCTTGTCACATCATTTCCCCATGGCGAGATTGAAGTGCTTCAGTGAATGCGCAAGCGTTTCCGTCTTGTTGGTACGAGACCGTACCCTATAAATGAGGGCTCGTTCAACCTTTCAAAGTGGGGTTTCCGATTTGTGCAAGACAGAAATGTTCTTTTTATGGAGTCTTGAGGTCCAGTAAGGAAAGCGAATCAAGCTGAGATCGAGAAAACAGGACGGATCGATCGAAGACGGGCTAACTCATTTGGTAGCGGGGCGGGAGCACGTCGTCACGGCGAAGCGCAAAATCATCAAATGTCGCGGCGTACCCGTGCCAGCCGGGAGTATCCACTTCTTCGGCGCGAATGATATGCGCGGCAGTGCACATTTGCACGCTGCCCTGGCCTTGCGGACGTTCGACCAGCGCAACTTCCAGTTCAATGGCGGTGCCAGGTTCAAATTTACGAGGAGCCAAAAAATAAATGCCGGTCGAGCTTATATTGCGCGTAACAAGTGTGACCGGAATAGATTCTTCGATGCCCGCCACTCGAATTAAGCGAAGCGGCAGCGAAAGCGAAGCACGCGGCGCCCGTCGGCGTTCACTCGCCACACCGATGGCGTGCGTCGGAATACGTGCAAAGCGAAGCGGTCCGGGTTTCCCTAAGGCGGCAACCGACGTCAGAGTCTGGATTTCTACTATGCGTAGCGGCGATGCTGCTAAATGCTGTCTGTTCCGCTGCGGAGCAGCCCCCATTGCGTCTCCCCCCAAGCGTTGCCTAGCCCCCACCCCTGTGTGGAATCCGAATATGCGCGTCCTCTATTATGACGTCAACCGGGGTACAGGCGAAAGTGTCTTATGATGTAACCCTCAGTCGGCAAGGTATTTGTACGCTTCCGCACAGAAATCAGGTGTGAAGGGCGAAAGGGCCGAAATAGTTTGAACGCAAAAAACGGATAGCGATTCAAAACGAGATTCGATAATTTTAGGTGCGTATAGCAGCGATAAGAATCTATGGAACGCAAACGACTGCAGTCACGCACTGAACGCCACCGAGTCGAAGACTACTGGCAGGCGGTGCAAACGCGCGACCGTGGCGCCGACGGCGCGTTTGTTTACGCCGTCCGCTCGACGGGGATCTATTGCCGTCCATCGTGCCCGTCTCGAAAACCTCGACGCGAGCAAGTGGTCTTTTTCCCACTTCCGGAAGCCGCTGAGCAAAAAGGATTTCGAGCCTGCCAGCGCTGCCGGCCGCGTGCCACGCGATTGCACGATTCCCGCTCGGAAGCTGTTGCTCTGGTTTGTCGCCAAATCGAAGCCCAGATTCGCAACGAAGACGACGATAGTAAGTCCCGTCTCGCTCTTTCCACACTTAGTTCCGGTGTGGGCATGGGTCCTCATCAACTCGAACGCGCTTTTCGGCGTGTAATGGGTATCACCCCGCGGCAATATGCCGATGCGCAGCGCATGCGCCGCTTGAAATCCAGTTTGAAGAAAGGAGACGACGTGACTACCGCACTCTACGACGCAGGATATAGCTCCAGTAGCCGTTTATATGAGCGCTCCCCATCCCAACTCGGTATGACGCCGGCAACTTACCGCCAGGGAGGCGCCGGAATGCAAATTCACTACACCATCGCCAATTCCCCGCTGGGTCGTCTACTCGTGGCCGCCACCGATCGAGGAATCAGCGCACTCTACCTGGGAGAAAAGGATGCCTCCTTAGAGGCGGCTCTACGCAAAGAATATCCGCGGGCGCAAATTGACAACGATAGCGCCGGATCCAAAAGCCTTGAAGGATGGGTTAGCAAAATTCTGGCGCACCTGCGCGGGAAAGAACCGCATCTCGATTTGCCCACCGACGTACAAGCCACCGCATTCCGCCGGCATGTTTGGGAAGAACTAAAGCGAATTCCTTACGGGGCCACTCGCACGTACACGGAAATCGCGCGAGCCATTGGGCAACCAAAAGCAATCCGCGCAGTCGCACGGGCGTGCGCCACGAATCCCGTTTCGATTGTTGTGCCGTGCCATCGCGTGGTGCGCGCCGACGGAAATCTGGCAGGCTACCGCTGGGGACTCGACCGCAAGCGTACGTTGCTCGAACACGAATCCGGCAAACTTGGCAAGCAGGTCAAGACAGCGCGGGCTTGAACAGAGCAGCGGGCCATGCTCACCAAAACTAGCCTTGGGGACGCGACTTTTCCGTATTCTTCGGCCAATGAGGCTTGAACTGGGACTCGCCAATCGAGGGATTGCGCACAATCTTCGAGTAGCGCACGGTGAAATAGTCGCCGGATCCCGTTTCATTGAATTGCTGCTGAACGGGAAGCCACGACGACTCATCGAACCAGATCTGAATCTTCGAAATCTGATTGCGAACGTCCCCGGACTTGGGAGTCAATTCCAATTCGATGGTTTTCCTGTCATCCAGCGTTGGTTCCCCCAAAAGCGTAATTAGATAGCTTTTCTGAAGCTCTTTTCCGGATGTCCCGAAACCCAACAGCAGAAACTGATCGACCATCGTGCGATTCTTCCCGAGATTGTATTCCTCCACCCGATTCAATCCCGGCGTATATACGTAAAGATTGTCGCCCGTGCGCAAGATCGTGCGCGCGTCAGGAGCCTTCATTTGCAGGAGCATTTTGTCCCCGCGGACGAGCAAACTGCCGGTTTCGGTGGAGTGGTCGTTCACCACCAGGGTGACTTTGGTGCGCTCCACATCCGCGGAAAGGCTGCGGAAAGTTTTCGATTGCATATCGAGCTGGCGTAACACGGTGTCCAACGTCCAGCTGACCTTGCCTTGCGCCCAACTGACTGCACAAGTGAGCAGGACGGACAGCGAAACGAGCGCAATCATTCTGATTCGATTAGCGATCAAAGGTCCCCCACTGCTCCCCGATTTCCCCGTAAAAAATTCACGACATGATAGCACAGGGGTTTAGATGCGCCGGCCATCTGGCCGGTTCCGTGTTTAAAAATAACGGAGGAGGATTCGGTTATTTGAAGTCAGGTTGAACGGTGATGTCGTAATAGGCGATCGAGCCATCTCCCGCGCGAACGGGGTCGATGCGCTTCACTTGAAATGTGCGGGCCTTAAGATCGCCCACGGTGCGGCTCAGGATGTCGTGGGTCTCGCGTTCAAGCTCGGGAGTGGGCTCCTTGGCGCGTTTCTGAGGCTGCAAGATGGAGGCGTCCAGCCTGTAGGTACGCGTTTGCGTGGCGTCGTTTTCCGACAGTAGCTGAACGTCAGAGCTAGCCTGGGCGGTTGTTTGGGGCTGATCATGAAACAGGCTACGAGGAGTGAGGAGCACAAAGACGACGATGGCGATGACCATCAAGTCGTAAGGCCAACTCCCGCGTTCGAAGGACCAAAAAATCGTTCGGACGATTCCTCGCCACAATGTGCGCATGTTAGTGAACTGTGGAGCCGTCCACAACCTGGCCGTCGCGCATGTGCAGCACGCGGTGTCCGTAAGCGGCCGCATCGGGGTTGTGCGTAATCATCACGATGGTTTGCCCCAGGTCTCTGTTCAGCTGCCGCAGCAAACTCAGGACGGCATCCGAGCTTTTTGTGTCGAGATTTCCGGTGGGTTCATCGGCCAGCACGATTTTCGGCTCGCTGACAATGGCGCGCGCGAGCGCGACGCGCTGCTGTTCGCCCCCGGAAAGTTCGGAGGGTTTGTGCGTCAGCCGCTCGGTGAGGCCGAGTAGTTTGGCTACCACTTCGAAACGATGCGGATCGAAGCCGTTGCCGTGAATGTGTTGCGCCAGCGCGATATTGTGATAGGCGTCGAGGGTAGGAAGAAGATTAAATTTCTGAAAGACAAATCCTACTTTATGGCGCCGCAACAGGGTGCGGGCCGCGTCGGTCATGGTCGTGAGGTCGTTTCCGTCCAACAGGACTCGGCCACGCGAAGCCTGAGCCAGGCCGCCAATCACGTGGAGCATGGTGGACTTCCCGCAACCGGAGGGCCCCATGATGGAAACAAACTCCCCGGGATAGACTTCCATGTTTACACCGCGGAGGGCGGGCACTTCCACCTTGCCGGAACGATAAACCTTCCACAAATCTTCTGTTTTGAGAATCGGTTCCAACGCTCGCTCCCGTGCGAGTGTCAACACTTCCGGGGACGCAAATATTCTAGCCGCGTTGCCCATTTCTTCCTAATACGTATGTCGATTGGGCGAAGGTCATGTGGGTGGGGTTATTCGTAGGCCAGCGCTTCGACCGGATCTTTGCGGCTGGCGATCCAGGCGGGATAGCAAGCGCCCAGGAGTCCGCCGACAATTGCAATCGCAGAAGCGCGCAGAATCCAATTCACCGTAATCAAAATGCTTAGCGCCGGGAACAGGCGGATGAACACAGTTCGCATCAGGAAGCTTAATCCGATTCCCACGACCGCTCCAGCCAGGCATAACAATGTGGTTTCGCTCAGGATGACTCGAGCGATATAGCCTTTCGAAGCGCCCAAAGATTTCAGCACGCCGATTTCGCGTGTGCGTTCGATGACGGTGGTGTACATCGAAAGGAAAATCACAAGAAAGCCGATGACCACGGCAATGCCGATCATGACGCTGATGAACGCGCCCAGACCCGGCAGATTCGAAGAAGTCATCAGGGAAATGAAATCTTTCAGCGGACGAATCTCATAGCGGGGAAGGAGCTGGCGCACCTCGTCCATGACCGCGGGCGTGTGGTCAGTGCGATCGCACTTAATATAGAAGATGGAAGCTTTGTCGTGCGCTCCCGCCATTTCCTGCAAAGTGGAGATAAAAACAAATAGGCGTGCGCCTTTGCCGTGTTCGACGATGCCTGCCACGTGGAAATCGTGGTCCAGAATGTGCATGGTCTGGCCCGTTTTTACTTTTTTCGCTTTGGCGTAGATATCATCGACCAGAATATCGTTTGGATTCTGCAAATCGTGCCCCGAGTGGAATACGAATCCGTTGGAAACCGCGCTGAAAGTGGGGGGATCCACGCCGAACACTACGTCGAGGCCATTGACGGAGTTGAACTGAACCAGCACCGGCGCTACGGCTTGCACGTAATCGAGGCTCTTCAGTTTGTCGCCTATGGCGATTGGCATGGGCGCGCCGCTGAAAGCCAAAAAGACCGAAGCAGACGGCGGTTGGACCATGATGTCGGCGCCGACACCTTCTACGCGCTTGGCGTTTTCCAGAAGTAGTCCGCTGGTCAGGCCCACCACCATGATTACCATCGCTACTTCGACTGCAACGGCGATTGCTGTAATCAAAGTGCGCAGCGGCCGATGCAGCACGTTTTGCACGATCATGTAGCGGATCACGGCTTGGGCGCCTCGGCGGAATTTTCGTCCGGGTGGATCAATTTAGTTCCCGGTGGTTGAGCCAACACGAAGCGCTCGGCGGAGATGGGCTCGTTGATGGCGAGCTTTTTGATTTCAATCTGGAGTTGGTAATCGTCGCTGGGACGGCTAATTGTAATTTGGCGCGGGTACATCATCCCGCCGCCGGCGGGCTCTGCGGCCACGGCCGCATTCGATATGCTTGGCGACGCTGCGGTTACGAGCCAGTGCGAGTAGTGAACGTCGGAAGCCACTTTTCCGCCCGAAACAAAATTTTCCACCCTTGCTATTTGCAAGTTGGTGCGGTCGAACCAGATCTTACGCGATATTTCCCATTCGGATGAACCCTTGGTGCTTTCTTTTGTTGCGCTTTCCCCCGATGCGGCGCGGATTACCGTCAGAATGTAATAGCGGCCCGCGCCTTCGCTGGCTTCCTCGAATAGCACGGGTGATCGATTCTCAACCGGTTCCCACAGCAAGGCGTCCATCAGATGTTGCGGGCGAAGATTTTCGATGGGCTTGGATGCTTGTCGCGTCAAATTGTCCGGGCCTTCGATAAATTCATTCTTGGACGGGATGTAGATGTGAAATGTCTGTCCATCGCTGACCATATCAAAAATGTTTTTGGCCACCACCGGGGCTTGGCCGATTACGCGTATACTCGCGCGCTTGGCGGCGAGCAAGAACCCGTTTACTTCGTGATATTGCTCGATCACACCGGAGTAAGCCGAGCCCGCCGTCAGTTTCATGCTGACGGTGGCATTCAACGAAGTGACGGCTTGAGCCTGCTGATTATAGCGCCCGATGAGGTCATCTTTGCTCGCGCTAAGAAGCTTCGCAGGAGCGCTGGCGGGCTCGACGACCGTTTTCTGGCTGACGGCGCAACCGCCGGCCAACGCCGTCAGCGCAATTATGTATGCAAGGGCAGAGGCTTTCGGTTTGGCGCGGCTCCTCGAAAGTTGGAGTGACAAGTTAGCGGGGTCCTTGGCGGGAGTGGACGAGACGGAGAACTTCACCGGGCTCGATCACCGGGGAAGGGGTGGAGGAAAGGATCGAAAAATGGGTGCGCGCTCTAGAATCGTATGGTGCATTCCGGCCCCGGTTAAACGGATACGCTGTCCTGTGTTTTCTGTATGTTACCGCGAATTCTGTTTGCCGGTCAGAACCGCTTAGAGGTGCAACAACCGCATTACGAAAACCACTCAAAAACGGCGCTGAAATCGGGACAGGAGAGCCGGGTTGCCCGGTTACTCCGGAAGGTAGGAGGTAGCCGTTTCGGACGTTGTCGCAATACAGTCGGCCGTCTAAAGGAGACGATTGGGGCCGAAGGTTTCTGGGTCTACTTGCCCCTTGGCACTGCATCCGAACGTTTTCTAATTTAGCCACGGGGAACGCTAGCATGCAGTTGGAGGAAATTCAAGGAGTCGTGTGCGTAAGGTACCACGGTTGCTGCGATACATGCACAAGTCCACAGAACGGCGGCGTTGGTTGCCGCGATGGCTAACCGGATGCGACTGGGGCTGGCGGCTGAGGCCAAAGTTGCGAAGCCAACGGCGGATATCGCTGGGCAAAGAAATAGATAGAATAAGCCGGAAAAAACACGATAACCGGCACGGATATCAACGAAAAAACAAACAGAAGAATCACCAGGACCATGCACCCCAAAACCACTGCCAGCGTAATGGTGTACAAGTTCCAAGTCCATCCGGCCGATTTCCCCGCAAGCACCGCAACGATTCCAATTCCGCCGACCGGAATGAGAAGCACGAACAGCGCGATTAGATCTATGATAATCACCGCAATTCCGGCCCCGATAGCCAATACGATTTTCATTCCCAGGTATCCGGCGTAGCCACCCTTGTCCGCTTTGAGCCACAGCCATAGCCTCCGCCAACCCTCCATGGCGCTGATATCTTCTAACGCCATTTGCGGCACGACAAAGTCTTTGGTCATCACCTGGATCACGGCCATAAAAACAACGAGCACGAACAACACACACAGCAGCGCGATACCGCCGAGCACCAACCCCGGCACATGATCGCGAGCATGCGAGAGCCAGCCAAGGGTCCAGACGCAGGCCACCGGAATGCCAATGGCCATCAGGAGGGCCACGAAACTCGCTAGCATCAATAAAATCTGCCACCAAAAAAGACGGAGACCGGGGCGCCTTCGGCGAGCCCAGCCCTGGCGAATGTGGCATTCCCTGGCAATGAGGCTATCGAAGAGAATGAATCGCATCATGCTATTGATGTAGGTAAAGAGCACCAGTAATACTAGCGAGATCGCAATCACGGCAGCCACTATTCCGGCCAGTAACGCCGGGTGATTGGTAAGTTGGGCAGGCCAATTTCCTGCCAGGAAAGCTTGTTGCGATCCGCGATGCTGAGTATTCAATGGATAATTGACGTTGCAGCTTGGGCTGGAGCCTAATTCACCCGCCAGAAGGCCGACCAGAGCGAGGCGCCACCATTGGCCGAAGCGGAATGGTCGCAGGAGTTGCTCCCTGGCGTGGCGGAAGGCGGGATTTATCGCATCAGCGGCAGAGATCGGCAAGCAGGCACCTTAGTTTTGCGGATGGCTCGACGGACAGAAGGTACTGCGAAGGCGGTAAGAGATCAATCAACATTATCTCGACGTGCCTGGGCCGTTAACGCGAAGAGACTGTCGCCGATCCTAGCGCCCGGCAAGGGACCCTTTACCGAAGCGGGGTGCAGATTTAGATCTCCGGTTTCCGTTCGTTCCTCGCCAGTCTGTTTGTGCGGGCTATTTTAGGAGGCCGTAGGCTTCGACCTCGCCTCTGGTGCCGAAGTAGACGCGGCCGTTGGCGACCAGGGGTATGACGAAACGGGTAGCCGCCGCGGCGCGGTCGCGTTGGCCGCTCTGTTCGGAACTGTAGAGCGGCTGATCGATGTTGCGTGCGTCGAAGGCATAGAGCACGGCTGGCTGGTCCGCACCGTTCCAGGTCTTGGTGGCGATGGCCCACACGATCGCATCCTTGGTGCCGTTTGCGGAAACGGAAGGTGTTGCTCCGGGGTTCTCGAATTCTACGTTGGAGGCGGCGTTCAATTTCAATTCGCCGTTCTCTAGCACATAATCGCGCAGATGATCGTCGCTGCATGCAAAAAACAAGTGCTTGTTCCAGTAAGCCATCGCGCCATAACCACCGCCCTGCATGGAAATTTTCTGCACCACCGCATCGCGGCCGCTCTGATATTTGCCCATGCGATCGCGATCGATTAAATAAATGGCGCCGCCTTTGGACGGTTGCAGCGCGAGGTGCGGATTAGCACCCGGCCAGTCCGGCAGGAGCACGGGACCACTGGATCCCAGGTCGTCATCAGCGTCGCTCAAGTGCTGCTGATCGTGGGGAGTGAAGTAATCACGGATTACAAACGCGGAGCCTTCGACCGACAGTTTGAGGATTGTGTCGCCATAGTCCCGGCCACCCGAGGATGCGTCGAAAGTTCCGTTGCCTGTAGGGACGTAGACATAGCCGTTTGCGTCAGCGGCCGGAGCAGTATCGCTCATCCAGATGCCACCTTCGGTTCCGTCGGGGGTGACGTTCAATACGGCTTTTTGCGCGAGCGTCTTCGGGTCGTAGGCCATGACCCAGCCGTGGTAGGGGTCCACATCACATGACGAACCCCAGGTAAGATACAAAGTATCGTTTGCAAGCAGCAGCGAAGCGCGCGGATTTTGCCGCAGCGCGTCGAACGATATTTGGCCGTTCGTTGCGCCGGCGCCTTTGCCCGGCACGGTGGCGGAAATGGATTGGGGGCCGCCGAACTTTTCCGCTCCGGTAGTGATCGCCAGCGCGTGGAGATGCTGAAAATATTCATTCTTGCGAAGCAAATGGCCGATCATCGTCCGGGCGAGTACATACAGAGTGCCGGTTTTCATGTCGATCACGGGCGTGGAAGTGATGCCGACTTCCGGCCGGATGAATGGGCACTGCACGTCGCGAGAAGGAACTGGAGTGATGGCGCGCTTAGCGTCGGCGAAATTGACTTGCCACAATGGCGCGTCACCGGGACGCTCGGCATCGAAGGCATAAACGCTGTCGTGTTCGGTGGCGATGAAGAGGACGTCGTGACGCCCCTTGCCGGGGATTTCGAGCGCCGGGATGAACAACGGTTGCGCGTAGACGGCACCATCGACTTGGAAGGCGCCGAGCTTGCCGAATTGCTTTGCGTTTACGTTTTGCGGAGTCAGGGTTTTCTCATTTAACGTGGCGCCGGTGCGCAAGTTGTCGTACTGCGAGGTGGTGACTTGCGCGGCTACAGTCGTCGAAGCGAGCATAAATGTAAGTGCCCCACAGCAAATTGCCAGCATCTTCATTTGAACTCCTAAAAATCCGCCATATTCCTCGGCGACCGATCCGCGAACACATTAATGCACGCCATAGAAGCACGCAACCAGCGAGTTGAAAGGCGAAGACGCTAGCGGGAATAGTGGCGCACGGAAAGCGAGATGGGGAGGCCCACGCAGAACCAGTGCTCGACGAACTCGGCGACTTTATACAGGACCGGCATGTCGCCTTTTGGCGTAGCGGAAAGTGGCAGGACGACGATGTGCATGAAAAAGTAAACGAGCGCGCCATACACCAGGCCGCAGAGAACGGCGCGGGTGAGCAGGAACGGAAGTTTGCGGCTGGCCAGGTAATAAACCGTGGCGGCCCCGAGTGCGATGAAGAAGTGAAGGACGGTGCCGAGGACAGCGGTTTGCATGCCTCCGTTATACGAGGTCGGGCCCAGGATGCCGCTCGCGATAGTCTGCGGAATTAAAATCGGTTGGTGAGGACTGTATACCCCAATCGCGTAGATGAGGTCTAATACGCCGACGATTAGACCTCCGACAAATATGGCGGGAAAAGGGCGCGGGTGCAAGAAGGCTTCCGCATGGGTCGAGTTTGACATCGAGGACCTCTGGTATCAGACGATTGCGAGTGTTTCGCGTTAGCGATGGAAGTCTCCGCTGCATCGCGGGTCGCATACATTTCCTGAGGAGCGTTGTACCGCGTGGAGAAGGTTGTTCGCGGGCGCCGCAAAGAATCAGCGTACGCTCGGATGCAGTAGCCGTTGGGCGACGTTTCCAACACATTCAATTCCGGTTTGAGAATGAGCGTGAATGTTCACCAATACCCGGTGTGGGTCATCTGCCGCGCAGCAAGAGGATTACGTCGAGCAGGACAAGGACGGCTACCACCACTTCCAGGGCGAACATGCGGCGCTCGTTGAATTGAGCGACCATGAATTCGTACAGCTCGCCGGCCGTTTTTAGCTTTTCGGACACCAGAGTTTTGTAATCGTTGACTCCGATTTTCGCCGAGCCGACGCCGTAGACCCGCGCGTAGTAAGTGTCGCTGATGAATTTCACCGCGTACTCGGTCCTCTCCGCCAGATCCATGATGTCCAGACGGATGCGATTCAAGCGGCCAGCGCGTCGAGCCAATCGCCAGCGAGACCAAAAGCTTTCGTGGCCTTCGAGCGAGCTATAGACATTGGAGAGCAAGTTGGTGAGCAGCTCGTCGTAATAACGAAATTCCAGCAATTGGGTGTTCGCATATTCCAGGAGATCGATCACGGCGGGCGTGGCCTCGGGCTTGTCATATACGAGCGCGGCCGCCCAGCCGACCACAACCAGGTCGTTGGGATAGTAAGACAACGCGGAGCGCACGATCTCGTCACGCTCGCCAGCCGACAGCCGAACGAGTTCGCCGCGAACGAGTTGGGTGATCAGGTCAGCGTGATATTGGAGCATTTCGACGGAGGTCGCCGAGCGGCCGTCGGTGTGCCGCGCCGATTCGATGTCGATGACCAGATAATCTTCATCCAGCCATTTTGGCGACGGCTTGATCAGGGCCGGGCGGCAACGGTCCAAACGGCCGCGCAGCAATACTTCGGCGGCTTCCTCCACTTCCGGCGCGTTCATCCAGCGATAGGATTGCGGGGACAGAGAATCGAAGTCACATTCGAAACCGGTGGTGAGTTCAACGCTTGCCACGCCGAACCAGTAGTACTTGATGCGCGCGTCCAATTTCTCGCCGGTGGGAAGCGCGAGCGGACCGATCGTTTCAACAATCGGGGCACGCTGAGCTTGGGCATATTCCGGGCTCCGGTGACTGAAGCTGGGCGGTTGCGGAGCCGCTTCCGGGCCCAGAACCCCGCGCAAACTTTCCATTTCAATCGCTTCGGCAATGTCAAAAAAGCTGAGTATCCGGAAGTAGCCTTGCACAATCATCGGCGGGACGCGCGCCCCTCTCAGAAATAGGTCGCAAAATAAGCGGGACCATCCTACACCAACCGAGGCAAGATGCCGGGCCGAAGACCCCGATGCTGCATTTGAATCCTAACGTCGATGGGCACACCATTTGCGGGTGCGGAACATAGGAACTTAGTCGTGGGGGAGCAGGCCGGTGCGGACAGGGGTTTCCGGGCCGCCCAGGGAGATCAGCAGGCGGCGGAGTTTTGCGCGGTCTTCGAGATTGATGCCCATCATTTCGAAACCGGCTTGTTGCGAGCGGACAAAACGCACGACCGTTTGCATGCTGATGGAGCGCAGGCCGGCAGGAATTTTCAAAGTGGCTTCGGTGCCGACTGGAATCTGTATGTCGCCGCTGAGGAGACCGCCATCGAGGCTGAGCACGCTGATTGCAGAGGTGAACTTTCCGCGCGCCGACGTGATGGTGGCAGGCACAGCGCGCGGCAGACGTACGCGTCGATAACGGCGGTGGCGCACGAAATCTCGCTCGGGGATGGCATCGAGTGGTGCAAGAGCAATGACTTTAGTATCCAGCCCTGATTGCGGGAGGAAGGCTTGCATCCACTCCGGGTCGAGTTTCATGAGAGCTTGCGCGGCTGCCATACGGATTTCGTCGGGATAAGCCCAGCCAAAGGTTTTGCGCGCTTCGACAAACCTGCGCAAGTGGCCGGCGGCAGCAGGGGCGCGCATGCGGCCGAGGGCTTCGATGGCTTTCACGCGGAGATACTCAGAGCCCTGCGCCAGAAGTTCACCTTCGGCGATACGAAGGAGCTTGGGCGCGGTATCGGTGTCACCGCACATTCCGATTTCGTCGAGGGCGAGAGGGATGATCAAGGGGTCCAACAATTCCAGCGACTCGGCGAGCAGTTTGCCGCGCTCGGGCGCTCCGGCGATGGAGAGCTGGCGCACGACTGCGTCGTGAAAGCTGCGGACATTTTCGCGAAGCCGCACGGGAAGCATGTCTTCAAGCGCTAGCGGATCCATGCGGCTCAGGAGGCCGACGGTGGTGGCAGCTTTAGCGGGCACTTCGTTTTTCAGAATCTCTTTCAGGTATCTGACGCAAGGTGAACCGACCGACTTTGCAAGCGACACGATGCTTTCGCGTTCGGTGCGGCGCCCCGAGCGCGCGAGACGAACGGAGAGATACTCGGAGGCCGATTGCGGCACGCGCATGAGAACGCCCACAAGCCCTTCGGGCATTTGCTCGGCGGCCAGCGCTTCTTCCACGAATTCGGGAACGCGATTATCAATGCCGACGCGTGGACGTAAACTTTGTACCCAGCTGGGGCGGGATTCTTCCAGGTCGGCGAGCGAATCGAGGGATTGTTGCATGGCGCGATAGTAGCGGCGCGTGGCCGATTCCTGGCTGAGGCGGACGAAAGCGGCGCTCAAGAGTGTTTGAAGCTCGGCATCCTTCTCCGCGGCCATCTGCTGGCCGATTTGGACCAGCGCGTCCTGCAGGCGCTGGCTGGCGGCTTTACTGAAGAGTTCGGCTAACTGACCAAGTCCGATGGCGGCTTTCTTGCGGGCCTCGGAATCTTTATTACGGACGCAGGTGGCGTACTGAAGAAGAATGTCTCCCGCAGCGGCAGCTTCGCCGCGACCGAGAAGCTCTTCCACATATTGCTGCACGTTGCGCGGGGGAATGCACCAGGCTTCGGCAGACATCAAAACATGTTTTTTGCCGGACTCCGGGACAGCGGCCCAGAATTGGCGGTCCAGGACATCGGCGTGCGATTCGAGGGCGATTCCGGCGCTGGCCATTTTGTCTTCGCGGGAGCGGAGGAGTTTGCGAAGCGTGTTGAGTTCGCTGCCCATGCGATCGAGCATCTGGCGCACAGCATTGACTTGCACTTCGCCGCGCTGATAGCGATCTAGCGCAAATTTAATGGCTAAATCCTCCGCCAGACGAAGCAGCATGGCTTCGTCCACTTTTGCCGAAGGCGATTTCGCGGCCACCTGGGCCAGGGCCTGGCGCAGAGTTATTTGGGCGTTCTGAGGGAGGCCGGCAAGTTTCTGTTGCCAGGAACTTTTATCGAGCGGAGGATTTTTCGAGCTTTGCGCTTCGCCGAACTGGACAAGAAGTTTGAGCAAACTCTGGAGCTCGGCTTCTTCGAGGCGTGAAAATGCGCCGGAGGCTCCGGGAATTACAGCGGCGCTGGCTAACACCGACGCTGCTGCGGCGTCTTCGTTTAATCCGGCGACCGTGCCGGAGCCCGCGATTACCCGGGCTTCGCTGTCCCCGCTGGGACCGTACGACCTCTGGTAAGGGGATCCGCCAGTGCCTCCGGTGCCGCCGCTTCCTCCCGTGCCGCCGGTTCCCTGGTTCGCGGAGCCGCCGCTATGCGCGCCTTCGGCTGCCGCGATGAGCTGAATCATTTTTTCGGGAGTGCGAAACCAGTCCTGAATCATGTCCGCGTCTGCGCCGAGAGTTTTTGCTGTCAGTGTGGCGGCAACGCGCGCTTCGGAGAATCCCGAATCTTCGGCAACGAAACGAATCTCGTTCACGCGAATTCCTGAGATATTTTTCTTTCCGAAATGCGCCGCCAGACGCTCGGCGAGAGTGCCGGTGTTCGGGCCGGATTCCATGAAGGATTTCACCAAGTTCGAAAAGTCGTTTTGCGTGACGCCGGAAGTGAAACCGATACTCGCGACACCGGAACTGGTGAGCAAATTAGCGAAGCTTCGTTCCGCGGGCGAGGATTCCAACGGCACACCGTCGAGCAAAAGCTGAGTGCCGGAGGCGCCCAGCAGCAGGCCACCCTGTCCGGCAGCTTCGACCGCGTCCTGGAGTTCAGTCCATGCAGAGGCGAATTGCCGGGCGCAGCGGGAATGCTCTAAGCCATAGAGGCGAGCGTACTTAAGGAGAATATTCAGGCTTCGGATGAAAGCGCGGGCGTTCGGGATTCTGGGTTCGGAGGACATGGGAGGCACGTGGGAAAGAGTGGACATAGGCTGTTCTTCAGATAGTGTACTAGGACGAATGTCAGGGGAAATGGTACGGACGGTCTATAGGAGTACAGGACAGGAACATTGGCCATAAGGGGTAGGACAGGGACCCGGGGGGGCTACCGCCTACCGAGAGCGAGTTTTGGGGCGACTGGTTTGGCGCCAGTACTCACGAACTTCGTCTTTATGCTCAAGACGGACGAGAAGGAATTCGGCGACTCAGCGAAATCCTTTGAATCGAAGAACATTCAGGATGGCCAGATGAGGCGCCGGCAAGTTCTTGGCAAAACGCTCGGGGTAGGCAAACCAACACCGTGAGATCAATTCCCTCGGGACAATCCTCTAAGAGGGAAGACGGATTTCTACGTCCTGGCCTTCGAGGGCGGGGCGCGCGCGGCGGATGACTTCGCTAGCCCAGAGTTTTTCGCTCAGGAAAACCAGGGAGCCGTCTTCGAATCCGCAGATGGCGCAGAAAAAATAATGTGAGAAAGCGTTGTGATAGGCGTCGGCGCCCCGGCGGGCCAGCTCACCTTCGAGGGTGGGGTCTCCTTTTGCGATGAGGCCTCCGGCGCGGGCGCCGAATGTCTCGTTCTGAAAGCGGTCGATGAGAGATTGGAGCGCGGGGAGTTCAGGGGCAGGAATTACCATCGAACGGCTACCGGCCTCGCGATACTTGAGGCGGTGAAGCTTGCAGTAGTCGCGCACGCGATCGAGATGGCTGAAAAAATCGAGGGCCCAATCTTCGTCAGCGGCAGTGGCGCGGAGGACGCGGCTCCAAATCTGAGCGGCATCGGGGCCACGGACAGGCTCGCGATTCTCGTCGGCTTCGGTCAGCTCCAGACCGATGGCGCGAACATCGGGGCCCAGGTCGAGCGGCTCGACATCGAGGAGGTACATCTAAACCTCCTCGTCCGGGGAATGCGGGAAGCGCTTCTGAAAGTCGGGAGATTGTTTGCGGACTTCCAGCCAGTCGAAAAATGCGTCGGGGGTTTCCAGCCAGATTCCAAACCAGTGCGCGATTTCTTCCTTTTCGGCGCGCTTGTTGGCGTCCACTTTGTGGTTGCGCGAGATCATTTCCGCGCGGCGACGGCCGAGACGGGCAACTTCGCGGACACGTTCGGCGGCGTGTTGGTCGGCTTCGAGAATAAATTTCCGGAGGAGCTCGTCGAGCCGAACCAGGCACATCTCGGCTTCATCCAGGGTGGAAAAATGGAGCAGGTCGCTGAATTCTTCCTCGTAGCGGCCTTCGGTATCTGAGCGCGTGTTCCACACCACCCGCAATCCGGCTTCTTCGAGAACGCTTACGATGTAGTCTGCCGAGGTTTTTCCTTTTTCTCCCAGATGCACGATGAGCTTGCGCCGAATCTGTTCGATTTCGGCAGGGGTGTAACGAGGCTTGGCCAGCTCCTGCGCTACTTCCAGGATCAGGGCCTTCTTGGTGGGAGAGCCGCTCTCGTGACTCGCGCTGGAATTACTTTCGGTCAAGAGGGGCCTCGGTGTTTTAGTTTGGCGGGATCTGTGCTAACGCTGTCGCCGGCGAGCAGATGGCGATAACGCGCGACATTGTGGTTATGTTCGGCGAGAGTCTTTGCGAAAAAATGGCCGCCCTGATCGTTGGCCACGAAATACATATACTCGGTTGTGGTGGGCTCCATCGCGGCGCGCAAGGATGCTTCTCCCGGGTTTGCAACGGGGCCGGGGGGAAGGCCAGGATGCTCGTAGGTGTTGTATAACGAATCGATGTGCAAGTCCGCGGGGCGGACATTTTTCGTGTGATGGCCTTCCAGTTCCAGCGCGTACTGCACGGTAGGATCGCACTGAAGGGGCAGGTTCTTGCGCAAGCGGTTATAAAAAACTCCCGCGACCATGGGACGCTCTTGCGGCTGGGGAGTTTCGCGTTCGACCAAAGAGGCGAGGGTAACGACTTGCAACAGTGTCAAGCCTTGCGGAAAATTCTTAGCGCCTGAAGGATCCAGGGATTCCAGCTCGGCGCGGAAATTCTGGACCATTCGTTTCGCAATGAGTTCGCAAGTGGTGTGGCGCGTAAATTGATATGTGGACGGAAAAAGAAATCCTTCCAGGTTGGGAGCGTTGGGCGCCAAATCGGAAATAAGGGAGGCGTTTTTCGCCGCGTCGAGAAAACCTTCCCGCGAGCAAACCGCCTGGCGATCCATTTCGGCGGCCATTTCGAACATATTCCAGCCTTCCGGAATCGTTACGTTGCGAACGTAGATCCTGCCTCCGGCAATCTGCCAAAAGACCTCGCGGGAATCAAGCGGACGATCGAAGTAATACTCACCGGCCTGAAGAGGCTTTCGAAAATGCCACATGCTGAAGATTTCGAAGGCAAGCTCGCTGCGGATTACATCGTTTTTTCTGAGGATATGAGCCACGCCTAACCGGGAGGTGCCGTGCGGAACGTCCACAAAAACTTTTTCAGGACGATGGCCGCGATACGGGCGGCTGATTTGCGAATCCAGCCAGCCAGCTCCTGCGCCCAGGGCAGCAATAAGAAGGAGAGCGATGAGACCTAGTCTGCGCATTAAACTTTAGGACCTCTCGACGACCGGGGTTGAGGAAAGGCCAGCAACTTTTTTAGATGGGAGTTTATGTTCGAGATAATCGCGCAAAAGCACGGCCGCAGCGACATCATCGAGTGAAGCTCGCTTTCGTCGCCAGGAAGATTTTACTTCCGCCATAGTTTGGGCCGCCTCCCAACTGGTTAGCCGTTCATCTACAAGTTCTACTTCGATACCCAGATCTTTGTGCAATCGCTCGGCGAAAAGCGCCGCTTCGTCCGCCATGGGGCTCGCTTCGCCGCTCATGTGCAAAGGATGGCCCACGAGGATACGCGCAACACTATGCTTCGTGCAAATTTCGCGCAAGCGGCGCAAATCGTTGCGTCGGTTCGTGCGATTGAAAGTAAGGAGAGGTTGCGCGGTGATTCCGAGTTCATCGGAGAGGGCCAGACCGATCTTCTTGCTGCCGTAATCAAGCGCAAGGATACGGCGCGAATCGACAACGGACGATTCGGGCACACCTATGTTCCGCGCGCCTTCCAGGGCCATATTGTTCTCATTATACTTGAGGTGCACAGCATATGCCTGCTCCAGGAAGCAGTTCAACGTTCGCGGCCGCGCTCGCTTTTTTCCCAGAGGGGCCAGAATCCGGCGTTTTTCATCTCCTCATCGAGGCCGGTCTGCTGGAACAGCTGTTCGATCTGCGCGCGTGACTGGCGCGGGCCGAGGCGCCCTTCGCGGTCCGCGAGGGCGAAGGCGGTGATCGCCGCGATGGCGACGCTGCGCTTGAGTTCCTTGAAATCAACTTTGTCGTATGTGTCAGAAGAGGCGTGGTAATTCAGCAGGTAGTTGGCCGGCTCTTGATTTGCTTCCAGGGTCGGAACACCCTCCAGAATGAAATCAAAATTGTCGGTATCCATACCGGCATCGAAGGTGAAATCCAGAGGGGCGAAGGTATGGAGAGGCGCCAAGGCTTCGCGCACGGTGGATTCAATATCCTTGCGGCCGCCCAGGGAATAGCCGGTGATGCGTCCTACGCCGGAATCAAAAATTACCGCGGCGATCATGCGATCGAGTTCGGCACGATGCGCGTGCGCGTAGGCGGCCGAACCGAGCATTCCCTGTTCTTCGCCGGTAAAGAAAGCAAAGCGGATGGAACGGCGGGGAATGGTGCCGGAAGCGTGGATGATACGCGCCGCGTCGATGAGCATGGCGACGTTACATCCATCATCGAGCGCGCCGGTGCCGAGCTCCCAGGAGTCCAGATGTGCACCGAGCAATATGAATTCGTCAGGCTTCTGGCGGCCGCGAATTTCGGCGATTACGTTTTCCGATTCCGTTGGCCCGCCTCGGTGATTCGGCAGGTCGAGATGCGCGCGGACTTTTTGTCCGGCTGCAAGAAATCTTGCGATGCGCTCGGCGTCTTCCCGCGCCAAAACTGCCTGGGGCAAACGCTCGAGCTGACCGTCGATCGAAATATTGTGGCGATAGAGCAGGAGATTGGGCCGCGTGGACATCCAGAAGATTGCGGCGGTGCCAGCTTTCACCGCTCGGCCAACGATTTCGTGGTCCAGGCCGTATTCGTGGATGAGGTCTTGCCAGCTGACCAGCAAATTCGTATGGACCAGAGCGATTGCGCCGTTCGCCAACGGGCCGGCTTTGGCGAAGCCCGCGTCGTCTCCGGTCCCCACATCCACGATGTCGGCGGTCGTGCCGCCCTCTTGGGTAGCAGGCGACCATCCGATGGATACCATGCGAACGGGGAAAGGCTCGGGCGACAAAATATCGATGTGGGACTTGCCTTCGCTCCAGGCAACCGGGATGGTGAATTTTTCCGTGTGGACCTCGTCGACCCCTGCATGGCGCAGGGCTTCGACCGCCCAACCCGCCGCACGGTCGGCCGCGGGCGACCCAGTCATGCGTCCGCCGATGGAGTCGGTGAGATAGCGCAAGTTCTCTTCGAGAGGCGTGGGGCCGAGCGCGCTTTGGATCATGCCGGGGACCAAATCAGCGCAAGATTTTTCAACCGAACAAGTGCCCTCCCCAGCGGGGACCTGCAGCGGCGCGGGCTTTGTAGGAGGAAGTTGCGCAAATGTGCCAAACGGGAACAAAGCTGTGCTCATCGACAAGAGCAAAATCGAGCGCAAATTTCTCATCACGCGTTATTCCTTTCATGCCGTCAGTTCAAATCGAAACCGGGCGACCGGAGTTTACCCCAGAAATCGGGTTGGAGCGCACCCGTCGGTCGCTTGCCCGGCGGGGCCCGTCGATTCCCACCGCTTTCAGAGAATGAAATCGGAACATTTTGCTGCGTACGAGAATTTTCTACCTACGAAGAAAATTTGGCGGGATTTGACGGCTAGAATATCTGTCTCATTTTGAGTCATTTACGTTCTTAGGAGAGTGGCCCGGCACCTGCCGTGGCCGTGCTTCTATCCAAGTTTTGGTAGAACGGTTCTCAGACTGCCGAATCAGGGCGACGGTCATGAGAGCTGCGGTAAGTCCCGTATAACCGTGCAACCGCAATAAAAATCTAAAGGCTCTGCCGGACAGTCCTGGGCGAGCAGACGGGAAGGCCCTCGTGAAAAAGGTACGCGTATTTGGAAAGCTGGTACAGCACGATAAAAAGCAAGACTCAAGCAAGCCGAACGTATTCGTGTTCTGCGAAGCAAGCACCGGAGTAGCGCAATTCCGCACGGAATCAACGGCGGATCCGGAGTCCACGGTCGAGCGCGTGGCAGGCCTACTAGCTATGCAGTGCTTGGTGAGAGGACAGAATCCCCAAGATTTTCAAGTGCTGGTTCCCGCCGAAAAGGCGCTGATGGGGCGTTTGGTATCGCGCGCCGAAGAGCTGCTGGAGGAAGGTCGCTCAATTGCGTGCCCAGCGTCCCTGAGCCCACGGCAGAAGGAAGTGCTTCACTCGGTGCTATCGAATCGGGCGAACAAGGAAATAGCTTCCAAGCTGAATATTACGGTCCGGACGGTCAAGTTCCACATCTCGACATTGCTGAGCAAGTTTGGAGTGGAAACGCGTACGGAATTGGCGCGCAGGGCGGCAGGTTTCGCGAGTCCGCCCTTGTTGACACCCGAGATTGCAGCAGACGATCTTTCCGTCGAGCAAAGAAATCCGGGGCCGGTGGCAGTAGCTCGCAAGACGCCTATTCAGATACCCAACAAGGCGCAAAATGTCCGATTTCCCGGAAGCGCGCTAATGGCGTAGCGGGGATCCGCCCGGGGCGCCTAGCGGCCAAACGAGTAGTATTCGAAACCCAGGCTCCTCATCTCCGCGGGGTTCAGAACGTTCCGCGCGTCAATCACCAAGGGCCGAGCCATCTCGTGGTGAACGCGTTCCCAATCGAGGCGCTGAAACTCATCCCACTCGGTGGCGATGATGGCGGCGTCGGCGTCGTTGACCAGCTCATACGGATTTTTTGCAAAGGAAATTTCCGGAAGCAACTTGCGCGTTTTCTCCATGGCCTGAGGGTCGTAGGCATGCAGGTTCGCGCCTTCAGCCAAGAACCTCCTGGCGGCATCGATCGCCGGTGAGAAGCGGATATCATCGGTATTCGGTTTAAAGGCCAGGCCGAGAAGGGCAATTTTTTTGCCTTTGAGCACCCACAGAGCTTTACGGGCTTTGGCGAGAAGCAGGTCGATGCGCTGTTTGTTCACCTGCTCCACCGCCTTCAGCAAAGTGAAATCGATGCCCACGCGTTCGGCGAGACGAATGAACGCTTGAACGTCTTTGGGTAAGCAAAAGCCTCCGAATCCAAGGCCGGCTTGGAGAAATTGCGGTCCGATCCGCGGATCCATCCCTACCGCAGCGGTGACTTCCTGAACGTCCGCGCCCAGATGGTCGCACATGTCCGCGAGAGAATTCGCAAAAGAGATCTTAAGAGCGAGGAAAGAATTGGAGGCGTGTTTGATGAGTTCGGCGCTATTGACGGTGGTGACCACGAATGCGGGCGGGGGAGAATCAGGACACTGACCATCGTGCGCGGGACAGCTGAAGTTCCTGTCCAAGATGGGTGCATAAATTTCGCGGAGTTTTTTCGCCGCGGCCGGTTCGTCCACGCCGACCACGATTCGATCGGGGTGAAGGAAGTCGTTGACGGCGGTGCCTTCGCGGAGGAATTCCGGATTCGAAGCGACTGTGAAATTCGCACCGGATTTTCGGCTGTAGACATCGAGGGCGCGTTTTAGTTCCTGGCCGGTTTGGGCCGGGACGGTACTTTTTTCCACTACCAATTTTGGCCCGCCACCTTCGGTGGCGATCATGCGCGCGACATTGTCGATGGCGCTTAGATCTGCGTCGCCGTTATCCAAGGGAGGAGTTCCCACGCAGATGAACACGGCTTCGCTGGAACGCACGGCCTGACCGGCGTCGCTGGTGAACTGGAGACGTCGTTCGCGAATATTCCTGTGGACCAGAGTATCCAGGTGCGGCTCGTAAATGGGGAGCTTCCCGGCGCGCAACGTTACAATCTTCGAATCGTCGTTGTCGGTGCAGGTGACTTGATGCCCAATTTCCGCGAAGCAAGCTCCCGTTACCAACCCGACGTATCCACAACCAATCACCGAAATTCGCAAGATTCAGGACTCCTTGTAAGAATTTTATGACCTGCAGACTCGCCACTAAGCATGCCCTCTCTGGGGGCGAGTTCAAAGTTCTAATCTAGCCGGTACGGCTCGCGCGGTACCACTCGACTGTTTGGCGCAGGCCCTGGTCGAGCGGAATCGCCGATTTCCAGCGGCCGGGCTTGTCCGGCACATGCGAAATCAAGTTATCCGGCTTGCCCATTATTTTAAGAAGACTGTGGGCCATGGCCAGATCGTCTTTCACATCCGGGCCGCCAATATTATAGACGTGGCCGAGGCGACCCCGCTCCAATACCGCGAGAATTGCGCGGCAGTTATCATCGACGTGGATCCAATTTCGCTGTTGCAGGCGATCACCGTATATCGGCAGAGGCTGGTCCACAAGCGCGCGCGAGATCATGAGCGGCAGAAATTTTTCGGCGACCGAATCGAGATTCGCCAGGCTTCCGGCGCAAGTCAATTTGTCGTAATTGACGATTGCACTGCCTTTGTGGAGCGAGAGTGCGAGGCGAACAAAAGCGGACCCGATGAAGCCTGCGCCGCCGGTGACAAAGAGCTTCATGCAGACACCTGCGGATTTGCCGCCGACGGACGGCTGGAACTTGATGAGTCGGTTCGCATCCAGAAGAACCCAGCAACCATTAAGCAAATCGAAAGCAGTGCATTTGAAATCCAAAGGGGGCGACCGCTGACGCGCGTAAGAATGAACTCGAGCAGGAAACCGGGCAGAAGAAGATACAGGATGACGACCAGCCGATTCGCCGCGCTTGAATGAGTGTATTTTTGTGCGGCAATTCCTAACATAATGCCCGCTGGAAAAAATACGAGCGAATAGTAAATCTCGCTATAGCCCTGCAATTCGGCGGGACGGACCATGCGTAGGACACGCGCGAGCGAAGTTCCGGGACCGAGGCGGTACAGCCGCGAACTTTTCTTCCCGTTGATGAAAAGAGAAAGGTCCGACCCGTCGTAGGAATAAAGAACGTTACGCGCTTGCGTGTCGTTGAACACATTAGGGATGTACCAACCCAAAATTGCGTGTTTCGCCGAAAGCGGGCTGCGGAACCAGAAAATAAGGTTGGATTCTTCTTGCCGGATGGTCAAGTCCGCAAAGAATGGCAAACGCGCAATGGAAACGATAAGCCCGCGGCCGTTGTGAGTTTCTTCGGCGGCGCAGATTAGGTGGATGGCGAATTGGTTGGTCTTCTGCAGATCGGCTACCAAGCCCGACACTGGCGTCTTGGAAGAGAGCCAAGATTTTCCGGTGAGAACAAGCGAACCCGAAGACGGCGGCAGAAACGCCGGCGGAACCCATGACAGAGCAGGAAGAGAGTCCTGAGTATCCTGGAACGGAGCAGCACCAGAAAAATTATATTCGGCGCGCCACAATATGGGAGGACCGGCGCTGATCTTTCCGGCGGTCAACTGCAGGGCTGCAAGATCAGAGACTGCCCGATCTGCAATCTGCAGTTGTTGAACCTCGCCTTTCCAGGGGCTTTGGCCTCCGGGTTCGTTGCCGACCACAACCAAACAATCGGGATCCCAATTGCTTAGCTT
>Ga0307477_10000815_pt1 | contig 30468 bp, 26 predicted proteins | sample atmos_gasesECM2C_FD_203316 | JGI IMG/M metagenome (GOLD analysis project Ga0307477, IMG submission 203316) | Hardwood forest soil microbial communities from Morgan-Monroe State Forest, Indiana, United States - atmos_gasesECM2C_515 | ecosystem: Environmental > Terrestrial > Soil > Temperate...
CGCACGCCGTTTTTGAACGAGTAGATCTGGCGGGCAATGTAGACCGGCGAGCGTCCCGCGATGCCCGGTATGTCATCGGTCCCTTGCAGGTTGTCGCCGTGGCAGCTGGCACACTCCATCGTCTTGCCTCCGCCAGTTGTGACCAAAGTGCGCCCGGAATTGAGCGCGCCGGGAGGAACGAAGGCGACGAAAGCAGGCTCCGCCATTTGGCGAACCGCCGCCGGACCGTTGGCGAATTCGATCACGCGCTGGCCAACCTCTTCCGTATCGCTGCCCTCGACTTTGGTGCGCTGGCTGTTGCGGCCGACGATGGTCTTCGGCGCAACGTTCGATTCCGAAACCCGCGTCCATTGCACGGGCTTCAGACTGGCGTAATAGGCGGCGACTTCCTTGATCTCGTCGTCGGTCATGCCTTTGGCAAAGCCGATCATCGCGGCCGACCGCGGACCGCCGCGCAGGCCGTTTTTGAAATCCTGCATCTGCCGCTCGAAATAGGCGGCGTTCAGCCCACGAACATTCGCCGACTCCGGCTGGCCCATGCCCGAGGGCGTATGGCAGGTGTTGCAGGGCCGCACGTCCTGGCCCTTGCCGGCAACGACAATCATGGGCACGCCTGGCTGCGCGGGCGGGGCACCGCCACCGCCACCACCACCGCCTCCACCTCCAGCGGGGGGAGCAGGCGCGTTTGGATCAGGCGTCAAGAAAGCCCAGCCCGGACCCGGGGCATCGGCCGCCAATGCCGCGAACGGAAACAAAGCACCGGCAAGCAACCAAGCAAATTTCTTCATGGCGACCTCCGCTATTGCGACGCCTCAGCTGAGACGCCCCGCGGTTGACATTATTGTGAATGCCGGAAGGCGGCAAGCGACCGGCATTGAGCAGCTTGACAAGCATCCCGCCGGCGAAGCGAGATTGTCATGAAAAGCCAAGGGGGGAAGCCATGACTGCGATAGGCACAGTAGATGAACCCGTCGGTTCTGCGATCGGATTGCTCGACCGCCGGCGCATCATCGCGAAGCCAGGGTTTAATCGCTGGCTCGTCCCGCCGGCAGCGCTTGCCATCCACCTCTGCATCGGCATGGCCTACGGTTTCAGTGTGTTCTGGCTCCCGTTGTCGAAAGCGCTGGGGCGCCAGTGTACGGGCATGAGTCTCGGTCAGGCGCTTTTCACCAGTACATGCGACTGGCGCATTTCCGATCTCGGCTGGATGTACACGCTGTTCTTTGTCCTGCTGGGCATAGCCGCAGCGACATGGGGCGGCTGGTTGGAGCGGGCTGGTCCGCGCAAAGCCGGTGCGGTTGCGGCTTTCTGCTGGTGCGGCGGCCTGGTGATATCGGCCGTGGGGGTGATTGAACATCAGCTCTGGATGATGTGGATCGGCTCTGGCGTGATCGGCGGTATCGGTTTGGGATTGGGCTATATCTCGCCGGTTTCCACACTGATCAAATGGTTTCCTGACCGGCGCGGCATGGCAACCGGTATGGCAATCATGGGATTTGGCGGCGGCGCGATGATTGGAGCGCCGCTTGCGAATATGCTGATGGATTTTTTCAAGACGCCGGATTCGGTTGGGGTTTGGCAGACTTTCATGGCGCTTGCGGCGATCTATTTTGTTTTCATGATGGGCGGCGCGTTCGGTTATCGCCTGCCACCGTCCGGCTGGCAGCCGGCGGGCTGGACTCCGCGAGCCGCAACGGCCGCAATCACCGGCCGCCATGTTCACCTCAGAGACGCGCATAAGACCAAACAGTTCTGGCTGATCTGGGCGGTGCTGTGCCTGAACGTCTCGGCGGGCATCGGCGTGATCGGTATCGCCTCTCCGATGCTGCAGGAGATTTTCGGCGGCAGCCTGATCGGACGGCCGGATATTTCGTTCACCGCACTCAATGCCAGTCAGGCGCAAGCGGTCGCTACGATCGCCGCGGGGTTCACGGGACTCTTATCGCTTTTCAATATCGGCGGACGATTTTTTTGGGCCTCGCTGTCCGATAAGATCGGACGCAAGACGACCTATTACGCATTTTTCGTTCTCGGTATCCTTCTGTATGCGGGCGCTCCGTTTGCAGCCCATGCCGGATCGATAGCGCTGTTCGTGCTGTTCCTGTGTGTCATTCTTTCGATGTATGGCGGCGGGTTTGCCACCGTTCCGGCCTACCTCGCCGATATCTTCGGCACGCAGTTCGTCGGCGCCATTCACGGGCGGCTCCTGACCGCGTGGTCGACCGCCGGAATCATCGGCCCCGTCGTGGTGAACTACATCCGCGAGGCGGAAATCGCAGCAGGCGTGCCGCGGGCGTCGGTTTATGACGTGACGCTTTATGTGCTTGCCGGTTTTCTCGCTGCGGGCTTTGTCTGCAATTGGGCGGTCAAACCCTTGGCGAGCAAGTGGTTCATGAGCGAGCAGGAGGTGGCGGCGCTGCAACCGGCCAGAGCCGCGGCAAGCGGACCCTCGTCTTCGACGCAAGAAGCGGCGCCGATGAGTGCGGCGGTGATTCTTGGCTGGCTTGCCGTCGGGATTCCGATTGCCTGGGGCGCTTGGGTGACGTCGAAAAGCGCGCTGGTGCTGTTTGGGTAGGCGCTTCCGTCCTTACGGCGGGCTAACGCGCTTCGGAGGGTAACCTTCCCCCACGCTCGCGCGGGGGGAAGGTTAGCGAACGGCGAGGGTTTATTCTTCGTCCTTCTTCTTTTTGAGAGCGGCACCGAGGATGTCGCCGAGGCTGGCGCCCGAATCCGACGAGCCATATTGCGCCACGGCTTCCTTCTCTTCCGAGATTTCGCGCGCCTTGATCGACAGGCCGATCTTTCGGCCCGTTTTGTCGGCCGAAGTGACCAGCGCATCGATCTTGTCGCCTACACCGAAACGTTCCGGACGCTGATCGTTGCGGTCGCGCGCAAGATCGGCGCGGCGAATATAGGCGTGCGCACCGCCTTCGAGAGTCACGTCCAGACCGCCCTCCTGAACTTCGGCCACCGTCACCGTGACCACATCGCCCTTCTTCAGCGACGAAAGTTTGGCCATCGGATCGGCCGCCAATTGCTTGATGCCAAGGCTGATACGTTCCTTCTCCGGATCGACATCGAGCACTTTGACCTGCACGGTTTGGCCTTTCTGATAATCCTTCACCGCGTCGTCGCCGGATTTGTCCCAAGAAATATCCGAAAGATGAACCATACCGTCGATATCGCCGGGCAAGCCGATGAACAAGCCGAACTCGGTGATGTTGCGGATTTCGCCTTCCAGCACGCTGCCGGCCGGATGGTTCTCGGCAAACGCCACCCAGGGATTTTCCAGGCATTGCTTCAACCCGAGGCTAATGCGGCGCTTGTTGGAATCGACTTCCAGCACCATCACTTCGGCGTCCTGGCCAGGCGTGACGATCTTGTTGGGATGGACGTTCTTCTTCACCCAGCTCATTTCGGAAACGTGCACTAGGCCCTCGACGCCGGGCTCCAATTCGACAAATGCGCCGTAATCCGTGACATTGGTGACCTTGCCTTTGAAACGCGCGCCAACCGGATATTTGGCGCCAACGCCTTCCCAGGGATCGGTCTGCAATTGCTTCATGCCGAGCGAAATGCGCTGGGTGTCCTGGTTCACTTTGATGATCTGCACCGTGACGTTCTGGCCGACAGTGAGCACTTCGGTGGGATGGGATACGCGCCGCCAGGCAATGTCCGTGACATGCAGCAGACCGTCGACACCGCCCAAATCGACGAACGCACCGTAGTCGGTGATGTTCTTCACCGTGCCTTCCAGCACCTGACCTTCGGCGAGCGAGGCGACTAGCTCAGACCGTTCTTCCGCGCGCTTTTCCTCAAGGACGGCACGGCGCGAGACGACGATATTGCCGCGCCGGCGATCCATTTTGAGGATCTGGAAAGGCTGTGGGATGTTCATCAGCGGACCCACATCGCGCACCGGCCGCACATCGACTTGCGATCCGGGAAGAAAGGCCACCGCGCCGTCGAGATCGACCGTGAACCCGCCTTTGACGCGACCGAAGATCACGCCGGTGACGCGGCCGCTGTCCTGAAAGGCCTTTTCCAGCCGGGTCCAGGACTCCTCGCGCCGCGCTTTGTCGCGCGACAGCACGGCCTCGCCCAGTGCATTCTCGACCCGCTCGACATAAACTTCGACCTCGTCGCCGACCTTGACATTGGCCGGCAGCCCCGGCGTCGAGAATTCTTTGGTCGGCACGCGGCCCTCCGTCTTCAAGCCGACGTCGACCACGACATAGTCGTTTTCGACCGCGACAATGATGCCCTTCACCACCGAGCCTTCGGCCGGGGCGCGTTCGATGAAGCTCTCTTCGAGCAGGGCCGCGAAATCCTCGCGGCTGGGAGTGGAAATGCTTTCGGCAGTTCTGGACATGCGTTCTCCTGATGTTGATGGCGGCCGCAGGGCGCGTTGCGCACGCGATCATTCCGGGTCGGCCCCGGGAAGAATTGGAAAGACTTTCGCAGGTTTCTCTGCGGCGCCGCCGGGCCTCCTTAGCCCCTGGGGCGGGCCGCGAGCGCTTTCTCGACCTTGTCATTCACGAGATCGAGCGCCTTCGCGAAGGCCGCTTCTATATCCAAATCGGAGGTATCCAGCAAGACGGCATCGCCGGCCTGGCGAAGCGGCGCGGCTTTGCGGTTGCGGTCGCGCGCGTCGCGGGCAAGAAGCTCCGCCTCGACGGCCGCGATATCGGGCAACGTGCCGCCGGCGGATGTGTTGCTCTTGAGCTCCAGCCAGCGGCGAAGCGCGCGCACTTTCGGCCGCGCATCGATGAAGAGTTTCGCCGCGGCGTTGGGGCAAATCACGGTGCCGATGTCGCGGCCGTCGATCACCGCCCCGGGGGCGCCGCCGGGCGGGCGCGCTGCGAAATCGCGCTGGAATTGGATGATTGCGGCGCGCACTTCCGGAATAGCGGCAACCATGGAGGCAGCTTCGCCTACGGCAACGGAGCGCAGCCGCATATCCGTGCCGCCCACGGGATCGATGGTGCGCGCGGCCCGAATGGCATCTTCCAGCTTTGCGGGATTTCCGCCGGAATCGATCACACCCAAGGCCACGAGACGATAGAGCGCGCCTGAATCGAGATGCGCAAACCCGTAATGGTGCGAGAGACGCCGCGCCAGCGTGCCCTTGCCGCAAGCCGCGGTGCCGTCGATCGCGATCACCACGCTCATGCCGGGACCATCTCGGCGCCGAGGTTTGCCATCAGCGTCTGGAAATTCGGGAAACTGGTCGCAATCATCGCGCTGTCGTCCACCCGGACAGGCGTTCGCGAAGCAAGCCCCATCACCAAAAAACTCATGGCGATGCGGTGATCCATATGCGTCGCGACATGGCCTCCGCCGCGTACGCCCTCCGGACCGGCTCCGTCGACCGCGAGCCCATCGGCGGTCTCCTCGAACTTAACGCCATTGGCCTTCAGCCCCGCGGCAATTGCCGCAAGCCGGTCGCTTTCCTTGACGCGCAACTCATCCAATCCGCGCATGATCGTGCGGCCTTCGGCGAAAGCTGCCGCCACCGCGAGCACCGGATACTCGTCGATCATCGAAGGCGCGCGCTCGGGCGGTACATCGACTCCCTTCAGGGCCGAATGGCGAACCGACAGATCCCCGATGGCCTCGCCGCCATTATCGCGCCGATTGCGAATTTCGATTTTCGCGCCCATTTCCAGCAAGGTCTCAATCAATCCAGTGCGGCGCGCATTGAGCATCACTTTTTCGAGCACGATGTCCGAGCCCGGCACGATCAACGCCGCCACCAGCGGAAAGGCAGCGGATGACGGGTCGCTTGGCACTTCAATGCGCGCGGGCTTAAGTTCCACCTCGCCGGTAATCGAAATGGCAGTCGCGCCGTCTTTTTCTTCGCATGCGATATCGGCACCGAAGGCTTTCAGCATGCGCTCGGTGTGATCGCGCGTAGCAGCGCGTTCGATGATGGTGGAACGGCCAGGCACGTTGAGTGCAGCGAGCAGAAGTGCCGACTTTACCTGAGCCGACGCGACTTGCAGCCGGTGCTCGATCGGCACAGGCTGGCGCGCACCTTTCAGCACCACGGGGAGAAGTCCGCCTTCGCGCGCCTCCGCATGAGCGCCAAACAGCACTAGCGGATCGAGCACTCGCTCCATGGGCCGGCGGCGCAGGGACGCATCGCCGGTGAAAATGGCCTCGATGGGCGTGGTGGCGACCGCCCCCATGGTGAGCCTGACCCCGGTGCCCGAATTGCCGAAATCCAGCACATTGGAGGGTCGGGAAAACCCGCCTACGCCTACGCCATAGATGCGCCATCCGGTTGCGCCGCGGATTACCTCGGCGCCGAGGCTGCGCATGGCAGCAGCGGTGTTGAGCACGTCTTCAGCTTCGAGGAGCCCGGATACCGAGGTTTCGCCGACCGCAAGCGCGCCCAAGATCAAGGCGCGATGCGACACGGATTTGTCTCCCGGCGCAGCCGTCCGGCCCTTCAGGGGACGCGATTTGCGCGCGATCAAAGGGCTGAGAGTTGCAGGCGCGGGCATTGCATATCCTTCGCAAAGGACCGGCTTGGCGTAAAGGAATAGGCGGCGGGGTCAAGGGGCAATGGAGGGTCCGAGTAAACGGCCCGATGGGTGGTCCGGCCAAGCCGGACCACATGCTTTGACAGGCCCTCCCCGTTCGTGGCAAACCCACCGCCCCTTCACCTCTTTTATGGAAAAACAGCTTGATCAAACCCGATCTTGGAACAAAACGCGTTTGCCCCAGCTGCGGCGTTCGTTTCTACGACCTGCAAAAGCGGCCGATCGAATGTCCAAAATGCGCCTTCGCATTCGAACCCGAAGCGCTGTTGAAACAGCGACGGCCGCGCGTGCCCGAGACGGTCAAGCCGGTTCCGGAAGTGGTAGCCGAAGAGGAAGAGCTGGAAGAGGCCGAAGAGGAAGAGGTAGCCGAAGAAACGGCGGAAGCCGAGGAAATCGAAGAAGCGGAAGAAGAGATCACCGAAGCGGAGGCACCGCTGGTGGAAGCGGGAACCGAGGACGAGGCCGAAGAGGCCGAGCCGGTCGCACCTGAAGAACCCGTCGAGCCGGAGGAATTCGAAGAAGAGATCGAAGGCGAGGAAGAAGAAAGCGACAATCTGCTGGAAGAAGTCGAGGAAGACGAAGACGACGTTTCCGGCATTATCGACGCGGATATCGAGAAGGACGAGCCGTAATCCTTCTTGCGGATGGGGCCATAGCTCAGTTGGGAGAGCGCTTGAATGGCATTCAAGAGGTCGTCGGTTCGATTCCGATTGGCTCCACCACCCTTCGCTGGCCCGCAGCTTCGGGTGGCAGGCCACTAATCCGAAATTCAGCGAAGGGCACTCTAACGCTCTAAAATCCGGATCAGTGATACGCCAGCGACCAGCCGGCGGTCCGGACCCAACATTGCTCTTCTGGCATATTATCCGTCCGGTAAAGTCTTGTGACTTTGTCCTGACCACCATTTTTAAATGCAGCCGCGAGCGCTTTCTCGGATAAATCGTCACGCGCGCCAACGCAGGGATAAATGCCGGTTGTAGACATCCAGCGCGCAGAGTAGTCCTCACCGCATCGCTCGATCAGAAAGATCGCCCCCTGCGTCATCGGATATGCATCTTCCAAAGTGAACTTTGTTGTAAGCGGCAGAATGAGGCGGCCGCCTTCTTTGAGCGCACTCAGCCAGGAATCTGTTGGCCCGGTCGTGCCGGCGTTGACAAAGATCGCATCGGCCGCATCCAGCGGCATTTTCGATCCGTCTCCTGCGATGACTCGTACGCCCGAATAGCGGGATAAATTCATGGCGGCGCGCTCGGCAAGATCGGGTTCGTATTCAATAGCCGTGACTCTGCCGCCGGGATCGACCAAGCGAGCAATGATCGCGGTGTAGTAGCCAAGCCCGGCGCCAATGTGCACGGCGTGTTCACCTTCCTGTAGGCGGCCGAGCGAAATCAGGAAAGCGAGGAACGAAGGTTGACCGTTGTTCAACTCTTTCTCGGCTTTAATGCCAATCAAAGCGTCTTGATAAAGGTAGACGGGATCAGCGCTTGGCGCGGAATAATAACCTTTTGGACCCGGCGCTAGCTGCCATGGTCCGGGTCCGAGGAAATCTTCTCTCCACAACTCTGCGAACGCCGCTTCGAGGCGCGCGTCGCTGAGGCCAAACGGGCCCATGATCTGTTTCGCGTATGCGCGCCGGATTATCGCGAGCTCGGCTTCGCTCATGGCATCCTTGCTCGGGAAAGATGGGGTGAGAGTAGATTTAGGACCGCCCCTCGCCCGCTCGCGTTACGCGCTCACACCCTCTCCCCCAAAAGGAGGAGAGGGTAGATAGCGCGCCGCCGCAGTCTCTATGCAAACTAGCGCTGGGCGGCCTTTGTCGTGCCCTGCGATGGGGCGGGCAGAGAGGCAGTGTAGGCGACGATGTTCAAGATGTCGTCGTTGCTGAGTTTAGCAGCTACCCGCTGCATCAGATCGGCCATGTCGCCATGCCGCGCCCCTTGCCTGAAATCGTTCAGTTGCCGCGCGAGATAGCTGGGCGACCGCGCCGCAATGCCCGGAACCGAGCCGACGCCGTTCAAATCATCGCCATGGCAGAGGGCGCATTGGACGGTCTTTCCACCGCCGCCGGTCGCGACGAGTTGTTTGCCCTTTGCGACGGAGCCAACCGGCGCATAGGCGATGAATCCGGAATGAGGATTGCGCAGCGTCTCGGTGTACACGGCGTTTTCCGGAACCTCAATGAGGCGATTGCCGATCGGTTCAGTGCCTGCGGCATCTCCGGTCAGCGGAATCCACATGCCACCCTGGCTACGCGTCTTGGGAACGGTGTTGGTTTCAACGACGCGAATCCATGGCGTCCACGTCATGGAGGAGAAATACGCCGCGGCGGCCTGGATCTCGTCCTCGGTCATCGCCTTTGCGAAGCTCACCATCTGCTGCGCGTTGGCCTTACGGCGCTCCGCGCTTTGCCGGAGATCGGCCTTCATGTCGTGCAATTGCCGCGTGATGTAATCCTTGGGCAGGCCTTGGGGGCTCGCATTTTCAGAACGCCCTTTGCCATTTGGATAGTGACACAGCGAGCAAGGGACGATTCCACGGGAGTCATCACCCTCGGCGACGATTTTCGGCATAGCCGGGTGATCGCTCGGAAACCAGTCGGCGGGCGCGATGCGCGCGGGCGTGTCGTTGTCGCGGCGGCCGCGAATTTGGTTGAGCGTGAATTGTTTGTCCGACCCTGGCAGAGTGAGTAGCTTACCGTCGTCGCGCACGGCAGGTGCTGCGGGCTGGCCCGGCGGCGGAACGCCATAAGCCCAAGCCGGCTCCTGCACAGTTTCGGCGGCGCGTATGGCACCCATAGCCGCGACAGCGGTGCCGACCACAATAGCGGTTCCAAGCAGTTTTTTCATTTGAAAGCCTCCCGGGGAAATCCCAACCCATGGTGGCATATTCCGAAGGTTTTTGCACGGCCTAGGAGGGCGATTTTGGGGGCGGCGTACCGTCCAGGCTCTCGGCGATAAGGCCCTCATCCGGGCGCAGTTTGACGCTTTCGGCGACCGGCTCGCCCATGCGGTCCAGCGCGGTCGAGACCAGCACCTTCCAGCGCCCTGGAAAGCCAAAGACCTGTTCGCGCGAGCCGAAATTAAGCGCGATCCGGAATCTTTGCTTCCCCGAATGCCGCTCATAGGCAAGCACATCGCTGCGGGAAGCGGACGGAATATAATTTCCTGCGATAAGCGCCGGCGATTGGCGGCGCAGGGCGATAAGTTTGCGATACAAACTCAGCATGGATCCCGCGTCGCCAGACTGCGTGGCAGCGTCGTGAGGGTTTTCTCTTTCGCCGAGCGGCAGCCACGGCTTGCCGGTGGAGAAACCGGAGCCCGGACTCGCATCCCACCGCATCGGCGTGCGTGCGCCATCGCGCGAAAATCTGCGGCTGCCCATGGTTTCGACGCGCGAATCTTTCATGCTTTCCCGCGGCACAGTCACATTGCGCATGCCAAGTTCTTCGCCATTGTAAACGAAGGGCGTGCCCTTCAGCGTCATCAGTAGCATGGCGGCCACGCGTGCCTGACCCTGCCCGATCCGGCTGGCGAGACGCGGCTCATCATGATTGCCGAGCACCCAATTCGGCCAAGCGTGTTCAGGAAGCAGGATCGTATACTGATCGACCGCCGCGGCAATGCTCCGTGCATCCCAGTTTGCGTCGAGCAATTGAAAATTAAACGGGAGATGGAAGTTGGGCCGGTTGCGACCGTAATAGGCCATGGCTCTGGCCAAAGGCAGATGGACCTCGCCAATGAGGACTTTATCCTCAAACTCGTCAACGACGTCGCGCATTTCGCCGATGTAGAGATGAGTTTCCGGACGGTCGGTCGTGAAGACGCGCCGGTTGACCAAGTCGGGAGGCATGCCGGCGCGAAAGCGCGGGTTCGGCGGATCGTCCCGCAGCAGATCGTCTTCGACCAGATTGGTGATGGCATCGACACGGAAGCCATCGACGCCGCGGCGGAGCCAGAAGCGCATCACATCATAGATCGCGGAGCGGACTTGCGGGTTGCGCCAATTCAGATCGGGCTGTGAAGCCAAAAAGGCGTGGTAGTAGAACTGGCCTGTCGCTTCGTCATGCGTCCAGGCGCTGCCACCGAAATGCGACAGCCAATTGCTCGGCGGTTCGCCATTTTGCCCGGGATCGCGCCAGACATACCAATCCCGCTTCGGATTATCTCGTGAACGCCGGCTTTCCTTGAACCAAGCATGCTGATCGGAAGTGTGGTTCGGCACCAGGTCGAGAATGATTTTCAAACGGCGCTCGTGGGCCTCTTTCAGCAGGAGGTCGAAATCGTCGAGAGAGCCGAAGGTCGGATCGATCGCGGTGTAATCGGAAATGTCATAACCGCAATCGGCCATGGGCGAGCGAAAGAAGGGGCAAATCCACAGAGCTCCGACGCCAAGCGAGGTGAGATAATCCAGCCGCCGGCAAATTCCCTTCAAATCCCCATTGCCGTCGCCGTCCGAATCCTGAAACGAACGCGGGTAGATTTGATAAATGACCTCGCGCTGCCACCAGGCGAGCCGATTTTCTACCGTCAAATCTGCCGATTTCGCTTTTTCCATCCGAGCATTGCACCCAGCAGTATTTTATCCGAGGCGGTCAACGCCTGGGGCCAGCGGACAGTTGCCGGAGCATATTACTGGCATCCTGGATGGAACGGCGATAATTTGGGAACCAATCGGTGTCCAAAACGTCTTGGTATGTCGGCGGTGGCTCTGGCCAGATTTCGAATATTCAAGCAGCCTGGCGATCGCGAAGAACGACGGGGCCAATTATGACTCGCAGTGCGCCCAGAAGGGCCGACGACGCGGACGACGCGCGCGATGCCGATTCGCCGCGCATCCGAGAGCGCGAGACCGCCGAGGCTCGCGATCCGCGCCGCGACGAGCAGCCGCGCCCGGACGAGCGGACAGCCAAAGACGACAAGAAGCCGAAAAAGCAACCGCCGGCAAAGAAACGCAGCTTTTTTGGTCCGTTCCTGCTGATTGCTGGCGCCGCCGTGCTTCTCGTCGCGATCATTGCCGGCGTCCTCTGGTGGCTGGATGCGCGTCATTACGAGAATACCGACGACGCCTTTATCGACACCCATATCGTGCGGCTTGCTTCGCAGATCGCCGGCCGAATCGCTCGTGTCGATGTCAATGACAACCAGTTGGTGCAGCCCGGTCAATTACTGGTCGAAATAGACACCGGCGATGCGCGAACGCGGGTAGAACAAGCGATCGCGCAAGTGGCGCAAGCCGAAAGTCAGCGCAACCAAGCCCAGACGCAGGTTCGTGTTGCACAGGACAATTACGAACAACAGCTGGCGGCAATTGCGGGCGCCGAAGCGCAGGCACAAAACGCCGCGCGCGATCTCGCGCGCTATCACGAGCTGATGGCGATCAATGCCCAGGCGGTGGCGCAACAACAGGTGGATCAGGCGGAAGCGACAGCCCGCAGCACGGCGGCGCAACTCGATGCCGCCCGGAAGCAGGCGCAGGCTTTGGCGACGCAACGTGCCGCGGCCGAAGCGCAAGTCAAGGGCGCGGAGGCTCAGGTCAATGCCTTGAAGGCACAAACCGCCCAAGCGCAGATCAATTTGGGATATACGCGGATTGTCGCGCCGGTCGCCGGCCACGTCGCGCAGCGCAGCGCAGCGATCGGCAATTACGTCACGCCGGGTCAGCAGATGATGGCAATCGTGCCGCTGCAGATTTGGGTCACGGCAAATTTCAAGGAAACTCAGCTGGCCTATATGCGTCCAGGGCAACCAGTGCAGATTCTGGTCGATGCCTGCCCCGCTTCCGATATCCGCGGGCACGTCGATTCGATCCAGCGGGGCGCCGGACAAGCTTTCGGATTGCTGCCGCCGGAAAATGCTACCGGCAATTTCATCAAGGTGGTTCAGCGCGTGCCGGTGAAAATCGTGCTCGATACGGTGCCAAGAGATTGCCCGTTAGGACCCGGCATGTCGGTGGAACCGACGGTCAAGGTCCGCTGATATGGCGGAAGCCGACGCGGAACGGGAAGCCCATGGCGGCTGGACCCCCGAGCGCTCCGTTGCCGGTGGCCGCAGTCCCTGGCTGATCGTTGGCGTGATTTCGATCGCCACCTTCATGGTGGTGCTCGACACCTCTGTCGCCAATGTCGCACTCGGGCATATCGCGGGCTCGCTCTCGGCATCTTTCGACGAAGCAAGCTGGGTAGTGACCACTTTTCTGGTCGCGAATGCTATTATCATTCCCGCCAGCGGCTGGCTTGCCGATATGATCGGTCGCAAACGCTACTACATGATGTCAGTGGCTCTGTTCACGGGTGCATCGTTTCTATGCGGCTTGGCCCCCAATCTCGGCTTCCTCATCGTTGCGCGCGTGCTGCAGGGGATCGGAGGGGGCGGACTGGCGCCAGTCGAACAATCCATGCTGGCCGACACGTTTCCGCCGGAAAAGCGCGGGCTCGCCTTTTCCGCCTATGGCGTCGTCGTTATCGTCGCCCCGGTCGCCGGACCGACGCTTGGGGGATACATCACTGACCAGTTTTCCTGGCATTGGGTCTTCCTGATCAATGTGCCGATTGGCCTGTTGTCTTTATTCCTGGTCTCGATATTCGTCGACGAACCCGAGGCGATGAGACGGCGCACACACGAGTTGCGCGAAAGTGGTCACCGGATCGATTACATTGGTTTCGCGCTGGTAGCGCTGTTTCTCGGCTGCCTCGAACTCACGCTCGATCGCGGCGAGCGCGCGGATTGGTTTTCCAGCCCGATGATCACGGGTTTCGCGCTGACCTCGGCGCTCTCGCTTCTCCTTTTTATTCCGTGGGAGCTAAACCACGAAAATCCCATCGTGGCGCTCCGGCTGTTCGGGCGGCGCAATTTCGGCGTCACCAACATTTTCATGCTGCTGGTGGGAATGGTCATCTTCGGCACCACGCTGTTCATCCCGCAATTCCTGCAGCAGGTGCTTGGCTATACGGCGACGGATGCGGGATTAGCCCTGACCATGGGCGGGCTTGCCACGATTGTCATGATGCCGATTGCCGGAATCCTGACCGGGCGGATCGATCCCCGGATCATGGTGGGGTTGGCTTTTCTCATCCAGGGATTTGCGTTGTTGAACATGACCACTCTGAACACGCATATCACATTTGCCGATGCCGCCCTTGCCCGAACGTGGCAGTCGATCGGTATACCGTTCCTGTTCATTCCGATCACCAGTATTGCCTATGTCGGATTGCGGCCAGAGGAAAACAATCAGGCCTCGGCGATGATGAATATGGTGCGAAATCTCGGCGGCAGCATGGGCATCGGGGCGGTACAGACGATGCTCGTAGAGCGCAGCCAACTTCATCAGGCGCGCTATGTAGAGACGCTCAATCCTCTGAATCCCAATTACAATCAGGGTGTCGATACCATCTCACAGGCGCTGCAGGCGCAGGGACTGCCGCCCAGCGATGCGACCGCCGCTGCCACCGCGGAAATTTATCGTAACCTTCTGCAGCAGGCGACGATGATCTCTTATGTCGAAGTGTTTTATCTGATGATGATCGTGATTTTCTGCGCGATGCCACTGGTGCTGTTCATGCGCGGCCCGGCAAAGGGCGCGCAGACTCATGCGGAGGCGGCGGCATGAAACAGGTATTGTGCCTTTCGTCATTGCGAGCAGCGCTTCGCGGGCTCGCGCTGCCCGCAATGACGTTCGCAGGCCTTGCCGCGTGCACCGTCGGGCCGAATTACCAGCCGCCGATGATTGCTACGCCGGCCGCTTTTCAGGACATTCCGGCGGCCGATCAAGCGCCGCTGAGCCAGCCCGCATCGAGCGAGGCCGATCTGTCGCAATGGTGGCGGCAATTCCAGGATCCGGAGCTGCAAAGCCTGATCGACCGGGCGCTCGGCGCCAATCTCGATCTCATGAGCGCGGCCTCGCGCATCGCCCAGGCGCGCGAGCAGGAGACCATCCAGGGCGCCGCGGGATTACCCACCGTGAATGCGACCAGCGACATCGTGCGCATCCATTCCAATTCTAATCCGTTTGCGCAATTCGCCGGCAGCGGCGCGCCGGGAAGCAGTTCAAGCTCCGGGACGGGAGCCGGCGCTGGGGCCGCTCCATCGTCCAAGGGCACCAACATCAAGCTCTATTCGCTGGGCTTCGATGCCACTTGGGAAATCGACCTGTTCGGTGGTGTCAGACGCAGCGTGGAGTCGGCAGGGGCAAAGACCGAAGCCGCGCTTTGGCAATTGCGCGACGGCGAAGTGTCGCTGAGCGCGGAGGTGGCAAATGATTATTTGACCTTGCGCGCGGCACAGGCGCGCATTGCGATTATCCGGGCGGAGGCTGAGCGCCAACAGGACACGTTGACTCTCACCCGGGATCGCGCGCGCACAGGCTTCATCACCGAGCTCGACGTCAATCAACAGGCCGGGCAGTTGGCGGAGACGGAAGCGCAATTGCCGCCGCTCGAAGCGCAGGAGAGCGCAATGATCCATGCGCTTGGAATTCTGTTGGGCGAAGAACCGGAGGCGCTGACGGCGGAACTTGAGACCGCCACCGCCCTTCCTCCGCTTCCCCCGGCCTTGCCGGTCGGCTTACCCTCCGATCTGCTGCGCCGGCGCGCCGATGTGCGCGAAGCGGAGCGCAATCTCGCCGCGGCGACGGCGCAGATCGGGGTTGCGGTTGCGCAATATTATCCGAAAGTCAATTTGATCGGTTTGGCGTCGTTTGCCAGCAATTCCGTGGGACAACTCTTCTCTTCGAAAAATTTCACCGGTGGCGGCATCGGATTGATCACCTGGCCGATCTTCACGGCCGGGAAGATCGGGGCCAATGTCAGAACCGACGAAGAGCTGCGCAACCAAGCCTATTTCGCCTACCAGCAATCCGTGCTGAAAGCGCTGCAAGACGTCGAAGATGCGCTGTCGCGCTACACGACCGAGCAGCAGCGCTTTGCATCGCTCCAGCAGGCGGTCACGGCGGCCAATTCCTCCTTCACCATCGCGCAACAGCAATATCGCGCCGGTCTCGTCACCTTCATCAATGTCCTGACCACACAAGCAACGCTCCTGAAGGATCAGGACGATTTGGCGCAAAGTCAGTCCGCGCTCACGACGGATTTGGTCTCGCTTTACAAAGCGTTGGGCGGCGGCTGGAGTGACACCACACCTACAGGATCATCGTGACCTGACGGAAAAGCGGCTTTTGCGCATCCTGACGATTGCCGTACTGCTGCTGGCATTCGCCGGTATTGCGGCAATCGTCGCCGGAGGCCAATCAGCGGCCTTCGATCGCGCGGTGATTCTCGCCTTGCGCGATCCCTCTCATCCGTTGAATCCAATCGGGCCAGCCTGGGTCGAGGAAGCAATCCGGGATATCACATCGCTCGGGAGCGTGCTCGTGGCGCTGTTTTTTTCCGCGAGCTTGGCCGGTTATCTTTTGCTCGCCGGGCGAAAACGGGATGCCGCGCTCGTGCTGATTTCCGCGGTGGGCGCCCTCCTCTGCAACGATGTCCTCAAATATTTCTTCGACCGTCCGCGGCCCGATCTTGCCCTCCAGTCGTTGCGGGTATTCACGTCCGGTTTCCCCAGCGGTCACGCCGCATTGTCCGCGGCCGCTTACCCGGCAATGGCGGCACTATTCCCCGGCATATCAAATCGTCCCGTACGAATTTATCTGATGACCATCGCCGTGATCCTCGTGCTCGCGATTGGCGCGAGCCGCGTCTATCTGGGTCTTCACTATCCCACAGATGTGTTGGCAGGCTGGTGCATCGGTTCTGCATGGGGATTGATATGCCGGCTCGGCCGCTAAGAGTGGTCGTTTTGGTGAACACCATGGCGGGCGCGCATCAAAAGCGTTCCGCAAAGGAAATTCGCGGCACTGTCCAGGCCGCCGTCGCGAAAGCCGGTATCTTGGCCGAAATCCATCTTGTCAGCGGCAAGGAGCTGGCAGGCTGCGTGAAACACGCGGTGGAAGAAATCGCCAAAGGCGAAGCAGACGCGGTGATCGCAGCCGGAGGAGACGGAACGGTCAGGACGGTCGCTGCGGAACTCATCGGCACGGAGATTCCCCTGGGGATTCTTCCCTTCGGCACGCGCAACCACTTTGCGAGGGATCTCGGTATCCCCATGGCGTTGGAGCAAGCGGCGGCAATGATCGCGCCGGCGCGCTCGCGCATGGTCGATGCCGGCGAAGTGAATGGGCGGATGTTTCTCAACAACACGTCGATCGGCATCTATCCCTACCTGGTTCTCGACCGCGAAAGGCGGCGCAAGACGGGTCTGCGAAAAGGGGCAGCCATGATTTTCGCTTTGTTCAAGCTGCTGCGATTCTTTCCCATCCGGAGGCTGCGGCTTCGCATTGAGGATCGCTCGGAAATCTTCCGCACCCCATGCCTGTTCGTGGGCAACAACGAATATCGGTTGGAGCTTTTCTCGCTGGGACAACGCGAGCGGCTGGATCGGGGCAAGCTCTGGATTTATGTCGCAAAACAACAGACACGTTGGTCGCTTCTGTCGTTCACCTTTCGCGCCTTAGCCGGTCCAACGCAGGTGGCGCGCGATTTGTCCATCTTTGCAGTCAAATCCGCGGAGATCGACTCCCGCCGGCGGCTTCTCGATGTTGCGATGGATGGAGAGGTCGAACGGCTCGCTCCTCCGCTTAAGTTCCGGATCAGACCAGCCTGTCTGCGCGTATACGCTCCGGAACTTAAGTAAGATGCGTACGATAGCGCATATTTCGGATCTCCACTTCGGCCGTCACGATCCCAGGAAAGTCGAAGCGCTGTGGCGCAGCCTGGACGAGAGCCAGCCCGATTTGGTGGCGGTCAGCGGCGACTTGACCCAGCGCGCCCGCCGCAGGGAATTTGTCCAAGCCCGGCGGTTCCTCGACCAAATCGCGCCGCCGGTTATCGTCGTGCCGGGCAATCACGACCTGCCGCTCTACAATCCTGCGCGGCGATTTTTGCAGCCGTTAGCGAAGTACAATCGCTTTATCGCGCCGGCAGGCCTGTCCGATTGCTTTTTCGCCGATAATGAAATGGCCGTGCTCGGCCTTAACACCGCGCGGCGCTCGAGCTGGAAGGGCGGGCGCGTTTCCATCGAGCAGATGGCGATGATCCGTCGGGCTTTTGCGCATCTGCCGCCGGAGCTATGGAAAGTGCTGGTTACGCATCATCCCGTCGCTTCCGCGCATGGCGAAGCGCGGGTGGAATTGGCGGGACGCTCCATGCTTGCGATTCGCGCGGTCGCGGATGCGGGCGTTCAGCTCTTGCTTTCCGGCCATCATCATCGCCCCGCAAGCGGCGAAGCGAGCGCCGAACTGGTGCTGAACAAGACAGTCCTTGTCGTGCATGCCGGAACTGCCGTCTCCACCCGCACCCGCGGCGCGGAAGGTAACAGCTATAATCTCATCCGTTTGCTCGGCAGAGAGGTCAGTGTTGTGGTGATGGAATGGTCGGATCAGGGATTCCGCGAAGCGCGAACGGCTCGTTACGCCCTCGCATGAGGCAGCGCAAGAGAAACGCCCGCGACGCGGGCTCGCAATGACGTGGTGTTTCAATTCCGGGGCGAAAGCTTCGAAAAAAACTCCCAGATTACTGCCGGTGCGTCGAGATCGGCGGTCTGCCGGCCGAGAATGCCGGGATATTGAAAATTGGGTTGCGGCACGACATGACCGCCGCCGTGAATCGCATACATGACCACCGGCGGTCTGCCGGGCATCGTCCATGCCGTTCGCTCGACCCAAGTTGGATCGGCGGCGTTTTTATGCGGCAGCCGCACAGTTTGCGGCGGCATGGTTTGGCCGTCGATCTTGGCGAAATATTCGGCGGTCGCGCGCGTGGAAATCACCGTCCCCAGCGTCGTGAACGGACCGAGCGTCACCATACCGCCTTCGTAGGGATTGATCGGATCGGCGGTGCCATTGATCACCATCGCAGGCATCGGCATGTCCGAAGGGCGGCAAGCCATATTCTCGGGTGTTGGAAGACTCGCCGAAATCGCGGCGATGCCGGCGAACTCGTTCGGGCGTTCCATCGCCAGGCGATAGGACAATTGCGCGCCATTGGAATGGCCGGCGGCGAATACGCGTCTCACATCGATGTCGCGGCCGGTATGTTCTTTGGCGATTATCGCTTCGACAAAACTCTCATCGTCGATGTTCGCCCGGCGCGCCGGCTGCGGCGAATCCTTGCGGCAATCGTTCCACGTAGTCTGATAGCCGTCGGGATAGGCAACGAGGAATCCGTTCGCATCGGCGAGCGCATCGAAGCCATAGCCGGTAACTTCGCGCGTGGAGGCGCCGTCACCACCTGAGCCGTGGAAGACAAACACCAGCGGCGCGTTCGGTTTCAAATTGCGTGGAACATAGAGCACGAAGGTCCGCTGCTCACCTTTGACGGAGACCGCGTCGCGGACAACCGATCCGGTGAGGCGGGGCTGCGCAGCGAGGACGCCGGCGGCAAAGGTCCAATAGAGCCACGCGCCGAACGCAATTATGACCGAAGCGGCGATGGCGATACGGCGCAGATGCGTCGATTTCATCATGCGCCCTTTATAGTCGCTTTGCGCGCGGGGTTGAACGCCCCCACCCCGCCAAAATTGGCGGGCGACCTCTCCCCAAGGGGGCGAGGTTATTACAGGGGCAACTCGATCAGGAATGGTCCACGGCGTGTGTTGGAAAAGCGCAGCAAATCGGCGAAGCGCAAGAGCGAGTCCGCGCGAGCGGCCTCTACGCCCTGGCTGTTTGCGAGGCGAATCCAATCGATTTCGGGACGCGCGATTTCGAACAAATCGCGGGCGTTGCGCCCGGGGACCGCGCCGGCCTGATGCAGCTCGCGGAACAGTATTTCGTATTTGCGGTTCGATAGGATCAGTGTGGTCACGTCGAGATTTTCGCGCGCCTGCGTCCACAGCGCCTGCACCGTGTACATCGCCGACCCGTCGCCCTGGAGCACGATGACGCGGCGGCCGGGCGATCCAATCGCGGCGCCGGTGCCAAGCGGCAAGCCTCCGCCGATGGCCCCTCCGGGCACTTGCAGCCAATCATGCGGCGCGGCGTTGCGCGTGGCATCGAAGAAAGGACCGCGAAGCGTGATCGCCTCATCGACGAGGATCGCGTGGTCCGGAATTAGGGCCGCGAGAGCGGCTGCTGCCGATTCGGCATTCATAGCAGCATGGGCAGGAGGCATTTCCGCGCAGAGCTCCGGAATGGCGGCTTCGGGACACGCCAATTCTTCGGCCAGCCGGAAGAGCGCGTCGGGAAGATCGTCCTCCGGACGTGCCAGCACGTGAGTTTTCGCGTCTCTCGGCGAGACAATGCCCGGCTTGCCGGGATAAGCGAAAAACGCCACCGGCTCGCCCGTTCCGGCGAGGATGAGATGTTTGGTGCCCGCCAATTGCGCGACGGCCTGATCGACCGGATAGGGTACGACATCGAGCGGCGCTCGCCCGCGGCCACGCGCGATTCGCGCATTGAAGGTCGGCGCCATTAATTTCGCGCCCGTAGCGCGAGCAATGCTTAGCCCGCGCGCGAGTGCATCGGCGTGCAGGGCCGCGCCGGAAACAAACAGAACGGCCGGTTCGCCGGAGCGCAGCACGCGGGCCGCTTCGGCGATTTTCTCGGAAGCGACCTTGGCCGGCTGTGGAACAGGCAAGGGCTTGGCGACGGCGCCGCCCTCATTCCAGCTCACGTCAGAGGGCAGAATCAGCGTGGCGCTGCCACCGGGCGGGCGGCGCGCGCTTTGCACCGCAAGCGCCGCGTCAGCGCCCACATCTTGCGCCCGCGCCGTTTTGCGCACCCATTGCGACACTTGGCGCGCCCAGGCTTCGATGTCGGAGGCGAGCGGCGGATCGAGGGGCGCGTGATAGGTCGCCTGATCGCCAACAATGTTGACGATCGGGGTTTCGGCGCGTTTGGCATTGTGCAAATACGCCAAGCCATTGGCGAAACCCGGGCCGCAATGCATCAGAGTGGCCGCAGGTTTGCCCGTCATGCGGCCATAGCCGTCGGCGGCGCCGGTCGCAACGCCTTCGAACAACGTGAGAATGCAACGAATTCCGGGCGCGCGATCGAGCGCGGCGACAAAATAAATCTCGCTGGTTCCCGGATTGGCAAAACAAATGTCCACGCCGGAAGCGATCAGGGTGCGGGCGAGAGCTTCGGCGCCGTTCATGTCAGCGGCTTTGCCATCAGCACGTCGTCGTAATAACGGCCATTATGCTTGAGAGCATTCTTTTCGAGTCCGTATTCGACAAAGCCATGGCGCAAATAAAGCCGTCGCGCCGCATCATTCGCGGTGATCACGCAGAGCTGGATCAATTCGACGCGTTTGGCCGCGTGTTCGACCACCCTCTCCACAAGCGCGCGGCCCACGCCGGAATTGCGCGCCGCCGGCCGGACATACATGCCCCAGAGAACCCCTTTGTGGTTGTGCTTTGCGCCTTCCTGCATGACAAATCCGGCAATCCCCAGCAACTCGTCTCCGCGATAGGCGCCAAACACATCGGCTTTGCTCAGCCGCTCTTCGAACCAGGCAAGCGATTGGGCCGCTTCCTGCTCGAACGTGGCGCCGTAAGCCTCGGGATTCCGTTGCAGAGATTCAAGGCGTATCTGCCGGAATTCTTCAGCGTCGGCCGGCGACATTCGGCGTATTTCGATTTCAGGCAAGTTTCTTGCTCCATGGACCACCTCACCCTCGTGCCCCACAAGGGGGAGGCAAAAATCACTTCGAGTCGCGAAGGCCGACAGTGCGGTTGAACACCGGGCGGTTGTGCCCCGGCGGCGCGTCAAGGCAGAAATAGCCCTGGCGCTCGAATTGGATCGCTTCGCCTTGCTTCGCCTCAGTCAGCGCGGGTTCGACGCGGCAATCGGAAAGCACTTCGAGCGAATTGGGATTGATGTCCTTGTCGAAATCGCCATCCGCTCCGGGATCGGGACTGGTGAAGAGCTGATTATAGAGCCTCACTTCGGTTTCCACGGAATGCGTCGCCGAAACCCAATGCAGCGTCGCCTGCACCTTGCGGCCGTCGGGTGCGTTGCCGCCGCGCGTTGCGGGATCATAGGTGCAGCGCAATTCCACCACATCCCCCGCCACATTTTTGATTACTTCGCGGCAAGTCAGAAAATAGGCATAGCGGAGCCGCACCTCGCGCCCGGGTGAGAGGCGGAAGAATTTCTTCGGCGGGTTTTCCATGAAATCGTCGCGCTCGATGTAGATCTCGCGCCCGAAAGGCACGCGGCGCGCCCCCGCGGACGCGTCTTCCGGATTGTTGATCGCCTCGAGCTCTTCGGTTTGGCCTTGCGGATAATTTTCAATGATCACTTTCAGCGGCCGCAACACGGCCATGCGGCGCGGCGCGTTGCGGTTGAGGAATTCGCGGATAGCGTGCTCGAACATCGCCACGTCGACGACGCTGTTCGCTTTTGCGACGCCGACGCGGCGCACGAATTCTCGAATGGCCTCCGGCGGTACGCCGCGGCGGCGCAATCCGGCGAGAGTCGGCATGCGCGGATCGTCCCAGCCCTCGACATGGCCGCGACGTACCAGTTCCGTCAGCACGCGCTTCGAAAGCATCGTGTAGGTGAGATTCAGCCGGGCAAATTCGTATTGATGCGGGCGCGACGGCACCGGCAGGTTTTCCAGGAACCAGTCATAGAGCGGCCGGTGATCCTCGAATTCGAGGGTGCAAATCGAATGGGTGATATGCTCGATGGCATCCGACTGGCCATGCGCGAAATCGTAGCTGGGATAGATGTGCCAAGCATCGCCCGTGCGCGGATGCGGCGCATGCAAAATACGATAAAGCACAGGATCCCGCAGATTGATGTTTCCCGCCGCCATATTGATTTTCGCCCGCAATGCACGTGCCCCATCGGGAAACTCGCCGGCCCGCATGCGGCGAAAAAGAGCGAGATTCTCCTCAGCACTGCGGTCGCGATAGGGGCTGTTGCGGCCCGGTTCGGTCAGCGTGCCGCGGTTGGCGCGGATCTCTTCCCGCGACTGATCGTCGACATAGGCTTTGCCCTGGCCGACCAGATATTCCGCCCATTGGTAAAGCTGCTCGAAATAATCCGAAGCGTGATGCAGATGCTCGCCCCAATCGAACCCGAGCCAATGCACGTCGCGTTTGATGGCATCGATATATTCCTGCTCTTCCTTGGCAGGATTGGTGTCATCAAAGCGTAGATGGCAGCGGCCGCCGAATTCCCCCGCTACGCCGAAATTGAGAACAATCGATTTGGCATGGCCGATATGAAGATAGCCGTTCGGCTCCGGCGGAAAGCGCGTCACAACGGATTTGACGCGCCCAGAATCGAGGTCCGACTGGATGATGTCGCGGATGAAATCGCGCCCCACCTCGCGAACCGGCGTTTCGATAACCATTCCAATGCTCCGTGGCTGCGGCGAAAACCGCGCCCCATTGTCATGGCCCGGCGGAGACCGGGCCATGACAATGATCAACGCTTTCTCACAAACAAATAGACTCTGACAGGGTTTTGGCAAATCCGGCGCGAGACGCCAAGACCCGCGGGTGAGTTACCGCATATTCCCGGTATGGCCGAGCGAATAGCGGCCGGGCTGAGGCCAGACAGCCAGCCCGTGCGGTTCCGTCCCAACAGGGATGGTTTTGACGTCGCCGCTTGGGATGTCGATTGCATACACGACTTTGTCATAGCGGCCCGACACCCAGAGATATCGCCCGTCGGCGCTGACATTGCCCATGTCGGGGCTACCGCCGCCGGGAATTGGGATATTGCGTTCGATCTTGCGGGTGGCGAAGTCGAGGATCGAGATGCTCCCCTGCCCGTGCGGCTTGATATCGTTTTCATGACTGCCGCGATTGGTGATGTAGAGCTTGCGGCCATCGCGGCTGGGATAAAGCCCGTGCGCGCCTTTGCCGGTCGGGATAAAGCCGATCTGTTTGAACATGTCGCCGTCGACCACGAACACGCCGTCGGCTTCCATATCGGCGACATAGAACAGTTTGCCGTCGGGAGAGATGCGGATGTCCTGCGGCATGCCGCCTGGCGCATTAGCCATGCCAGGCATGCCGGGCATATTGGGCTTCGAAAGCTTGATGTAGCCGAGCACTTTTTTTCCGGCCATGTCGATCTTGACCAAGCCGCCGCCGGAAAATTCGCAGGTGAAGATGGCGTAGCGGCCGTCGATGGAGAAATCCGCGTGATTGACGCCGGCGCATTGCGGTGTCCCAAGCGTGCTCTTTAGCGCCATGGTTTGCGGATCACGGAATTCGAGGCGCTTCAGGGCCTCGGCAACGACGATTGCCGCGCTCCCATCCGGCATGAAATACATGTTGTAAGCATCGGGCACCTTGACGGTTGCACCCGGTTTGCCGGTTTTCGGATCGATCGGCACCAGCATGCCGGACAGCTTGCGCTCGGCCGAACCCGCAACCCACAAGGTCTTCAGATCCCACGACGGTACGACGTGCTGGGGATTTCCGCCGACATTGTAATGATCGATCACTTGGAATGTGGCGGGATCGATCACATAGACGTCGCTGGATTTTAAGTTCGGTACATAGACCCGCGTCAGGGCTCCGGCAGTTGCTGGACTGAGCTTGCCTGCACCGGCTTCGCTGTAAAGATTTTGCGCATCAATGACGGGCGGCATGCCGGGAACGGTTGGCACGGTGGGCGCCGCGGCGTTGACCGCAGTGGCTAGACCAAAAAGCGAGAGGCAAATGAGCGAAAAGCGAAATGGCGTACGCACGATCATGATCCCGATAAAGTCTCACTCATCCTATCATAGGCTGGCGTCACTAGCCGCAGGAACCGGATGGAACCTGCCTGCCCGTTCGGCGGCGGCAACCGTGTTTTCGAGCAGCATAGTGACGGTCATAGGGCCGACGCCCCCCGGTACCGGCGTGATGTAAGACGCTTTCTGCTTCACGCCTTCGAAATCGACATCGCCCACGAGTTTCCCGCCGGCCAGAAAATTGATTCCCACATCGATAACGACGGCACCGGCGCGAATCATCGGCGCCACGATAAGATTGGGTTGACCGGCCGCCACCACCAGAATGTCGGCAAGGGTGGTGTATTGGGCAAGATCGCGGGTTTTCGCGTGGCAAATAGCGACGGTCGCCTCCCGTTGCATCAACATCAACGCCAGCGGCTTACCGACGATATTGCTCGCGCCGACGACCGTAACGTTCTTGCCCTCGAGCTCGATCCCCTCATGTTCGAGGATTTTTTGCACGCCATAGGGCGTACAAGGCGGAAACACCGTTTGTCCGATGACCAGTCCGCCGACGTTGTAGAGGTGAAAACCATCGACATCTTTGGCGACCGAAATCGTCTCCAGCACGCGGCGCGGAGCGATATGGGTGGGGAGGGGTAATTGCACCAGAATGCCGTGCATCGCCGGGGCGTCGTTGAGCCTGCGAATGCAATCGAGCAGCCTCGTTTCGCTGACGTCGGCCGGCAAGCGGATCACCTCCGACTTGATGCCGACCTCGGCGCAAGCGCGGACTTTGTTCCGGACATAGACGGCCGAGGCGGGGTTGTCGCCCACCACGATCATGGTCAAAGCGGGAGTCACGCCTTGCGCTTTCAGCGCGGCGGCGCGTCGCGCAATTCCGATACGGACCTTCCGCGCTATCGCAACGCCATCGATGATTTTCGCTGTCATGAGAGACTGGCCACGGCGTGCATGAAGCGCAATCTTATCTCGTTTCCATCACGCGCCGGCAGCACGCGATGCGGCAAGTCGGCTTCGACGCGCGCCTGGATGAAAATTGGACCGCGGCCGGTATGGATAGACTGCCGCGCCGCATCGAGATCTGCATCGGCGGCAACTGAGCGAGCCTCCCGAAACCCGCAGGCCTGTGCGATGGCCGCGAGGTCGATTCCGGAATCGGTGTGGCTTGCCTGCATTCCCGTCTCGCCATAATGCCGATTATCTAGGACGATTATGGCGAGATTTCGCGGCTGCTTGACGCCGATGGTGGCGAGACTCCCCAAACCCATCAACATTTCCCCGTCGCCGGTTATGACCGCAACGCGCAGTTTTGGTCGAGCCAGCGCCAAGCCAAGGCCGGCCATGGCCGCACCCCCCATCGCGCCCCAGAGATAGAAGTTCAGCCCGTGATCGCCGGCCGCCGCGACGTCATAGGTGGGTGCCCCAAGCCCGCTGACAACCAGCAGATTGCCTCGCTCGGCGAGCAGAATCCGCACACATTTACGCCGATCGAGCATCATTGATTCCATACTTTTCGGCCGATCAGGCTTTGGGAGAGGAGCACGGCCACCGGCGTGTTGCCGGCAAATGCCATGTCGCTGGCGGCGCCAACGATGTCGTCCACCTCCTCAGGCCGGTTGACGCGATAGACCACAAATCCGCAAAGGCGAAGCGATTCTTCGGCTATCGAACCCATGGGAACCTGCCAGGGATTGAATTCGGCAAATTCGCCCCGCATCGTCACCAGCATCAGGCAGGGAAATCCGCAACTCTTAAGCAGCGAAAACATATTGATGCAATTTCCCACTCCGCTGCTTTGCATTAAAAGTGCGGCGCGTTGTCCGCCGAGAGCCGCGCCCGCAGCGAGCGCAACGCCTTCTTCCTCGGTGGTCAGCAGCACATCGGCAATTTCGGGATCATCGATACAGCGCTGGATCAGGCGGCTGTGCCCCGCATCGGGAACGTAACCGACCTGACGGACTTGCGTGCGCCGAAAATGCGCATAGATCGCATCGGGCCAAGTCGCGTGAATGTCAACCGAGGGTTCCACGGCTCCTACCCACTAAATGCGTGACATATCCCTTACGTCCTCCTTGTGGGGTTGAGGGGCGGGCAGCGACAGCGGAGCTGTCGCAGTCCCGAAACGAAATGCGCAGCATTTCGGGTGGGGGTAATTGCATCAACACACCCCCACCCGCGAATTCGCTGAACTGCGAATTCGCGTTTCCGGCCTGCCGACAGCGCCGCTGTCGTCGGACGGCCTCCAACCCCACAAGGGAGGCAGGCATACGGGCTGCAATGCGGTGCGTACTCATCTTTGATTCCTGTTACGCTGCCGCATCCCGCCGAAGCATGAAGTCGGCGATTTCGAGTCGCGTCGCCACCCACAAATCGGGACTATTCATGGTTTGACGCACGATCAGTTCGAAATAATGCGCCCCCCTTGGGTGCCCGAAAATATGCGCGTGCACAGTAACGTCGATGATCGCGGTTGCGTCGATTTGGGCGCGCGCGATGGTCAGATTTTCCTCGAAGGATTCCAGCATCAGCTTCGGCGGGTTGCCGTATTTCATGAAGGGCATGTCGTTGACGTCGGTGGAAAAAGGTATGGCGACGATTGACGCATTTCCAAACCGCTGGACATAAGGCAGATCGCTGTCGAAAACGTCGCCATACCATTTGTATCCCGCTTCGGCGAGCAGCCTTGGCAAGTCCGTGCCCGACGTCCCGCGCGGGCTCAACCAGCCCTGCACCGGCTTACCCGAAGCATCGCGCAGCAGCGACGTGCAGCGCGCAATGTTGGTCTTTTGCTCTTCGGCAGATAGCAGCGCCGGTATCACATCCATGGTATAGGAATGGGAGAGGACTTCGTGGTCGGCATCGGCGACGGCTTTCACCGCCTCCGGCGCCCGCTCGGCGATGATCGCGCTCGTCATCACGCTGGCTTTGGCTTTTTGTGCGGCCAGCACGTCGAGCAGCCTGTAAATCCCCCGCTTGACGCCATAGGCGGCCCAGGAAATCGCCATGGTGTCGAGCGCTCCGGCGGGGAGCGGATTGCCCATCGGACTGATCCCGGGCGCTTTGCCGTCCGACCAGGCTTCAAGGCAGATGTTGAATATGACGGCAATCCGCTTGCCGCCCGGCCATTCCCATGCGGTTTGCCTCATGTTCGCGACCTTTTCTTTTCCGCCGATGTAGCGCCTTTGCAGGGATCAGGGTTAGGCAAATTTCGCGCCTGCACCATTAAGGCTCGATAAAGCCTCAGCGTCTCGCGCTGCATGCGTTCAACCGAATAATTGGCCTCGATATGCGCCCGGCCGGTGCGTCCCATTGACGCCAATTCGAAAGACGGCCGGGCGAGCAGGTCGGCCAGCGCCGCGGCGAGGGCCGCAACATCTCCCGGTTGCACCAAAAGACCCGATTTGCCGGGGAGCACCGTCTCTCGCGCGCCGCCATGATCGGTCGCAATCACTGGCCGGCCCATGGCGGCAGCCTCGGGTGGGACGCGGCCAAAGGCTTCCGGGTCCGTGGACGCCGAAACGACGATATCGGCGGCGAGATAGCCGGCGGCCATATCGGCAACGTGGCCAGTCAAGACGACAAGGTCTTTGAGCGCATTCCTTGCGATCGCTGCCGCAATCTCGCGGACATAGGCGTCGCGGCCCTGGGCATCGCCTGCGATTACGGCACGGATTCCATCTGGCAGCCGGCCTTCGCGCCGGAGCTTGGCGAGCGCCTCGACAAAGACGAGTTGTCCTTTCCATCGGGTTAGCCGTCCGGGAAGAAGGATGATCCGCTCCCGCTCGCACGTGTGCCACTCCTCGCGGATTGCAGCGATCCGCGAGGCCGCAACGCGCAGCGGATCGAAATAGGCGAGATCGACGCCCCGAGGAATGACTGTCAAGAATTTCGGCGCAAAACCATAGGTCGAAAGAATATGCCGGGCGGTCCATTCGGAATTGGCGATCACGGCATCGCCGCGCGCCATCACCGAATTGTACCAGCGTTTGATCGGGCCCCGCGCATTGTAAATGCCATGATAGGTGGTGACCAATGGAATGCCGGTGCGGCGCGCGGCGATAAGAGCGCTCCAGGCCGGGGCGCGCGAGCGGGCGTGAACGATAGCGACCTTCTCAGTACGGATAATATTTGCAAACGCGCGGGCGTTGGCGAGGATTCTTCCCGGCTGTTTGGAGGCGACCGGCATGCGGATCAGTTCGCCGCCGGCGGCGGCGAGTTCTTTCGCCATCCGGCCGCCTTCGCTGGCGACCAGGGCGCGAATACCCTCAGCGGTTAACGCCTTTGCGACATCGATGGTGGAGCGTTCGGCGCCGCCCGTATCCAGCGCCGGAACGATCTGGAGAATTGTGGGCATCGTTAAGCCTGGGCCACAACCGACAGGCCGGGCCGCAAAGGCGGGATCAGGCCCAACACGGCGTCGTAGACCGGGTGCACATAGCGACCTTTGTGGGAAACGCTGACGATCTTGAACCCGATCGCGGACAGGAAAGCGCAAACTTCGCGAAGCGAATATTCGCGGACATGGCCGGCAAATCCGATCCGTTCAAAGTCGCTATAGACTTCGTATATAGGGACGCCGAGCCGGCGTTCCAGGACAATGTGAGACAGGCGGCTTAGCGACAGCGCGTTCGGCGTCGAAAGCAGCAGAATTCCGTCAGGCTTGAGGACGCGGCGGATTTCTTTGAGCGTGAAGATCAGGTTGATGCGCAAATGCTCCAAGACCTCATTGAAAAGCACGGCGTCAAGACTGGCGTCGGGATAGGGCAAAGGCTCGGTTTCGAAATTGCAGCGATGTACAATAAGGTTTTCCGCCGCGATGGTTTGCGAATAGAATTCCGGCGTGCCGTCTACGCCCTCGACCTTATAGCCGTTCTCCTTTAACGCGATCTGCAAGAGCAGCGGCGTGCAGCCCACGTCCGCCACGCGGGCGGATTTGGTAATGAACCGCTCGACAAGCCACAGATCTACGGCTCTGCGCTCGATCTCGGGAACGATGAAACTAAACGGCGTGTTGGGATCGTCGGGACGAATACGGGCGAGGATGCGCTCGATCTGCGCGAGATGCTCCGGCTTAGGGCGCAGCGGCGTCGCATGTGTTTTCATGTAAACCCAACCCTCGCACTGCATGAAGCTAAAAGAGACGCGTGCACGAATCCAGCACTTGCCTTTCGCGTTCGGTCCGGGTCATCTATGGCCATGCTGAGACAGAGCCGTTTTGCCGTATTCGTCTTCACTCTCTGCGGGGCTTCGGCGTTGGCTTCGGAGACGGGAGATGGTCAGCTCAGCGGCCCCGAATCCTATCAAGCCTGCGTAGCGGCGATCGGCAAAAAGGCCGACGACGCGTTCGAAATGGCGCTGGCCTGGCGCGATCGCGGCGGCGGCGTCCCAGCCGAACATTGCGCCGCTTTGGCGCTCATTTCGCTGGACGAACCCGGCGAGGCCGCCTCGCGGCTCGAAGCTCTCGCCCAACGGATGGATGCCGGAACCGCCCTGGAGCGGGCTTCGCTTTTGGCGCAATCGGGCAATGCCTGGCTGCTTGCCGGTCAGCCGGAGAATGCGGAAGCGGCGTTTTCCGCGGCCCTGAAGCTTACGCCCGGCGATGCGGAAATCTGGACCGATCGCGCCCGCGCGCGCGCGGCGCGCCAGGATTGGGCGAATGCCGAGACCGACCTCAACTCTGCGCTCATCTACAACAATATGCGTCCGGAAATGTACGTCTTGCGCGCAAGCGCCCGGCAAGCGCAAGGGAATGTCGCGGGTTACAAGAGTGATATCGATGCCGCTTTGGCCATCGACCCGACCTTTCCCGATGCTTTGGTCGAGCGCGGCATCATGAAAGTCGAGGCGGGCGACGCGGCCGGCGCGCGCGCCGATTGGGTGCAAGTGCTGGTGAGGGCTCCTGACAGCGCTGCCGCGGATGAGGTGCGCAAGCGCATCGAAGCGCTCGAAGTGCACGACCGCTGAGCCCATACACGGAAGTGTTTTGCGCAAAACACTTGCTTGATCATCCCCGGGGATGGCGCTAGGTGTTTCAGCATTAGTCAAAATTGCGCCCGGAGCTGACGAAGCTGCCGGGCGCAAGCATTTCCAGGGCAAAAACCACTGAGCCGCGAAGCTCGACACGCGTCTCGCCACACTGTTTTGCGCAAAACACTTGCTTGATCATCCCCGGGGATGGAGCTAGGTGTTTCAGCATTGATCAAAATTGCGCCCGGAGCTCGGCATCGA
>Ga0307477_10000816_pt1 | contig 30445 bp, 27 predicted proteins | sample atmos_gasesECM2C_FD_203316 | JGI IMG/M metagenome (GOLD analysis project Ga0307477, IMG submission 203316) | Hardwood forest soil microbial communities from Morgan-Monroe State Forest, Indiana, United States - atmos_gasesECM2C_515 | ecosystem: Environmental > Terrestrial > Soil > Temperate...
GGTTCAGGCGTGGCGTCGACTACTGCATCCAGGAGCGCCGCCCGTTTCTGTGCTTCACCGCGAGCGGCGGAGCGCGCATGCAGGAGGGTCTGTACTCGCTGCTGCAGATGGCGAAGACGGCCGCGGGGCTGGCGTCTCTCGCCCAGGCGCACCTGCCCTTCATTTCGGTGCTCACCGACCCGACCACCGGTGGGGTGTCGGCGAGCCTGGCGCTGCTCGGCGATCTCAACATCGCCGAGCCGCGTGCGCTGATCGGATTTGCCGGGCCCCGGGTCATACAGCAGACCGTGCGCGAGACGCTGCCCGAGGGCTTCCAGCGCAGCGAGTTCCTGCTCGATCACGGTGCGATCGACATGATCGTCGATCGCCGCGAGCTGCGCGATCGGATCGCTGCTCTGCTGCGGCTGCTGCTGAAGCTGCCGGCTGCCGCCTGACGCCGCCGCGCCGCGCTCAACTCGATGCGCACGCTCGCCGAGTGGCTGCAGCTGCACGAATCGGTGCATCCGCGCACCATTGACCTGGGCCTGACGCGGGTTGCGCGCGTGGCGCACGCCCTCGGGCTCGAGCGCCCGGGCTACGCCGTGATCACCGTCGGTGGCACCAACGGCAAGGGCTCGGTGGCGGCGCACCTCGAGGCGCTGCTGCAGGCGCTCGGCTCGACCTGCGGCATGTTCACCTCGCCGCACTTCCTGCGCTACAACGAGCGCATCCGGGTCGGCGGCGGCGAGGTGAGCGACCCCGAGCTGATCGCGGCCTTCGAGCGCATCGAGGCGGCCCGTGCCGACACCACGCTCACCTTTTTCGAATACAACACGCTGGCGGCGCTGCTGATCTTCACGCAGCGCGCGGTCGACGTCGCGGTGCTCGAGGTCGGGCTCGGCGGACGGCTCGACGCCACCAACCTCGTGGATGCGGACGTCGCAGTGCTCGCCTCGGTCGGTTTCGACCATCGCGACTGGCTCGGCGAGACGCTCGAGCTGATCGGCTGGGAAAAGGCGGGAATCTTCCGTGCCGGCAGACCCGCCGTGCTCGGCACAGCGCAAATGCCCGCCAGCGTGTTCACTGCACTGAGCGCGCTCGGTGCGCGTACGCTGGTGGCCGAGCGCGACTTTCGCTGGCGGGTAGGGGCAGGCGATTGGGACTATTACGGCCTCGAGCTGACGCTACGCGCTCTGCCGCCCTCGAGCCTCGCAGGCTCGGTCCAGTACCGTAATGCCGCGACCGCCCTGGCGGCGCTCGAGGCGCTGCGGGCCGACAGCGGCGCGCGCGCGGCGGTGCGGGCCGCGGTCGCCCGGCTCGGATCGCTCGATGAAAGTACGGTGGCGGCGGCGCTTAGGCGCGTGCAGCTCGCCGGGCGCTTCCAGATCGTGCCTGGCGAGGTCGAATGGATCCTCGACATCGCGCACAACGAGCCGGCGGCGCTCACTCTCGCGGCGCAGCTGCGCGAGCGACTCCTGGCGCGCACTGCGGGCGGTCGCGACGCAGCGCGCACTCTCGCGGTGATCGGCGTGCTGGCGGACAAGGACGCGCCGGCGATCGCCGCGGCGCTGCGCCCGGTCATCGACCGCTGGATCGTGTGCGCGCTGCCCGGGCCGCGCGGCACGAGCGCGGCGCAGCTCGCGCACCGCCTGGCGCTCGCCGCGGACAGCTACGAGCTGGCGCCGACCGTCACCGCCGGGTGCGAGCGGGCGCGCGCCGCGGCGCAGCCCGGTGACCGCGTCGTGGTCTGTGGCTCGGTGCATACGGTCGGACCGGCGCTCGAGTGGCTTGGGCTATACTAATCAGGCGGCGCTTGCGCGTGCGGTGCGGCCGGCTCACAACGCGTAATGAAACGGACCTCAGCGTCCGCCGCGCTTGGCTTTGGCGGTCTCGCCCCCATCGTGGGTGCCGAAGGTGAAAGAACGGCTGACGGGCGCCATCCTTCTCGTGGCGCTGATCGTGGTGTTGGTCCCCGAGCTGTTGCGCGGACCGATCCGGTCGACACCGCAGACCACGGCCGTGGCGTCACCGAACGGGGAACCACCGTTGCGCTCCTACACCATCGATCTGGCGGAAGAGCACCCGCACAGCGCGGTCGCCGGCAGCGGCGAGCCGATGACGGCGGGACTACCCGCTGCGCCGGCAGCTCAGCCGGGCACCACTCGCGCATCGCCATCAATGCCCACGGCCGCCGCTGTCACGACCGCCGCCGCGGCCCCGACCGCCATCGCCGCCACGACTGCCACGGCGACAACCGCAGCCGGCACGACCCCCGCCACTACGGCACCGGCGGCGGGCCACGAGTCGTTCGTGGTGCAACTCGGCAGCTTCGCGAACCGCGCGAACGCCGAGCGGCTCGCGCATCAGGTGCACGCGCAGGGCTTCGCGGTGAGCGTCTCGCGCGGCAGCTCCGGACGGCGGCTGTATCACGTGCGCGCCGGCCCGGCGACCGACCGTGCCAAGGCCACGCAGCTCGCCGAGCAGCTGCGCTCGCACGGCCATGCGGGCGCGGTCGTGCCCGAATGATGGCGCCGCCGGCCGTGATGCACTCCGCAGGCAGCACCGGGGAGGCTCTTGTACAATCCGCGCCGCGCGGCGTGTCCGCGGTCTCGGGCGGTGGTGATGAACTTGACCGACTACGTGGTGCTTGGCGTCGTCGTTCTGTCAGCGGTCATCGGCGCGTTGCGCGGCCTGTTGCGCGAAGGGATCGCGCTGGTGAGCTGGGTGATCGCGCTGCTCCTCGCCTGGCACTTCTCCGATCTGATCGAGCCGCATCTCGGCGGACTGCTGGGCGAAACCGAGGTGCGGCCGTGGGCGGCGCGCGTCATCATCGTGATGCTCGTGCTGCTGCTCGGCACCGGCGTCGGCTCGATCATGGGCCAGTTCGTGCGGCTGTCGCTCTTCAGCGGCGCCGATCGGCTTGGCGGCTGCCTGTTCGGCCTGGTGCGCGGCCTGGTGCTGTTCGGCATATTCGTCATTCTCGGCCAGTTGCTGCGGCTGCAGAGCGAGCACTGGTGGCGGCATTCGCTGTTCATCCCGTACGGCGAGTCGATCGCGAACGGTCTGCGCACGATAGTGGGCGAGGAGCGCGTGCACCAGACGCAGGATTTGCGGGCCTCTAGGAGCTGAAACGGCATGTGCGGCATCGTCGGCATCGTCGGAGTGAGCGCGGTCAACCGGCGGCTGTATGACGCGCTTACGGTGCTGCAGCACCGCGGCCAGGATGCGGCCGGCATCGCCACCTCCTCGACGGAAGGCGAGTTGTGCGTGCGCAAGGGCAGCGGCCTGGTGCGCGACGTGTTCCAGCAGCATCACATGCTCGAGCTCAAGGGCAACATCGGCGTGGGACACGTGCGCTATCCGACCGCCGGCTGCGACAGTGCCTCCGAAGCACAGCCGTTCTACGTCAACGCGCCCTACGGCATCTGCCTCGGGCACAACGGCAATCTCACCAACGCGGCGGAGCTCGCCGAGATCCTGATCCGCGAGGACCGCCGGCATCTCAACACCACCTCGGACTCGGAGGTGCTGCTCAACGTGTTCGCCTCCGAGCTGCAACGCGTCGGCACCCCGCGCGTCACCCCGGCGGACGTATTCGCGGCTCTGACGGCACTCTATCGGCGCTGCCGCGGCGGCTACGCCGTGGTCGCGATGATCATCGGCCACGGCATTCTCGGCTTTCGCGACCCGCACGGCATCCGCCCGCTGGTGCTGGGCGAGCGGCGCACGCCGCGCGGCTCGGAATGGATGCTCGCCTCCGAGAGTGTGGCGCTCGACAGCCTGTCCTTCCGCCTGGTACGCGACGTCGCACCGGGCGAGGCGGTGTTCATCGACGAGCACGGCAGGCTCCACACGCAGCAGTGCGTCACCACCACGCGGCACACGCCCTGCATCTTCGAGTACGTATATTTCGCGCGTCCCGACTCCAAGATCGACAATATCTCGGTGTATCGCGCGCGCATGCGCATGGGCGACCGGCTGGCCGACAAGATTCTGCGCGAGCGCCCGGCACACGACATCGACGTGGTCATCCCGATCCCCGACACCAGCCGCACCAGCGCGCAGCAGCTCGCCCAGCGCCTCGGCCTGAAGTATCGCGAAGGCTTCATCAAGAACCGCTACATCGGTCGCACCTTCATCATGCCGGGGCAGGAGGAGCGCGAGAAATCGGTGCACCGCAAGCTGAACGCCATCGACCTGGAGTTCCGCGGCAAGACGGTACTGCTGGTCGATGACTCGATCGTGCGCGGCACCACTTCGGCGCAGATCATCGAGCTCGCGCGCGAGGCGGGTGCGGCCAAGGTGTACTTTGCCTCGGCCGCGCCGCCGGTGCGCTTCCCGAACGTCTACGGCATCGACATGCCGGCGGTGAGCGAGCTGGTGGCGAGCGGGCGGACGATCGAGGAGGTGCAACGGCTGATCGGCGCCGACTGGCTCGTCTATCAGGACCTCGACGACCTGATCGCTGCCTGCAAGCACGAGGACGCGCGCATCGAGGAATTCGACACTTCGTGCTTCTCGGGCATCTACGTGACGGGCGACGTCACCCCGGAGTACCTCGAGCGGCTGCGGCTCGAGCGCTCGGACGCCGCGAAGCTGGCCCGCCGCGAACGGCTCGGCAAGCTGAAAGTGGTGCGCGGGAGCTGAACACGCCGGAGTCGCGCAAGCCGCGCCGCGAGCTGCTGCTCACCCTGCTGCAGGCGGGCCTGCGGCGTGTCGACGGCCGTCGCTGTGTGCGCACGGCGCTCGCCGCGCAACCCACGAGCGAGCCGGTGTGGGTGGCGGCCGTCGGCAAGGCTGCCACCGCCATGGCGCTCGGGGCTCACGACGCCCTCGGCGGCGCGCTGCGCCACACGCTGATCATCACCCGCGACGAGGAGCGCCTCGCCGAGCTGCGCGCGCTCGGCGATCCGGAGGTCTGGCTGAGTGCGCACCCGGTGCCCGATGAGCGCTCGCTCGCGGCCGGCGCACGGCTGCTGCAGTGGGTGCGCGAGCTCCCGGGGAGCGCGCAACCCCTGTTTCTGATCTCCGGCGGCGCCTCGAGCCTCGTCGAAGTGCTCGAGCCGCCCGTGACACTCAAGGATCTCGAGCAACTCACGCGCCAGGGTCTCGCCTCCGGGGTCGACATCGCCGCGCTCAACGCGCGCCGCGTGGCGCTCTCACGGATCAAGGGGGGACGGTTGTCGGCTGAGCTGCGCGGGCGCGCCGCCCGTGCGCTGTTCGTCTCGGATGTGCCGGACGATGACCCGCGGGTGATCGGCTCGGGACTGCTCGGGCCGGCCGCGGAGGGCGATCGAGTCGAGCGACAGGTGGTGGCGAATGTCGATCACGCGGTGGCGGCGGTCGAGCGCCTGGCGCGCGAGCTCGGCCTGAGCGTGCACTCGCCGCAACGCCGCTTCGCCGGCAGCGCCACGCGGCTTGCGGCGCGCTTCGCTCACGAGTTGCGCCTCACGCAGGCGCAACTGTGCGTCTGGGGCGGCGAGTCGACCGTGCAGCTGCCGCCGCAGGCCGGGCGCGGTGGGCGCAATCAACACCTGGCGCTCGCCGCGGCGCGGCTGATCGCCGGCCACGCTGATCTGGTGCTGCTCGCGGCTGGCACCGACGGTATCGACGGTGTTACCGGCGACGCCGGCGCCATCGTCGACGGCGACACCTGCGCGCGCGTGGCGATCGCCGGACTCGACGCCGACCAGTGTCTCGAGCACGCCGACTCGGCGCGCGCGCTCGCGGCGAGCGGCGATCTGGTGCACACCGGTCCGACGGGAACGAACGTCGGCGATCTGGTGATCGGACTCAAGCTGCCCGCCGCGGCGGCAGGGTCGGTTGCGGCACGTCATGGCGGGAGCGAGGCGGGCGTGCTGTAATTTCCCGCCATGCGGCTGCTGTTGATCGAGGAAGACGCGCACCGCTGCGCGCATGTGCGGCAGCGGCTTACCTCGTGGCGGCCCCACGCGCAGGTGGTGGTGCACAGCCCGCTCACCCAGGGGGCGCTGGCGCAGGAATTCCTCGCGCAGGGCTTCGATGCGGTGCTGCTGGCCGACGAGTGGCCCGGTGGCGGCCGCGGTCTCAATTGGGCGCGCGAGCTCGCCGGCCGGGCCGGCTTTGCGCCGATCGTGTTGCTGTGCGAGCGGGACGATCCGGCCGTGACGCGCGATGCCGCCGCGCTCGGCGCCTTCACGGTCAGCCGCGAGGACCTCGACCGCGAGGCGTTCGCGCACGTGCTGGCGACGGCCGAGCGGCGGCAGACGCACGCGCGCGCTCTGTGGCACAGCAGCCAGGCGGGGCGCGAGACGCAGCGCTTCGGCGATGCGTTCATTCGCGGCTATCGCCGCATTCGCCGCCTCGCGTCCGGTGCGACCTCCGACCTGTACGTGGCGGAAAGCGAGCGCGTCGGCGCCCTGGTGGCGCTCAAAGTCGCGCGTGACCGCCAGGACGAGCAGCGGCCGGTCGACGCTTTCCGCCGTTTCCTCCAGGAGTATGACATCGCGCAGCGGATCGACAGCCCGGCGGTCGTACGGCTCCACGATCTCGGCGTGAGCGATGAGCACGCGTGGCTCGTCATGGAGTACTTCGCGCGCGGCGACCTGCGGCGGCGCATCGCCCGGCAGCTCACGCCGCGCGAGGCGCTGCGGTTGGCCGTGGCGATCGCGCAAGCGCTCGCCGCCGTGCACGCCGCCGGCGTGCTGCATCGCGACCTCAAGCCAGGCAACATCATGTTGCGCGAGGACGGCAGCGTCGCGCTGATCGATTTCGGTCTGTCGAAGGATGCGGCGCTGGCGCTCGACATCACCGACACCGGCACCATCTTCGGCACGCCGCACTACATGAGCCCGGAGCAGGGCCATGCCGAGGCGCTCGATGCGCGCAGCGATCTCTACAGCCTCGGCGTCATCCTGTTCGAGATGCTCACCGGGGAGAAGCCATACCGCGCCGAGGATCCCATGGCGATCGTCTACCAGCACCGCAAGGCACCGCTGCCACAACTGCCGTCGCAGCTCGCCGCCGTGCAGCCGGTGTTGGAGCGGCTGCTCGCCAAGGTGCCCGCCGACCGCTTCCCGGACGCACGCCAGGCGGCCGACGCCCTCGAGTCGACGCTGGCAAGCTGGCTGGCGCGGGGGAGGGAGCCGTGAGCCCCCGCCCGCTCGATGTCGCCGCGCCGGCCCATCCGGCATGCCCGGCGCAGCCCGCCGATTGCGCGAATGTCAGCGCGGCAATCCTGCTCGCACCGACGCCGCCCGGCTGGGTCGAGGATGCGGTGCGTGGCTGGCCACAGCTGCTGCGCGACCATGCGGCCTGCGAAAAGAAGGCCGCCTCCACGGCGCTCGCGCTCATGTTCGCCTATCCGCAGGACCGGCCGCTGACACTGGCGCTGTCGCGTCTGGCGCGCGAGGAGCTCAGGCACTTCGAGCAGGTGACACGCGCCATGAGCGCGCTCGGGGTGAGATTCATTCGCCAGCGACCGGGACGTTATGCGCAGCAGCTGCGTGCCGCCGTGCGCACCAGCGAGCCCGGGCGCAAGCTCGATCTGCTGCTGGTGAGCGCGCTGATCGAGGCGCGCTCGGCCGAGCGCTTCGCGCTGCTCGCCCCGCGCCTGCCGCCGCCGCTGACGCGGCTGTACGCAGACCTCGGCGCGAGCGAGGCGCGGCACTTTGCGCTCTATGTCGACTTCGCGCGCCGCGACTCCCCGCACGCATGGCGTGCGCGGCTGCAGGCGCTCGCTGCGCACGAGGCGCAGCTGGCGACCAGTCCCGATCGGAGTCTGCGCTTTCACTCCGGCCCGCTGACAGACGGGCGTCGCGGCCAGACGGGCGGCGGTTAGGCGCGCGGGTAGCGGTCCGCGGTGCGGCCCGGTAGTTGGTGCGGGCGCGCCGGTCCGCCCACAGTTCCTTACAACTCGCCGGCACTCGCTGCAGGAATCTCACGGGATGCGGCGGCACCAAAACCGCTGCCGGCGGTCTTGCGGGCGGGGTATCCTCGATGTTTGCCTCCGCGAGGCACGATGACCGAACGACCGCACCTGTTGATCGTCGACGACGACCGCGAGATCCGCGGGCTGCTGGCGCAGTATCTGGAGAAACACGAGTTCCGCACCACCGCGGTCGCCGACGGCAAGGAAATGCGGCGCGTGCTCGAGCGCTCGCACGTCGATCTGCTGGTGCTCGATCTGATGCTGCCGGGCGAAGACGGGCTCACCCTGTGCCGCGAGCTGCGCAACCGCTCGCAGCTGCCGATCCTGATGCTGACGGCGCGCGCCGAGGACGTCGACCGCATCGTGGGGCTCGAGCTCGGCGCGGATGACTACGTCGCCAAACCCTTCAATCCGCGCGAGCTGCTCGGCCGGATCAAGGCCATCCTGCGCCGCACGGCGCATGTACCGCGCGACCCGAGCCCCGAGAGCGTGCGCGGCTTTTCCTTCGGCGGCTGGCGGCTCGACACCGTGACGCGCTCGCTCGCCGATGCCACCGGCAAGGAAGTGCCGCTGAGCGGCGCGGAGTACCGCCTGCTCGCCGTGCTGCTCGCGGCCGGCAACCGCGTGCTGACGCGGACTCAACTGACGGAACTGCTGCGCGGGCGCGAGGCGGACCCCTTCGATCGCAGCATCGACGTGCGCATCAGTCGCCTGCGCCAGATCCTCGGCGACGACGCACGCGCCCCGCAGATCATCAAGACCGTCTACGGTGAGGGCTACGTGATAGGCGTCGACGTGGTCAACGACTGAGGCGCGCTCGCGCCGTCATGCGCCTGATCCCGTGGCCGCAATCGCTGTTCGGCAGGCTGCTCGCGGCCTCGGTCGTGGCGGTGCTGCTGGCGCAGGCGGCGGCTCTGGTGCTGATCGCCCAGGAGCGCGAGCACTTCGTGCTGCAGGTGAGCGTGCGTGAATGGACACGACGCATCGCCGAGACCACCGAGCTGCTCGCGCCGCTGAGCGCCGCACAGCGCGCGCGCACCGTGAGCGAGCTGTCCGCGCCGCGCGACCCGCCGCCGCACATGGCGCACCTCGTCGCCGGCACCCGCCACGCCGGTGTGCACCCGCAGGCACGCGCTTTCCTGCGCTTGCCGCTGCTCACCGATTTCGAGCCGGCGCTCAAGCAGCAGCTGCGCGGCGCGCTCGGCCCGGCCTACGACTTCGAGATCGGCCCGACGCCCGAGGTAGCGCCGGCGGCGATCCCGGTGTCGCTGCCGTTCTACGAAGTCCGCGAGCTCGGCGCCAACCCGGCGGCGGTGCAGCGTTACGACGTCAAGGTACGCTTCGCCGACGGCGACACCGTCATTTACCGCCTGGCGCGCCTGCCGGGCGGCGCGCCGCTGCCGCGCAACCTGTTTCTCAACCTGACACTGCTGGTGCTGCTGCTGGTCGTCGGGCTATACGTCGCGGCACGCAACATCACGCGGCCGCTGTCGCAGCTGGCGCGCGCCGCCGACAGTATCGGCCGCGAGCTGCGTCCCGCGCAGCTCGAGGAGCACGGTGCACGCGAGCTGCGCCACGCCGCGCGCGCCTTCAACACCATGCAGGATCGTCTGCGGCGCTATCTCGACAGCCGCACGCGCGTGCTGGCTGCCATGTCGCACGACCTGAAGACGCCGCTCACGCGGCTGCGGCTGCAGGTCGAGACGCTCGACAACCCCGCGCTGCAGGCGCGCATCGGCCGTGAGCTCGATGAGATGGAGAGCATGGTGCGCGAAGCGCTGGCGCTGTTCCGCGGCCTGGACGACGGCGAGCCGGCTGCGCCGCTCGACGTCGACGCGTTGCTGCGGCAGATCGTCGGCGAATTCACCGACATGGGTGGCGCGGTCGCCTTGAGCGGTCAGAGCCTGCAGCCGCTGCCCGGCAAGCCGCAGGCGCTCAAGCGCTGCCTGACCAACCTCATCGCCAACGCCGTCAAATTCGGCGGGCGCGCCGACATCCTGCTCGAGGACGGTGGCGCGCAGCTCGTGATCCGGGTGCGCGATCAGGGGCCCGGCATACCGCCGGCGGAGCTCGAGCGCGTGTTCGAGCCCTTCTACCGCGTCGAGTCCTCGCGCAACCGCGACAGCGGCGGTACCGGGCTCGGGCTGTCGATCGCCCGTGACATCGCCCAGAGCCACGGCGGTTCGCTCACGCTCGCGAATCTGCCCACCGGTGGGCTCGAGGCGACGCTGCGTCTGCCGCGGCCGCGCTGAGGCGCTCGACCACGTCCTGACGCCGCCGGCGCTCGGCTCGCCGCAGCGGCGCAGGCGTGCTCACACTCCGTCACGATTGTTCACCGCGCTGGCACGCCACGGCCCACAAGCTCTACAACGCAAATGCGGGCCACCGACCCCACCCGCAAGGAGAACTCATGAGAGCCACGGTATTGATGCTGACGCTGCTCGGCGCGGGCGCAGTGTTCGCGCAGAGCGCGCCGCCGCAAGCGACGCACGGCGCGCGTCACCTCGACGATCTCGCGACGCTGCTCGACCTGACGGATGCGCAGAAGGCGCAGGTACAGACGATCCTGCAGGACGAGCACGCCAAAATGAGAGCCAGCATGGAGCAGGCGCGCGCCTCCGGCAGCAAGCCCGACTGGGAGCAGATGAAGGCGCTGCACGAGCAGATTCATCAGGAGACGCTGCAGAAGCTGACGCCGGTGCTGTCGGCCACGCAGCTGAAGAAGTTCCAGATCATCGCCGCCGAGATGCACGGCCACTTCCGTCACGCCGGAATGAACGGGCCTCACCCCGGCACCGACAGCGCCGCGACGCCGCCGGCCCAGAACTGACGGCCGCCGGCCGAAGGGGCGGCCGCCCCATCGGGTCCGCTAGCGCGGCAGCGCGCGCAGCTGGTAGCGTCCGCGCTCGTAGCTCAGATAGCTTCCCTGCTCGTACCAGGCGCCGAGCACGATGCGCTGCGCCGCCTGGCCGTCGATCTCGAGTTCGTGCACACCCGGGCGGTGAGTGTGGCCGTGTATGATGCGCCGTACGCGCGCCGCGCGGAACGCGCTCGCCACCGCCTCCGGATTCACGTCCATGATCGCCGCTACGGTCCGGGCGGTGTGCCGGCGACTGCCGGCACGCGCCTCATCCGCCAGCAGCTCGCGGTGGGTGCGCGGCAGGTCGAGGAAGCGGCGCTGCCAGGTGCGTGCCCGCACGATGCTGCGTAACTCCTGGTACGAATGATCGTCGGTGCACAGCACGTCGCCATGCATGAGCAGGACGCGCTCGCCGTCGAGCTGCGCGATCACCGGGTCGCTGAGCAGGCGGCAGCCGGTGCGCTCGCTGAAGCCCGTGCCGAGCAGGAAGTCGCGATTACCGTGCAGCGCGAAGCAGGCGACTCCCCGGGAGGTGAGGGCGCGCAGCGCGCGGCAGACCCGCTCGTTGCCGGGCTCGCGGTCGTCGTCGCCGACCCACGCCTCGAACAGGTCGCCGAGGATGTAGAGCGCCTCGGCATTCGCAGCGGCGAATTCGACGAAAGCGAGAAACTGCTCGCTGGCCTCACCACGCTCGGCGTCGAGGTGCACGTCCGAGACGAACAGCTGCACCCGTGGCTCACTTCGGCGAGAGGATGGTATTCGGCGCTGACGGATTCACCGGGGTCACCGGCGGTGCCGCCGCGACGCTGCCCGGCGAGACGATCTCCGCCTTCTCGATGATCACCGGCTTGAGCGGCGCATCGCTCTTGAACGGTCCGGTGGCGCCGGTGGGTGTCTCGCCGATGTGCTCGACGACGTCCATCCCCTGCACGACGCGCCCGAGGACGGTGTAGCCCCAGCGGGTTGGTACCGGGTCGAGGTCGGGGTTGTCGACCAGGTTGAGGTAGAACTGCGCGTTGCCCGAATGCGGCGGCTCAGCACGCGCGAGCCCCACCGTGCCGCGCTTGTTCTGCAGACCATTGCCCGACTCGTTGACCACGTTCTCATGGGTCGTCTTGACCTTCAAGGTGGTGGCATCGTAGCCGCCGCCCTGGATCACGAAATTGGCGATCACGCGATGGAACAGCGTGTTGGAGTAGAAGCCTTCGCGCACGTAGCGCAGAAAGTCCGCTGCGGTGAGCGGCGCGCGGTCGTTGCGCACCTCGATGACGAACTCGCCCATATTGGTGGTGACCTTCACCTGAGTGGTCGGCTCCTCCGCGCGCGCCGCGCCGCCCGACAGCAGCACGGCGAGCAGCACTGCCGCGAGTACGCCGATCCGGATCCGGGGATGAATGAGCATCGACCCTCCGCTTATTTGAGCTCGCACACGCGCCGGCCGCGGATTCTATAGCAGTGCGGGCCGTAAGCGCTTTGTTGAGATCTGTGAGTTTCCGTAACATGGCCTGCATGAGCGCACGCGCCCCTTCAGCGGCGGGGACGGAGCAGCAGGTCACCCGCTTTGCCCCGAGCCCCACCGGCGAGTTGCACCTCGGAAACGCGCGCACAGCGCTTTTCAACCTGCTGCTCGCCCGCCACGAGGGCGGGCGGTTCCTGCTGCGTATCGAGGACACGGATGCCGAGCGCAGCCGCGAGGCGCACACCACAGCGCTGATGGCAGACCTGCGCTGGCTCGGCCTCGGATGGGATGCGGGCCCCGACCACGAGGACGAGCGCGGTCCGTACCGCCAGTCGCAGCGCCGCGCGCTCTATCAGGAGCAGCTCGCGCGACTCGAGAGCGCGGCAGCGGTCTACCCGTGCTTCTGCACGCCGCTCGAGCTGTCGCTCGCCCGTCGTGCGCAACTCGCCGCGGGCGGGCCGCCGCGCTACCCCGGCACCTGCCGTGACCTGACCCCCAGAGAGCGCGAGCAGCGCGCTCGCGAAGGCCGGCCTGCCACGCTGCGCTTTCGCGTACCGCAGGGCGAGCGCATCAGCTTCGAAGATTTCGTGCACGGCCCACAGAGCTTTCGCAGCGACGATATCGGCGATTTCGTCGTGCGGCGCGCCGACGGCTCGGCGGCATTTTTCTTCTCGAACGCGGTGGACGACGCCTGCATGGGAGTCACGCAGGTACTGCGCGGCGAGGACCACCTCACCAACACGCCGCGGCAGCTGCTGATCCTCGCGGCACTGGGGCTGCCGGCACCCTCCTACGGCCACGTCGCGCTGCTGGTGGGCGCTGACGGGACGCCGTTGTCGAAGCGGCACGGGGCGGTGAGCGTGCGCGCCTATCGCGAACGCGGCTACCTGCCCGAAGCCCTGCTCAACCATTTGTTTCGCCTCGGCCATTCGACGCCGCTGCACGGCCGACTGTCGCTCGAGGAGATGGCGCGCGGCTTTGACGTCGCGCACCTCGGCCGCGCCCCGGCGCGCTTTGACGAGCAGCAGCTCAACGTGTGGCAGAAGGACAGCGCACATCACCTGTCGGTCGATGCGGCGCGCGCCTGGCTTGCCGCGGTGCTGCCCGAGGGGCTCGAGGCGTCCGCCGCTACGGCCTTCGTCACGGCGCTCCTTCCCAATCTGGTGTTGCCGGAAGACGCCCGGCCGTGGGTCGAGATCGTGTTCGGCGGCCCGCCGCCGCTCGAGCCGGCGGGGGAGGAGCTGGTACGCCAGGCGGGCACGCGCTTCTTCGCAGCCGCAGCCGGCGCCGCCGCCCGCGACGGCACCGACCTTGCGGCGATCGCCGCGGCGGCGCGCGCTGCTACCGGGCGCCAGGGTGCCGACCTCTACATGCCGCTGCGTATGGCGCTCACTGGGCGTGCGCACGGCCCCGAGCTGGCGCCGCTCCTCAAGGCGATGCCGCCCGGCGAGGCGCGCGCGCGGCTGGAGCGCTTCGCATGATCCGCATCCACAACTCGCTCACCGGGCAGAAAGAAGAGCTCAAGCCGATTACCCCCGGGGAGCTGCGCATGTACGTGTGCGGGCTGACGGTGTACGACTACGTGCACATCGGTCACGCGCGCATGCTGGTGGTGTTCGACGTCGTGAGCCGCTACCTGCGCCAGCGCGGCTACCGCCTCACCTACGTGCGTAACATCACCGATATCGACGACAAGATCATTCGCCGCGCGGCCGACAATGGCGAGCCGATCGGCGCGCTGACGCAGCGCTTCATCGACGCCATGAACGAGGACAGCGAGCGGCTCGGTAACCTGCGCCCCGACCACGAGCCGCGCGCTACGCAGTACCTGCCGCAGATGATCGCCATGATCGAGCGGCTGCTCGCCGGCGACTATGCGTATGTCGCCGCCAACGGCGATGTGATGTACGCGGTGGCACGTTTTCCCGCCTACGGCAGACTGTCGGGCAAGCGCCTGGCGGACCTGCGGGCCGGCGCGCGCGTCGAGGTGGACGAGTTCAAGCGTGATCCGCTCGACTTCGTGCTCTGGAAGCACGCCCGGCCGGGGGAGCCCGCCTGGGACTCACCCTGGGGGCCGGGACGGCCCGGCTGGCACATCGAGTGCTCGGCGATGTCGACGGCGCTCCTCGGTACGCACTTCGACCTGCACGGCGGCGGCCTCGACCTCAAGTTTCCGCATCACGAGAACGAGATTGCACAATCGCGCGCGGCGACCGGCGACAAGTTCGTCGACGTCTGGATGCACAACGGGTTCGTCAACATCGACGAAGAGAAAATGTCGAAGTCGCTCGGCAACTACTTCACGCTGCGCGAAGTGCTGCCGACGCTGCGTCATCCGGAAGTGCTGCGCTACTTCATTCTGTCGAGCCACTACCGCGGGCCGATCAACTACTCCCTCGACCAGCTGGAGCAGGCCGACAGCGCGCTCGGCCGCCTGTACACCGCAGTGCGTGGCCTGCCGGCCGCCGAGCCCGAGGAGAGCACCTATAGCGCGCGCTTTCGCGACAGCATGGACGATGATTTCAACACGCCCGAGGCGCTCGCGGCGCTGCAGAGCCTCGGTCACGAAGTGAATGCGGCGCGTGCTGCAGGCGATGCGCCGCGGGCGGGCCGCCTGGCGGCGGAGCTCAGGGCCCTCGCCGGCGTCCTCGGGCTGCTCGCGCTCGAGCCCGCGCAGTGGTTCCGCCTGTCGCGGCCTGGCGTGGGCCCGCGGGGCGGCGGCCCCGGCGAGGCGGGGAGCGGCGCGGGTGTTGGCGCGGGTCTTAGCGACCAGGAGATCGAGGCACGCATCGCCGCGCGCGTCGCAGCGCGCGCACAGCGCAACTGGGCCGAATCGGATCGCATCCGCGACGAGCTGGCTGCGGCGGGAGTGCTGCTCGAGGACCAGGCAGGTGGCCGCACGGTCTGGCGGCGCGCCTGAGGGTTCCGTATGATTTTTCCGCCGCAGCGGGCCCGGGATCGGGGCATGGCGCAGTCTGGTAGCGCATCTGCTTTGGGAGCAGAGGGTCGGGAGTTCGAATCTCCCTGCCCCGACCAACCTCCGGTCTCCGCCGCGGGCCGCGGCGCACCGCTCGATATTGGGCCTGGTCATCCTCTGGTGCGCTACGCGCGTGGCGAGCGCCGGCGAGTAGATCAGCTTCGAGCCTGCCCCCGCCGGGCGGCCACCGCGCTGCCCGGGCAATAGAAGCCTTGACAATTACAGCCTAGGCAACTATATTTCTGGCATGTACCCCGCGGCCGGGACGTGTCCCGTGCCCCGAAGGGGAGATTTCAAGGAGCACGCGCTTGGGCGACATTTACGACAGCACGAACTACCAGCCTTCCCGCAGCATCGGTGCGCTGCTGAGCCGGGTTAAGGTCGAGATGCTGACGGCCCTGGACAGGGAGCTCGCGATGGACAACCGACTCGCGGCGCTCGAGATGAGCGCGGCGCAGTACATCGTGATCGCGAATCTGGCGGGACCGGACGAGCCGAAATCGGCGTCCGACCTGTGCAAGGGTATCTCCTATGACGCAGGCGCCATGACCCGCATGCTCGATCGGCTCGAGAGCAAGGGCCTCATCCGCCGCAGTCGCAGCCCCAACGACCGCCGCCTGGTGCATCTCGAGCTGACGGAAGCGGGCCGCTCGGCCTATCCGCGCATGCGCGAGATCGCCATGACGGTCGCGAACCGCTTCCTGCGCGGCTTCACCCGCAGCGAGGTCCGGCAACTCGAAGGGCTCTTGACTCGCATGCTCGACAACGTCCAGGGCGTTGGCACGCGGGCGAGCGCCTGAAAGAGGCCGGTGAGTTTTTTTGAGTCGATGCTTGCCTAGGCATTATCCGCCACGGCAGCGACATCGCAGTGAGAGGAACCTCATGAACGCACAGAATGGCAAGGCAGCTACCCCCAGCCGGCGCTGGCGCTGGCTGGGCGCGGTGCTCGGATTCGCGCTCGCGGGCGCGCTCGCCTACGGTCTCTACTGGGCACAGGTGCTGCGTTACCGACAGACGACCGACGACGCCTACGTCGGCGGCAACGTGGTGCAGATCACGCCGCAGATCTCCGGCACGGTGGTGGCGATCGGCGCCGACGACACTCAGTTCGTCAAGGCGGGACACACACTGGTTCGGCTCGACCAGGCGGACGCGCGGATCGCGCTCGAGCAGACTGAGGCGGAGCTCGCGCGTACGGTGCGCGACGTGCGCAATCTATTCGCAACCAGTGCGCAGCTCGCAGCGGACGTCGAGATGCGGCAGACCGATCTCGCCGCGGCGCAGAGCGATCTCGCGCGCCGCCAGCACCTCGCTGTCACGGGCGCAATCTCGGGCGAGGAGCTGCAGCATGCGCGCGATGCGGTCAAGGTCGCACAGGCGGGCCTCTCGGCCGCCGAGCAGCAGCTCGCCGCCAATCGTGCGCGCGTCGACCGTACGACCCTCGAGGATCATCCGCAGGTGCGCGACGCGGCCGCCGCGGTGCGCAACGCTTACCTGACGCTCGCCCGCACCGAGCTTCCGGCGCCCGTGTCGGGCCTGGTGGCACGGCGCAACGTGCAGCTCGGGCAACGCGTGAGCCCGGGGACGCCCTTGATGGCGGTAGTGCCGCTCGATCAGGTATGGGTGGACGCCAACTTCAAGGAGCCGCAGCTGGCGCGTATGCGCGTCGGACAGCCGGTGCGGCTCACCGCCGACCTGTACGGACCGCGAATCGTCTACCACGGTACGGTCGCCGGCTTCGGTGCCGGCACCGGTGCGGCGTTCGCGCTGCTGCCGGCGCAGAACGCGACCGGTAACTGGATCAAGATCGTGCAACGCGTGCCGGTGCGCATTGCGCTCGATCCGCGCGAGATCGCCGTGCATCCGCTGCAGATCGGCCTGTCGATGCGGGCCGAGGTCGAGGTGCGTAGCGGGAGCGGGGCGGCGCGACTGCCGCAGCTCGCTGAGAGCCGCGCGTCCGAGCCGGCCGCCTGGTCGACCGACGTGTTTGGCGCGAGCAACGCGCAGGCCGACGCACGGGTGCGCACTATCATCGCGGCCAACGAGTCGGCGACCCAGGCGCGCACCGCGGTGACGCACGCCAACGCGGCGCCCGGGCTGCTGGCCAATACCCCGCAGGCCGGGGGGGCACGGCGGCTGCACTGAAGCCGCGCAGGCGATCCAGCTCTGAGGAGCCCGAGGGCGGATGTCCGCACAGAATGCTGACAGACCGGCGGCCGCCGGCGCGCTGAACGCGCCGCCGGCGACACCGGCGCCCCTCAGCGGCACGCAGCTCGCGCTCGGCACGGTGGCGCTGTCGCTCGCGACCTTCATGAACGTGCTCGACACGTCGATTGCCAACGTCTCGATCCCGGCGATCTCCGGCGATCTCGGCGTCTCGCCCGACCAGGGCACCTGGGTCATCACCTCCTTCGGCGTGGCCAACGCCATCTCGCTCCCCCTGACGGGCTGGCTCAGCCGGCGTTTCGGTCAAGTGAAGCTGTTTACCGCCTCGGTGGTGCTGTTCGTCATCGCCTCGTTCCTGTGCGCCCTGGCGCCGAGCCTCGCGCTCCTGATCCTGTTCCGCGTGCTGCAGGGCGCGGTCGCCGGTCCCATGATCCCGCTGTCGCAGTCGCTGCTGCTCGCGAGCTACCCGCGGAGCCGCGCCGGCACGGCGCTCGCGATGTGGTCCATCACGACGCTGGTGGCGCCGGTGGTCGGACCGCTGCTCGGCGGCTGGATCACCGACAACATCTCCTGGCCATGGATCTTCTACATCAACGTGCCGGTGGGCATCGGGGCGGCGTTGGCGACCTGGGCGATCTACCGCCGGCGCGACACCCCGACGACGAAGCTGCCAATCGATGCCGTCGGACTCGGAGTTCTCATCGTCTGGGTGGGCGCGCTGCAGATCCTGCTCGACAAAGGCAGGGAGCTCGACTGGTTCAATTCCGGCGCGATCGTGGCCCTCGCCTGCCTCGCGGCGGTCGGGTTCGTGGTTTTTCTCATCTGGGAGCTCACCGAGGAGCATCCGATCGTCGACCTGTCGCTGTTCCGGTCGCGCAATTTCTCGGTGAGCACAGTCGCGATACTGTTTGCCTACGGCCTGTTCTTCGGCAACGTGGTGCTGCTGCCCTTGTGGCTGCAGGAGTACATGGGCTACACGGCGACGCTCGCCGGCTGGGTACTCGCGCCCGTCGGCCTGCTTGCCATCATTCTCAGTCCGGTCGTCGGGCGCTACGTGGATCGGGTCGACCCGCGCCTGCTGGTCACGGTCTCGTTCGCCATCTTCGCGCTGGTGTTGTTCATGCGCGCCCACTTCAACACCGACGCCACGATCGGCACGCTGATCCTGCCGACCGTGATACAGGGGGCCGCGCTGGCGGCATTCTTCATTCCACTGGTGTCGATCTCGCTCTCGGAGCTCACGCCGGATCGCATTCCGGCGGCTTCCGGGCTATTCAACTTCGCGCGCATCACCGCCGGCTCTTTCGGTACCTCGCTCACCACCACGGCGTGGGACCGACGTGCGACGCTGCACCACGCCCAGCTGGTCGAGCGACTGACCGCGGGTGATCCGGTAACCGCGCAGGCGCTCGATCGCCTGCACGCCGGTGGCGTGGGGTCCGAGCAGAGTTACCAGCTGATCAACCGTCTGGTGGATATCCAGGCGTTCACGCTGTCGGCGGACGATATCTTCTACGTCTCCGGGATCGCTTTCCTCGCTCTGATCTTTCTCGTGTGGCTCTCGCGCCCGGTCCGGCGCGCCGCGGGCGCGGCCGCCGCATCCGGGGCACACTGACTTCGGCCCTCCGCCTCGCTCTTGAGCAGCGAGCGGCGCGCGGCGCGCAGCAGCCGCGGTGGCACGAGCCAGAGTAGCTTCCCGTGCGAGGCGCGCGCGGCGCCGCGAAACGCGACCAGCGCCACTCCCAGCTTGCGTAGCTCGAAGGCATCGCCTGCGGTCTTGCCCGGCAGGCAGGCGGCCAGCAGGCGGCCGAGGTGGGGCTGATGCCCGACGACCGCGACCCGCTCGGCAGGCGTGCGGGCAAGCAGCGCCAGCAGCGCCACCGGCGAGGCCTCCGGCAGAAGCAGGGGAGTCGAAGTCGCACGAGGCCAGCCGGCGAATCGCATGAGGATCGCGGCAGTCTGACGCGCCCGCGCCAGCGGGCTCGTCAGCACGCGTGCCGGTTGCGGCGCGAGGCGCTTCAGTCCCGCCGCGGCGCGGCGGCCGCGCGTCACACCGCGTGGTGACAGCGGTCGCTCGCCGTCATCCTGCCAGCGTTGTGCGTCGCGTGCGTAAGCGACCCCGTGCCGGACGATGAGCAGCTCCATGTGCGGGAGCCACCGGGTCAGTGCTTGACCTGACGGGATTCCGGCGCGGGCGGCTGCGCGACCGTCGCAAGGGGTGGCGGGGCGATCTCTTCCGTGTCGAGGCCGGGCGAGCGCATTTCGTGGAGCGTGACGGCGCTTTCGCTCAGTTGCTCGAGCCGTGCCCGGAGCGCCTTCCAGCGCCTGCCCCGCACCCGGCGCCAGGAGCGATCGAGGGTGCGGCGTGCACGCGCCGTGACACGGGCATGCCGCTCCGCGAGGCGCCCCATGAGAAACAGCGTCGCGGGCGGCAGGCCGCTCGCAGGCTCGGCCGCGAGCGCCGCAAGGCGGTTCTGCGCCATGTAGGCGTCCTGCTGCGCCCCGAGCCGTTCCTGCAGCCGGCGCAGCGCCCTGAGCAGCTCATCTGCGGGCTTGCCGAACATCGCCGCACCGCACTCGGTCGCGTAGCGCAGCTGCTTCGCGCGGCGACGCACCTGGTGGTAATCCTCCATGGACGACTTGGCGCGAAGCTCTCCGACCGAGCGGCGCAGCTTACGGAAGCGACGACGCACGCGCTCCGGCATGACCGCCATCGCAGGGTCTGTGCCCTGGTGCTCGGCGCTCTCGGCGCTCGCCTGTCTGAGAAGCTCGAGCCAGCGGCGCGTCGGCTCGGAATCGAGCGCGCGCAGCATGCGCGCGCGTGCGCGCTCGCGCTCGCTCTCGAGGTATACCTGCAGAGGCTCGGCCGCCGCCCGCTCGCGCTCGCAGAGGCCTGCGCAGTACTCGGCGAGCTCGCTCAACTGCACGTCGAGGTCGCGCGCCGCACCGAGGCTGCGCAACACCGCTTTGGTGGTCTTGCGCGCACGCACCAGCGCCGCCGGCAGCTGGCGCTTGAACAGGCCGAGCGTCGCATCGATCCGCCGCACCACCACGCGCAGCTGGTGCAGCTCTTCGGGGTCCTGTCCGAGCCGCGCGCCCGCCTCGTGCCGCTGCCACAGGGCCAGCAGGCGCCGCAGCTCCGCCGTCGCCACCGCACGCGCGGTGATGGACGCATCGAAACTCGGCTCCGCCTGGGCGGCGTCGGCAGTAGCGGTAGCGGTAACGGTAACTTCCACAGTGCTCCCGGTGGTGGCGGGCTCAGGGACGCTGGCCGGCATCTTCATCGCCATCGGGTGTTCGAGAGATCTGTCCGACAGTGTAACAAAAGCGGGTCGGTGCCGATGACGTCGCCGCGTCCTTGTGGGGGGCGGGCGGCGACTGCCGAAAGCGCTGCGGCCGATTTCTTCGCGCGATGCGGGTCCGGAAATTGACGCTCCGTAAGGCACTTACGTATCATTCGCGCCCCCCGTGCGGCGGGGCCGGCTAGGGGCGCCTTCTCGCGACGTGCCCGTAGCTCAGGCGGATAGAGCATCGGCCTTCTAAGCCGAGGGTCGCAGGTTCGAGTCCTGCCGGGCACGCCAGCCGCGCAAGCCGGGAGCGGACGGTGGACGTAGCTCAGTTGGTAGAGCCCCGGGTTGTGATCCCGGTTGTCGTGGGTTCGAGTCCCATCGTCCACCCCATTCTGCGAGCGGGCGAAGGCGTTTAGCCCGCGGGTCGAAAGCGCGTAGAAGACTTTCTTTGATCGAATAAGGGCCGTTAGCTCAGCTGGTAGAGCAGGAGACTCTTAATCTCTTGGTCGTAGGTTCGATCCCTACACGGCCCACCATCTTGTGCATAGAGCTCACCAGCCAGACTTCTCGCTCGCTGCGCCGAAGCCGATCCGACCAACTCCTCAGACAGCGCGCGCTGCCGTTCGCTGCTGATGGGCCAGGGTTTGATGCAGGAGAGGGCGCCCCGCGGTCGAGGAGGCCATATGACAACAAACGATGCAGCAGTCGCCAAGAAGGCAAAGTCCCCAGCGGAGTTCTATAGCGACGGGCATCCGCTCGACGCGGTGCAGTATCTTGAAGCAAAGCTGATTCTCAAGCCTGATCGCTTTACGTCGATGGAGAGCTTCCGGATATTCGGCAAGCTCGTCGCGCACACCACGAAGCAAGTCGAAAAAGCGGACTTCATTCCCGACGCCAAGGCGAGTGAGCGGCCCGATATTCGGGAAATCGTTTTTTTCGATACTCCTGACTTTCGCCTGTACAAAAGCGCTTTCATTCTGCGCCGCCGGATTACCTACGTTGACGGCTTTCCCGCCGGCGATCCGGAAATCGTCTTCAAGTTTCGCCATCCTGACGAGAAGCTTGCCGCCGCGGCGGATGTACGGCCCAACATCTCCGGGAAATACCGAGTCAAGTTCAAGTCAGAAGCGCTACCGCTCAAGGATCAGATCGGTGGAATTCGGTTCCTTTACTCCCATAACTGCCAGTTTGGCCTGAGTCAGGTGCACGAGGCGGACCAGACGGCGATAACAACCCTGGCTCGAGTCTTTCCGGCCCTTGCGGTCATTAAGAGGAGACCTGATGAAAAGGTGGATCTCGTTAACGAAATGATCGTCGAGGAGGTTCTCTTGCCTCTCGGTGAGATTGACTTCCGCAAGGGTCAGGTGGCGAAGTGCGACGTCTCTCTCTGGCGCACCCGCGGCGAGCACAAGCCCCTGGTAGGAGAGTTTGCCTTTCAGGTCAAATTTGAGCGTCGGGAGGATGTGGACGAAGCCGCCAAGAGGAGAGCCGAACAGTTGTTCGTTTCGCTGCAGCATGCGACAGAGGACTGGCTTACGCTCGGTAGTACCAAGACCGGCATGGTGTACCGCTCGAAGGGCAATAAGCCCCAGAGCCACGAGTAATTCCTCTGCAGTGGAAACGCTGCGCTGAGCAAGCAGGTTGCTCCGGTGACCCACTGGAGCGATTGCGAACAAATCCATTCCCACGCAGGCTTAGCGAATCAATCCGTCCCGTCGCAGGCGATCCGCTGTGGGCGCCGTGATCGTGATGAGAGTCGCTTCAGTTGAGTCGATTTCCTGGGACTTGGTCATTGTGTCGAGTGTGTAGAGCAGCGTCGCGCCACGCGTCTCGTAGAGCTTCGTCCGCACGTGAACCGAGCTTGTGAGCGTCGTCAGCGGCGGCGCCGTTTGGAACTCTACGTAGGTCACCGGCATGCCGTATGTGCCGTAGCCAAAATCCGTGGCCTTGTAAAACGCGTCGCCGCGCGTGTCATTGCTACCGCCTGACTGGTGGCCCGCGTCCAGGGAGACGAGGCGCGTCGCGAGCACGGCATCGGCATGGACCAATGCGATCACGCGCTCTATGTTCTCGCGGGTCAGCGGCTCCTCTGGGGTCATCGCGTCGCAGCTCGAGACTGCCGTCGTCGATGCGCTCCTGACCTGGGATGCAAAGTCCCACTCGAACGCGCATCTCAAGTTGAAGTCTGGACTGACGCCAACGATGAGTACCCGCCCAAAGGTCTGATTGCGGGGAACCCCGGCCTGCCACGCGCTCTGCACCGAAACGCCCGCGCATCCGGAAAGCCAGACTGCGGCGGTGAGCAAGAGCAAGGACGCGACGAACGTGTGCTTCTTCTGCAGCTGGTGGGCCTCGCCGGTGCTCAAGAGGTGCCCGACCACAGGCTCGCCACGCCGGCCGCCAAGACGCGCGGGCTACGCATGGGGAATCCCTTCTGCTGTTGATTGTGGGACGTCACCTCGGGGGCGCGGCAGGGTAGGCCGGCCGTCCGCCGGAAACAAGCCCGCCCGCAATCTCAACGACGTGTTCCGCTCGCCGCTGACGCGGACTGCTCGAGCTGAGACCAGACCCTCTCGACCAGGGTAAACAAAAATGCCGCCGACAGACCGAAGAGAATCCAGCCGTTGAGCGATTCGAGGGAGCCCATCAGCTGCCACTTCCGCTCGAGCGTCAGGTCCGTGTGCCCGAACGCCGTGATAGCGTTCAGCGAATAGAGCTCCGCGGATCGCATGTCGGGCAGTGCGCCGAGCCACAGAAATGCGCCTGCCCAGAACGAGGCTTCAATGCCGTGCAGAACTGCGATCAGAAGAGCAACCACCGCCACTGACGAGCCAGGAGAGCTAGTCAGCACCCGCCTCAGTCGGTCACTGATCCTCTTGAGCAGCCCCAGCCCGGTGACATGGAACATGACCGTCAGCGCGATCAGTGGCAGACCCCATGCCCAGTCCAGGCCCCAGGGTGCGATTTCTTTCGGGTCCATGCTTATCCCCCTACGAACTGCGGGTGTGAGCCCTGGCGCATGACGGGACAGTCCGCGGCTTGGCGCGGGCCGCCAGAGCCCATCGGCTATAATGCAGGAACCCGACGCCCGGTCGATACGCGTGGCGGATCCCCGAATTGGTCCGGGCGCACGGCAAGGGCGAAAGTGGCGGAACTGGTAGACGCGCTGGGCTTAGGACCCAGTGGGGAAACCCGTGAGAGTTCGAGTCTCTCCTTTCGCACCAGTTTCTCCGTAAGGCTTCTCCAGGCAGGGTTACCGGCTTCGGGCGGCTCCGTGCCGAGGATTTGATTTGATGGAAGTCTCACTGTCCGACACCGGCGGCCTTTCGCGGCGTCTCGAGGTGGCTGTACCCGCCACCGAGGTGGCCAGGGAAGTGCAGCAGCGCCTCAAGCGCCTGTCGCGCACCGCGCGCCTCAAAGGCTTTCGCCCCGGCAAGGCGCCGCTCGCCGTGATCACCAAGCAATTCGGCGAGCAGGTGAGGGCGGAGGTCCTGAGTGACCTGATGCGCACCTCGTTTGCGCAGGCGGTGAGTGAGCGCAACCTCAAGCCGGCCGGCGGCCCGCGCATCGAGCCGATCGCCCTTGGGCCTGAAACCGACCTGCGCTATGCGGCGCACTTCGAAGTGCTGCCAGAGATCAAGGTGAACCCACCCGAGGGTCTCGCGGTCGAGCGGCCGAGCGCGACGGTGACCGAGGCGGACATCGACGAGATGGTCGAGAACATGCGCCGGCAGCGCCCCGTGTTCACCTCGGTGGACCGTCCCGCGCGCGATACCGATCGGGTGCTACTCGATTACCAGGTGCGCATCGGTGGCAAGCCGTTCGAGGGTGGCGATCTCGCCGACGTGCGTGTGGTGCTCGGCACACGACAGGCACTGCCTGAGCTCGAGGCGGGCCTGAAGGGAGTGACGGCGGGCGAGCGGCGTACGATCGACGTCGTGTTCCCGCAAACCCACCCCAATCGCAAGCTTGCCGGGCAATCCGCAGAGCTCCATCTCTCCATTAAGGCGGTCGAGGAACAGTCCCTTCCGCAGATCGACGAGGAATTCCTGCGCGCGTACGGTGTCGAACAGGGTGGACTGACACAGATGCGCACCGAAGTTCGCAACAGCATGGAGCAGGAGCTAGCGGCGGTAATCCGCAGCCGCATGCGCGTGCAACTGCTCGATGCGCTCTACCGGGACAATCCGATCGAGGTGCCGCAGGCCCTGGTCGACGAGCAGGTGCAGGAGCTGCAGATCGACACTGCCCGGCGCCTGGGTGTGCGCGATGTCAACCGACTGCCGCCGCGCGAGGCGTTTCTCGAGCCGGCACGACGGCGCGTAGCCCTTGGACTCCTGGTGGCGAACATCGCCCAGACGCAGGGCCTGAAGGTCGACCGCGAGCGCGTGCAGGCGCGCCTCAACTCTCTCGCCGAGGAGTATCCCAATCCGGAGGAGGCGCGGCGCGCCTATCTGCAGAACCAGGATGCAATGCGGCAGTTCGAGTCCGCGACGCTCGAGGAGCAGGTGGTTAACTGGCTGCTCGAGCGCGCCCGCGTGAGCGAGCGCAGCATGAGCTTCGCCGAGCTCACCGGGTTTGGCCGGCACGAGCACGAGCACGAGCACGAGCATGAGCATGAGCATGAGCATGCACATGAGCACGGCGAGGAGCACGCACACGCGCATGAGCATGGCCATGCGCATGATCACGAACAGGCGCATGAGCACGAGCATGGGCATGAACACGCACGTGCGCACGAACACCCACACGAGCATCCCGATCCGCCCGACGCTGACCAAGCGCCTCACAAACACCTGAGCGGCACATGAACGAACGCGGCTTGAATCTGGTTCCGATCGTCGTCGAGCAGACTGCACGCGGCGAGCGCGCTTACGACATCTACTCCCGACTCCTCAAGGAGCGGGTGGTCTTCATCGTCGGCGCCGTCGATGACTACATGGCGAACATCGTGGTCGCGCAGATGCTGTTCCTCGAGTCGGAGAATCCCGAAAAGGACATTGCGTTATACATAAACTCCCCGGGCGGAATCGTGAGTGCCGGGCTCGCGATCTACGACACCATGCAATTCGTCAAGCCCGATGTGAGCACCATCTGCATCGGGCAGGCGGCGAGCATGGGCGCGGTGCTGCTCGCCGGCGGCACGCGCGGCAAGCGCTACTGCCTGCCGCACGCGCGCATCATGATCCACCAGCCCCTCGGCGGCTTTCAGGGCCAGGCGGCCGACATGGAGATCCACGCCAGGGAGATGCTCGAGACGCGCGACCGTTTGAACAAAATCCTCGCCAAGCACACCGGACAAAGTGTCGATCGCATCAAGCAGGACACCGACCGCGACCGCTTCATGGACTGGAACGAAGCGGTGCGCTACGGACTTATTGACCGGGTGCTGGAGAAGCGCGGCGAGGTAGCCGCCTCTGGCCCGGTGCGGCCCGCCTGATCGCTCGGTAGCGGCCGCGGCGGGCGCGGCAAAATGTAAAAGGAGTGAACGGCGTCATACAACTCGCGCGTGCACAAGGACTTAGGCGTGCACACTGCTTTGCTTCGCGGCCGGAGGGCGTGCTATAAGAATCCATGCGCGCTGCGTCCTCTGACGGAGCGCTCTGGCGTGGAGTCTATGAGAGATCTCGATGAGTGAGGATTCCCGCAGCCGCCACGACGACGGCAAGCTCCTCTACTGCTCGTTCTGCGGGAAGAGCCAACACGAAGTCCGCAAGCTGATTGCTGGCCCGTCGGTGTTCGTGTGCGACGAGTGTGTCGAGCTGTGCAACGACATCATTCGCGAGGAGCTCGAGGATCGCGCCGAGCGCGCGCGCGACAAGCTGCCGAAGCCTCACGAGATCAAGAAAGTCCTCGACGAGTACGTCATCGGCCAGGAGCGCGCCAAGAAGGTGCTCTCGGTGGCGGTGTACAACCACTACAAGCGCCTCCAGACCCGCAGCGGCGGCGGCGGGCGTGCCAAGGAAGAGGTCGAGATCGCCAAGAGCAACATTCTGCTGATCGGCCCGACCGGCTGTGGCAAGACGCTGCTCGCCGAGACCCTCGCGCGGTTGCTGAACGTGCCGTTCACGATCGCCGACGCCACCACCCTCACCGAGGCGGGCTACGTCGGCGAGGACGTCGAGAACATCATTCAGAAGCTTCTGCAGAAGTGTGACTACGACGTCGAGAAAGCGCAGACCGGAATTGTCTACATCGACGAGATCGACAAGATCTCGCGCAAGTCCGACAACCCCTCGATCACCCGCGACGTCTCGGGCGAGGGCGTACAGCAGGCGCTGCTGAAGCTGATCGAGGGCACGATCGCCTCGGTCCCGCCGCAGGGCGGGCGCAAGCACCCGCAGCAGGAGTTCCTGCAGGTCGACACCGGCAACATCCTGTTCGTTTGCGGCGGGGCGTTCGCGGGACTCGAGAAGATCATTCTCAATCGCACCCAGCGCAGCGGCATCGGCTTCACCTCCGAGGTGCGCGACATCAACACCCGCCCGCACGGCAGTGACCTGTTCCACGACGTCGAGCCCGAGGATCTGATCAAGTACGGGCTGATTCCGGAGTTCGTCGGCCGATTGCCGGTGGTGGCGACGCTCGATGAGCTCGACGAGGGCGCGCTGATCTCGATCCTGACCGAGCCGAAGAACGCGCTCACCAAGCAATACCGCCGGCTGTTCGAGATGGAAGGCGCGGAGCTCGAGTTCCGCGACGAGGCACTCAAGGCCGTGGCGCACCGCGCGATGCAGCGCAAGACCGGCGCCCGGGGCCTGCGCACCATCCTCGAGACGGTACTGCTCGACACCATGTACGAGCTGCCCTCGATGCGCAACGTCGCCAAGATCGTGATCGACGACAGCGTCATCGAGGGGCAGACCAAGCCGTACGTCGTCTATGGCTCGGACGACAGCCGGCTCGCGAGCGTCGATGAGCCACGCCGCGCCTCCGGCTCGAACCATCACTGAGCCGGCCGCCATGGGCGGCGCCGGCCGGGGGAACGCCTCCCCCGCGAGCCGCATCACCCTTGAAACGCGCGGTCGCAACCTCATTTCCCGCTACACTAGCGGCAGCGACGCCGCCGGCCGGGGTCTGACAGCTCCGGCTCACCCCTAAAGGCTATCGAGGGCTTGAGCGTGTCCGATCCGACCCCTCCTGCTGTGACTGCTCTTCCTGACGTGCTGCCGAACGTGCCGGTGCTGCCGCTGCGGGACGTCGTCGTTTACCCGCACATGGTGATTCCGCTGTTCGTCGGGCGCGAGAAATCGATCCAGGCGCTCGACGTCGCCATGCGCACCGACAAGCGCATCATGCTGGTGGCGCAGAAACAGGCCGACGTCGATGACCCGAAGGCCGACGACCTGTATCGGATCGCGACCGTCGCCTCGATCCTGCAGCTGCTGAAGCTCCCCGACGGCACGGTGAAGGTGCTGGTCGAGGGGGTCGACCGCGCGCGCATCGATAAGCTGCACGCCGGTGAGTACTACTCAGCGGACGCGACGCTGCTGCCTGACGCCGAAAGCTACGACGAGAAGGAAATGGACGTGCTGGCGCGCTCGGTCATTTCCCAGTTCGAGCAGTACGTCAAGCTCAACAAGAAGGTGCCGCCCGAGGTGCTCACGGCGCTCGCCGGCATCGAGCAGGCGGGGCGCCTGGCCGATACGGTGGCGGCGCACATGTCCCTCAAGCTCGCCGAGAAGCAGAAGGTCCTCGAGATCCTCGACGTCAAGAAGCGCCTCGAGCACATCCTGGTCGCGATCGAGAGCGAGATGGACGTGCTGCAGATCGAGAAGCGCATCCGCGGCCGTGTCAAGGCGCAGATGGAGAAGAGCCAGCGCGAGTACTACCTGAATGAGCAGATGAAAGCCATTCAGAAAGAGCTCGGCGAGATGGACGAGGGCGGCAACGAGATCAGCGAGCTCGAGCAGAAGATCGCCAAGGCCGGCATGCCCAAGGAGGCGCGCGACAAGGTCACCGGCGAGCTGAACAAGCTGAAGATGATGTCGCCGATGTCGGCCGAAGCCACCGTGGTGCGCAACTACATCGACTGGCTGATCCGCGTGCCGTGGAAGAAGCGCACCAAGATCATCAAGGACATCACGCGTGCCGAGAAGGTGCTCGACGAGGACCACTACGGGCTCGAGAAGGTCAAGGAGCGCATCGTCGAGTACCTCGCCGTGCAGCAGCGGGTCGACAAGCTCAAGGGCCCGATCCTGTGCCTGGTGGGACCGCCGGGCGTGGGCAAGACCTCACTCGGTCAGAGCATCGCGCGCGCCACCAACCGCAAGTTCGTGCGCATGTCGCTCGGCGGGGTGCGCGATGAGGCCGAGATCCGCGGCCACCGCCGCACCTACATCGGCTCGATGCCGGGCAAGATCGTACAGAACATGTCGAAGGCCGGCGTGCACAACCCGCTGTTCCTGCTCGATGAAGTCGACAAGATGTCGATGGACTTCCGCGGGGACCCGTCCTCGGCGCTGCTCGAGGTGCTCGACCCCGAGCAGAACTCGACCTTCAACGATCACTATCTCGAGGTCGATCTCGACCTCTCGGAGGTGATGTTCGTCTGTACGGCGAACAGCCTCAACATTCCGCCGCCGCTGCTCGATCGCATGGAAGTGATCCGTCTGCCCGGATACACCGAAGACGAGAAGATGAACATCGCGCGGCGCTACCTGGTGCCGAAGCAGATGAAGGGCAACGGCTTGCGGCCCGAAGAGCTGCGGGTGTCGGACGGCGCGCTGCTCGACATCGTGCGCTTCTATACACGCGAGGCCGGTGTGCGCAATCTCGAGCGCGAGATCGCCAAGATCGCCCGCAAGGCCGTCAAGCAGATGCTGCTGCACAAGAAAGATCAGAAGTCGGTCGCGGTTACACCGCGCAATGTCGACAAGTTCCTCGGAGTGCGCCGCTTCCGCTACGGTAAGGCCGAGGACATGAACCGCATCGGCCAGGTCACCGGTCTCGCCTGGACCGAGGTCGGGGGCGAGCTGCTCACGATCGAAGCCGCAGTGGTGCCCGGTAAAGGGAAACTGCAGCACACCGGCCAGCTCGGCGAGGTGATGCAGGAATCGATCCAGGCGGCGATGACCGTGGTGCGCAGCCGCGCTGCGGGGCTCGGGCTCGAGTCCGAGTTCTATCAGAAGCACGACGTGCACCTGCACATTCCCGAGGGCGCGACGCCCAAGGACGGCCCGAGCGCCGGTATCGGCATGTGTACGGCGCTGGTCTCGGCGCTCACCAAGATCCCGGTGCGCTCGGACGTGGCGATGACCGGGGAGATCACGTTGCGTGGCGAGGTGCTGCCGATCGGTGGACTGAAGGAGAAACTGCTCGCAGCGCATCGCGGCGGCATCAAGACCGTGCTGATCCCGGATGAGAATCAGAAGGACCTGGTCGAGATCCCCGACAACATCAAGGGGAATCTCGAGATCAAGGCAGTCAAGTGGATCGACGAGGTGCTCGGTGTCGCGCTCACGCAGCAGCCGGTTCCACAAGCGGAGGCTCCGGCCGCTCCGGTTGCGCAAGTCGCCGCCGACAAGCGCCGGCCGCGGAACGGCCGGCGGCTCAAGCAGGTGGTGCCGCCGGCACACTGAGCCGCGGCCGCAATGCGCGATCGCCACTGAGCGATCGTTGCGGCGGGGAACCGCTGTCCAGCGGCTCTCCCCGAGTGGCAGGGGGGACAGGTCGTACCATGAAAGCTGTATCAGCCGCGCTTCTCCTGTTGCTGGCGGCCTGTAGCACTTATGCCCCTGATGCCGGGCACGAGGTCGTGCTGATCAAGAAGCCGTGGCTCTTCGGGCACGGCGGCGTGGTGGAC
>Ga0307477_10000817_pt1 | contig 30420 bp, 42 predicted proteins | sample atmos_gasesECM2C_FD_203316 | JGI IMG/M metagenome (GOLD analysis project Ga0307477, IMG submission 203316) | Hardwood forest soil microbial communities from Morgan-Monroe State Forest, Indiana, United States - atmos_gasesECM2C_515 | ecosystem: Environmental > Terrestrial > Soil > Temperate...
TGGCACGTCTCCGTTCGCTACAACGGCTACCTTGGACCATCCGCATGTTCTTTCTTACGCCAGATACGCAGTATGCCGCTGCCTAAACCGCAATCTATGTATACCTACTTATGATCGGCTTAATATTGCTCCAGACTAGTCAGCAGCCCAGTCCGGATGAACTCGACCCCTTTCTCTATATTCATCAACGTCTGTAGATTTCGACAGGAGGAATCCGAGAAAAGATTTTTGCTGAAAGCGGCAGGTTTGCGCGATACCAAGCAGACGGAGGTAATGCTCGGCACCTTTCTCGCTGAATGAGCCTGATATTTTTCTCTGAACTGCGAAGTGGCGAAGTGCTCTTTCCGCAGTGTTGTTGTGCCACGGAATACCGTCATTCTCTAGGAAGGAAAAAAGAGAATCCTTGTACCGCAAGAACCTCTTCCGATATCGCGCTGTCGTTTCCCGCGTGGGAGCATGTTCAATGATAGTCTGTCGGTAAAAACGCTCGACCCTCCTTCGATGCTTACGGAGGTGACGGACTTTGAGACCGAACCTTTTAACGTCCTCGAAAATCGGAGCAATCAAATCACGGAAACTAACGATAAACCGCTCAAACTCATCGTCAAATGGATTCTTCCAAAGGTCATCGTTCAAGTCTCTGATCAAATGGACGAGGCATTTCTGCTGCCTGCAGGAAAGCGCATCGTATCCTCCATAAAAATCGGAGATGAGGGTACCCGTGAAGCTGGCCAACAGTGGCTTCAGAAACTCTGTTTCACGGTTCGGCCGCAAACGGAAAACTACACGAACGTTGTCGGTAAAAACCCAGACATATTGATCTGCACCCTGGATACTTATTTTTGTCTCGTCAATGTGCACTGCCGGTCCGTCCAAAATCCTGTGTAATAACAGTTCCTCTGTATGTCGGTAGTGTTCGGAGACTCTGCCAACGAAAGCACAAGCAGTTTCCAGAGATAGTCGTTCTGCAAAGAGATCGTGGACAGCCCTCGAGATCAGTCGATATGACATTCTCAATGCGAGACGTTGGTAGATCACCCAAGCCTGAACATTCCAGCCAAAGCATTGGTTTCGGAGCCGGCGAATCCCCGGAGGAGCGTAGCTCTTGTGGCAAAGATTGCAGTTGCCCAGGTGCGCTGCGTACCTAACAATGGTTTTGCGACATCCGCCCTTGTTGAACGTCAAATCAAGGAGCGAACACTGCGCCGTCTTGGAGGATACTGTTAATTTGTGCCCTGGATGTTCTGGACAGGTCCGCTTACGAGGAACCTGTACGACTGTTCCCTTGATGGAGGAAAATGCCTTTCGACGCGGGCGTTTCTTGCGATCTTCCTTCTTGGAGTGCGCTGCCTGATCGCGTTTCGCTGACGATATCTTGATTCGGGAACGGGCATAGCTGAAATGTGCCGACCTGAGAACCGACTGCAAGGTATTGTGAACTTCTGCGCCCGTGTCCGTCGCGACCCTCTTTGGGCTATAGGAAAACTCGATATCAGCTCTTGAGTTTGCGTCGCGGATAATCTTGCTCAAATGGAAGAGAATCGTACTTAGCGCGATACAGTCGTCTCGATTGTAAGCAACCAGTAAGGCCTTTAGCGTTGGATCGTGTGACTGCTCCCAATCCAAGCGAACAGCCAGGCTCTGGAGACCAGATCTTACCGGACTATCCCATGTCACACCAAGAAAGTGGCCAATGTCCTTGAGGCCGTTTGAGAAGGTCGGGAAGTAAATTTTGACGAAGATAACTGACAGTAGGTTTACGGACGTCTTTAGCGCTCTTTCGGCTGAGGATTGCTCTGGAGGGAAACCGTAACGGTCGCACATGCGTTTGAAAAACGTGGTTTCATAGCTGCCGTAGTGAATCAAAACTGGATTCTGAACTTTTGCGAGCATGCCGAGAAGGTCAGTCCAAATCTTCTTCTCGTCCTTGATGTTGTTTGCCCAAAAGCTATGTTGAATGGCTGACGTGCCGCTTCCGAGGCGCATACCTATGAGGTAGTAGAAATCGCGGTCCGGCAGACCTTCGACATCGATATAGATCGGCGTGCCTTCAATCTTCAGCTCCGGACTGCCGACGATGTGGATTTTCTTCTCCCGAAGGGCCAGCGCCCGCAGTGGGTGCTGATACCTTTCTTGTTTGTGGCGCAGCCGTTTGGAACGCCGACGAGGACGGAAGGTGTATGAGAGTTGCGTCACAGTGAAGACGCCCTTATTGTGGAGTTTCTTGCGCTCCTTCGCCGTCATTCCAGACAGTAGACTGAGGTCATCCTTCTCCATTGCCTTCTGTCGGCACTGTGCTTCAAACTCGCATTCGGTACAGTGCCGGATTAGGACGAGGTCCGGTGGTGAAGAGCTGGACAACAGTGCGACGGTTTTATCGATATGCTTCCGCACCTCAACCGCCAGTGTCGAGGTGTTCACATTCAGCACCGCGTAGTCATCGCCGTGAATGAGTTTGCCGAGGCTGACCTCGTGTCCGAGCATCTCTGAAAGCAATAGCGCATCAAACGCCAGTAGTAGCTTGGCATCCTTCCCGGGCTTGTTGGTGGGATCGAAGCGAATAGGGATGAACTGAGCCGGTTTGCCACGACCCTCCGATGGCAAGCGCTCCACTGCGTGAACGTCGGATTCCATCATCTTGATTCGCGCAAGAACGTTCGTGGCCAGCCGCCACTTGCCCGCTTTTAGGTTGTCCGCAGAAGGGGAGGCTATGCACTCGCCTTGATGTCTTTCCGAGAGCAGTTGGTGAATCCCAGTCGTACAGTATGACTCATCCTGGGCCTGGAACCATTGAGCGTAAGTGCCGCCCGTAACTTGTTCACCACCCGACCTGTGCCAGCATTTGGTGGGGCACTTGAGGTAGGCCGCCAGGAGGGGAGTGGTAATCGTCAAAGCGCGCTCTTCTACCAACGGTTTCATGCCGTAAGCTTAACCTAATTCTCTCTGCATCCTCTTGCCTGGGACTATGCTGAGGTCCGTATTTCGCTACTAGGCACCCGCTCTCTTTCCTGGCGATCGCCAACGGTGTGGAAGAAAGTGCACCAATCATGGCTGCAGCGGATTCTCCTGTTTTAGAGCCAATCAGCGCATATGGGTCTAGACAATGTATCATTTCTGATACATACTTAAGGAAGTGAGGCAGGATGGCCAAAGAACCTGCGCCCGAAATACCCGTGCGCTTTTACCGGACGGATGTGGGCACCGAACCTGTACTCGAATGGCTGCGTAGCCTTGACAGGGGAGATCGCCGCGTGATCGGACTGGGCTTAATGCGGGTGCAATTCGGCTGGCCCATCGGAATGCCTCTGGTGCGAAGCCTAAAAGACGGTCTATGGGAAGTTCGCTCAACGCTGCCGAGCCAAAGGATTGCACGGCTGATTCTGTGTTTCCACCAGGGTACTTTAGTCGTGCTTCACGGCTTTATTAAGAAGACGCGGAAGACGCCGGCAGACGATCTTGCACTTGCGAAGCGACGGATGAAAGAGGTAACGACATGAAAAAGAAAAACCGTCATATTGGCTCATCGCTGGATGAGTTCTTGAAAGAAGAAGGCATCCTTGAGGAAACCCGTGCCGCCGCGCTCAAAGAGGCGATTGCATGGCAGGTGCAGAAAGCGATGAAGAGAGCGAAGATCAACAAGGTGCAGATGGCGCGTCGCATGAACACGAGTCGTGCGGCTCTGGACCGGCTGCTTGATCCCGGCAACGCTTCGGTGACGCTGCAGACATTGTGCAGGGCTGCGCGGGCGATTGGGCGCGACCTTCGGATCGAACTGGTGTGAACGGGAATATCGGAAGCCCACGGACGCAATGGTTGATCAGAGATGCCTCGCACTGCAATAGTTCTGACGCCTCGGGCAAGATCGCCCATTTCCACTTCACGCTGCGACCGGAGCACTACGGCGATCGCAGCTATTTCACGGATGACTCCGGAAAGATTCACGCCACCTCCGAAGATCGCTCCGCGACCGCGAACGATCCGGAGCCGCTGACGTGCGAAGTCGAAGAGAACACATTATGCGAGGACGCAAAGACACCTTGAGCCCTCCTGCCGTCTGATGACTGAACGTTCTTGCGCCAGATATGCGGGAGCTGCAAACCAGAAGTGACAACATCAACGTTCAAAATGACCCGGTTCCGATCAAGTCACGCTTTCCTCTTGGCTCTGATACCCCTACTGGCGACAGTCACTGCACAGACTGTCCCGTCCTGAAGGAAGTCTGTTGGCATCCAGCCTCACCAGGGCAGCAGAGACAGCAGACAGTATCTGGCAAACTGCGTTGAAGAACTGGATCTTTCCGCCTGTAAACGGATGGAAAAACTGGGATTAAGCCCAGAAGAAAAATCTCAGGGTTTTACCTACGAGTATGCGGCCCAGTCGTCGGGTCCGGTCACCGCACTCGACCAGGCGATTCGGCTTGACCCGCGGAACGCGCTAGCGTACTTTCCTGCGCGGGACCGAGCACCTTCCAAGTTGGGCTTTCTGTTTGCCATTAGAGATGCGACGCGTTGGTATATACCCTACTGCCTTCGTGAGGCTCGCCATTTGTTACGTGACAATCCTGTTCATCTCAACATCACTAGCTTCGGTTTCACGAAACCGAGCGAGTCGAAAAATCCCTCTCGCCGGCTTATATACCTCCTGCGGTCGCCAGGCGGGCAATTTCCACGTATAAATCCGAATGGTGTTTTCTGACTCGTGGGGTAGCAGCTCGTAAAGCCTCTTAACAAGTGACGAGAATCCGAGGCCAGCAGGATGAGTGGCCAATATCTCAAGTGCCGTTTGTACAATACGGTCCTGTGTTGGCTTCTCATTGGACCGACCAGGCTGCGCTCTGGTACGCCCGCGGCTTCTTAGAAAGCCATCGATATCCTCTTCCTCAGAAAGAAAGAACTCCAACACATCAAGGCCTTTGTACCTGCACGTCTCAGAAACACTTAGAAGAACGAGATACTCTTCAATCCCCGAGGCCGTTGTTGTCCCTTCAATTACGTCACGAAGCGCGGCAAATGCCTTCATCGCATGTTCTGCATTATTGTTGTTCCACGGCACGCCATCATAGCCAAGGAAAGTGAAGAGCTTCTTCCGATTCTTCTCAAAGCGCTGCTTGCACTTCGCAGCCACTTCGCTTTGCCACTGCCGATTGGAAAGCCAGCTGTAAAACCGCTTCACTTCGCGAAGATGCTTATTGAGGAAGTGTTTCTTCGGACCATGCCGATCAATGGTATCCACAATCTGCTTGAGCAATGCGCCGAACTGCTGTACTATCTGCCGCAGCTCATCGTCGTACGGATTCTTCAACATATCCTCGTTCAGATCGCGCATCAGATGAATCAAGCACTTTTGCTGCGGGCAGTCCATCGAATCGTATGCTGGATAGAAGTCAGAGACCAAGACTCCTTTGAACCTCTTCAGAAGCGTCTGCATGGTCTCCGCCTCGCGGCTGTCGCTGTAAAAGTAGACGACGTCGTCAAAATTGCAGAACACCCAGACGTAACCGCGTTTGCCCTGCGTTACTATCGGAGTCTCGTCAGCGTGAACTAGCGTTCCCTCTACGATCCTCCGGAGCAGCATCTGCCGCGTCTCCTGGTACAGCCTTGCCGCGACCTTCTTCTGTTCACCCACGGAACTGCGGGGCAGAGTGAGACCAAACAGACGGTTCACATGACGCGTTGTCACGCGCTGTGGGACGCATAGTTCCACAATTTCGTAAATCAGGAACGCGATCAGATTCCACCCGTACTTCCCGCGACGCCACGTCCGCTCCGGAGGAGAAAGCTCCGCGCCGCAGCGCATGCCTGTCGTTACCGAAAATCTCGTCTGCGTGCCGACACTCTCTGCTGGAGAAACTGATCAAGGCGACCGTGCAGCAGCGATGCAACGGCGTCCTGGATCGCAAAGCGGGGAGTGCAGAGAAAAATCCGGCTCGGCTCGCGACGAGATTGCTTTGGTTCATAAGACGAACGGAAGCTATCCTCGCTGTGGACCGACTGATACTAAGCGGCGTGGCGTTGGTATCGGTGATGAAGTCCTCCGACCTGAGGAATCACTACGATGCGCCCGCGTTCTGGCTTCTCCACGGCTCTCGATTCCGGAGCATCTTTGGCCAGCGCCAGATGAGTTCGGGAGTCCTGATAGTAGGCAAAATAACTTCGCAGAGTCCGGCGCAACGATCTTTCATTCCACACGATGATGTGGTCTAAACATTCGCGCCGTATGGAACCGATCAGCCGCTCCACGTACGGATTTTGCCATGGGGAACGCGGCGCGGTAGTCACTTCCTCCATCCCCATGCTTTTCGTCATGGCCACCAAGTCACCGCCGTAGATCGCATCGCGGTCGCGCAGAAGATATCGGCACCCGTGCTCCCAGGGAAACGCTTCCCGCATCTGCTGCATCGTCCACTCCCGGCCGGGGTGTTCGGTCACTTGAAAGTGCAGCACCCGGCGCCGCGCATGCGACAACACCACGAACACAAACAGAAGTCGGAAGGTCGCCGTCGGCACCAAGAAGAAATCGATGGAGGCCATCTGTTCCATGTGATTGGTCAAGAAGGTTCGCCAAGTTTGGGACGGTGGCTTGCGCGGGCGGCGAAGATATTTGGCCACGGTCGATTGTGCTACTTCGATCCCTAACTTGAGCAGTTCCCCGTGAATGCGCGGTGCTCCCCACAACGGGTTCGCTTCGCTTATGTCTCGAATCAAGTGGCGAATTTCTGCGGCCACGTTCGGTCTGCCCGGGCGCCGGCGTGATTTCCGCGTCCAGTACCACGCGAACGCTCGGCGGTGCCAAGCGATCACCGTATCGGGGCGAACGATGTGCAGACTACGGCGCCAACCCGGCCACCATCGCGAGAGCAAGACCCACAAGAGCCGGTCGGAGCGCCGGAGGCGCAAACGAGGTGGCGCGTTCCTTTGGAGAACGGTGAGTTGGTGACGAAGCGCGAGGATCTCCGCCTGCAGTGCGGCACGGGTTCGAAAACTGGAGGCGACCAGTGAGAAAAAGGCGACGAAAAGAGAGCTCATCGTGGTAGCACCAGGATCTCATGAATCCTCGGAACCTCTGCATTTTCAGCTCGGACGGAGTTTTCGGTAACTACAACACCCAAAGACCGTACAAAAGATGGCGAGAAACGGAGAGTTACCCGCAATCCGCGTTGGTCGCTATTGGCGTTTTCTGGCAAGCGCTTTGAATAGTTGGATTCAACAAAGCATGGTAAAGTCCTTGTCGCCAGTCGCTCACGCTGAGAAAGGAATCCAGTGAAACAGCGTGAGCAGTACCAGAGGGGTGGACTAAGAAAGGAAGCTCGCAAAAAGAGTGCGGTTTGGGTTCTACAGTGGCGCGAGAGGGATGGGCAAGATATGGTTCGCCGAAAACAAATAATCGGCACCGTAGCTGATCTCCCGACGAAAGCAGTGGCACTGAAAGCTTGCGAGTTTCTTCGCTCAACAATCAACCGGGGAACCAGCGTTCCGCGTACCGTCGAGGAGCTGGTAGCTCACTACACAAGAAATGAATTGCCGCGAAAGTCTCCGTACGCGCAGGAAGTCTACGCAGGATACTTGATTATTTGGATCGTCCCGAAGTGGGGCAACTATTCTCTGTCTGATGTACGTACAGTGCAGGTCGAAGCGTGGCTTGGCACTCTGAAGGAGCTATCCAATGGGACCCGAGCGAAGTTGCGGAACATCATGTCCGCGATCTTTGCGCACGCAATGCGCTGGGAATTCTTCGACCGAAACCCGATAACGCTTGTGCGGCAGAGTGCGAAGCGTCAACGTGAACCTGAGGTTCTCACGGTGGAAGAACTGAAGGCCCTTTTTGAGGAGCTGGAGGGAATCTACCGCACGATGGTCTTCGTCGGTGGCGTGGTCGGATTGCGTGTCTCAGAGGTAATAGGTCTGCGCTGGTCTGACTGTGATTTCGAATCGGGCGAAATCCGTCTCCGCCGTGGAATCGTACGTCAACACGAGACGGAGATGAAAACGGAAGCGAGCCGGAAGCCGGTGCCGATGGAACAAGGACTAGCTGAAGTTCTCACAGCCTGGCGTGCAGAGTGTGCATACAACCAGCCAGGCGACTACGTCTTTGCTTCAATCAAGATGAACGGCAAGCAACCGATTTGGCCGAACAGCGCAATGGAGGATCACATCCGTCCTGCAGCGGAGCGAGCCGGGATTACGAAACGGATCGGCTGGCATACGCTCCGGCACTATGCATCATCCCGGACTATGCTTCATCAAGTCGATTTCCCCGGTTACTACAATGGTTCTGGTACGACATCCGAGGCATAGTTTTGCGCGTTCTCCTCCTGACCACATTCGTGGCCAGGAGGGAATTCCGTGCAAGAGTTTTTCAAGGATCCGCGCACCATCGAACGTTTGCACCGAGGGCCGCTCAGCAACCACCTCAAGTCCTACGCTGCACTTCTGAGCCAGTGCAGCTACTCACAAGCATCAGCCCAAAGTCAACTCTTACTGGTTAGTCGCTTCAGTCAATGGCTGCAACGAAATGGCATCGAGCTGCGTAAGGTGGACGAAGACGTGTTGCAGAGATTTCTGCGACTGAGCCCGCGCAAGAGGAGAATCCAGGGTGGGGAGGTGGCAGCACTAAATCGACTGTTAACACTGCTCCGCCAGCGAAGGGTTGTGCCTGCGAAATCGCACTCGGCACCACTCCGGCCACGACAAAAGGTGACGGCAGAGTTCGGGCGCTATTTGCTAGAGGAACGTAGACTCTCTCAAGCCACATGGGGCAATTACTTGCCCTTTGTGGAGCGATTCCTCAGGGAGCGATTCGGAAACGCTAGGGTGAACTTCTCTGTACTACGAGCCGCGGATATAACCGGCTTTGTACAGCGCCAGGCTCGGCAACTCAGCCCGAAACGAGCCAAGTTGCTGGTCACAGCGTTGCGCTCTTTCTTCCGCCATCTACTACATCGAGGCAAGATCTCCACGGATCTGGCGGCATGCGTGCCCGGTGTGCCCAACTGGTCGTTTTCTACATTGCCTAAGTTTCTCCCCGCAGGCGCTGTGCAACGTGTGTTGAAGCATTGTGAGCGACATACGTCGGTGGGAAAACGAAACTATGCCATTTTGTTGCTGCTGGCCCGACTGGGTTTGCGCGCCGGAGAAGTAGTTTCTCTGAAGCTTGAAGATCTGGATTGGGGTACGGGCCAGATTACCGTTTGCGGGAAGGGCGGAGGCTCTACCCCATTACCCTTGCCGGCCGATGTGGGCCGAGCTCTGGCCACATACTTGCGAGATGGTCGGCGGCGCTGCTCTAGCCGAAGGGTTTTCCTTCGGGACCGGGCTCCACTAACCGGATTTACCAGCGCGCAGGGAATTTCTACCCTGGTGATGCGGGCTCTGAAGAAAGCGGGAGTCAATTCGGTTCACCAAGGAGCTCATGTGTTTCGGCACACACTGGCGACCGATCTGCTCCGGCAAGGATGTTCCCTGGATGAAATCGGCGAACTGCTGCGCCATCGCAGTCCGAACACAACGGCCATCTACGCCAAAGTGGACTTAGTCGCCTTGCGAAGCCTGGCATTACCGTGGCTGGGAGGAGGTCAATGACTAAGCTACGAAAAGCTATCCACGACTACCTTGAGCTGCGCCGAAGTTTAGGGTTCAAGCTCGAAAAACACGAGGTCGCGCTGCAAGAGTTTGCTGCTTTCTTGACAGGAAAACACAGCGCGCGCATCACCACCGCTCTCGCCTTGGAGTGGGCCACGCGACATGCAGACCATCAACCATACACCTGGGCGGCGCGACTGAGCATTGTGCGCGGGTTCGCCCGCTACTGGAGCGCCACCGATTCTCGGACAGAAATTCCTCCGTTCAGCTTACTCCCGTATCGTCCGCTGCGGGCTCAGCCCTACCTCTATTCCAAGCAGGAAATCCGGCGATTACTGCACGCTGCTAATTCGATTTCGGCCCATCACCCGCTGCGACGCTGGACTTACCACACCTTCTTCGGATTGTTGGCGGTCACGGGACTACGTCTCGGCGAGGCGCAGAACCTGCGAATCAAGGATATAGACTGGCCAGAAGGTATCCTCACCATCCGCAACACGAAGTTCGGCAAGTCTCGTCTGGTGCCTCTACACCCTTCGACATGTAAGGTTCTGGCCGACTACAGCAAACGTCGGGATCGTTTGTTTCCCGCACGACCAGAAACACACTTTTTCGTAAATCAGAACGGCAATCGCCTGGACAAAGGCGACATTCATCGCACCTTTTATGCTTTGTCCCGGCAAGTTGGGCTCCGTACTCCATCGGCCGGCCGTGGGCCGCGCCTGCACGATTTTCGCCACCGATTCGCTGTTGAGACTCTATTGCGCTGGTATCGCAACGGCCAAGATCCCAAGCGTCGCTTGTCGATTTTGTCCACCTATCTCGGGCATGCCCATGTAACCGACACTTACTGGTACCTAACCGGAACGCCCGAACTGCTGGGGGCCGCAGGGAAGAGACTGGAAAAAAGATGGGAGGGTCTGAATGCAAGACGGCGATAGCTTTCCTCGCTTACTCCAGTGCTTCTTTAGCGATCGTCTCCTAGCGCAGCGGAAGGTAAGCCCCCACACGATCGCCTCCTACCGGGACACGTTTCGCCTTCTGCTGCAGTTTGCGCAGAAACGGCTGCACAAGGCACCCTCTCAGTTGGGACTGAAGGATCTTAACGCCTTCTTGATCGGAGCCTTTCTGGACGATCTGGAAAAACGTCGCCACAACGGCGCTCGCAGTCGGAATCTACGCCTGACGGCTGTACGGTCGTTCTTTCGTTATGCGGCACTGGAAGCGCCAGCACATTCGGAGATCATCCAACGAGTGCTGGCCATCCCGAACCAACGACAACCTCGCGCCTTGGTCGCCTTTCTGACCCGGCCGGAAATCGATACCTTGCTAGCAACGCCTAATCGGCAGACGTGGCTAGGGCGACGTGACCATGCTTTTCTTCTGCTTGCGGTACAAACTGGGTTGAGGTTATCCGAAATGACTGCACTACGACACGAAGACGTATGGCTTGGCACTGGCCCTCACGTTCGTTGCTGCGGAAAAGGACGCAAGGAACGTTGCACTCCCTTGGCCAAGTCCACGGCCGCAGTGCTGAAAGCCTGGATTCGGGAACAAGGCAGAGAAGATTCCAAAACTCTGTTTCCGAGCATGCGCGGCGGCGCCTTCAGCGCGGCTGGTGTTCAGCATATGGTCGCTCGTCATGTATCGGAGGCACGAAAAACGTGCCCCACACTACAAAACAAACGTGTCTCGCCCCACGTGCTTCCACAGTTCCGCAATGGAGCTCTTGCAGGCTGGCGTAGATCGCGCGGTGATCGCGCTCTGGCTGGGACATGAGTCAGTGGAAACTACCCAAATCTATCTGGACGCCGACCTTGCCCTGAAAGAGCAGATTTTGACCAAGACCAAGCCCATTCATGGGAAACCAGGCCGTTATCAACCCGATGACGAACTGTTGACTTTTCTTAAGAGCCTCTGACCAGGCTCTCCGGATTATGCCTCATAGTGGCAACTCCTGAGCTCCAGGTAACCTCGTTCTTGCAAGGCTCGCACCCTGCATGCGCTGCGATGAACGCATAGTCCGGGATGATGCATAGTGCCGACTATGCTTCATGAAGCATAGACGGCACACGTTCGGTACGCTGCTCAAAGCGAACGGTGAAGATGTGGCGACGGTGCAAGCACTGATGCGCCATGCAAACGTCAGTGTCACCATGAACACGTACGTTCAGGCTGTGACCCCGGCGAAGCGCAAAGCGCAGCGAGGCATCATCGAGCAGATTAGAGAAGTGGCCCTAGATGGCCCCAGATCCAAATCTGAAATGCCTGCAAGTTGTTGAAAAGATGGTGGGCGCTATAGGATTCGAACCTATGACTTCCACCGTGTGAAGATGGCACTCTACCGCTGAGTTAAGCGCCCAACGCTTTCTATTCAAGCAGTTGCAGCCGTTTCCGTCAACCGCGTGGGAACGTTTGGGAACGGAATGCTTGCCACGATGCGCGATTGTGCTTCCCGCTTCGCTGGCGTCACGGCTTGGACGTATCGGTCCATCGTGATGCTGACGTTAGCGTGTCGCAGCAATGCTTGTGTTGTGGCAACGTCCGCGCCTTGGCTCTTAATCAAAGTTCCGAACGTGTGACGGAGCGTATGCCAGCCGACGCGCTTCTGGATTCCAGCCCGGACTGCAGCGGGACGGATGTGATCTTCCATTGCAGCGTTAGGCCAGTAGGGTTGCTGCCCGTGCTTGTCAGGACTGCCGAAGATGTAGTCGGCATCTTGATTGTAGGGACAGCGACCGCGCCATGCAGTCAGCACGTCAGCGAGTCCCGCGTCTAACGGTACAGGCTTACGGCTGGCTTCGGTTTTCATCTGCCCGATGTGCTGTCGCACGACTCCGCGTGACAGGCGAATCTCTCCCGATGCGAAGTCCACGTCTGCCCACTTGAGTGCAAGTAGTTCCGACACTCGTAGGCCAGTCGTGACAGCGACGAACACAGCGGTACGCCACGGCTCTGCAAGTTCTCCGAGTAGCTTGCCGATTTCCTCGACAGTCAGCACGTCAGGGACTCGCGTCCGCTTGGCTGACTGCCGTACTAACGTGATCGGGTTGCGGTCGAAAAACTCCCAACGCATTGCGTGATTGAAAATCGCGTGCATGAGATTCCGTAGCTTCGCCTTGGTTCCGGGCGCTAGTGGCAGCGCCTTCAGCCAAGCCTCTACTTTCACTGCTTTCACTTCGGACAGTGAGAACTCTGCCCACGACGGTGTGATCTGCGTCTTGAGATAGCCCGCGCAGACCTCGCCGTAGTACGGCGTCTTAGTCGGCAGTTCATGCTTGATGTAGTGGGCTGCCAGTTCTCCGAACGTGCGCGGTGATCTAGCTTCCCGGTTGATGTTTGCGCGGAACTGCTCACAAGCCGTGCGTGCTGCGCTCTTGCTTGGGAACTGATCCACGGTGCCTAGCTTCTCCTTGCGGTTGATCTGTCCATCGCGCCATCTGAACACCCAAACGTCAGGGCCAGCGTTGCGTGATTCGCGGTACAGGCAACCGTTCTGATACCGTCTGCTCATTGGATTGTGTCCTTTCCAGTTTGAGCAGGCGGGTTGATCTGGCACTGCGACTGTAGCATGAGCCATGAGTTGAGCGCACTGGCACGATAGCGGTAGTAGCGACCGACGCGGAAAGCGGGGAGTTCTCCATTCCGTGCTAGACGCTGTACGGTTTTCGGGTGCAGTCCGAGCAGTTCACCCGCTTGCGCGTCGGACAGCAGAGGTTCAAATTGGGTGGTCATAAGATCAAGCCAGAGTCTCAAGATGTAAGATTAGTGCGAGGGACACTTCCCTCTAGGAGAGTGATCCATGAGCAAGCTCGTGGAATACCTAGTGTCAGTGTCCCGTAGCTGATCGGGCAGGGCCAGCCTTCGGGATCAAGATCGCACTGGGCTACGATCAAGGCATCCTGCCAAGCTGTACTAGTCAGCTTTGCAACGAGTAGCAGCAGCCCCACAAGGGTCGAAGCGAAAGACCTTTCAGCAGTCCCAGCCGTAGCGGAAAGGAACCAACCCTTTCAACTCCGAAAAGGGGCTGGGGACCCACCCCGGCCCTGAGATTTCAACTGAGGAGTATGGTTAATGGAACCTGTCACGACAGTTACGACCGCATGGACCATCGCAAAAACTGCGGGTGAAATCTCCAAGAAGCTCTACGACTTTGGGAAGAGCTTGAAAGACCGCGACCTGAAGCAGCAGGTGGACGAGATACTAGATCAAGTGCGGGAACTGAAGCAGTCAGCCTCAGAACTCGAAGATCAGAACCGCGAACTCCGAGAGAGGCTTCGATTCAAGAGTGACGAGTACGAGTTCCGCATCCCGTTCCACTATCACAAGGCGCATCCTAACCAGCCGCTTTGCCCAATATGTTTCGCAAAGAACATTAAGGCTCCGATGAGTGAGGCTTGGCAAGAGCAGACTGGGACCTACCGCCAATGTCTTGTCTGTCGTACGCCAACGCAGGAAAGTCAGAGACATAGAGGCTCTGGAGTCTATGATATGAACGCATGACGATTTCAACGTGCGTACACTGTACGTTTTGTCTACATCTAGGAATTTTCAGGATTTCGGGCCTGCGATGCTCACGGCCATGGAAGGCAGTAGGGAGGGCAACGCCAAGGTGGTGTCAGTCGGTGTTGGAGGTGTCCCGGTGCGTTTGGCAAGCTGCAATAGGTTGTTTCTCCCATTGGTCATGCCAAACTGAAGCAGGCGTTTGGCATGGCCCTAGGAGAAGTAGCGTTGTCAATGCTTTGGCAGCACTACACTGATATTACAAATGGGTTTGGCATAGGGTCTAGGGGAATGCTGATGTGCTGCTGCTCCGATCCACCCTGCACCGTCCTGCAATCGAGCCAGCCCCAGCCCTTCTGATACCGTCTCTCGAAGACCACGAAGGGAACCTTGCCCGGTGCTCCCAAGGTGCTCATGTATCTTTCCCAGCGTGCATCCCTCGGTTCCCGATCCGAACAGTTCGTGTTGTGATCTCCCCAGTCTAGGTGCGCAGGATTGCAGCACGCTCTGGATGGGCAGTGTGGGACGTGGCAGGCGTCGGCAGGGACCGACAGGGGTGTGTTGGTCGCAAGGCACTGCGCCAGCCGAGATACGATCCTAGTCGTGTATCCCACCCAGATGTTTCCGTACCCATCATGTGTTCTGGCACCGTTCCACACCCAGCAGTCACCGATTCCTATACTGCCTTCTACGATCTGCTTGCGGTACTTCCGCTGATCGTCTGGCGACATGTCCAGCGCGGGCGGGTTCTTGGCTAACCACTCTTCGTATCTGCTCACTTGCAGCCCGCTAAGAATGTTTCAACATCAGCCCGCTTGTAGCGGACACTCCCCGCTCCCAACCTGATAGCAGGTAGCTTCCCGCTCTGTTCCCAGCGAATGACAGTCAGCGGTGAAACCTGACAGAGTTCTGCGATGTCTTTCCGCGTGAATAGTTCTTTTGTGATCGTCATAAAATTCCTTGCTCCTGTGAGTACGTGTTCTAGTCGTGGTTTCATCGTGAGAATCCCTGTCGGAATGCAGCAGCAATTGCCCTGCAATCTAGCGCTTGCTTGCGTTGCTGCTCACTCTGCTGATGCAGTCCAGCTTTCTGGTACATTTCCGCTTTGCGATCTGCGTGACCCGGCTGCAAAAGTTCCATAAACTCGTCAGAGTCCACACCCATATTTTTTACGAAGGATGGAAGGCACGTGTTCACAGGCTTGAAGTTCCCGTTATCATCCTTTTCACCGCCTCCTATCAATGCGGGGTCCATGTGCGCCGTTGTGTCGAGGCGCACTCGCTGCATAGGCTCTACCGGACCTAGTAACGTTTGAATGCCCTTGGTCGGCCATCGCGGATTAGTGCCGTCGGAATAGTTGCCTGAACTGTCTGGCACTTCGTTCGCTAGATACCGCTCCGCAAAGCTCCGCTCGGTAGGCTCGTCGTTATACTCAGGACGAATCTGCACATCGTGCTCGGGCTTGATATCGACAGGCACAGGCGTAGGCGTAGGTTCCGGTAAGCCGATGTCTGCGTGTGTAAATGATAGTTCCGCGAACTGCCCCTCGCCTGTGCGGGTGAATGCGTAGCGCCCGCTTGCCACGCGCCGTTCTAGCGTTCTAGGCGAGATGCCGAGTAATTTGCAGGCTTCTTTCTTCGTAAGTGTCATGCTGCTCCTTAAATCTAAAATGTGTGACGGGCAGGCCAGAGTGTCCAATCTCCAACCTGCCGTCGTGCGCCGTGCGGGGGGCAAGGGCGCAAACTTACACACGGTGTTTAATGACCCGCTGAGGCGTCGTGGATCATCTCCACGCACTATGCCCGTGTGCTACTGGCGGTGTTCTGCCAGCCCGAGCGAAAGGACTAACTCGGGGAAATTTGTGAGGCTTCGTATTCCTGAACGTTGTGCAGGTATTCCAGAGCCGAGATTGCCAAGGCATTAGCCTCACGGTCCTTTTCAAACCAGAACACAGAACGTCCTTCAGCCTGAAGTTTGGAAACCTTCTCGGCTAGAAAGGCGTCTCGATTCTGAAGACGTTCGATAGCTTCGCGAGGGGTCATCTATCCGCCCACTTCCGCATCGTCAACCGTGGTGATCGGCGCAGACGCTGCTGGCGTGCGGGCTGACAGTGGGAACTGTCCGACGTTCTCACGTGGATTCGGTGAGTTCTTGGCAGAAGCGGTGATGTCGGCTGCCAGTGCGGGCGCACGGTGGTCGCCGGGCGTGCTGCCAGCGATGGTCAGGCGGTCAACGGGCTTGACCACTACCGGAATCGGTGATCCAACGGACATTCCGCTTGTGGTGGAACTGCCTTGCTGGTTGCTGTCCGACATCTTCTTGCCGTCGGCGGGACTGCCTACTGCGTTCTTACGCAGCGGGGCTGCGTTGTTCGATAGATCAACTGACATAGTTTCCTCGATTGCTTCCGCGTGGAGAGTTGAAAATCTCTTGCGGGTGTTTGCTACGATTCGTTTGGCGATGTTCGCAGCGATTGCTTCATTGCGTGTCATAAATTTGTGGCGCGGAGTGCTGGTACTTGTTCAAGGTGCCAGCGAGCAGGCCAGTCCAAGGCCCTGCCCCGCGCCCTTTCGCGGGCCATCTTCAGAAACCCGCAAACCTGATTACCGAGACGATCCGCAAAGGGTTTGGAACGCATCGAAGCCCTTGCGCCGTATGTATGCGGACTTGAGGCGATCTGCCTGAAACTTGTTGCCTTTCGTCTTGGCTTCAAAGTCCTTGATGTGCGTGATTGAATCCAGCAACGCAATTTCGTTTGCCTCTGCTGCTTGCGCTGCTGCTATTGCGGCTGCGTTGGCCGTCTCCTGTGCGATCTGGGCTGGCGTCTTAACTTCCTGCATTGTGTTCTGTTCCTTTGAGGATGTCTGCGATCTGCTTTTCAAGTTGTTCGAGGCGTGCTGTGAGTTCACGGATTCGCGTGTCTAGGCTGTTGATGAGGCTCTGTTCCTGATACGTGAGTGCGCTCATGCTCGCCCCTGTGGTCGCAGTTTCAATGCAACCGATTTGCTCTGTTCTGCTGGCTTCAGAATCTCGACCGTCTGAAGTAGCTTTACGACTCGCCTCAACTCTTTCAATTCGCGCTGCATCGCCGTGATGACGTTCTGCTGTGCGCCGAGTTTCACTCGCATCTCGTGCAGCACTGCCTTGCTGGACGCGAGTGTGTCCACCCGGCTGGGATAGTTCGGGGTAATTGCTGCGCTGCCCTTGTCGAACAGCGGTTTATTGCGTTTCATTTTTTTTTGTCCTCTTGGTTGCGAGGCACACCTCAGCGCAGCACCAAGAGGATGGTTGCGGGGGTGTGCCTCAAGATTTAGTTGTGGTTGCTACAGGTGGGGCCGGATGATTCGGTGTAGTAGGTCCCTAATTTCAGTATCTCATATCCAAGGGTAAAAGTCAACTAAGAATCACACCCTGCGGTATGCATAGTATAATATTTGGCAAGCACGCCGTCAATAGTACCAAATTTCGTCTCACGGTGAGATTTCAGGGGTCCGAGATTATGACGGTATGACGCCCTATAAGAATCAATAACTTAGTACTTTATCCCTCCGAGCATTGGCCCATCGGAGGGGATGCCCCGCCATTGCGTTTGCAGGCGATCTGGCTGCATTTCAGACACATTATGGCTCCGTAGGTCAAGTGAACACTCCTAGGACTAGGATCGAAGCCTAGGATGTAGACAGCAACCTAGGGCTAGAAAAAATTCGTGGCACCGACGCAGCCTGTATGCCGTATCGGTGTGGCCTACCATGCTATGCAGTGATAACTCCTAGCCAGACAATGCCCTACGGGCACCTACGGAGTTGAGTTTTTTCTTCTCTATATGTCCGCAGATCGGCACGGTTACCAGCCGATTACCGCCGGTTTCCAAGTGACAACAAATGGGAACAGAAAGTGTCACTTTCGACAGAAAATGTATGTTCATCCTGTCTCGATTAACGTCTACAGCCTACAGATGTTGTTTAAAACAAACACATATACTAAGGATTACAGTTGTATTTACAATGGAACGTCATATGCAACACAGCTTGCATCGGCCAAAGCCGACGATCTTCCAACACCTGACAATCAGTGATCGGCCAGTTCCAACCGAGACGGAAAGCGAGTCACAGCCGATCCTATAGACGCAGCAAACCAACGGCTCTGGATAGCGAGCAGGCGATCATCCCGTGGTACAGGATGCAACGCCGTCAGTCTTAGCTGTGGATCACGTTAGGTCTGTGCCAGCAGGTCAACCGCTGAGGCTGCACTATCTCGCGAGAGTAGATGCAGCAGGGACTACGCCTAGCCGACAGCAAGGTTAGGCGTATGTGACGCTGTGGACATGCGCTGCGCGTCGAAAACTTGCACGCAGAGGCATACAAAGTGGGAAACCAGCGCGAGTCACTTCTAACACCGATGGTCATCAATACTCGTTTGTCATAGGGTGACGCGCTGAGAGTGGAACGTGACGCGGAATGGCGAAGGCAGTGACGCGCGGTCGCGGTGGTGGGGGGGATATTGAGTGTAATTGCGATATTTCAACAGTCATCGGTCTACTTGGTCTACTTACATTGCTCCCACCACTCATTCATCGACAGGGTGACAGAGTACCAATGACTTTCCAAGCGACGAATCTCATCCACTTCGCATGGTATGCCGCTGAGTTTGCCGGACTCACGATGGCTGGCTGCCGCTGAAAGTGAGTCTGTCGGGTCGAAAACGAGATAAACAGTCCAGTCACCTACTGTGGCACCGCCCCATCCGTCCCACTCGATGTGCCGCAACTGTCCGTTAACACTCGGCTGCGCCAAAACTTCAGCCTTATATCGACGCGCCCGTATGAACCAACGTGCATTGCTACGGATTGCATAAGAGTTCCACGCTATCGCCATCGAAATGACGAACGCCACTCCAAGCGCCGCATATAAAAACATCCTTCCTCTTGGCTTTCTGGTATCCAATGGGGCCATGCACAACTTTATATCGCAAAGTACATTGACGGGTCAAAATGGTCGATTGGGATTTGTGCGATGTTGTTAACAGGCGATTACACTCAAATCCCCGCCAAGTGCCATTTTACGCTCCCGCTCTGGAGCGGGCAGGCGTCAACTGAGGCTCAGGGCCTAGGCAGTGTCTACTCTGCTCTGTAATCGACTCCTGACGCAATTGTGACGGCATCGACAATGCAGCGGAGAAGCCCATCGGTGGGCCTTCTGCGGTGCAGTGGCGATGTCCGCTGTCGCCATATTCCAAAGATTGTGCGCGCGCGCCCATTTCAAATGATCACCCTTGATCATCCGCGCACGATATACCGTTCCCGATCAATCAAGGAGAAAACATGTCAATCGACCGCATCATTGCGGAATGCTTGCACGAGATGGATAAACCACTGCCCAAAGCGTGTCACAAGACGCGCGAATGCCGGATGGCTGGCGGATGTCCCTCGTGCTATGCGGAATTTCTCGCAGAGATACGCAGGCGCAGAGAATTTGCGCTCCATGCTTACGAGGAGTACCGCGACCGTCAGGAAGATCACAGAGTGTTCGGCACACCGTTGCCGAAAATCAACTGAAAGGAGGAGCAATGCGAATTGCAATCTACTGCCGAGTCAGTACGAACAAACAGGACAACGGCAACCAAATCGACGATCTAAAGCGATTCATCGGAACGCAGCAAGGATGGGAACTCGTCTTGGAGTTCGTAGACGTGGTGACAGGTTCGGGCAAGAAAGATCGTGCGCAGTTCGACGCCATGATGCTTGCGGCATCGCAGCGCAAGTTTGACCTGCTTCTCTTCTGGAAACTCGACAGGCTGACGCGCGAAGGAACGCGCAAGACGTTTGAATATCTCAGCCGATTGGAAAAGTGGGGAGTGAAGTGGCGCAGCTACTTGGAACCGATCTTCGATTCCTGTGGGCAGTTCAAGGACATCGTAATTAGCATCATGTCCACACTGGCGGAACAGGAACGCATTGCCATCAGCGACCGCACAAAAGCAGGACTAGCACGAGCAAGGGCCAAAGGGAAAATCCTTGGAGCCTTACCGAAGTTCGTTGACCTGACGGACCTAGCAGATCGCAGAGATCAGGGCCACACTGTAAGGAAGATCGCAGCGGACCTGCACATCTCTACCGGGCTTGTGATGAAAAAACTGAAGCAACTGGAACTCGAAAGAGGCAAACAGTGAAAACGAAATGGGAGAACGTCAAAACGCCAGTACACAAAATGCTGGATGAGATGGGCGCGAGTGAAGAGGAATTGGCAGAAGCCGTCGAAGCAGTCCCGATGGTCCGTGCGCGAAGAAAGGCAGCCGTTGAAAGAGAAACACTCCGAGCGCAAGCTGTCAGGGAGTCGGCCGTTCCGATTCAGCAGCAAATAGCGGCGAAGAAAGCAGCAGCAGCCGAGAAAGCGAAAAAAGAAGCCTCAGAACGCAAGGCAGTCCTCGATTCCAAGCAAGCGGAAATCGAAGCGGAAGTGACGGCACAAATCGAGAAGGCGCAGCAAAAGAAAATCGCAGATGCCGCGCGAGAGAAAAACAGGAAAGCTGAACTCAAGGTATGGAAAAAACAATCCAAGGCGCGGGCAGAGATGAGGAAGCAGGAAGGAGTAGAGGAAGCAAAGCGGAAAGAAGCATCGCGGGCGTCTAAAATCAAGGCGATCATCGAACGGGTCAATATCGTCCTATCCGATGCGGATGCACTGTACGCTGATCTGAAACCATTCCGCGATTCTAGGCGTGCGAGCGATGCAGACAAAGAGCAGATTGGAAAGGCTCTTGACACTGCAAGTCAACGATGCATCAACGCGAAACGATTGCTACGTGACTGAGTTCTGTGGTGGTAACTCCAAACTGACCGTTGCGCGGGAACCACGTCAGTCAGCTAGTGCGCTGCATCGGATTGCGGGATGATCTACCAGCGGAAAGAAGGAGAACGCTACATAATGGCTTACAAACCTCACGACATCGTTCCAGAATCAGGAGTGTACAAGGTCACTCACGATCCTAAACACGCTGCGAATCACGAAGTAACCTGTATAGAGGGAAACCACTTCCCGCCGTGCAAAGGTTGCGATCACCCAAGATTTGTCCTAGTCAGGGCGGCGCAACACATCAAGCAGCAACGCTCGTTTAAAAAATCGTAATGGAGGGAATCATGTTTGAGCAGATCGACATGCTCGATTCGCAGATCAACGAATGGCCGGACGGCAGTATTGAGATTCTAGGTCAGAGCGGTCACATCAAGCTGAAGGCTGAGTACGCCAAGAAAATCAAGGCTGCATACGGAAAATTTCTGAAGGCGTATCCCACGAAGGACAGCTTGAAAATCACCATCAACATCGAAGTCCATCAGCCTATCGGGACATTCGTTAACGAGGGATGACTCTCCCACGGATCGGCAGAAATGAACCTGATCTATCTCAACAAACGCGGCGACGAAGGCAACACTCGCGGATGGGTGTACTACCGTGTCACTTCGACTACCGGAATGGGAATCGACGCGGGAACGGAAGGAAGCACCGTCAGAGTGTGCCGCGTGAAGTGGCCGACGTTCTCTGACATCGGAGACATCATCGACACTCCGGGCACTGTCGGGTACATGTCGGCTCATCCGAACGTCGTGGGCATCGTTCGACAGTGGGGGATCAACCACGAGGACAGCATTTTGATCGGAGTGCTTGAGTGAGGATTGCCGGATGGACAGACTCACGCGATGGCACTTTCGCATCGCGTTTCATCGTTCATTCGCCAGACAACCCGCCTGCTATGTGGGAACGAATGTGGGAACGGAAACTAAGATCAAACTGCTAACGCTGTGATTCTACGTGCTCGACCGTTCCCGAATGTTCTCGCTAACTCCCTGATTCTACAGGTCTAAGTAGAGTGTGAAGATGGCACTCTACCGTTGAGTTAAGCGCCCAACCGTTTTGAATCAACAACTTGCGGTACGTGATTTTAGCATTGCGGGTCAATTTGGGTCCAATAAGCCCACAACGCTGCGCTGCGCTTGGCGTTTAGCTGTGCCACTGTTCGCCGCAGCGCAGCACTTTGAATTGTTGTCCCAACTTCCGGCATTGTTCGACGAATTCGTCCGGCAAGGCAGTATTGAATTCGAACATTTCGAAATGGCACGGTATGACCAGTTTCGCCTCAATGTCCCTGGCTAACTGGGATGCTTCTCGGCCGAATAAGTTTCCAGGAACGCGTCGCTCCGGCGACCGCCCATTGATGGGAAGAAGCGCGAGATCCATTTTGAATGGCCACAGTTTCTCTGACATCCCTTCATACCGGACCGTGTCGCCGCTGTGGTAAATCGTCCAGCCGCCGAATTGGAGAACATATCCCAGGTACTTCGCTCGACCGTGTTCATCGCGCTCCAACGCCTCGTGCGCAGATGCTATGCCGGAAAATTTGATTCCCGAGCTTTCGACAGAGGTCCCGTCGTCCAGGCCAATCGCGACGCCAGCATCAATCTTCAGACGATCCGCGACAAAGGCGCGATTGGCTTCGGCGACCAGGAGTTTCACACGTGGGTTTGCAGCAAGAATCGGCGAGAGCGTCTCTGCGTCGAGGTGATCGGTGTGGTTGTGGGTGGAAGTGATGATATTGACAAACGACAGCCTGGCCGGATCGACAACCAACTCCGTCATGCGCACGTGCGGCTTGTCCGTCTGGTTGTACTTTTTGGTCAATGAGTCTGATAGATAGGGATCGAGCAGTACGTGGATGCCCTGCCATTGCAGCAGGAAGCCGCTTTGTCCCAGCCACCACAAACGAAAGCCTCCGTCGCGGCGATCGGAGGCCTGTATGTCCGCAAGCAGCGCGTCATGGGATTGAAACGCCCGGATCACGCGAGTCCAAGTTCTTTCCGCACGATGGCCACACCGCTCACCATGTTGGCCAATTTCTGTCTTGCCGCCCAGCGAGCCGTCTGACTGAGTCCACAGTCTGGAGCAAAGGAGAGTTTTCCACCCGGCGCATATTTCAGGCAGCGACGCACGCGGTCGGCGACGTCGCTGGGAGATTCGATGTAATAGCTCTTTACGTCGATGACCCCGACGGCGACATCCATCCCTCGTTCTACGATCTCGTGAATCCTTTCGATTTCGGAGAACTCGCGGCTGGCCATTTCCAGATGCATCTCAGCTACAGGCAGTTCTAAGAAGGCCGGAAACAGCGGCGCGTACTGGCGCGGACCAACGGCGCGGCCTTTGTAATTACCAAAACAAAGATGAGTGGAAAGACGGCAGCGGCCGAGAATCGGTTTGACTGTCTCGGCGAAAATCTTGACGAAGCGGCGCGGATCTTCGCGATGAGCGTAGCAACTCATCGAGGGTTCATCGAGAGTGATCTCGTGGCAGCCACACTCCACCAACTGGACGAGTTCTGCGCGCACAATTGGAATCAGGGCCTCGGTGACGTCCCATCGGTTTTTGTAAATGCCGCCTGGATTGATTCGACCGCTTAATGTGTAGGGGCCAGGCACACTAGCCTTCAGGATCGGGCCCTTGGGCGCGATCTCTTGCAGAAGTCTGAACTCAGCTACTGCGCCGAGTCCGTGCTCGGAACGCAACTGGCCTGTGATTTCATATTTTCCGCGCTGATCATGAGCAGGTGGACCGAAATTGCGCGCTTGCGCGGGCTTTGGATCAAGACCCTCAAGTCGGCCGTAGAAGGACAGATTGAAGTCATAGCGAGTCTGCTCGCCGTCTGTAATGACATCTAGGCCTGCGGCGACCTGATCGTGAACTGCAGCAATCACGGCGTCAGTACGCAGTTCCTCGATGTCGGCCTCCCCGAATTGGTCCTGGTGGGCCGATGCGAACTCGAGCCACCCCGGAAAGGGATAGCTTCCAATTACCGTGGTTTGCAGAGGACGACGCTGCGGGTTTTGATACTGTGGCGGGGAAGCCGACTTCTTTCTTGCAGTAGCCGAAGACGTTTTCGTATCTCTCATTCGCTCACCGTCCAGCCGCCGTCCACGGTGACAACCTGGCCTGTCATCGGGCTTGAATCTTTGCGTAGAAGGAAGCAAGCCGCCTCGGCCACATGCTCCGCGCTCAGCATACCTTTGGTCAGCGGCTGTTTGTGGGTCATGTATTCGGTGATGCGCGGATCCGCCTGCGCCCGGGCACTCATCGGAGTGCGCACTAAGCCAGGAGCAATAACATTAATGCGAATTCCGGCGGGAGCGTAGTAGGCTGCTGCCGATCTGCTCATCGCTTCGATCGCTCCTTTACTGGCAGCATACCCCACAGTTGCAAAGTGGTCGTGTTGCGGCCGTTGCGCGAGCACGCTTCCACAGTTGAGAATCGCGCCCGTTTGCGGATTTCGTGTCCAAATGCCGAGGACCTCGCGGCACATCAGAAATGTGCCTCTCGCATTCACGTCCATGACAAGGTCCCAGGCTGCAGGCTTGCATTCGTGAAGTGGACCGTCACCGGCAGAGCGCGCGCTGATACCGGCAACGTTGAAGACGGCGTCAATTCTCCCGAATCGATCCAGGCATGCAGCAACCGCAACGCGCACTGCCGTCTCGTCACGGACATCCGCGGTAGCGAAACTCGACTCCCCAAGTGCTGCCGACAGAGCTCTGCATTCGTCTGTGTTAATGCCGACAACAAACACTGGATTTTCGGTCGCCCACAGGCGCGCCGTAGCGGCCGCGATCCCCGATGAGCCGGTGAGTAGGAGAACTTCCTTCACTGTGCCTATTCAAACAAGTGTTTCAGACTCTGCCGGTATGCCTCGTAAAAAGCGTCCAGTTGCTCAGCGGCGCTGGTGTTGTCAAGAAATTGGTGGCTGGGCAAGATGACCGGCTTGATTCCCTTGGCCAACAACGCTTCCGCCGTCCCGCAGCGAATCATGTTGATGATCATCGCGCCTGTGATTGTCGACACGGGGCCGGTATTCCACTCCAGGCCCTCCAATTTGAGGACACAATCCCCAGGCGGACAGAGATTATCGATGATGAGGTCGGCATAATCCACCAACTTCTTCCCCGACGAGTGCACCGCTTTCGCTTCTTCCGAGTGAGCTTTGGAAACAATCCCAATCACCGGCAGTCCCCGGGCTCGAGTTCTCATCGCCATTTCCACAACGACCGGTCGAATCCCGCTGGTCGAAATGATGATAAAGGCGTCATGCGGGCCAAAACGGAAGCTGTTCAGAATCTGCTCCGCGTAGCCCTCATAATTTTCGAGATAGAGCGAGGAACGCAACCCATTCGCTCCGATGATTGCGGCATGGTTTGACAGTGCCATCTCCACCAGCGCTACAAAACCGGGGAACCCGCCCTGGCGAGGAGTCATTTCCTCGCACATCATGCGGGAGTGGCCATTGCCGAAAAGAAAGACAAGACCTCCCCTGGCGATGCGTTCCGCACAAAGCTCGGCCGCTTTCTGAATTACCTCTGATTGTGTGCTTTTCAACTCTTGCAGCAAGTTCATGGCGTGGTCATAGAAAGCCAAACCCGCTTGCTTGCTGACCGTTTGGTTAGAGGCAGGATCACTCACGGATAGTTTTAATGCTCCTTCGCCGCGAACAGTCCCAACAAGTCGGCATGCCCGCGCGGAGGGTTTCGGGCATGTCATATTGCCCAGTAGAATTGCACAAAGTGGGTATAATCCACAAACCATCGTGAGCGAAAAGATTACCAGCGCCGATGCGGTTGAGCCTTTGGCGATTGGCGTCGACATCGGCGGAACTGGAATGAAAGCCGCCATTGTAGGCCTAAGTGGAGAGCTGATTGAGAGCTTTCATGAACCCTCACCGCGCACCATTTCCGCCTTGCGTGACTTCGTCAGTTCGGTTGTGAAGCGTGTCCAGGCTCCGGTGCGGGGAATTGGAGTAGGCTGCAAAGGGATCATCGACGCCAATTCAACTCGCGTGAAGAGCTCACCGGGCGACATGCACTTCCTCGAAGGGCAGCTCTTGAGCGAGGTGATCGGCGCTGGCGATCTCCCCGTCTGTGCCGAAAATGACGCGCGCGTTGCGTTGATTGGCGAAGTGCTTTGGGGGGCTGCCCGTGGAAGGCGCAATGTGGTGATGCTGACCCTAGGCACCGGTGTTGGTGGAGCGGTGTTAGTTGATGGCGTAATTCTGCACGGAGCGAACGGCGCCGCCGGCCACCTGGGTCACACCACAATTGATCCGCAGGGTGGATTGTGTATCTGTGGTAATTACGGTTGCCTGGAGACACACTTTTCGTCGCGTGCGATCGAGTCCGATTATTGGGCTCACATCCACCGGGCGGCGCCAGCAAGGTTGTCGATCAGTAGCACCGGCGAGGTGCCGAATCCCGAGGCGATCCTCCGTGCTGCTGCCGATGGTGATGAATGCGCACGCTATGTCGTGGATCGTGCGCTGGAGTATCTGGCAGCCGCCGTAGTGAGCTTTCTGCATACCTTCGATCCCGAAATTTTCATCTTGGGAGGCAATATCGCGGCTGCCGGTCCGCAACTCATTGCTCCAATTCAGCACAAGATCGCGCGTCGGACAAGAACCTTGCTGGGACGGGAAGTTCCGATTGTATTTCAGCAAATCGTCGGCTACGGCGGCGTGGCCGGAGCGGCGGGTCTGGTCTTCTTGAAGCAGAAGTTGCTGGCAATTTGAAACGTGGATGCGGTACGCAAGCATCACCAAATGAATTCGATACCAAACACGGGGCTACAACAAGGCTCCGCCCGCTCCGTTTACCTGCCGGCCATGGCAGCCGCTATTGGCGGCTTGCTCTTCGGTTTTGACACGGCAGTGATTAACGGCGCAATCGTCTTTATCAAGCAGCAGTTCGCACTGACCGACTCGCAAACCGAAATTGCCGCCAGCAGCCTTCTTCTGGGATGTGTGATCGGCGCCAGCGTGGCTGCCTTTACCAGTGACCGCTTTGGAAGAAAGCGGGTTCTGCTGGCAGCGGCAGCTTTATTCACCCTCTCTTCAATAGGCTCGGCTTTGCCTCGCGATTTGATTGAGTTTGCGGCTGCCCGCCTGGTGGGCGGCGTCGCCATCGGAATCGCGTCAACGCTGTCGCCTCTCTACATTGCAGAAATCTCACCTGCACAAAAACGCGGGCTGCTCGTCTCTCTGAATCAATTGGCGATCGTGTCTGGAATTCTGCTGTCGTACAGTGTGAACTATCGGCTCACCGGTGCGGGACCGGCAAACTGGAGATGGATGTTCGCCTCGGCTGCCCTGCCCTCGATTGCTTTCCTCTTGACGCTGCTTTTCATTCCAGAAAGTCCGCGGTGGCTAATGCAGAAAGGACGACAGCAGGAGGCGGAACATTTTCTGACGCAGATTGTTGGCCGGCAAGCGGCCGCCAGAGAGATTGCGGCCATTCGTGTCGCCATCTCTGAAGAGAGCGGAGATTTGCTGGATCCCACGTTCCGAAAAGCATTAATTGTAGCCATCCTGATCGCCCTCTTCAGCCAGTTCACCGGCATCAACACCATCATTTATTACGGCTCGCTCGTTTTCCTGGAACATGTGCCGCATCAGTCCGCCAGCACGGCGCTGTGGGCCAACGTCATTATCGGGGCGATCAATTTTGTGGCCACCATGGCGGGAATGCAGCTCATCGACCGCGCCGGACGGAAGTCGCTGTTGATGTCAGCTTTCGGGGGAATGGCTCTCTCTCTCGCTGCGGTTTCCGCCGCCATTCACTTTCAAGGCTCGGGAGTCATCGTTCTGATCTTTGTCCTCATCTACGTGGCATGTTTTGCAGTGGGCGTGGGCACGGGCACATGGGTGCTCATGGCGGAAATCTTCCCCACCAGAGTGAGAGGGCGGGCGATGTCGGTCGCAACTGTTTTCCTCTGGTGCGGAACGCTCTTGGTGACAGTGACCTTTCTCTCTCTCGTGGCCGTGTTTACCGCGGCTGGAGTTTTTCTGCTCTACGCAGGTATCTCAATCGCAGCGTTCCTCTTTGTCTGGCGGGGAGTTCCAGAGACCAAGGGCAGGACTCTAGAAGAAATCGAAAAGTTCTGGTTGAGTCAGCGGTCTTAGGTAGAGGTAGTCTCTCATGACTCCGGGTTTTGTTTTACGTCGGCCATCATCCTCACCGCACTTGCGGTGTCGAGCGGTTCCCTTTGGGGACCGACAGAACAACGATCTCGCCGAGTGGTTTGGAGCTGCAGTCTGGCTCAACGGAGTGAAGATAGGCGAACATCTACTCTGTTTCACTGCCGCCATACTTGACGTCAGCAAAGCGATCGTGATCAGTCCGCCCGGTATTGACATCTTAGGTCGTGGGTCCATGGGGTTGCGGAATGGCCAAGCGGTCGAACTACGACAAGTTCTCCTCCATACGAGTTCCGGTTGGGCCTGAACCTGTATGGCAAGGTTGGAGAGACATTGTTGCGCGCATCTCCGGCGAGGTCGCACGCGGAGCACAGAGAATTTCCGTGGAGATCATCCGGGAGTTTTCGAGTCGCAAGTGTTGGAAGCGTTCGTTGAAGGTTTGCATCCCGCGCACACGTTTTGTACGAGCGATTGCTGGAAGACCCCGGGGGAAATCGATGTGATGATTCGCAGCGATTTGACCGATGACCCAGTCTTAGGCCGCATCAGCCAACTCACCATCCCGGACTTCGCGGACCCGCAACGGACCGTGCAACTTCAAGGGGCCCGTCAGGCGGCAGCCGGCCTAACTCTCATCCTTGGCACGGGAACAGCACTCCTGGCTCCTGAACCGGATGTCCTGATTCTGGCGGATCTTGCTCGATGGGAGATCCAATGCCGTCAGCGCGCCAACCAGATTGGAAACCTTCCGGCGGGGGACAGGCACCAATCGGCCGCGGCGAAATGCAAGCGCGCTTTGTTTCTCGACTGGCGCGTAGCGGATCGGGTCAAGCAGGCTCTTCTTGCCCGCGTCGACTATCTGCTTGATACAAACGATCCCAATGCACCGAAGATGTGCACGGGAGAGGCTTTCCGTGCGGGACTGCGATGCGCATTAAACCGGCCCTTTCGTGTCGTCCCGTTTTTCGATCCCGGTCCCTGGGGTGGACAATGGATGCGCGAAGTTTGCGACTTGCCGGATGGTCCGCCGAATAACGCATGGTGCTTTGATTGCGTTCCAGAAGAAAACAGTCTGTTGTTAGGTATGGCCGGGGTGAATATCGAGATTCCGGCGTTGGATTTCGTGCTCCACCATCCCCGTGAACTGCTTGGCGATGCCGTGTATGCCAGATTCGGCGCCGAGTTTCCAATTCGCTTCGATTTTCTCGACACCATGCGGGGCGGCAACCTGTCGCTGCAGGCGCATCCTCTCAAGCGGTACATCATCGACAATTTCGGTATGGCCTACATACAAGACGAAAGCTATTACTTGCTCGATGCGGCGCCCGACGAAAGCGTGTACCTGGGACTGAAGACGGGCATCGACCGAAAGGCTATGATCAGCGAACTGCGTCACGCACAAGAGAACGGCGCCCCGTTTGAGGTGTCAAACTATGGAAACAGATGGCCAGCTCGCAAACATGACCACTTCCTAATTCCAGCGGGCACGATCCACTGTTCTGGCACGAACAGCATGGTTTCGGAAATCAGCGCGACGCCGCACATCTTTACCTTCAAGTTATGGGGTTGGGGCCGGCCCGGACTGGATGGCCGCTCCCGCCCGATTCACTTGCAACACGGCGCCGCCAACATTCAGTGGAATCGGGACACAGAATGGGTGCGAAAGAATCTGTCGAATCGAATCGAGAAGGTCGGCGAGGGCAAGGGTTGGATCCAAGAAAGGACCGGATTACACGAACTGGAATTTATCGATACGAGAAGGCATTGGTTTAGTTTTCCCGTGGAAGACGACGCGTGCGTTGGAGTGCATGTTCTGAACCTGGTGGAAGGAGAAGAAGCAATTGTGGAAAGCCCGTCCGAAGCTTTCGAGCCGTTTCACGTTCACTATGCCGAAACGTTTGTTGTGCCGGCGCAGACAGGAAGGTACAGCATCAGACCGGCAGACCGTGTACGTCAATGTGCAACCATACGTACAGCCTTGAGGACGAAAGCATGAAATTCAATCCGGGCATCGGTGTCGTTCCCGTCCATGAGCCTCTGGGATTTCGTTATGAACCCGGCGCGTTCGGCCCGCAACCCGAAACGCGCTCGCTGGATGATATTCGGCCAAGTCTGCGTGACCCCGCATGCGCCGGGCCAGATCCTGCTTATGCCATCGTAATGGACATCGGCCGCGATGATGTTCGAGCCGAACTCGAACGAAGAAAGCTTCTCTTTGGCGCGGTGATCTACGCATCGGGAAAACTTGGCGACGAACCGGTGCGCAGCCAAGGGCATGTGCACCACGTCTCCTCACACAGCGGGTGGTCTCCACCCGAGGTGTACGAGATTTGGGACGGAG